>Ga0315282_10013868_pt1 | contig 12078 bp, 14 predicted proteins | sample YL17G07_20_MG_FD_203693 | JGI IMG/M metagenome (GOLD analysis project Ga0315282, IMG submission 203693) | Sediment microbial communities from Yellowstone Lake, YNP, Wyoming, USA - YL17G07_20 | ecosystem: Environmental > Aquatic > Freshwater > Lake > Sediment | place: USA: Wyoming | collected... | reverse complement strand
CGGAGTCAATCCCAAGCGGGTCCGTCGGTTGATGAGGGTGATGGGTCTCGAGGCCATCTATCCGAAGCCGAGACTGTCGGCCAATGGGCCCGGGCATAAGGTCTATCCCTATCTGTTGAAAGACGTTACGGTGGATCGGCCGGACCAGGCCTGGGCTACCGACATCACCTATGTCCGTCTCACCCACGGATTCGTCTATCTCACGGCGATCCTGGACTGGTACAGCCGGTATGTCATCTCCTGGGAGCTTTCGACGACGCTGGACGCCGGGTTCTGCCTGGAGGCGCTGCGGCGAGCGCTCCGGGTGTCGAAGCCGGAGATCTTCAACACGGACCAGGGGCCGCAGTTCACGAGCGTGGACTTCACACGCTGTCTTCTCGATGAGGGGATTCAAGTGAGCATGGATGGACGAGGCCGGGTTTACGACAACATCTTCGTCGAACGGCTTTGGCGGTCGGTCAAGTACGAGGAGGTTTATCTTCATGATTACCAGACGGTCCCGGCGGCGAGGTCGCACCTTTCCGACTATTTCGGGTTTTACAACACCGAACGGCCGCACGAGGCGCTGGGATACAGGACGCCGCATGAGGTTTATTTTGGGACGCGGTCGGCCCTGGTGTAGGCCTCGGCGGCCATGGTTTAGCATGGGCCGGATTGAGATCGTCGTTCCTAGGGCAAATGGCGAAGCCGGTTTTTCGGGGTTCACGGAAAAACTGGCATTTGGGCTTCAAAATGGATAAAATGGTTAAAAGAGGCAAGCTCTCAATCCACCTCCAGAAAGCCTCTCAACTGTCCAAAGAATGGGGAGAGGGTCATATTGCCACGTTTTGGAGAAAACAAAGCGGCGGTGGCTGGAAAGTTGTTCTTGAAGCAGACTATTGACCTAAAATACCTTAGGACAAATTTTCCGCAACTCGCCATCAGGAGATAAGACAAAAGTCTCGCAAATAAGCATTGGTCGTTTTGAGAATGGCAAGATTGTTCTGGGACGAACAAGATATGCTAGGGCTAATTATGCAGCAACGCGGCATGGAACTGTAACCTGGCCCCCCCCGACCGCGTACCACCTCTGGAGCTAGGCGTTTAGGCCTCGAATGGCTCGTACCGCGATAGGGGAGCCCGTCCGGAGGCATTTAAACCCCCGACATTGGATGCACAGACCAGTTATCAGCTAACCCCTGCCGAATGTGGTAACCGCTGACGATTGAGTGAGCTATGCGGCCTGAGGGGGAGTCTTCTACAGGGGCGGCCTTTCCGTATTCCTTTCCAGATTTCCGCCTATATTTTTGGTTTTATATCGTCGATTCCCCTTTTCGCGGCTTATTCTGGATTTTTGGGGAAGCGAGGTTCATCTACTTCCCCGGGCTCTTGACTCCCTTGCCCTCATAGGCGGTCCACCAGGTGCCATCCTTGTCGTCTTCCTCCTTCACGGAAAAGGACTTTCCGTCAGGGCCGAAGGTCCAGGTAAACCGCCATTGCTTTATTCGACCATCCGGATAATACATCGTCCCGTTTTCGATGCAGGTTCTCTCGTTAATAAAGGTCAGCGAAGAACTTTCCCACCATCCACTGTCACCATAGACGTGTGAGATACATGCCTTCTTTTGGGGGTCGTATCCCATCACCTCTAAGAACTCTGCAACGGTGCCTTTGTACTTCTCCCGGTGGTGGACTTCCAGAAAAAAGCCTCCGAGGATTCGTTGACCCGTGAAGCTCCATTCGCTCTTGTAGGTAGGCCCTGATGGCGTGTCCCTTGCTTCTCCAAGAACGAGCCAGCTCCCGGCCCAGGCATCCAACACCCTGTATTCGGGACCTGGTTGAACTGATTTGGTTTGTGCATGGGCAGCGACTCCCGAGACCAAGACGACCAGGAATACTGCAATCACGATGCGTTTCATGTCCCCTCCTTCTTGGACTGAAAACCTATATTAAGGCCTTCAACCCTAAAGACCGGCTAGCCCCATACACATCCGCCGGCGCATTTCATTTATCCGCCAGGGTCCGCATCACCCGGTGCATGAACTCCACGCCTTCGTAGAACTCCCGGACTCCGACGCGCTCGTCCTTCCCGTGGGCGCGGTTGTCGTTCATGTCGAAGAAGATGCCGGATAGGCCATAGACCGGGATCCCGGCCCGGCGGAAGTGCGCTCCGTCGGAGGTCCACGGGTCCATGACCGGCAGCGTCTGGACTTCTGGCCACATTTCGCTCGTGATTCGCTCGATGCTCAGGAACAGATCCTGCCGCAGAGGCGAGACGGAGCTCGGAATCGGCTGACCGACCATCGTGATTGAGACCCCGGTGTCAGCGATCACCCGCGCTAGTGTGGCTTGCACCCCGGCCGGGTCATCGCCCGGGAGCAGCCGGCACTGGATCGTAGCCCGGGCGCGCTGGGGAAGCGCATTCTCGGCGTGGCCCCCCTCGACCATGGTCACGACGCAGGTGGTCCGCATGGTTGAATTGTAAAACGGCACTTCCGAGAGGCGGCGCACCGCGGCATCGTCTGGCGGGGTCCGCGTCACCGCCCTGAGGTCTTCGCGCAGCTGCCCCTGCTCCCGTTCGGCCAAACTCAGGAACCAGGCACGAGTCGTCTCATTGAGGCGCACGGGAAAATCGTAATGGGCCAGCCGTGTCAGCGCGTCTGCCAGCCGATAAATGGCGTTGTCCGGCCTTGGCAGAGCGCTGGGGCCTCCGGGGTTGGTCACCTCCAACTGCCAGGTGACGTAGCCCTTCTCGCCGGTCTGGATGGGATTCCTAACCCGCCGTCCGTTCTGGATTTGAGCCCCTCCCGCGTCAGCATTAATCACATACTCGGCATCGACCAACTCACGGCGATTGGCCAAGAGCCAGGCGGCCCCGTTGGCATCGCCGCCCTCCTCGTCGTCGGTCAGGGCAACAATGATGTCCCGGGCTGGCGCGAAACGCTCCTTCTTCAGCCGGATGAGGTTCGTCACGAGGTCCGTGACCTCGCACTTGATGTCGAGTGTACCCCGCCCATAAAACCAGCCGTCGCGCTCGGTTAGGGTCCAAGGATCAACGGTCCAGTCCTCGGCCCGGGCTTCAACAACGTCCAGGTGGGCAATGAAGAGGATTGGGCGGCCTGCGCCTCGTCCACGGAGGCGGACAACCAGGTTCAGATTCTCAGGCCGCGGCCCCGCTAAGACCAGGTCGTCCTCGGCAAAGCCGGCAGCACGAAGCCGGGCGGCGATCGCCCGACTAGCGGGTGTAGCCCCCCGGCTCTGGGTGGTATTTATGGAGATGAGTTCGGCAAAGATCTCATGCGCCAGGCTTCGATACTCTGGAGGAGGCTGAGTCTGGGCCGGGGCAGGACTGCATTCCAAGGCAAGCATGAGAGTCAGCGCGGAAAAGGGAATGAGAACGAACGTCAGTAGGCTCAGAAATAGAAAGAACCTTTTCATGTTTCCCCTCCTGTTGGCATTTAGACCGGCAGACGCGTGTAATTACTTAGCGGCTATCTTCGACCAATGTGCTGCCACGATCTGCCAACGACCGGCCTTTTTGACCCAGGTATCTGTGTATCGAAACTGGGCGCTGTAATCCTCGCCCTTATACTGTCCTTTTTCAGCGCTGCGATACGTAAGCACGGCCGCATCCCCATAAACGTGGACCTTAATGTCGTCTTGCACAGAGCTGGTCACAACTAACACGCCAGTTTTCACCTCTTCGATGTCCGCGCTCTTGGTGAAAACGCTCCCATCTGAGTCAGTTTGAACGATGCCGTCCGCCTCGAGTCGGTCGAGTGCGGCGAGGTCGCGTTTGACATAGGCCTCGTTCCATTCCTTCTCCAGCCTAATCAGATCCTGTTCCGTACTCCCGCTCTTAGGCTGGCCTGGCGTCTGGGCGATGGTGGCGACCGAGAAGACCAAAACAACCACGCAGACTGCAATGGCAATGCGTTTCATATACCCCTCCTTTTTGGGACTGAAAACCTAGATTTAGGCCTTCAACCCTTCAGCCCAGCCAGCCGCTTCCTGGCGTCATCAACCTCGGGCAGGCCGGGGTCAGCACCCTTCCAGAGGTCGAGGAATTCCTTGTGATTTGCGGGTGTCTCGGAACTCATTTTCCCAAGCCGATTTTTCGCATCAGCGCGGTGAAACGTGGGTCGGAGCGCACCGGGTCAAAAACGTGTGAAGGTTTCACGAACATCAATAAGAACGGGTCGCGCTCGCGGAAAGCTTTCTCCAGCCAGGCAAAAGTCTGCTCCTTCTCTCCAAGAGCCGAATAGATCCACGCTATTCCTACGGGTGGCAAATAATTCGCTTTAGAAAACTCGATGAGATTGTCGAGTATTTTCCGCGCCTCTTCTCGTTTCCCCATGAGCGCATAGCAGCCCGCGAGAAAGGCACTTGGGCGTACGGGGATGGCTGTCAACTCCATGCTTCGATGATAATTCCTGACGGCCTCCTCATAGTTTCCCATCGCTTCATGGGCCCATCCCAGATACATGTAAGTCATCGAGTGATGAGGGTCCACCTCGAGCGCTTTTTTCAGCTCTTTAACGGCCTCGTCGTATCGGCGCTCAAAATAGAGGAATAGTCCCACATTAGCACTGATCCTGGGCGATAGGGGGTCGAGATCCCGTGCGATCTTGATCTCCCTCATGGCCTCCTCGAACCGGCCTTGCATGACCAAATGGTACGCATAATAGTGGCGACTGTCAACGGGCATGCAATAATGGACCTTTGCGGGCGCCGAAAAATCCCCCCCTCTCTCATGGATTGTCCTCGACCTCGGGCTCTCGGATGAGCCCGGCCTTGACCTTCTCCCTCAGGCGATAGGAGTTGCCTTTAATGTTGATCGTTGTGGAGTGGTGCAGGATCCTGTCCAGGATGGCCGTGGCGATCACGGGGTCACCGAAGATCTCGTTCCACTGGGAGAAGCTCCGGTTCGAGGTCAGGATCAGCGCCCCCTTCTCATACCTCCTGGAGACGAGTTGGAAGAACAGATGCGCGCCGTGCCGGTCGATCGGGATGTAGCCGATCTCGTCGACGATCAGAAGCTTGGGCTGGCAGTAAAGCTTCAGCCGCTCCTCGATACGGTTCTCGGAGTAGGCCTTGGTCAGCGAGGCGATCAGAGGCATGGCCTGAGTGAAGTAAGTTCGGTAGCCTTCTGTCACGGCCTTGACGCCCAGGGCGACGGCGAGATGGGTCTTGCCCACGCCGGGAGGGCCCAGGAAGATGACGTTCTCACCGTTGGCAATATACCGGCACTCGGCGAGCTCCTTGATCCGCTTCTTGTCGATCGAGGGCTGGAAGGCAAAGTCGAAGGTCTCGAGCGTCTTGACGTAAGGGAACTTGGCGAGCGAAGTGCGGAGAGAGATGTTCTTCTCCTGCTTCGAGGCCACCTCCTGGCTCAGGATCTCGTCCAGGAAGTCGGTGTAGGAGACGTTGTTCTTGGCGGCTTCCTCGAGAGCGGCCTCGAGACGATCGTGGATCCGGTAGAGCCGAAGGTGGCGGAGGTTGTCCTGGATGTGGGAGAGGCTCATAGCACCCCTCCTTCCAGGAGTCGCTCATAGACTGCGAGGTCCCTGACCTCGACGTCGTCCTGAGGCGCCGCGGTGGGCTTGGCCGCTTTGATCAGCCCCACGTAATGCGTCCGGTCGACCGACGACCTGTGGGTGCCTTCGAGCCGCGGATGGCAGGAGACAAGCTCCCCGCCGTGGTAGATCTTGATCATCTCCCCATCGGTCAGGACCTCGACGCGCTTGCCCGCCAGACGGTAGGGAACCGAGTAGCGGTTGGTCTGGAAGGCGACCAGGCAGTCCTTGGGCACATAGCGCAGCGAGCGCTCCTCGAGGACGTAGGCCCGCCGGTCCGTCACCGAGAGCAGGATGTCCTTCTCCTCGAGGAACATCTCGGCCGGCTTCCGGTGCGTCGTGCCGTGGATGCGCTGGTCGGCGAAGGTGACGATCCAGTCGAGAAGCTGGGCGTTGAGATCGTCGAGGCTCAAAAACTCCTTGCCCCTGAGGAAGCGCTTGACGTACTTGACGCCCGACTCGACCTTGCCCTTGGTCTGGGGCCGGTAGGGCCGATGCGGCGCCGGCCGGAACCCATAATAGCGGCTGAAGTCCCAGAAGACCGGGTTCCACTCGAAGCGCGAGCCCTCGAAGTCCCGGCCCAGAACGACAGACCTCAGGTTGTCGTAGACGATCTCGTGCGTGACGCCGCCCAGGAACTCGAAGGCCTCCTCGTGGGACCGCAGGAAGGCCGGCATCTTCTCATCCGGTGTCGCCACCGCATACATCCGCCGGCTGTAGCCCAAGGTAAGAACGAACAGGTGGACCTTGACCCTCCTGCCGGCGATCATCGTCCAGCACTGGCCCCAGTCGGCCTGGCCCTGTTGCCCCGGCAGCGTCTCGAACCTGACCGTCGCCTCGATCTCCGCTTCCTGGCGCAGCGGGCTGACGAAGCGCTTGACGATATCGTAGCTCCCCTGATAGCCGCGGACCTGAAGCTCTTCGTAGATCGCCTGGGCGCAGTAGCCCACCGCCGCCAGCCGCTGCAGGACATACTCCCGGTACGGGCGCAAAAGACGGCCCTCCTGTCTCGCCCGCGAATAGACTTGGGGTTGCTTTTGGCGAAGGATTTTGCGGACCGTCTTGATGTCGAGCTGCAGGCTGCGGGCGATCGACTTCTTCGACTCCTTGAGCTTCCGGCGGCTGTGGATCTCGTGCCACAGATCTCCTCTGACCATGTCCTCTCCTCCCGGACTGATTGCCGGGAGGAAGTCTACGTGATTGATGCTCATGCGTGTACCCCTTTAAGGAGGGGGATTTTTCAACGCCCACAAAGGGGGATTATTGCACGCCCGATGACACCTGTCCTTGAACGACACAGAGCATCCCATACAAGGGGACGGGTCCCCTTCAGGCAGGCGTTCCCCTGTCTCGGCTGATCATCCCCGTTTCGACGCGGACAGGTGCGGGCTGTTGTCAGCAAAAGGGGGGTATGATGGGAACCATAAGGCGGGAGCTTTCTCCAGCCCGCGCAAGAAAGCCGCAAGAATCATTAGTTATCTGGAACAAGACGTCAAGCAGAATGAGACGATTTCGTGCATTTCTGGTGCTATACTGATGATATTTCGGGGAAGCCCTTGAAGGAGAAGTGAAGTGAAGAAAAAATATCCGCCATTCCCGCCGGTTTTTTTCGAGGATAATGAGATGTTGGCTCCGAGAGAATTAAGAAAATATGGCTATCGGCTCAAGAAGGGTATGACGTATCGCCTCTATTCGCTTTCCGAGATCAAGGACAGGATCAAAGAAGGGAGCATTGTTCCCCTCAAGGAGCTTCCCGAGAAAGCAAAGACGCCGGTAGAAGAGACAGTGGTCCCGCCTACCCCTCCCCCTTATCATCCTCCGACGGAAGAAGAGATCAAGGCGCGAGAAGCGAAAAAAGATAGGATCAACGCTCTAGAAACGATTATAGATGCTCTCGTAGGCTGGCATATCCGGGAAATCCCGAGCAAAAGGAAAGGTTGGCGTGGTGTACTGAAAGCTGAACTCATCCCTGTGAGCATCGCTAATTGGAAGTTAGTTCGAGAGGCACTTCGGAAGTTCTCGGTCACGTTGGTATGGGATGAAGAACGGAATGGCATGAAACTGACTCTCCAAAGTAAGGAAAACAAGAACGATCGATTGACCCAATACTATGGGACTTCCCAGCTCGCGATGGCGGAAATGATTGAAGCTGTCAAGAAGAAGTTTAAGGTAGAGAGTACATAACAAAGCTACCGAGGGGCTTCCTTGAGGCAAGGTCCCCCGTTTTTGTCGAAGTGAACAAGCCAAGACGCCGGTAGCTAAGACGAGAGGTCAAGAAGGCCGAGAACGACCAGCAGACGGGCGGAGAGGTGCGGGCTGTTGTCAGCAAAAGGGGTTGATGATGGGGATCAAAAAAGATGGGGGCTTTCCCCAGCCCGCACAAGAAAGCCGATACAATAACGATAGGCTATCTGAAACAAAAAGTCAAGAAATACGCCTTCAGAAATCGCCAATCCTCTCCGGCCCATACCAATCCCTAGCTCGGCCCGAGAACGATCAGCAGACGGCATCTCAGGGCGGTTCTCGGCGTTGATAATCCCCGGATCCATCGGGATTGTCATTTCGGGTTCTTAGGGCTAGAATCTGAGAGACGGGAGGCCTTCGATGGACGAGAACACCCTATACTACGGCGACAACCGGGACATCCTTCAACGGTACCTCAAGGACGAGAGCGTGGACCTCGTCTATCTCGACCCGCCGTTCAAGAGCAGTCAGAACTACAACATCCTATTCAAGGAGAAGAACGGCTCCCAGGCGGCGAGTCAGATCCGAGCGTTCGAGGACACCTGGACCTGGAGCCAGGAGGACGAGGCCATCTTCGCCGACCTCGTGACCAGGGGTGATAAAGTAGCCGACTGTCTCCAAGCGTTCAGGACGTTCCTGGGACCATGCGACATGCTGGCCTACCTCGTGATGATGGCCCCACGATTGGCCGAGCTCAGGCGGGTGATGAAGCCGACTGCCAGTATTTACCTTCACTGTGACGAGGTGGCATCCCATTATCTGAAGATCTTGATGGATGCGGTTTTTGGCCCGCAGAACTTCAGGAACGTCGTGACCTGGAAAAGAACATTCAGCCACGGCAACGTCAGCAGGAACTACGGGGCGGTTTGTGACAATCTTCTCTGGTTCTCGAAAAGTGATCAATACACCTGGAATCAAATCTATACGGGATTTTCTTCTGACTACATCGAGAAGACGTTTAAGTATCGTGATCCCGATGGCCGTAGATGGCAATCCGTTACGCTTCGGAATCCCGGCCAGCGGCCAAACCTGCACTATCCATATACGGCCAGCAACGGCATTACTTACCAGCCTCATCCTAATGGATGGTCTTGTGATATTGAACGTATGCGAAGGTATGATCGGGAGAACAAACTTCACTTTCCGGCGCAACCTGATGGGGCACTACGATTGAAGATGTATCTCGACGAATCTCCTGGCGTCCGTCTTCAGAACCTGTGGGACGACATCCCTCCTATCGGAGCACAGGCGGCGGAGCGCCTAGGCTACCCCACGCAGAAGCCGGAGGCATTGTTAGACCGGATTATTCAAGCCAACAGTAATAAGGGAGATTTTGTATTAGATCCCTTTTGTGGATGTGGAACGACGGTGGCCGCCGCACAAAAGTTTGATCGCCGCTGGATCGGGATTGACATCACTCATCTGGCCATCACACTGATGAAAGAGCGGCTGAGGGATAGTTTTGGTGATGCCGTGCCCTTCAAGGTTGTTGGTGAGCCTGTCAGTGTGCCAGATGCTCAAGCCTTGGCCGAATCCGACCCTTACCAATTCCAGTACTGGGCCTTAGGCCTCATTAACGCTCGTCCGGTGGAGCAAAAGAAAGGCGCGGACAAAGGCATCGACGGCAAGATCGTTTTCCAGGGCGAAGGTGCAGGTCAGTTTGAGAACGTGCTTATCTCGGTGAAGGCAGGGCACCTCATGGCAAACCATGTCCGCGATCTCCGGGGCGTCCTCGATAGGGAGAAGGCCGCTATCGGCGTCCTGATCTCGATGGACGAGGCAACGAAGCCCATGCACACGGAGGCCTTCACCGCGGGATTCTTCGAGTCAAAGACATGGGGCCGGAAGTACCCGAAGATTCAACTGTTGACGATTGCTGATCTCCTGGCGGGAAAGAAGATTGACATGCCGCCGATCAAGCAGGTCGGCGCGACGTTCAAGAAGGCGGAGAAGCATCTTCCTAAAATTGGTGAGCAACCGGGCCTCTACAAGAAGGACTGATGGCCGAGAGGGTATAGTCATAATGAGCCTAGAGAATTGTCTTAAAGTGGCCGAGGCTGTTGCGGTTATTGCGGCTTCCGGGACGGCGATTTACGGAATTGGCAGCTGGCGGAGAGAACTAAGAGGGAGAAAGCGATACGAACTTGCGGAGGAGACTCTTTCCCTATTCTACAAGGTCAAGGACGTTATTAGCACCATACGTAGTCCGTTCGGCCACACAGGCGAGGGTAAAACTCGCCCCTCCTCACCCGGGGAAGACCCGGAAGAGAAAAAGGCCCGTGACCTAGCCTATTCTCTCTGGGAACGATACCTAACCCATGAAGAGACCTTTAATCGACTCCGCATGTTGCGCTATCGATGCATGGCTATTTTTGGGAAAGATGCGGCTGCCCCATTTGACGATTTGGCAAAAATAGTCCAGCAGTTTGCGGTTGCAGTTGACATGCTAGGCTATACGTGGAGCAGCCTAAGTAAGGACGGATTAATAAAGCCAATCGTCGAGATTGAAGCGCTGGATAAGATAGTAAAACAGCATGCTGCTGTCTTCTGGGAAGGAATGAAAAAGCCTGACCCGATAAATGAAATAGTCAGCCACATGATTAATGAGGCTGAAAAAATCTACGCGCCCGTCTTGAGCGAGAAAAAGACTGGCAAGATTAGAATACTGAGGCGCTGAGGGGCCAGAGGCCCGAGGGCATGGCCCCAATGATCAGGAGGGGGATTTGGCAGAGGCAATGGATTATGACGTATACAAGGCGTTGCGAAGGGAAGGCCGGATAAGAGCGGGAATTGTTGATCTAACGGCTATGAATTTGCTCGGCTACCTTCCGAAGAAATATCAGATCACTTACCACATACTGTCATGGGTATGGTTCCTCTCCTTTCCTGCATTCTTCCTCGTATCGATTTTCGTAAAATGGTGGCTCGGTTTGGTACTGCTGATCCTCATGGCCCCAAAACTCTACTCGTTCACCAGGAAATCGGCGTCACGGCTTGTACTTCGTTATGCAGAGGAGAACAAAGAGTTTTTTGAAATGCTCGTAAGCAAGAATATACTTGAATTTAAAACTTGACTCTTTGCAGGAGGTCACAAGCGGGACGCCTTGTCGGCGGACGAACGCGACTCGTAGAGATAGACGTTTGGGGAGGTGCGGGCTGTTGCCAACAGCAGAGAAAGAGGCTTGAAACGCAGCTCGCATGGCTGTATGATTCGGAGTGTCCGGCAGGTGTCACATGGGTGTCATGGATAAGTTAAAATTCCATGTCTGGGATAACGTTGGCGCTATCGTCGACGTGGTAAAGAAATGGAAACCCAGGGACTGTACAAGTGAAAAAGACTATGAAAACTCGCTCCTGCGCAAACTAAAGAAGCACTTTCCCGGTCTTGAGATTGTACAGCAGTATGAGTGTGCCGGGGTCCGGGGAGATATACTTGTTGGGGACAAGGTCCTCATCGAGATCAAAACGGACCTTAAGTCCACCACCATGCTGATGGGCCAACTCATGCGGTATAAACAAAAGTGGCGTGGAAGAATTCTCGTGCTACTGACCGGGAATACGAAACCAAGTATCCTCAAGGAGCTTGAGGAATTCGTTGATCGTGAAGGCCTTGGATCAGGCTTATTGGCAGTTGACTGGGAAGGAAAGGTCACGATCTTCAAGAAGTAGACCACGAGGAGACGAGAAGTGATTAAACTAAGGCTTTTTCTCTTGGGCACCATCTGCATTTGCGGAGTGCTGTTTCTATGTTCCTGTGCGCCGCAGATGGGGTTCGTTAAGCTCGGAACTGAGGCAACCCCAACTACCAGAATTTGTGCGGCAAAAGACATTCAGGTTTTCTCGGCCGAGAAGGATGTCACCGGGGAATACGACAAGATCGGCGTGGTCAACTTCAGGGGGTGGCAAGCCAACACCGAGGTGATCATGTCGTGGTTGAGAGAGGAGGCCTCGAAAAGGGGAGCAAACGCAATCATTCTGAAAAGTGTCAACCCTAAAGGGTTGTTCACCTATTCTTACGGGACAGGCGAGGCCCTTGCCATCCGACTCAAGCCGGTGGTGAAGTAGTTGGAGGGAGAGAGAAGGCCCGAGGAATAGATGCACCAGAATATTGGTCTTATTTGCCTAACTTTAGGAAAATTCTGTGAGCGCAAAGGTATTCTGGGGGAAGTACGTTAATGTTACTAGTGTAGTGCGTCATACGCTTCTTTACATATAGCGATTTTGGATAAGATTTTTTCGATTGGGGCCGTCCAAACAAAGACTCGAGGATTTTGATTGT
>Ga0315282_10013867_pt1 | contig 12079 bp, 12 predicted proteins | sample YL17G07_20_MG_FD_203693 | JGI IMG/M metagenome (GOLD analysis project Ga0315282, IMG submission 203693) | Sediment microbial communities from Yellowstone Lake, YNP, Wyoming, USA - YL17G07_20 | ecosystem: Environmental > Aquatic > Freshwater > Lake > Sediment | place: USA: Wyoming | collected... | reverse complement strand
AGGACAAGTCGGGGTGGCAAGCCACCGCTGACGGAGACGAAGCGGCCGAGAGGCAAGAGAGATAGCTGCCGGTTTGTTCTGCTCTCTGCCATCTGTTTCTAGGGGCTGACCGGGGAGCTTGATCCCGGGCGAGAACGAAAGCGCTTTCACGCACGATCCGGAGAAGCTGGCAGCCGAAAAGCCATCTTTTCGGCCGCGCTTCTAGGGGTGTAGCTCAGTTTGGTAGAGCGGCGGTCTCCAAAACCGTAGGTCGCGGGTTCAAATCCTGCCACCCCTGCCAGGAACCTTGATAATTGGGGGAATCTGAGCGCGGATCAGCGCCCAAACTCCTGGATGCGCCAGAGGCGCATTTCCGGAGCGCCCCTCGGACCCTGAAAGGGCCCGAGGGGTCCTGAAGGGCGGCGCAGCCGCGCCAATTCCGGACGGAGTTCTGCCGCAGCGATGCCGTGAAGCATCGCGTTCACAGCGGGACTCCGTGAGGCTTGCGGAAGTGTCGGCAGCAGCGATGGACGGCACGGGGCGTAGCTCAGCTTGGTAGAGCGCCTGGATGGGGGCCAGGAGGCCGCCGGTTCGAATCCGGCCGCCCCGACCAGCAATGCGGAAGGACGTGGGACGCGGGAAGCAGGGAGTAGCACAGGAGACGCTCCGGTCTCCTGCTCGCCTGTTCTGCCTTCTCGCCCCAGCGTGGGGGAGTAGCTCAGCTGGGAGAGCACTTGCATGGCATGCAAGGGGTCGTGGGTTCGAATCCCATCTCCTCCACCACCCTTCGCCCTTGTCGCTCTGCTGAGCGCCAAGGAGCTTCGGGTGGCAAGCCACCTTCGACGGGGTGGCATCGGCCGGAGATTTTCGGGCGAAGGGTGCCCCACATAGCGCGCCGAAGCGTGAGCGCAGGCGGGCGACGTGGGGCCCTGACAAACTGGAGCCTTCGCCTTCGTCGCTTCGGGGAAGCACCAAGGCGCTTCCTCCTTCGCCCCCTCGACTGGGCTCGGGGCAAGCAAGGCTACGAAGGACAAGTCGGGTGGCAAGCCACCTTCGACGGGGTGGCATCGGCCGGAGATTTTCGGGCGAAGGGTGCCCCACATAGCGCGCTGAAGCGTGAGCGCAGGCGGGCGACGTGGGGCCCTGCTCGTTTTGCGAGGCAGCATCGGGAGCACATGTGATGAAGTACGTGTACCTGCTCCAGAGCATTCGCCATCCAAAGCAGCGCTACATGGGGTTGACGTCGGACGTGGACGCCCGTCTTGCTGCGCACAATGACGGGCAGTCCCCTCACACATCGAGATACCGCCCGTGGAAGCTGTGCGTTGCCGTTGCGTTCGGCGACGACGAAAAGGCCGCTGCCTTCGAAGGCTACCTCAAGACCGGCTCCGGTTGGGCCTTCGCCAAGCGCCACTTTTGGTAGACGTATGGACAAGGATAAGCCGGCGCCACGCGAAGGGCACTGCTGCCGTGCGCAAGGAACGTGCAAAGTTTGCCCGCTTTTCTCTAGACGCTTTGTTGTAGCCACTGGTCCGTGGGGGTGTAGCTCAGTTGGGAGAGCGCGACAATCGCAATGTTGAGGCCGGGGGTTTCCTTCGACAGGCTCAGGATAAACGAGTCCCCCCAGCCTTCGCTTGCGAAGGCTGACCCTGAGCGACCCTGAGCTGGCGCAGCAAGCGAAGGGGAGTCGAAGGGCCACCGATCGATCTAGGCGAGTGAGCGAGACCGATGGCGGACTGCCGAGTGTGGCACTTCTACATGCTGCGCTGTTGTGACGGTTCGTTGTACACGGGCATCGCTCTGGACCCCGAGGAGCGAGCAGGCGAACATAACGCCGGACGTGGAGCGCACTACACAGCCCGGCGACGTCCCGTCGAACTCGTGTACTCCGAGATGTGCGCGAGCAAGTCAGCGGCTCGTCGACGCGAAATGCAGGTTAAGGCCTGGAGAGCTGAGAAGAAGGAGCAATTGGTTCGCGGGTTTCGCTGACGCGTGGGGGTGTAGCTCAGTTGGGAGAGCGCGACAATCGCAATGTTGAGGCCGGGGGTTCGAGTCCCCCCACCTCCACCACCCTTCGCCCTTGTCGCTCTGCGGAGCGCGCCAAGGAGCTTCGGGTGGCTGGCCACCTTTGATCGAGAGACGCCGCCCGCGGCTTCTCAGGTCGACGGTGACCCCGAGCGATCGCAGGGAGTCGAAGGGCCGCCTTCGCAATGTAGCCGATGGAAAGCCGCGCCCACAAGCCTGAATCAACCGAATAGATGATGATACTGGATACCGTTCTGGCGTAGCTCAACCGGTAGAGCGCGTGGCTGTTAACCACGATGTTGGAGGTTCGAGTCCTCCCGCCAGAGCCAGCGGAGCCGTAGTGTAGCCCGGTTTAACACACCTGCCTGTCACGCAGGAGATCGCGGGTTCGAATCCCGTCGGCTCCGCCAGTCTTTTCGGCCTGGTGAAAGCATCCGCAGATTACGGGCATTTCGCAGATTGAGGGGTGAGCTCAAGGCAATGCTGGGGAACCGAGCGAACCATAGCCCGAGGTCGCGGCACGTTCTGGGTGTTCCGGTTAGCGGAGCCTCCAGAAACTGCGCAATCTTCAGCATCTGCGGATAAGTCGCATCGTCAACCCCCTGGTCCTCTGGCCGGCGTAGCTCAAAGGTAGAGCAGCTGATTTGTAATCAGCTTGTTGGGGGTTCGATTCCTCTCGCCGGCTCCAGCGTCCGGGTTCTGAGCGTAGCAGTTACCCCTGACTAGCACTTATATGCCGCTTCCGTTTCCCCGCTTCGACACCTGATTATTCGCACCCGCGCCACGCGACGCCTACATGGTCTGCGGCCTGATTCCACGGAAGGCCGAAGCTCATGCGGTCGCGCGCGATAACCGCTGCACCCGTAACCTTCGACGAAGCAATCCGCCGATTCCTCAGCGCGTGTGAAGCCCGCAACCTCTCGCCGAGAACCATTCAATTCTACACCGAACGCCTCCGCGTCTTCTGCGCCTGGCTTGACGCCGAGCGCCTGCCCGCCGTCGCACCCCACGACCTCACCGCCTCCACCGTTCGCGCCTTCCTCGCCCGCGAGCGCGAGCGCACGTCGCCCGCGACGGCTCGACACGCCCATGCCGCCCTGAGCGCCCTCTTCGGTTTCCTCGCCAGAGAACAGGCCGTCGTTCGCAACGTCATGCGCGACGTGGAGAAGCCGCGGACGCCCCGGCGCATACCGTCGCCTCTCACCGCTGACGAAGTAGGCCGGATGCTCGCCACCTGCGGCAAAGGTTTCACTGGCTCGCGCCTCACCGCGCTACTGCTCGTGATGGTGGATACCGGCCTGCGCCTCTCCGAAGTGTGCGACCTGCGATGCGAAGACGTATCGCTTGCCGAGCATACGCTAAGGGTCATGGGCAAGGGTAGCAAGGAGCGCATTGTCCCGTTCGGCCAAGCAACGAAGACGGCGCTACTCGATTACCTCGCCCGTCGCGGCGAGTCCGCCCAGGTCCGCCTCTTCGTCACCGTGTACGGCGATCTGCTGTCACCGCGCCAGGTGTATCAGATTCTCAAGGATTGCGGCAGGCGCGCCGGCGTCAATGGTGTTCATCCTCACCGCCTGCGGCATACCTTCGCCCTGCTTTACCTGCAACGCGGCGGCGATGCGTTCACCCTACAGCGCGCCCTCGGTCACAGTTCGCTCGAAATGACCCGGAGATATTGCGCCGTCGCTGACGCCGATTTGCGCGAAGCCCACCGCCGAGCATCACCCGGCGATCTGTTCGCCGCCCACGTCAAGCCCACTACGGGCAGGAGGCGCCTTCGATGAAACGCCGCGATGCTGCGCAGCTGATTCTGGCCGGCGTCCTACTGCTCGCCGCCTGCGCGTCGTACCCGCCCCCGCGATGGGTTCACAGCCCCCCGCCGTCACTTCCGCCGTGGAGGATCCCCGACGTCAGTTACCTGCCCCAACCGATCGAAGTCCTTCCGCCGCTGCCGCCCGTTATCATCCTCGCGTACCCCGGCGCAGACGGCACCGATCCGTTCCGCCCATTCGCCGAAGCCTTCGCCGATATGTTCCGATGCGACGCCTACCACGTCGTCACGGTCCCCTGCGATGTGCACACGCCCAGGGCGCGCCGCGAATCGGTGAACTGCATCACGCATATCTGCGCCGCCCTGAATCCTGAACCAGTCACGGTCATCGCCTGGAGCGCCGCCGCCTGGCCGACTGAGGTCGCTACGCTAGAGGGCTCCCACGTCAGCCGCCTGGTCATCATCGGCGGCGTCCATGACTTCACCGACAGAAGCCTCCCGCCGCTGGTACGCCCGTACTACCACGCGGCCCAGGCCGATGCCGATCTATCCCCTATGCGGCGCGACCTCTCTAGGCTGCCGCCGACGCTGCTCCTGCATAGCGCCAGCGATACCTTTGTCCCGCCCGCCCATGCTCGCCGGTTCTATGAACGCGCGAAGGCCGCAGGTAGGCGAGTCACCCTGCGCTATCTCTCGACGCCGGAACATGCCCCAGGGAAACCTGCTGCCCGCCGCGCTTACCATGGCGCCGCTGCGCTCTGGTTGCATCACGGCGCATAGTGCCCCGCGATCAGCGTCAAGCTGTCCACGTGTACCTCTGTCTGCGCCGGCACGGTCGGGTAATTCGCCACCGCGATTTGCAGCAACCCATTGAACGACGTGTTCGCGGTCGCGTTGATACAGCAGCCCCGATATACCCACGCCGCCCCGTCGTCGCTCGACCATATCATCGCGTAGTTCGGCCCGAAGACGATTCGGAATCTGTACCAAGAGGCGTTGTCGAAGGCCGTGGTGAACTGCTGGATCACGCCGGCAGCCGTACCATACCACACGCTGTCCGCCGTGAAGTAAACGGCATGTTGATAAGCGCCGTTGAAAAACTGCACCTGGAAGTAATCGCTGTTCGCGGCGGTCCCGTCATACGCGCTGCCGAGCTGGTCGAACTTCACGAGAAGGTCGAGCGTTACCTGCTGGCAGTTCGGCGCGAGTGATGCGATCTGCTTTCCTGCGATGCTGTCGGTTCCCGCTGCGTCGCCCGCCCGCAGGTGCAACTGTCCTGCCGGATTCTCCTCGACCAGGTAGGTGCCGAGGGTCACGTTCGCCCAATCCGTGACGTCCTCGAAGTCTTCCGTTTTGATTGCGACGCCGTCCCACCATGCCGCTGCGCCAGCCAGGTTCGTCACCATCCGTTGCGTCTGCGTCCCCGGCGCGATCTTCCCTTGCGTCACCGCGAGGTTCGCCAGCTCCGCAGTCCCCACCGCTAGCGCCGCGATCTGGTCGCTGCCTACCACGTCCGTTCCGAGCACCCCGCCCGCCGCACCCGCGCCGTGCGGATGATCCTTCGGCGGTTGATTGGTAGCGGTCTCGCCGGCCAGTCCCGCGAGAGAGATTTCGTCGTCGCCGCCGTCTTCGTGCGTCTCGTGATGTAGGCCGCAATCGCCCGCGCTGAGGCCGTCAAGGAAAGAGGAGAGGTCGGTCGCGCCATGCCGCGCTAGCCCAACCTCGGCGTCAACACATTCGATGCGCGCGTCAAGGTCGGCCTGCGCGCCGTACACGTCGGAAGTCCTGGCCGTGTACACTTCATCGTCGCCCGCCTCAAGCCGCGCATCGAGATTCGGGAAGGCGCCGAGGGTATCCGATGTCCGCGCCTGTATGACTTCGCTCAGGCTTTGTCCCGCCTGTATCGCGCCCGTAGTTCCGCCACCGCCCCCGCCGCTCGCGCCGGCAATGGTAGTGCCTGCGCCGCCGCCACCGTGACGCCCGATCACGATATGAGTACTGCGCATTCCGCCAGGGCGAGCGACCTGAACAATGTCGCCCACCTTATACGAATAGGGCGAACCGTTTTGACACTGATAGAAGCGCGGCCCCACGCCAACCTGCACATCTACCGTGCCATTGCGGTTTACGGCTGTTACCTTGGCGCGAAAAATAGCGCGTTCATAATCGGCCTGCCGATGGTAGTGCTCTTGCCAGAATGATCTAAGCATATCTCACCACATGTGCGTCGTGTCGCGCACCAACTCCAGCGTCGAGGTGTTCGCCTTGCCTCGTTCGTACTCGATGCGATGCGACGTGATGATGTAATCCACGCTGGTCAACGCCCCTGCCCCGTCGTCCAGCGCCAGCGTAATCAGGTCGCCGGGTTCGTGGACGAGGTTGCAGGGCACTACAAGCGTCGCAGGAGCGCAGCGCCCGGAAGAAGATTGCGCGCCGCACGTCACAGCGCACCCAGAGGATTCCAAGCGCCTGGCATTCCTCGCGGGTCAGTCCGCAGGTCGTGCGTAGTTCACATCGGCAAGTGTCAGCCATATCAGCCTTCCTTAAAGTCTCTTCATGTTCTCGTCGTCAAGCCTCGCCCGCGACGGTTACAATGCATGGCAATGCAAGGACCGGGCAGGCTTGCGCACAGCGCCGCCCTGTGGCGCGTTCGGGTAGGAGGATGATGCATTTGACGGGCAGGGGTTCCAGGCCGTCAGAAGGGCTTAGAATGCGTCTTTTCCTGCGGCGCCGTCTTGAAACGTCTAACCCTATTCATTATCAAGCTTTCGCCGCCACGCTCACGGGTTAACATAAGGCCCCTTATCAGACCCGCTTTGCGTGATGCTCGGCCAAGACCTGCTCCGTTTGTCCCGCCCGCGATACGCTTCGCGCCGCCCTCTCGATTTCGACGCGATCTGTGTCACTCTCGGCGTACATGACGCCCCAGAATCGGAGAGGGCGGCGGTGGGGTACATGACGCCCCGCCGCCACCGGCCGCGCTGAGGTGTCGCGGTTCTCCGAGCCTGCGTCGGCCTACAATGTCGCCAGAGCATGACGCCGGCAGGTCACGCCCACGCCCCGGCTTCATCGGGTAACTCTGAATGCCCAGAATGCGCCGAGGTCAACGCGATTCCACGCTCAAGCCGTAACCGTGGGGATTCGCGGCGCGTGTGCCGGGCGCCGCGCGGTATCTCACGCTCAGAATGCCACCAATCGAAGCCTTGCCGATCGTCACGCGCCCCGACGAAGCCGCCAGGATACCACGTCAACCCTGAGTGCGAAGCCGGCGCCGTTCTACAGCGCGACAATGCGCCTCAAAGCGCGCCCGATAGAATGGGTCTATGCTCTGTACATGCTCGGCGCATTGCGCCTCTATCTGCGACACGATCTGCTCCGGCGTGAATGGGCAGGGTACGGGTTCCGGCACGTCACCCGCTGCTTCGCGTCGCGCGGCAATGCCCTCGAATATCTCGGCGAGGTCTTCGCGCGGATCGTTGAAAGCGTCGGCGTCAAGGGCTTCGTCTTCGGCGTCAGCGCGCCGCTTGACTTCCTTCACCCGCTGGCGCAGTCGGCCTATTGTGGGCATAGTTCACCCCGCAGTCTCTTCGCTTCATCGCTACCGGGTAGAATGTGAATCGCCACCGCGATCTGTACTAGCAATTCATCGTCGGACAGATTCGGAATCGGCACATTCGCCGAAGCGTCAGCCAGGGTTTGCACCTGCTCCCATGTTTGCATTGTGGGCCTCGGATTCCCGGCAAGAATCGCGGCAAGCCTGCGGACGAGTTCATCGTCGGACAACAGTTCGCCAGGCGGTCTATTCGTTATGCGTTCACCCAAGCCCGCGATACGTCGGCGCATGGCAGCGATGGTCATTCTCATTACAGTCGCTTCTCCAATTCCGCAAGCTCCTTCGCAAGCTCGCCGATTTCGGAATCTCTGTATGCCCCGATGATCTGCTGTGCCGCGTACACGATACACCGCGCGCTGGTCGTGTCGGCATGACCCGCCGCGAGCTTGTTAATCAAGCGCCGCAGGAAGTCAGCGATTTGCTGCGGTTCTGTGCCTTCGAGTTCGACGCCAAGCGGTTGCCTTTTGATGCCAACCTTGCCGCCGCGAGCGCCGGCAACAGCCGCGCCGCCGCTGTGAAAAAAGCACGTCGGGCCATCGGTCAAGGATGGTGCGGAACACCGCTGCCCATTTTCAAGTATCGCTTCGCATTGTGCCATGTTCGTTCCCTCCGATATTGACGACACGGTTAGCAAACGAATTGCCGCCTGCCGCCTGCGCAAGCGCGCGCGTTGAGCGCAGTTCCCATGCCATCATTCGTATCTGTTTCGTTATGGTATTCAATTTCAGCGCCACCAGCGCCCTTTCGGGATGCTCGCCTAGCGGCGAAGTCCAACGGCGAAGGTCGCGCAACTTCAGCGACGGCAGGAAAGGAATATCTTGCGGCGGTCGCGGGAAGTCGTCGGCGAGTCCCTTAACGATACGATGCGCCGTCTCAAAGTCAATCCACTCCAGCGCGCTAACCGCGTCGTCTATCTCGCCATGTCTCGCCGGCGGTAATGCGCTTTTCATCCTGCGCAGTTCGTTGGCGATGTTCTCCGTCGTGCGAATCTGTCGAGGTGTCAAGCTCCACCAGACTGCGACGTTATCCTCGTTCCAGGCCGATGCCGGAAACCAGACACCATGACACCAGATTGAATCGGGGTCAGAGTCCTTGAGGTAGGCCGGCAGTAGTTTCCCGGTGATGATGTAGCACGTCGGCCCGTAACAACTTCCGAAAGGCCGAGGCGCCACAGGTCGGAATCATCCGGGCGATATATGGTTTCGTACAGGCCGACGTTCCAAGGTTGCATGTTCTCTCCGTATTGGTGGCAGGGCAGCAAGCCGGTGAAACCTGCTGCCCCACCCGTCCCCGCGCTGAGGTCGCAGGGAATCAACGGCGGCGCGTTGCCTTGAAAGCCGCGCAACATTCCTGTAGCCGCCGGCAACGCGCCGCCGATCTATTATCGCAGTCGCTCCTCGCGTTCCATTGCATCATGCAGCGCGCTTGTGATAATCCTATCGGTGTACCGCTTGCGTTCGCTGCGGTCGCGCTCCATCTTCCTGCGGGTTTGGTCAACGATGCCGCCGACGTAGGCCGGTCGCAGGTCGGCCAGGATTCCATCGAGGTCACGAATCAGGCTCTCGATGAATCGCCTCACCGCGCGCGGTCGTTCGCCATGCGTCGGCACAAAGCCCGCCGCCTTCATCATGGCCGAGCGCGCGGCGAGCGCCATTGTGTAGCCGGCCTCTGCCCGTTCATCCTCGACGGCTTCGACGGCATGGCGCAGGGTCCGAACCGCCGCCAACCAGCGCACCATCGGCCCCGCCTCTAACGTCGGCTTAAGTAGTCCGCCGGTCGCGCGCGGCGTGATGATTGCCACGATTTCCTCGCCCAACGTCGGGCGCCACGCCCCGGCCTTGTGGAGGTCCATGAAAACCATGCGCGCCATGATTACATTCGCGCCTTTGGTCGCGCGATGCTCTATGTCTAGCAGTCGCGCCCGGATGCGCTCGAAGGCTTTGTCGTCGGCGTCGGCAGGGTCGGCCTGCTGTCGTTCCCGCTGCGCTTTCACCAGTGCCGCGTCATATTGCGCCGGAGAGAACACAAGCGAAAGTTCCAAGCCCCTTAGCTCCCCAACATACCGCCGCGTACATTGCTTGCCGTCGTAATCCTCGCCCGGTGAATGCTCGCACCACTCCTTGCCGCATATATCGCACACGGTTCGGACGCTCGAAGGTGGCGCGCCGTCAGCCCCCGCGTAGCCGATTGAAACCGCGTCGAGAACGCCACCCTCCATGCGCGCGATCAGGTCCGCGCTATCATCGGTTCGCATGACGTAGAACCATGTATAGCCCGCGAGCTCCTGCTTGCCGCGAATCATGGCCAGCGCCGTTTCGCTCTTGTAGATACGCCCCAAGGGCAGCGATTCGTAATCATGGGCGCCAAGCAATGGCGCGCCGACAAGAGAGCGCGCGATGCTTCGCACCTGCGCCTCGCTGAAGTGCTCGAAGACACGATCTACAGCCGTATTGCAGGCCAGAGCCTTGCGGCAGTACACCTCCTGCGCCGTCAGCGCCCGCCGTGCATAGCGGGATATGGCGCGCAGGTCCGCCGCTGAAGGCGCCACCGCCTCCGGCGCGATCTCGGCTTGTTTCCGTAATAGGTTCGTCATTGGTCATACTCCTGGCCGAGCGCGTCAGCGCCCTGGCCGATGTTCCCTCTACTATATAGCTTAACTTTGTCCCACAAGCTCGGCCAAGGCCGTTTCCCGGTCTATCGGCAGGCGAAGGAATGCCAGAAGCTCGGCCATAACCGGGTCGTCATCCGCCCACCTCTGCGCCCGATCTAGCACGGCCTCCCACCGCCGATGCGCGCTGCTCTTGGTTATGCCGGTATGCTCTTCGATTTCGCGGTATGTCCCGTACTTGTCCGCCCGCGGTCCGCGTCGTTCGGTTTTCGCTTCCTCGCCCTCTACCTCTTCAGCCTCTCGCTGCGCCTCCCGGTAAGCCTGCGTCGTCAGGTCTAGATTCGGCCCGCGTAGTATGACGACCTTAGCCTCTTCCTCGGTCAAGGCAAACTCGCGCGCAAAGTACGCGATCATCGCGGGCATGATACCGCCGTTGAAAGCGATCAGCGACAAGGCTTCGTGTCTCGGTGTCCACGCCGGCCCCAGGGCGCGCTGCCGCGCGTTGATTGCGGCCAGATTGCTCAGGAAGCCCTGGGCTTCTCTGGTCACTCCTTCATCGCGGCAAGCCCGCATTGTGACTTCGGCAATTTCGTCAGCGATACTGGCGAGAAGTCGGGCGCCTTGCTCCTGGCCGTCATCCTCAAGCGCCGCGTCTTCGTCTATGTTGAAAGCGCGTGTTTCGCCGGTCTCGTCGTCATAGATGCCGCCCATATCAACCGCACGGATTTCCCGCCAAGCCTTGTTCCGTTGAAGTTCGCCGTCAAGGTAGGCGGGAGCATCATCCTTCGCCCGCGTGTACCTCTTCCGACGCTTCCCCGTCGCAGTCGCACCTGTAGCAAGTCGCTGCCAGTGCTTCACGGCCTCTCGGCCCGAATCTCGTACCTCAGTCATGTCTCCCTCAGTCTTCGGCGGACGCGCCGCCGTGCGTTTCTGGTTTGGTACAATTGACTAGCGCAATCCATGGTACGTTTGACTACGCACTTGGTACGATTGACTTTTGAACCCGGTAGGTGTCCGGCAAGGCTAAGACAGTAGCGCACCAAAGGCCAACCGGGTAACTCGCCCATGTCTGCATTCTTGGCTTCTGTGCGCGCCGGCGGCAACTTCGCCGCCAATCTCGCGCCAATGCTCAACCGCTCGCGTGACACTTCCGCCGAACGGCAACCCGCCGCCGCTGGCCGCTGCAATGGCTCGATAGGTGGCGCCGATAGGTTGCATGGGGTCTAGCCGCCGCGCCCGTGCGATGCCCAGAATGGCCGCAGCGAGCGCCCGCACGTCATGCGGCCAATGGTTCGCAACCGCCGTCGCGCGGATTGCTGTCTCCACCGCGTCATAATCGAAACCGCCATTCGCCAGCGCCCGCAAGCGCCGCAACCGTAGCAATGTGCCGCTGTGTGTCTCGCGGCCATCGGGTAGGACGGTCAGCGATGCAGGGCATTCGGCGAAGCACACGAAGCGGAAGTAGCCGCCGCGATCTTGGTACACCCGCAGGCTTCTCTCTCTGTCGTCGTGCAAGGGACATCGTGCGTTGCCGCTGTTGGCCGTCAAACGCAGGTCGTCCAGCACCTCGCGCCATGCGGCCTCTTCCTCGGCATTCATAAATGGCTTACGCTCGCGGGCTTCGCGCTGGCCGAACGGCGCCAGTATTTCCGCCGCTATCATCGGCCAAGGTTCGCCCGAACACAGAACGTCGTCGGCGTCATATCCCACTGACGGCCAACACTTCACGAAACCGCCATGAGAGATAAGCTCGATGCCGAGTTCTGGGATACTCCGGCGTAATGGCCGGTAGTCGTCGGCAATGATGCCGTAGTAGTGTCGGCCTCGGCCCGGTGTGGCTTCGTGGGGTAACGCCGCGAGGTATTCGGCCAGGGGTTCAAGTGCCGCGCGTTGCTTCGCTGCGTCAATGCGGTTGTGCGTCGGCCCCGGCGCGTCAATGTCAATGCAGGCGTAGATGCCGCGCATGACAAGCCCGCCGCCGTCCGCACCATTCAGCCAGAATACGTCGGCTTGGTCATTCGTCGGCAATGCACCGTCACGTTTCCAATGCCGCCACTCGCCGCGCGCGTTCAGGCAGGCCGGC
>Ga0315282_10013866_pt1 | contig 12079 bp, 11 predicted proteins | sample YL17G07_20_MG_FD_203693 | JGI IMG/M metagenome (GOLD analysis project Ga0315282, IMG submission 203693) | Sediment microbial communities from Yellowstone Lake, YNP, Wyoming, USA - YL17G07_20 | ecosystem: Environmental > Aquatic > Freshwater > Lake > Sediment | place: USA: Wyoming | collected... | reverse complement strand
ATCCAGAAACTGCTCTCCCCTGCCGCAGCGCCGGCCAGACCGGCGGCCCCATCAGCGCCGCCCAAGCCGGTTGCCGCGCCGAGAGCGCCTGTGCCCGCACCCAGACCTGCGGCTCCACCGGCTCCGGCCAGACCCGCGGCCGCGCCCGCGCCGGCCAGACCGGCGGCCCCATCAGCGCCGCCCAAGCCGGTCGCCGCGCCGAGAGCGCCTGCGCCCGCACCCAGACCTGCGGCTCCACCGGTGCCGGCCAGACCCGCGGCCGCGCCGCCGCCGGCGGCCAAGCCGGCGGGTCCTTCCGCCATGGCGGCGGTGGCCGCGGCCGCCGTCGGGATTCCGGACGACCCGGCCCATCAGAAAGCGGCGCGCCTGGCCCGGACCATCGTCGCCGACATCGCGCTCTACAATCCCGAGGAAGTCAACCGGGGGATCAAAGCAGGGAACCTGCGGCAGCTTTTGGCCAAGGATCTGGAGGACGGCAAGAAACATTACAAGACGAAAGTTTCCCCTGAAATCCAGGCCCAGGTGGACTATTTCGAGGTCGCCATTGAGGGCCTGATTAGCCGCAAGAAAAAGGAGTTAGGCCTGGCCTGAACGTGCTCGAGAGTCATGAGTAGTCTGCTCCACATCTCCCGCCATCTGCAAAGCCCGGAAGACGAGGTCCGCCGGGCCGCGGTGGAGAAGCTGCGCGCGATCTCGAACCCTGAGGCGCTGCGCATGCTCAACCTGGCGCTCGGCGATGAGAGTTGGCGGGTGCGCAAGAGCGCGGTCGAGGCGCTGGTCGCTTACCCCGACACTCCGGCGGCCGTTTCGGTGCTGATCACGGCGCTCTACGACGCGGACAACGCTGGCCGGCGCGTGGCCGCGGTGGAGGCGCTGGCCGGGATCGGGGAGGCCGCGCTGGAGGCGCTGTTCCAGGCCTTTGCCACCCAGGACGGCGACGTGCGCAAGTTCGTGGTGGACGTCCTGAGCCAGATATCGAGCCCGGCCGCGGTGGAGGTGTTGATCCAGGCGCTCGAGGACCCGGAAGAGAACGTGCGCATGGCCGCGGTCGAGGCCCTGGGCAACCAAGGCGCGGACCGGGCCTATGCCAAGCTGTTGGAGATCGTGGAACAACCGGAATACACCCTGGCCTTTGCCGCGCTCCACGCCTTGGGCAAGATCGACCGGGAGATCCCGTTCCCGCTCATCCGGCGGCTGGCGGAGCGGAAGGCCTTGCGCCGGGCCGTGTTCGAGGCGCTGGGCCAGAGTTTTCACGAGGAAACGGTGGCCTTGCTCATCCAGGGCCTGTCCGATCCTTCCAAGAGCTCGCGCCAGGCGGCGATCCGTTCGCTGGCCAACATTCACGAAAAAACCAAAGACCAGGGTCTGCGCCGGGCGATCGAGTTTTTGCTCCGCCAGGTGTACGGAAACGGCGACTCCGCCGGGATCGCCGAGTTCCTGGATTCCGCCCACCAGCATACCAAGCGGGGCGTGGTTCACCTGCTCGGGCTGATCGCCAATCCCGCCGCCTTCCGCCAACTTTTGCGCGCCTTGCCGGATGACTCGCTCCGGCCCGAGTTGACCCGGGCCCTGGCCCGGATCCGCCAGGTTTCGCAGGAGTGGTTCCAGCAGGTGCTCCGGGAGCAGGAAGAGTCGGTGCAGGACAAGGTGCGGGAGCTGCTCCAGGACTCCGGCCCCCTGGTCGCGGGCGTGCCCCGGGGGGTGCCGATCGCGCCGCTCAGCGACGCCGAATTCGTCTGGGTTCGCGATCGGATCACGACTTATTGCGGGATCTATTTCGACCAGGAGTTGAAATACCTGCTCGAGCGGCGCCTGGTCCGCCGGCTGGAGGCGCTCGGGTTGAAGAGCTTCGGAGAGTACATCTTCCACCTGCAGCGGCCGGCCGCAGGAGCGCGGGAATTAAATCTCCTGGTCGAGAACGTGGCCACCTACGAGACCTATTTCTTCCGGGAAGATTTTCAGCTCCGGGCTTTCCGCGAGGAGATCCTGCCGGAGATCAAGGCGCGCAAGGAAAAACAGGGCGAGCGGCGGCTCCGCGTGTTCAGCGCGGGCTGTTCCTCCGGGGAGGAGCCCTACACGATTGCCATGCTGGTCCTGGAGAGCCAGGCCTTCTCCGACTGGAAAGTGGAGATCCTGGCCGGCGACATCTCCGCGACCATGATCGAGCAGGCCCGCCGCGGCATTTACTCCGCTTCCTCGTTCCGCGTCACGGAAGAATACCGCCTGCAAAAGTATTTCACCCGGGCGGGCAACAAGCACGAGATCAACCCCGCGGTCAAAGAGCTGGTGCAGTTCAGCCGCCTCAACCTGCTCGAAGTGGAACCGGCGCCAGAGCTCGCGAACCTCGACGTCGTTTTCTGCCGCAACGTGATTATTTATTTCAATCAGGAGGCCAAACGCAAACTGGTGGCGCAGTTCTACCGCCTCTTGAACGACGAAGGGTTCCTCCTGCTCGGTCATTCGGAATCGCTGATGAACCTTTCCACCGCGTTCCGGCTCCGCCATTTCCGGCACGATCTGGTCTACCAGAAGCCGCCCCGCGAGCGCGAGGGGAACGGATGATGGAACCCCTGATCCGCGTCCTGGTGATTGATGATTCGGCCTTCAACCGCCGGGTCATCGCCGACATCCTGGAGGAGTCCGGCCGGGCGCGGGTAGTGGGCGTGGCGCGGGACGGAGAGGAAGGGATCAAGAAGGTCTTTGACACCCGGCCGGACCTGATCACGCTCGACCTGGAAATGCCCAGGATGGACGGGTTCACCTTCTTGCGCATCATCATGAAGAGCCTGCCCACCCCGGTCCTCGTGATCAGCGCCCGCCACGAAGACAAGAACGTGTTCAAGGCGCTGGAGCTGGGCGCGGTGGATTTCCTGGCCAAGCCCACCGACCACCTGAAAGGGGCCGATGCCTTGCGCCAGGACCTCCTGCTTAAAATCAACCTGGTCTCCCAGCTCCGCATGAAGAACTTGCAGCGTCTGCTCAACCGGGAAAGCGGAGGCGCGGTCATTTCGGCGGCGTTCCGCCGGACCGACCAACCGATGATTGACCTGGTTGCCATCGGCGCTTCCACCGGCGGGCCCTCGGCGCTGCAAACCGTGTTCTCGTCCCTGCCGGGACAAGTTCCGGCGGCCTTCGTGGTCAGCCAGCACATGCCGGCCGGCTTTACCCGGGCCTTTGCCGAGCGGCTTTCGCGCAACTCCCAACTGGCGGTCAAGGAGGCCGAACCCGGAGACCCGGTCCAGCTCGGCCAAGTGCTGATCGCTCCGGGGGGCTACAATATGACCCTGCAGGAGCAGGGCGGCGAGGTGCGGGTGAAAACCGAGCCGCGCAGCCCGGAGCATAAGTACGTGCCCTCGGTGGACGAGCTCTTTCGCTCCGCGGCCCGGATCTACGGACCGCGGATGCTGGCCGTGGTCTTGACCGGCATGGGCAACGACGGCCGCGACGGAGTCATTGCGGTCAAGGAAGCGGGCGGCCGGACCCTGGCCGAGTCGGAAAAAACCGCGATTGTCTATGGGATGCCGCGGGAGGCTCTTGCCACCCAAAAGGTGGACCGGGTGGCGGACCTGGACGAGATCGCCCTCGAGATTGTGCGCGCCTGCGAGCGCGGGAGGAAGGCGTCATGAGTGAGGAGAACCCTCGGGAAAACCCGCCGGTCGAGCAACCCGAAGAGATCTTGGAGCTCATGTCCAAGAGCGTGTTGTTTACCAAGGAGCTGATGGCCGAGAACGAGCGCTTGCGCTTCCGGATGGTGGAGATGGCGGAAGAGAACCGCCGGTTCGGGGCCACGGGCACGCCGGAAGAAAAGCAACGCCTGTTTCAGGAGCAGATCCAGGATCTGGAGACGGAAAAAGAGCGCCTGCTGGGCCAATATCAGAATGTGGAGGAGGAGAACCGGATCGTGGCCACCCGCTACGTGGAGATCGAGGAAGAGAACAACAACCTGGCCAACCTCTACGTGTGCTCGTACCAACTCCACTCGACCCTGGATTTCCATGAAGTCAGCCAGATCATCATGGAGATCATCATCAACTTGATCGGGGCCGAAGAGTTCGGAATTTTCCTCCTCGACGCAAAGACCCAGATCCTGCAACCCATGGCCATGGAAGGAATTCCGCTCGAGCAGATCCCGCCCGTGGCCCCGGGCGAAGGCGTGATCGGGCAGGCCGCGCTTTCGGGCGAGAATTATTACGCCCCCGGGCTGGAAGAGGGCCAGGCCTCCTCTTCCCTCGCCCATCCCCTGGTCTGCATCCCGCTTAAAATCAAGGACCAGGTGATCGGGGTGATCGTGCTCTACAAGCTGCTCCCCCAGAAGACCCAGTTCGCCAACGTGGACTACGAGCTGTTCACTTTGCTCGCCGGCCACGCCGCGACCGCCATCTTCAGCTCGCGGCTTTACACCGATGCGGAACGCAAGCTCCACACCATCAAAGGGTTCATGGAGCTGTTAACGAAGCAATGACAAGGACGGAAACCGGATGCCCGACGTGAGAATTCTGGTGGTGGAAGATTCGCCGACCATGCGGCAGTTGATCTCGTTCGCGCTCAAGCGGATGAAAGGGATCGAGATCGTGGAGGCCTCGGATGGAGTGGAGGGCCTGAAAAAGCTCAACTCCGGAACCTATAACCTGATCATCACCGACATCAACATGCCGGTCATGGACGGACTCAAGCTCATCAGCCTCGTCCGTCGCGACGTCAAATACCGGACGATTCCGATCATGATCATTACCACCGAAGGCGGCGCCGAAGACCGGGAGCGGGCGCTGGCCCTGGGGGCCGACGCCTACATCACCAAGCCCATCCAGGCCGGCAACGTCCTCGACACCGCCAAAAGCCTGCTGGGCATCCCCTGAGCGGACCGGGGCCGGTGCCCCTGAAAATACTGAACGAAATGCCTTCCGATCATGTCTCAGGATAGAGGCTCTCAGCAAGCATGAACGGCCACTTCGATGCCATCACCGTCATTATCCCCAACTACAACGGCGCGGCTCTCCTGCCCGCCTGCCTGGATTCCCTCCTCGGCCAGCGCCGGCCCCCGGCCGCCGTGTTCGTGGTGGATAACGGCAGCCAGGATTCATCCCGCGACTTGGCTCTCCGCCATCCGCTCCGGCCCACCCTGATCGCTTTCCCGGAGAATCGCGGCTTTGCCGCCGCGGTCAACGCCGGCATCCGGGCCGCGGAAACGCCGGCGGTGGCGCTGCTCAACAACGACGCGCTGGCGGACCCCCGCTGGCTCGAGGCCGGCCTCCGCGGGATGCGCCGCTTCCCGGAGGCCAACCTCTTCGCTTCCCTCATCCTCCGCCGGCAGGCCCGCGACCGGGTGGACTCGGCCGGCGATGCTTACGCCCGCGACGCCCGGCCCCGCCCCCTGGGCCGGGAGGACCGCGCCGCCGGCTATGAGCAGGTCCGGGAGGTCTTCAGCGCCTCGGCCGGCGCCGCTTTCTTTCGCCGCCGCCTGTTCGACCAGGTGGGGTGGTTCGATGAATCTTTTTTTGCTTACCTGGAGGACGTGGACCTCGGTTTTCGCGCCCGCCTGCTCGGCCATCGCTGCCTCTTCTTGCCCGAGGCGGTGGTCTATCATCAGGGCGCGGCCACCGATCTCGCGGACCGGCCCGGGAAGAGGCCCGAGGAAAGCAGCCGGCGGGTCCGCTGGATCGCCCGCAACAAGATTTTCGTGCTCGCCAAGAACCTTCCGAGCCGCTGGCTGGTGGCGTGGTCGCCGAGCGTCCTGTTCGGGCTGGCGCGGAGCGCCGGCTATCATCTGTTGAGTTCCGGTCAGTTCGCGTCCTTTGCCGCCGGAACCGTCGAGGGCTTAGTCCGCTCGCCCGCTCTCTGTTCCTGCCGGAGAAGTCTGCAACGAAAGCGGCGGGCCGATCTCGAGGATCTGGCCGATTTGGTGCGGCTGGGAGCGCGGCCGTGGCCATAGTCGTCTCGGTGATCATCCCCAACTTCAACGGCGCCGCGCTCCTGCCCCGGTGCCTGGCCGCGCTCGCGATCCAGAGCTTCCGCGAGTTCGAGGTGATCGTAGTGGACAACGGCTCCACCGACGGCTCCGGCCGGGCCGTCCCTCGGCCGGACCTCGCGCCGCGCCTGATCGAGCTGGAGTCCAATTACGGTTTTACCGGCGCCTGCAACCGCGGCTTCCGCGAGAGCCAAGGCCGCTTCATTGCAATCCTGAATAATGACGCGGCGCCGGAACCCGGGTGGCTGGCCGCGCTGGTGGCCGCCGCCGAGTCAACCGCGCGGGTGGGGATGGTGGCCTCCCGGGTCCTCTCGATGCGCGAGCCCGGGACCGTGGACTCGCTTGGCCTTTTGCCGGCGCGGAACGGCCTCGTCTACCTGCGGGCGATGGGCGAGCCGGACCGGCCCGATGCCGAGCTGCCGGCGACCGAGGAGGTGTTCGGGCCTTCGGGCGTGGCCGCGCTGTACCGCCGGGAGATGCTGGACCAGATCGGCTTCTTGGCCGAGAATTATTTCGCTTACTACGAGGACGCCGATCTGGCCTTCCGCGGCCGCTGGGCCGGCTGGCGCTGCCTGCTCGCCCACCAGGCCCGGGTCCGCCACTTGCACTCGGCTACCGCGGACGCGATGGACCTGCCTAAGACTTATTACCTCCATCGCAACCGACTCTGGACCATCTGGCGCGACTGGCCGCTCGCCGCCTTCGTCCGCCACTTTCCCTGGTTCTTCGTCTACAACTTCCTCACGGTCTGGCGAGCCATTCTCTTCGAGGGCCACCTGCACGCCATCAAGGCGCGGATCGACGCGGTCATGGGCCTGGGCCAGCAGCTCCAGTGGCGGCGGACCCAGCGCAGTTTGCGCACCGTGCCCGGCGCCGAGATCAGCCGTTGGCTCTCCGCGGATTATCCGAGCCTGGTCGAAACCCATCGCCGAAAGCGAGCCTATGAAACCCGAGCCTAAACCCCGCGTCTGGCCGCTCTTCCTCTTGCTCGCGCTTTTCCTGCTCGGGAGCCTGATCATCCTGCCCTTGCCCATGCTGCGCGACCAGGGCATCTACGCGTACGTCGCCTGGGCCTGGGTCAACGACCATATTCCTTATCGCGACGCCTTCGAGCACAAAGGCCCGCTCCTCTATGCCGTCTATGCCGCGGCCCTGACCTTTTCCCGGGGCGCGATGTGGGGCCCGAACCTGGCCGATATCCTCGCGCGCGGAGCTACCATCCTCCTCGCCTACTGGTCCGCGGCAAAAATCTTCGATCGCCGGAGCGCGCTCTTCACCGCTTTTTTCACCGCGCTGCCTCTTTTCACGGCCTTCAACTCCTGCTGGTGGAACGCGGAGGCCGAGACCTTCATCCTGCCGCTTTTGCCGCTTTCGCTCGGGCTCACTCTGCTGCGCTTCTGGTCCGGCCGTTTTCTGGCCGGAGTAGTCGCCGCGCAGGTAGTGGCGCTTAAACCCACGGCCCTGCTCCACGTTCTCTTCCTGGTTTTTCCGGCCTCCACTTACCCGGTGGGGAAGAAGGGCGGCTTGATCTTCATCGCCGGCGTGCTTTGCGGGCTTGCGCCCTGGGTCATCTATTTCGCCGCCAAGGGCGCGCTCTTTGATCTCTACGCTGCGCTCTACGTCTTCAATCGCTTCCACGCCGGACTGGCCCCCGGCATGGATTGGCGCCAGGCCCTGGCCCTGGCCGGCCAGGGCGCCTGGCAAATCTTCGGCCTGCTCCTGATCTTTTGCGGAGCCGGCGTTCTGTCCGGCCGCCGCCGGCTGCTGGTCCTGGGCTACACCGCGGCGGCCCTGGCCCAGGTCATGCTTCAGGCCAAGTTCTTTTTCTATCACTGGCTGGTCTTGATCCCGCCCGCGGCTTTGCTGGCGGCCGGGGGCTTAAGCTTCGTGCGGGAAAATTTTCATCGCGCCGTTTACTATCTCGCCCTCGCGGTGATCGTGGTCCAGACCGGAATCGGGCTCCGCTTCTACGCGCTCCTCCAGGCGCACTACCAGACCCCGCGTTACCTGATCGGCGTCATCGGCCGGGACGAGTATTACGCCCGTTTTCGCGAGCCGGGGACCGATTTCAACTTTTATGCCACCTGGCACGCGGCCGACTACCTGCGCCACCATACCCCGGAGGACGAAAAGGTCCTGGTGTTTGGTTACGAGCCGGGCCTCAACTACCTGGCCGCCCGGTTCGCGCCCACCCGGTTCCATTCGGATTATCCCTTGACCTTTACGCCCCGCAGCGAGGAAGCCAGGAGCTGGCGGGAGTTATGGCGCCGCCTCTTCATGGCCGATCTCCGCCGCCATCCGCCCGGGGTGATCATCCTGGTGAGCGGCGACCGGAACGCGATCGAAGCCGAAGATTCCATGACCCAGGCCCGGGCCTTCACCGAGTTTTGGGAATTCGTGCAGCAGAATTACCGGCCCTGGGTGACCATCGAAGACTTTCACTTTTATCAGGATCATGCGCATCGCTTGTCTCATTGAAGAGGGCCGGCCCCGGACCGGGCCGCAGAGCTACCGCGCGCTCCTCGAGCGGGCGCTCGCTCCGCGCCACACGCTCGGCTTCTTTGCCGGCCCGCCGATCGGGGAATGGGACCTGGTTCACATCTTGGACATCAAGCGGGTGCCGCTCGCCCTGGTCCGCGCGCTTTCGCCGCCGGTCGTGGCCGACCTCCACGACCACTACTGGGTTCGCTTCCAGGCCTTCCCCGCGCCCGACCTGCCCCTGCGCCGGCTGCTCATGCCCTGGCGCCGGCGCCATCATCTGGCCGTGCTCGGCCGGGCCAAGAGCGTGGTCGTCCATTCCCGCGCCGTGGCCGAGGCGCTGCCCTTTCCCAACGTCCACGTGGTGCCGATCGGGATCGCGCCCGAAGATTTCGCGAGCAGCCCCGGCCCGCGGGAGCCGCTCCTGCTGCTGGTCGGCCGCGATTGTTTTCGCAAGGGCCTGCCGGTGCTGCTCCAGGCGCTGCGCCGGCTCCGGCCAGAGCTGCCGAAGCTCCGCCTCGAGGTGATCGGCGACGAGTTCCCTCACGCCCGCCTGGCCGGCAAGCTCCTGGCCCTGGGCCTGCCGGTCTCCTTCCTGCCCGGCCTGGACCCGGATGAACTCCGCCGGCGCTATGCCCAAGCCTCGGCCCTGGTTTTGCCCAGCTACCAGGAAGCCTTCGGCTTGACCCTGCTCGAGGCTTTCGCCGCGGGCCTGCCCGTGGTGGCGAGCCGGGTGGGCGGCATTCCCGAGCTGGTGGAAGACGGCGTCAGCGGGATGCTCTTCCGAAGCGGCGACGCGGCCGAATTGGCCGAGAAGCTGTCCCAGGTGCTGACCCAGGCGAAATTGAGGGACCGGCTGGTGCTCGGGGGCCGCCAGCGGCTCCCGGGCCGCTTCGACCTCCCGACCATGGCGGCCGGCCTCGAGCAGGTCTATCAAAGGACCTTGGAACCATGAGCCGGCGCCGGCGTATACTCTTCAGCATAGTCACCGTGTTCCTCTTCTTCGGCGGCCTGGAAGGAATTTTGCGGCTGCATGATTTTGCCGGGTACGTGAATTTCAACGCGGATCTCCTGGGCCTGCCGCTGCTCGATCTCACCCGACTGCGCCGGGTGGCCAACCGGACCGTGACTTTCGACCGCCGGGTGTTCTGGCGTTTCAAACCCAACCAGATCCTCGCGGACCCGGAAATCTACCGCCGGCCGGTGCGGATCAATTCCCTCGGCTTTCGCGGCCCGGACTTCACGCCCGCGAAGCCGGCAAGGACTTTCCGCATCATCTGTCTGGGCGATTCCACCACCTTCGGCTGGAGCGTGGCGGATGACGAGACTTATCCCGCGCAACTGGAAAAACGGCTGCTGGCCCGCTACCCCGGCCGGAACTTCCAGGCGCTGAATCTGGGCGTGACCGGCTATACATCTCTGCAAGGCCGCGAGCTGTTCCTTTCCCGGGCCGCGGGCTTCCAGCCCGACCTGGTTATCTTCGCCTTCGGCTCCAACGACCAGCTCCCGGCCCTGACCAGCGACGCCGAGCAGCTCGCCGCCGGCGCCTGGCGGATCTCGCCGGTCCAGGTCTGTCTCTCCCGGCTCCAGGTCTTCAAGCTGCTCCGCGCCGGGGTGGTCTACCTGGAACGCCGGCTCCAGGGGCTTTCCCTGGATCCCAAAACTTTCCTCCCGCACCTCAAGCGCAAGGTCAATCAAAAAGAGTTTGCGGAGAATTCCGCCGCGGTCAAGCGCGGCGCCGGCTTCATCCTGATCGCCGTTGACTTTCCCTCCCTGCCGATGGATCATGTCTTCGTGAATTTGCGCCAGGAAGCTGAAAAAGCCGGCGTGGCGCTGCCGCCGGAATGGAGCTTCTGGGATACCGGAGAGGTCGCCCGGCAGACCGCATCGTCACTGGACGCGCCCCTGCTTGACCTGCGCGGCCTCTTTGCCGGGGCACTGCAAGCAGCCCGTGACTCCGGGGAAAAACTGCCGGACCCGGACTGGCAATACCTGATGATAGACAACGGCCATCCCAATGCCCGCGGCCATCGCCTGATCGCGGAGCGCCTGGCGGGGCTGATCGAAGCGACGCCCGAGTTTCGGCGCTTCGCAGAAGCTCAACCATGAAGCCCGGCTGGCTCCGGCTTGCGCTTTTCGCCCTGCTTCCCGCGCTCCTCCTCTGGGCCGGGACCGAGCTTGCGCTCCGCGCGCTTCACTTCCATTTCCAGCGCACGATGGGCTATATGCAGTTTGCCTACCCCAGCCCCGCCGAGCTGAAACAAGCCTTCCTTCCCGATCCGCAACTGCTCTGGCGGATGAAACCCGGCTTTGACTTCGGTCAGGGCTATCCGAAGCTCAACCGCCAGGGCTTCCGCGGGCCGGATTTCACTCCTGCCAAAGCGCCGGGAACTTTCCGCATCGCCGGCCTGGGCGATTCGTTCACCTTCGGCCTTCCCGAGACCGACTACCCCTCTTTGCTGCAGGATCATCTCGCCCGACGCTGGCCCGGTAAAAAGGTCGAGGTCATGAACTTCGGGGTGCCCGGCTACTCGAGCTTGCAAGGTCTCCGCCTGCTCACCCGCCAGGCGCTCCCGATGCGTCCGGACCTGGTCATGATTGTCTTCGGCTGGAACGACCACTGGCTGGTGCAGGGGTTTTCCGATCACGAACAAAAGGTTCTGGGAAACCCCTGGCTGATTCAGCTCCGCGACCGGCTGGCCCGGCTGCGAACCTACCAGGCCCTCAACCTGATCCTGGCCAAGCTTCGTCCGGCCGCGGAGCGGCAGGAGAAACTACGAGTTCCGGCTGACCTTTATCACGAAAATCTGCAGGCCATGGTCCGCGCCTGCCGCCAGCAGGGTGTCCTGGTGATTCTGGCCACGGCCCCGGCCGGCTTCGGCCTCGGACCGCTCCCGGATTTTCTGACCGCGCTCGGGTTCATCCATGATAACGCCGAGCTGGCTCCCCTGCATCGCCAATACAACGGAATCGTCCGCGAAGTGGGGCGCGAAGAGGGCGTGCCGGTGGCCGACCTGGAAGCGATTTTTGAACAAGTCGGGGTCAAGAACTTTTTCGATCACCCGGATCAAGACATTATCCACCCCAACGCCAAAGGCCTGGACTTGACGGCCGAGAGTGTGGCCAAGGTCATCGTCAATCTTTCGCCGGGGACGAAGTAAGAACGATTAGCCAAAGGAGGTTTCCCATGTCCCATCCCCTGCGTTGTAACATTGCCGATTGCCGGCCGACCTATTCCGGCCGGCATGAAGCGATGGAAATGACCAAGGAGAAAATTTCCACCTTCAACCTGCGGCACCAGGAAGTCCTGGCCTTCTATGATCTCGAGTTGGTCGCGGGCACCGTCTATTGCCTCGAGGACCGGGTCAATGGGCGGTCCAACCTGGGAGTGTTTGCCAGCAAGCAGCTTCGCCAGGCCGTGATCTTGGCCGCGGCCCTGCCCGCGGCCGCGGTCGTGCTCCACAATTTCGCCGCGCTGAAAAAGCTCCCGAAGGAGCAGCAGACCAAGGAGTTGGAAAACAAGTTCAAGCGCAGCAACGACCGCACTTCCGCGCAAGTCATGTCCGAGGTCATCCAGATCACGACCGAGACGCTGGACCTGGGCGAAGAGGTGGTGGTGGAGAGCGCGATCACGGA
>Ga0315282_10013865_pt1 | contig 12079 bp, 9 predicted proteins | sample YL17G07_20_MG_FD_203693 | JGI IMG/M metagenome (GOLD analysis project Ga0315282, IMG submission 203693) | Sediment microbial communities from Yellowstone Lake, YNP, Wyoming, USA - YL17G07_20 | ecosystem: Environmental > Aquatic > Freshwater > Lake > Sediment | place: USA: Wyoming | collected... | reverse complement strand
GCATCGCCCAGGGAGCGTTGGAGCTGGCCCTGGAGTACGCCTGCAACCGCCGGCAATTCGGCTCGCCGGTCTCCTCGTTCCAGGGCTTGCAGTTCATGATGGCCGACATGGCCATGAAAATCGAGGCCGCCCGCGCCCTGATTTACGCCACCGCCCGCTATATCGACACCCAGCCCAAGGAGCGCCCCACGCTGTATTCGGCCATGTCAAAGTGCTTCGCGTCCGATGTTGCCATGGAAGTAACTACCGACGCCGTGCAGATTTTCGGCGGCTACGGCTACATGCGCGATTACCCCATCGAGAAATACATGCGCGACGCCAAGATCACCCAGATCTACGAGGGCACCAACCAGATCCAGCGCGATGAAATCGCCAGGGTGCTGATCGGAGAATACCGCTCGGGCAAGCCGCGCACAGCGCGCACCGGCGGGTAGCAGGGCGGAGGCAGGAGGCAGTAAGCGGAAGGCAGAAGGCGGAAGGCAGAAAGCGGGGCGCTGGCGCCTGCCGCCTGCAGCCTGATTTTCCCCTTGACTTTCCAATCACTTCCGGGTTTAACTAGCGCTTGCCAACGGGTGAAGAGCCGCATGGCGTGTGTCTCGCGAGGCGGCGAATCGTGCTCGGGGAGGCTTCAGGCGAGGGGCCATTCCCGGTCGACAAAAATAAAAGGGGGAAGATGGAGATGAGGCAGTTAATCGCAGTTTTGGCGCTCGTCGTGTGCCTGGCAGGCATAGGCCTCGCTCAGGAAACCACGGCAGGGTTTGTGGGCACCGTCAAGGATCCTTCCGGCGCTGTCATAACCAACGCGGCCATCGAGGTCTCCGGCCCGGCGCTGATCGGAACCAGGAAAGTGCAGACCGATAGCGGGGGCAACTACCGCTTCGCCGCGCTTCCCCCGGGCCAGTACACCATGACCGTGTCTGCGCCCGGATTCCGCACCTACAGGCAGACGGGCATTGACTTGAGAGTCGGCCGCTTGCCCAGTATCGACGTGCAACTGGAGGTGGGCGCGGTGGCGGAGACGGTCGAGGTTTCCAGCACGGCTACCATGGTGGACGTCACCTCGAGCAAGGTGGCGGTAACGGTGTCGGGCCGCGTGTTGGAGAACATTCCCACGGGGCGCTCCTTCCAATCGCTGATCCCCTTTGCTGCCGGCGCGCGCATGGAGCCCCTGCAGGGCGGCACCTCCACCCGCGATAACGGCTACCAGATCGATGGCGCCAGCGACTCGGAAAATGTCTACCTGATCGATGGCGTGAACACCACCAACATCCAGAACGGAGGCGTCGGCAAGAGCTTCCAGATGGAATTTATTGAAGAGGTCCAGATCAAGTCGAGCAGCTTCGAGGCCGAGTTCGGCGGCGCGCTGGGCGGCGTGATCAATGCCGTTCCCAAACGCGGCTCCAACAACTGGCACGGTTCGGTGCTGACCTACTTGCGCACCAACGCGCTCAACGCCAACGACGCCTGCGCCAGCGGCTACACTTCCGGCGGCGTCGGTACCTTCGCCGGCTTCAGCACGGTGTGCGGCCTGCGATTGAACCCGACCCTGCCGTCCCTCTCGACGGCCACGCGTAAGGACGGCACTCCGGAGTATTACGTGCCAAAGAAAGACCAGCGGCACATTATCGAGCCTGGCTACCAAATTGGCGGTTCGCTGTTGAAAGACCGGTTGTGGATCTTTAGCAGCTACATCCCGACGATTGATACGATCCGCCGCACCACGTCGTTCACCGGTAACAACCCCGGACCGCGGAGTTTGACCAGTTCCTTCGTCCAGCAGAACATGTACAACCGGTTGGACTATCGCGTGGTTAACCAGTTGCGCGTGTTCGGCGGCTGGAACTACGCGTATGGGCGGACGGCAGGGCAACTCGGCCAACCGGACAGCGCTGGGGGGCAACTGAATGCCGGCGCCTCAACCGATCCCAATACGTTCCGCTCCGACCGAGGCTCGGTGAATCCGCTCTCGGTTTACACGTTCGGCGGCGACTGGACACCGACCGCGAAGCTGGTCGTCACCGCGCGTTACGGCTATTTCTTCAACAACAACGCAGAGCGCGGAATCCCGGTCGGCACGCGCTATGTCTACCAGGCTACCGTCAATGCAGCCAGCAGGGATCTGGCGAACCAGGCGTTCCCCAGCTCATCGTTTAACACGACGGGTTTTGCCAACATCCCGAGCAACCTGGCGTACACGTTCGACGCCTACAAGCGCAAGAGCTTTAGCGCGGATGCTTCCTACTTCGTCAGCCGTTTGGCCGGCACCCACACATTCAAGGGTGGCTTCTTCTGGCAAGGGCAATCCAACGACGTGCTGCGTACTTTCCAGGGCGGTGCAGTGAATCTCTTCTGGGGGCAAAGCTATACGCCGGTTACCAGCGCCACGGCCTGCGACTCGATCATGGCGGCGAACAGGAGCCAGTACGGCCAATCGATCTGTGAGGGCCGATACGGGTACTTCGTGGTGGGGACCGGCGTTACCAACACCGGCGGGAGTCAGCAGACCGCCCACGCCCTCTACATCCAGGACGCCTGGAACGTGGGCCGCGGCCTCACCCTCAACCTGGGTGTCCGCTTTGACAAGGAGCGCCAGCCTCCTTACGACCCGAAGCGCTTCCCGGCGGTCGAGTTCGGCTGGGGCGACAAAATTGCTCCGCGCATTGGCGGCGCCTATGACGTGCTCCACAACAGCAAACTGAAGGTCTTTGCCAGTTACGGCAAGTTCTACGACATCATGAAGATGGGCTTGGCGCGCGGCTCCTTCGGCAGCGACTACTGGCATGACTGCATTTACGCGTTGGATGACGCCAACTACACCGGGATCACGCCAATCTATCCACTGGGCGGCGGCTGTCCGGCCACCGGTGCAGCTCCGGGCGTGGGGGTCGGCCGCTTTATCGAAAACGTGGACTTCCGCGCTACCAAGGCGGATCCCCGCGATCCGGCCATCGCTCCGAACATGAAGCCGATGATGCAGCACGAGTATGCCGCCGGCGTCGATTGGGCGATCACCCCAAGCTGGAGCCTGGAGACCCGGTACTCGCGCAAGCGCCTCGATCGCACCATCGAGGACATGGCCATCACCGACAACCTGGGCTTCTACATTGGCAACCCAGGCACGTTGTTCGCCGACGTGCTGCACCGTCCGGTGGTCATCCCCGATGCCAAGGGCAACGACTATCTGACCAGCGTGCCGTTCTGCGCGGAGTGCCCCTCGGTGGTTGCGGCCACCCGCCGCTACGACGGCTTGGAGTTTCGCTTGGCCAGGAGAGCCACGGGCACATGGTTCGGGGCCCTCTCCTATACCTATAGCAAGCTGGAAGGCAATTACGCAGGCTTGACCAACACCGATCCCACGGACGGCGGCGGCGGCCGTCATTCGCCCAACAACGGCCGTGCGTTCGACCTGCCGACCATGGAATACACTCCCAGCGGCAAGATCGACGACGGCCCGCTCTCTACCGATCGTCCACACACTGCCAAGGCCTACGGTTTCTATAACCTGAAGTGGGCCAAGATGCTGACGATGTTTGGCGTTACCCAGGCTGCATACCAGGGGACGCCGCTCAGCACCTGCTTGCCGGTGGTCGGCACCTCTTCGGCTTGCCAGTGGGCGGAGGGCCGAGGTAATTTCGTAACGTTCAGCCGTGCCACCGATGGCACCATCTCCGTCGCCAAGATCGACAAGGGTGCACGCACGGATCCCTACTTCCAGAGCGATCTTACGATCCGCCATGAGATCCCCGTAAAGGAAGGCATGCGGCTGGCTTTTGAAGCGAACGTCTCCAACCTGTTCAATCAGCACGCAGCGGTCGGCTTCTACCAATTCGCCGTACCCACCAACCTGATCAGTCCGTCGCGGGCATCGCGATTCTCAGGCGACCCGCAGATCGACTGGAACAAGGTGATGCAGCCTTACAACTATGTGGATGGCCTGAACGCGAAGGGCGCGTTTGCCGGCGTGCAGTCGCCGCTGACGCTCGCTAGCCGCTACGGGTTGCCGCAGGTGTTCCAGATGGCGCGCAACGTTCGGCTGGCCATCCGCTTCACCTTCTAACACTCGCCGGCATTCCGGCTCAACAGGGGCGGCCTTCGGGCCGCCCCTTTTTCATTCTGTGCCTGCGCGCTCAGCAAGCAGCCGATGTGGCTTGCTCGCGGGTGGCAGCAGCACTGGCCATCAATCGTTTGTGCGCGCCGGGCAGCGAGTTGGTGATCGAACAGCTATGGTATCCGGCAACCGCACTCGATGATCTGCTCGGCATTCCAGACGGGAAGCTCAACGACACACGGCTGTTTCGCTGTCTGGACCGGCTGCTGCCGACCAGGACCAAACTTGACCGGCACCTGGAGAAAGGCTGCGGGGAGTTGCTCGGTGCCGAGTTTGACGTGCTGCTTTACGATCTGACGAGCAGCTACGTGGAGGGCGCGGCCGAGGCGAACGACATCGTGCGGCGCGGCACGGCAACCGCAACGACGCCACCACGCTGGAAGCGGTGATGCGGATGATGGAGCGCAAATACGGGCGGGCGCGCCGGGTATGGGTGTTCGACCGTGGAGTGGTCAGCGAGGAGAATCTAGCGCTGTTGCGGTGGCGCAATGGGCAGTACCTGGTGGGAACGCCGCGAAGCAAGCTAAAACGGTTTGAGCGCGAACTGCTGGAAGGCGGTTGGGAGCAGGCCCCGGGGTGGAAGTGAAGTGCGTTTCGATGCCAGGGGGGGAAGAAACGTGCATCTTGTGTCGCACGGCGGGGGGCCGGGAAAAAGAGCGAGCCATCCGCGGCCGGTTCTCGCGCGGGTTGGAAGCTCCGCTGAGCAACCTTGAAAAATCGGTGGCGACCGGCTGGCTGAAGGATCGACTCAAAATCTAGTGCCGTTTGGGCCGGCTGCGAGAACGCCGCCCGCAAGTCGCCCACCTCCACGAAATGAGAATCGCCGAACAAGACGTGCAACTGCGCCTGGACTGGCAAAACCTGGCAGGTCGCGACCAGCGGCAGCAAGCCCGCGAAGGGGCCTACTTGCTGCGCATGAACCTGAGCGCGGGGTCGGCTTCCGAGTTGTGGAAGAAGTATATCCAACTGACCGAAGCCGAAGCGGCGTTCGGTGTTCTGAAGAGCGAGCTCGCCATCCGTCCGGTGCTCCATCAGCTGGAGCGGCGTGTGAAGGCGCAGATCCTAGTGGCGTTCCTCAGCTACGCACTCTGGGTGACGCTCAAGCACCTGCTTCGCCGCAAACGCATCGAGCTGTCTCCCGCTCGCGCCCTGGCGCTGCTATCGACGATTCAATCTGCCGATCTCGTTCTCACGACCACAAACAGGCGCGAAATCGGGCTGCGTCGGCTGACCGCGCCGTCGCCGGAACAGAACAAGTTTCCTGCTCAGCTCGGCCTGCACTTGCCCGATCGGGTGGAGACCAATCCCGAATGTAGTGTAAACGCGGCGAACGCCTGACTGCTCTTTCAAGCCTTAGCCGCGTTTTATCCCTCGTCGTTACGAACTTGCGTTAGCCCACTACCCAACAGTTGACTTCGTAGCCGTCGTCCTGTAGAAAAGAGCCTAGTGCACAACAGGCCAACGAGCAACCGGTCGTCATTAGGAGGTGCGGGGCCCGAAACCGGACGCGTTCCGGGGCGTAGTTGTGTGCGCCACCTTTCTAATCGGGAAACCGACGTACTACGCCTTTTGGCGGAGGGACTGACGAACAAAGAAATCGCTTCGCACCTGGGGTTGGCAACCCCCACCGTAAATCAGCACCTTCGGAACCTGCTGCTGAAGCTCAATCTTCATAACCGGACGCAACTGGCCGTAGTAGCGGTGCGCGAGGGGCTCGCATAGCGGCCTTCCAGCCCGAAACGGCGTCACAGCGGTTGAAGATCGAGACCGCAAACCTGGGTGTGCCATCCTGCGCGCTGTTTGAACGCACCGAGAGCGTGTGCGAAGCTACAGGTGCCAGGTTGGCGCGACGACACCAGATATAGAGACGCCCCCAAACTGCAGGACGTCGCGATGGCGGGCCAAGCTTAACTAGTGAGTTCTGACTATTGACTGCGGCAATCACAAGAGGTATACATGACACCTCAGCATTGGGGACCCGAGCAATAGGATGGCACAGGGGTCTAGCCCGGGGTTGTGTTGGTTGGAGAAGGCCTCGCCGCGCAAACCCGAGGGCGCTCCTAGCCGAAAACAAAGGTTACGCGCGGAGTTCCCTGTGGCTTGACCCGATGCACGGGCTGCCCTCCGCTAACTACCGGAGCGGGGCGCTCCCCACCGCGTGGGAATTTGAGGCTGCTGGCGCAGGCTGGGAGGATGTTTGACTGTGGCCGTTATCTCGGTTTAGTGCTTCGTGAGGGAGGTGTTATGTCAAAACTGCTAGTTGCCCGTTTGGTCATCCTGGTGTGTTTGCTGATTTTGGCCTTCGTGGTTGGTGTGCAGCCAGTCCCTGCCTGCCCGCTCTGCAGCGAATGCCAAAGTAACTACGCGAGCTGCTATTCGGGCTGCGACGAGGATCCGCAGTGTATTCACGACTGCATCTCTAGCTTGTACGACTGCCAGATGGGTTGTTGCACTTACGGCGGCGACTGCGGTTGTCCGGCCGGGTGCCCCTGCTCCTGCTGCTATGAACCGAATCTGGGGTTCACTTATTGCTGCTGAGCGGGCCCCGGTCAGTAGCCAGTCGGCTTTTTGAGCGGCTAGATGGTCCCCGTGGTGCCGAGGTCTTCGCGGCCGGCCACGAGCCGGGGGGAGAGTGTGTTGTCATGCACAAGAGGCTTGAGCTCGTCGCGAACCTAGCCATTCTGGTTGTGTGTGTCCTCCTCGGGGCGACGCTGATTCGCAATTATTGGGTATCACCATCACGGGGTGTTGGTCCGCCTCGTATACGAGTTGGCGATCGGATGGCACTGGAGGGGGTGGATTGGGGCGCGAATCGTAAGACTGTGTTGCTCGCGCTCCAAACCACCTGTCACTTCTGCACGGAGAGCGCACCTTTTTACAGGAAGCTTTCTGAAAGGGTGTCTGGAGTCCGCATAGTGGCTGTCCTCCCGCAGCCGGTAGACGTCTCCAGGCGGTATCTGTCCGAGATCGGGGTGCCAATTCGCGAGGTTCGGCAGATGCGTCTCGCTGAGTTGAAGGTGTCCGCTACGCCTACCATTGTGCTGATCGATGGATCGGGGAAAGTGGAAAGGGTGTGGGTCGGTAGGATGTCGCATGCGGACGAGGAGGCGCTGCTTTCGCTGAATTAGCGGCACGGCGCCGCCGCAAGCCGGGACGCGTCTCAGCCTACAAGTGCGAGGTGTCCCTTTGCGTTGGGGTTGCGGTCCCCAGCATGGAAGGTGTACTGCCGGCGCGGCACCCGCTGCCAGCACGCAAACCCGCGCCCCGGTGACGCTGGCAAGCCGCTACGGGTTGCCGCAGGTGTTCCAGATGGCGCGCAACATCCGGCTGGCCCTCCGCTTCACTTTCTAACCGCGCGCGTTTGCCGCACCGGGCCTCCCGCTCCCCGCGGGAGGCCCTTTTTTTGCCCTGGCAGGTATGTAGGGGCGCCCCTATGTGGGCGCCCGCGGTGGAGGGCAATGGGCGTGCGCGCCTCATTCGTCGCTACCATACCGGCGACGCGGCATTGAAATGACTTCATGCCATTCGACCCCGCCGTTCACCACCGCCGTTCGATGCGTCTGCACACTTATGACTACTCGCGGCCCGGCCGCTATTTCATAACAATCGATGTCGAGGCGATGCGTTGTCTGTTCGGTTTCGTCTCAGTCGGAGAAATGCACTTGAACGCAGCCGGGCGAATGGTCGAGAAATGGGTTCTGGAATTGCCTAAGAAGTATTGTGGTTTGCAGGTTGAGGCATTCGTTGTGATGCCGAATCACGTTCATTTCATTCTGCATTCCGGAAAAGCGGGAACGGAACTGGCCGGCGTCATCACTTGGTTCAAAACGATGACTACCAATGAGTACATCCGAGGCGCCAGGCAAAAGGGCTGGCCGCGATTCGACGGCCGTCTCTGGCAGCGCAATTATTACGACCATATCATTCGCGGCGGTAAATCTCTCGACGGCATTCGGTTGTATATTGCCGAAAATCCGATGCGCTGGGAGTCTGATCGGGCAAACCCGGAATGCAAGCGCAAGCGGGAGGTGAACGGCTGGAAAGATGTATTCTGACGCGACCGTATGCCGTCTGGGCGGCGGGAATGTGGTGGCAGGTCGCAGAGCCGGGACGAACAGTGCGCGAACGATGACGGCCCTCCACCGGGGGCGCCCACATAGGGGCGCCCCTACATGGTGAGCCTGTTTATTTGCGGATCAGGAAATTGCCGATGGCCAGGACGTCGATGCCGCTGGAATAGAAGACGCGCAGGGCCTCGCCCGGGGTGGCGGCCAGCGGCGCGCCCGGCTGGTTGAACGACGTGTTGATGAGCACGGGATGGCCGGTGGACTGGCCCACGCGCGTCAGCAATTCGTGGAAATACTTGTTGGAGGCGCGGGAGACCACCTGGATGCGGGCGCGGTCGCCCTGGAAGGCCAGTCCCGGAGTGGCTTCGGCATCCTTGACGCGGGCCACGGTGGCCAGGTAGGCGGCCGGCGCCGCCCAGCGGTATTCGAAGTATTTCGGCGCCGCCTCCTCAGTCACCGAGGCGGCCAGCGGGCGGAAGGCTTCCCGCCGCTTGGTATACGCGTTCAGGTTCTCCTTCACCCAATGGTCGCGCGGGACGGCCAGGATGCTGCGATGGCCCAGGGCGCGCGGCCCGAATTCCGCCGCTCCCTGGAACCAGCCTACGAACAGGCCCTCGTTCAGCAACTCGGCCACCGCCTCCACCATCTGCGGCATGGCCAGAACCTTGTAGCGCAGCCGGCAGTTGTCGAGGATGTCCTTGATGTACTGGCCCGAATAGGAAGGACCGAGGCTGGCCGACATCATCGAGCGCCGCAGCGTGCCGCCGGCCGACTGCGTGGCGGCCATGGCGGCGCCCACGGCGCAGCCGGCGTTGCCGGCGGCCGGCGGGATGAACCCCTCGCGGTAGCCGGTGCGGGAAGCCAGCGCTTCGGCCAGCAGCGTATTGAAAGCCACACCGCCGCCCAGGCACAGCGCCTCCGCGCCGGTGCGCTTGCGCCAGAATTCCGCGAACTCCACCAGCGCCGTCTCGGCTTCCGTCTGCAGGCTGGCGGCCAGGTTGGCCCGCCAGGTTTCGGGCATGTCGAGGGCGACTGTTTGTTCCGCTCCACCCGCTCCCTTACGGTCGCGGCTCGGTTGCACGCCAATCGATTTCAAGAAACTGTCGGAAAGCCGCACCCGGCCCGCCACGCTGTGCGAGAAGCAGCCGGCATTGATCCGCAGCTCCCCGCGGCGCAGCGGGGCCAGGACGCGGCGGAACACGTCGGCGAATTCCGGCTCGCCGGTGGCGCTCAGCCACACGGTGCGGTGCACGTCGTCGGCCGGGTTCCAGCCCAGCAGGGCGGTGATGCTGCTATACAGCAGGCCGATGGAGTGCGGGAAGGGAGCGGCGGCGCGCTGCTGGATGCGCCCGCCTTCGGCCAGCCACACGGCGCCGGCCCGCATGGCCGAGCCGCTGTCCAACGTGATCACCACGGCGCGCTCGAAGGCGCTCGGGTAGTAGGCGTAGGCGGCGTGCGCGTAATGGTGCTCGACGGCCGTCAGCTTGGCCTTCGGGAAGGTATCGCGCAGCGTCCGCAGGTCACGCCATTCCAGCCGCGCGCGGTTCAGCCCGGCGATGCCGTGGAACAGCGAGGCCAGCGGCGCCACCGGGAAGCGCGCGCCGCGGAAGGCCAGTTCCCGGCCCAGCAGCCGCAGCGGCTGCAGGTCCACGGCCACACCGTCAACGCCATCGGCGGTCGCCTCCGCCTGTTTCAGGCAGAATTCGATGGCTTTGTGCGGGACGCCGGCCGGGCTCCGCCGCCCGATCAGCTTGGCTTCCTCGCAGGCCGCAACGATTTCCCCGTCTTTGATGAGGGCCGCGGTTGCCTGGTACGACAACCCGGAAATCCCGAGGATGAGCATGAGGCTTCAGTGTAACAGAATGCAGGCTGTAGGCTGGAGGCCGTAGGCTGGAGGCTAGGCAGAAGGCGGAAGGCAGGAGACAGAAGGCGGAAGGCGCGGCCCACAGCCGATTACTTGCCCTTCTTCTTCTTCTCTTTCTTCTTCTTGGCGTTCTTGTTGTTGGGCTGCGGCTGTTCGGTCGGCTTGTCGGACGAAGGCGCAGCCGCGGCGGCCGGAGTGTTGGCCGGTGGAGTGAGAGTGGCCTGCTCAGCTGGCGCGCCGCCGGAATCCGGCTTTTGTGGCTGAGCCGGCGGCGGCGTGGCCGGCGGCTGGGCGGCGGGCGGCTGGGCCGGCGTTGCCGGCGGCGGCTGGGTGGCGGTCGGGGCAGCCGGCGGCTGGCCAGGTTGCGTCGGCGTTTCTGTGCTCAGCGGGACGGCTTCCAGCCGGATGCCGGTGCCGCCGGCGGCGTCCGCCGGAGCCGCCCGGACGTCGGTCATGCCCGCGTCGCCCGGACGCTCGGCCGGCAGTAGCACGGGCTCACCCGCCTTGCTGGCCGTGCTGACATCGGGCCGCTTGCTGAAGGCGCTCATCGCCCTGCCGAAGAAGCCGCGGCGCTCCATGTGTTCCAGGTCGTACTTTTGACGCTCATACATCTCCGGCTTGGCGTCCGGCACCGGCAGCTTCCACTCCTTCAGCTTTTCCTTGGCGGGCTCCACCCGGTCGCTGAGCGGGTAATCGGAAACGATCTTGGCGTAAACCTCGGCGGCCTTCGGCTGGAAATCCTTGCCGCCCTTCTCGAACGACTGGCCCATCATCCACAGCGCGTCGTCGGCCTGGCTGAAGTTGGGGTACTGCTCGGTCAGGTCCTTGAGCCGGAGAATGGCGGCGCGCGGGTTGCCCTTGATGAAATACTGCTGCCCGACATCGAACTCGTGCTGGGCCAACACCTCCTGAACCTCGCGCAGGCGCTGTTTGGCTTCCTCCACGAAGGGGCTGTTGGGGAACTGCAAGAGAAGCTGCTTGAATTCATCGTCGGCGCGGCGGGCATGGGTGGCGTCGCGGTTCGCTTTCTCCATCTGCTGGTAGTGGATCATCGCCACCTTGAGCTGAGCTTCGCCCGCTTCCGCCATGGTGGGGAAGAAGGTGATGAAGTCCTTGTACTCGGCCTCGGCCTGGGCCAGCGCGGTGGTGCCGCCCTGCCGGTACCAGGCGTCGGCGATGGCCAGCTTGGCCTTGGCCAGGTACTCGCTGTCCGGGTAGGTGTTGATGAGGGTTTGCAGGGTCAGGCGGGCCACTTCATAGCGGCTCTTCTCGATGTCGTTGACCGCCTTGTCGAACAGCGTCTTGTCGGGCTGCCTGGAGTCGGTGGCGATCGGCGTTTCATACTTCTTGCGCCGGATGCCGCAGCCGCTGAGCACGGCCAGCGCCAGCAGCGCGGCCAGCAGGCGAAACAGGAAACGATGGCGAATGGTCATCACTGGGCACCTTAATCCTAAATCTGAATCATGGTCGCCGACTCCGCCTTGTGGAGCAACAGCTCGACAGCGGCAGCCGGGTCCTCAGTATGAAAGACGCTGGAACCGGCCACCACCATGTCGATTCCCGCCCGCACCACCTCGGCGATGTTGGAGGCGTCCACCCCGCCGTCGATCTCCAGGCGGTAGGCGTACCCATGCTCCTCGCGCCAGCGGGCCAGCCGGCGCACTTTCTCCAGCGTGCGGGGAATGAACTCCTGCCCGCCGAACCCCGGGTTCACGCTCATCACCAGGATGTAATCGACGCACTCCAGCACTTCGCGGAGCGTCTCGGCGGGAGTGGCGGGGTTGATGACCGCGCCCGCCAATGCGCCGCAGGAACGAATATACGCCAGGGTGCGGTCCAGGTGCATGCAGGCTTCCTGGTGCACCGAGATCATGTCGGCGCCGGCCCGGCGGAAATCCTCGATGTAGCGGTCCGGGTCGGAGATCATCAGGTGGCAGTCCAGCCGCAGCGACGTGGCCTTGCGCAGCGCGGCGACCACCGGCGGCCCAATGGTGATGTTGGGCACAAAATGCCCGTCCATCACGTCCAGGTGAATGATCG
>Ga0315282_10013863_pt1 | contig 12080 bp, 8 predicted proteins | sample YL17G07_20_MG_FD_203693 | JGI IMG/M metagenome (GOLD analysis project Ga0315282, IMG submission 203693) | Sediment microbial communities from Yellowstone Lake, YNP, Wyoming, USA - YL17G07_20 | ecosystem: Environmental > Aquatic > Freshwater > Lake > Sediment | place: USA: Wyoming | collected... | reverse complement strand
CTCAGTTCTTATTGACTGTAGTTGGAGACAGAAGAGGAGGATGAAGAAGATGTGGTGAAGGCACGCGATGCGCCAGGGATTCACTTTACCACTTGACCCGCGTCCTCATAGCAAAAATCCGGGCTAATGCTGCGCCTTCACACAGATAGACCTGTATGGGCAGCCCATCACATACCCGGTGCAGGGCGCTTCCTCGCCTACAGGAAAATCAACGCATGCGGTAAATATCTCCTCAATAATTTCTGCGAGCCTCTCTTTCGCGTTCTCTATCTGTGAAAAAAGAATCACTTCGTCCGCTTTGCCCTCTTCGCAGAACCGCAGCGTAACTTTCTCAGGACGCCCTGTCTTATTGAAGTCAAAATATACGTAACTGAATGCGGATATATCAAGACCCAGCGCCTCACGCGCTGCCCAGTAATAGACAGGCAATTGAAAGTCTTCCTTCTTTACCAGGAACTTATTTTTCAGTCCCCTCCCTTTCTTATTCCCCGTGAGTTTGTAATCAACAATCTCAAACCCGCTTTCTGTTTTATCTATCCGGTCCATTCTACCCGTAATCAGAAAATCGCCGAACTTCCAGCGAAACTCCTTCTCCGCAGCATGCACCTGAGAGCGCCAGTCATCTTCAAGTTGGAGATACTCGCTCAAAAGATGCTCGCAGCGCCTGCGCGCACCCTCAAGTTCCGCATCAGTGCGAAAATCCCGCGAGCGAGAAGATAACTCCCGCTGGAGAATTTCCTTCGCTTTCTCAATACCTGGAGGCACACCTCGGCTTCCCGGCTGACGCAGTTCCTTCATAACTGCGTGCATTATACCCCCGATGACCATATTAGGCGAGACAAACGGTTCGGGAATGCCGAGGATATGCGCGAAATAGAACATCCGCGGGCAGGCAAGATAATCATTTATGGATGAAGCGGAAAGTGTGAAGTCGCGCGCAAGCGTAAGAGGCTTGTCCGCCTGCCCGCCTAAGGCGAGTTTGACTTCCAGCGCTCTCCCAAATCCTAAAAATGCCTGCACCTCTTTTGAGGCGTAATCAGGCGCAACTGCACGCAAGAAGCGAGAAGGCAAAAACTCCCTCTCTGCCTCACTTCTATGACACGAGAGGAAGAGTTTGCGCTTCGCACAAGAAGCGCATCTCTCAAACAGGTATTCCCTCTCCTGCGCAGTGCTTGATTCAAGCGCCCCGCTCGCAGCCCCTTCAATTGCAGACTCTTCCTCAGGCGCAAGAAGACTCACCCGCGGAGTGGTAAATGCGCCTTCCTGCAAACCGGGCATAAAAAGGAAATCCGCTTCAGCGCAAGAAACCTCACTCGGAAGAAGAATCTGGAGATTCGCTGGCTCCCCACTCCCGAATCGCGTCAATCCAGGTTCGCGAACGTCCAAACCAGCCCAGAATGTGAGAGATTGGGAAACCACCTCGTGGAGAGAACTAATCGGAGTCTCGGATTCAAAGTGAAAATCAAACTCGTCAGCGAATTCCTCAAGAAGAGGATTTACCTTCAATGTGAGTTTGGAGGCAGAATCAACCACCTCACGCAATTTGAGAGAATCCTTTTTGGTTGTAAGAATATCTATTAGAGAAATCAGAGTTCTTACGCGCGCGCTCTCCCGCGCAGTCAGCGAGACATCCAATAATTTCTGACTCACCTGAGCGCCTTCCGAGATACTGCGCAAGAGTTTCAGCGGCTCTTCCTTATCAAAACTCTCTTTCAGACCCGCCAAAACCTCATCCGAAACCGAGGTCTTTGGCAGACGCAATAGTTCCAATAAGTGTCGCTGCGGCACCTCTGTCAGTGCGCCAAGAAGCGAAAGCGTTGCGCGCGCGCACGCGTCCCGCGAGACCAGATGATGCGGCAAAGTATAAAAGACGATTCCTCTTCTATCAAATTCGTCAGCGAGAAGTAGAAGAGAGTTTACTTCCTGCGCGATGACTATGAGACTTGAATCCGCGCTCTCAGGTTTATTTTTCAGTTCAGTTATCTTGTCTGCGACCCAGAGCGATTCCGAGACCGCGTCTGTGAAGAACCGGGTCTCAACCGCGGTTTGATTTTCCGGGAAGGAGGCGAAAGCGCCAAATCTCTTGTCAAATGCAAAAGATTTCGGGGGCTTACCCAAGAAGAGCGCGGAGAATATCTGACTGCCGGCAGAACCCGCTTCATAAGTGTCAGCGGCGAAAAAGGCGGTCTCGCACCTCTTCGACAAAGCATTGATAAGACTCATCTCAACTGGTGAAAAGTCCTGAAGGTCATCAACAAGGATGTGCCGAGGCAGAGTTACTTTCCCTTTTTCAACCAACTCTCGCGCGCTGTCTATAATCTGTTGCCTGTCAGTGAGTTTCTTTTCCGAAAGAACTCTCTCGTACTCGTCAAGGACCAGAGCGAGGTCGCGTAAAATATCTGAATCGCTTCCACTGTGCATACGAAGAGACTCGCTTGAAATACCTGCCTGGCGCATTTTGGTCACAATCTGCGAGAGAGATTCCACAAACCCGGGTAGATACATAAACTCTTTCAGTCTGGAACGAAATGGGATTGAACGCGAAATGGCGCGCAGTATAAGGAATGTGCCGAAATCGCTGATAGAACGCGCCCGCTGATACTCATCGCCAGTCACTTTGCACGCGAAGGAAAAGATGTCAGAGACAGCGGGGAGGGAGACGCTGCCGCTTTTTTTGAGCCGCATAATGATGTTTTGCACCGAAACCGCCTGAGGCGCAATTACAAGCACATTATCAGCGCCGAACTTCTCTGAAAGTGTCAGCGACCTCGCAAGAAGCGTTTCAGTCTTACCTGTTCCCGGCTTGCCTGAAGCGACGCAGAATTTCTGCGCGCACTCAATAGCCTGACGCTGAGATTCCGTCAATTCCATTTCCGGTTTCTCCGGGGGAGATTACAAGGATGATACAAGCGCAGAAACGCCGCTGCAAGTGTCGCGTTTGATTCGTAGCGAAACGCCGCGAGTGAATGACCGCGGAAGGACAACTATCTCAGTCTGTTTTCAACCAGATAGACACCGCCATCTTTGAGGGCGAGGTAGTGAAATGTGTCTTCAGAGTCAAATATAATCTCAGTAAAAATCCTGTCGTATTCTTTTCCCTCTTTTCCGTCCAAGACCACAAAGCAGTTCTTCTCTTTGAATATTACATAACCAAAATGTTTTCCTCCGGGGCTGAAGACGGGATGACCTCCTCTGCTGATTCCATCGTATCGCTTTTCCTCTTTCCCATCCAGAACTACGAATGACTTGCCATCCTCGGTTGCCCAGTAGGCGAATCGCTTGCCGTCGTGACTAAATACAGGGGGACCGACGTAATCGTATCTCTTCTCTTCTCTTCCATCCATAACTATGAAACGCTTACCGCCTTCCTTCGCCCAATAAGCAACTCGTTTGCTGTCAGGGCTGAATATTGGTGAGCAAACCTCATCGTAGCCCTTCCCTTCTGAGCCGTCAACGACGACAAGCCGCTTATCGCCTTTGACAGCGAGATAAGCGACTCTTTTACTATCGGGGCTGAACACGACGCCTCCAACTCTATCGTATCGCCTTTCTTCTTTTCCATCGATGACTGCGAACTCTTTGCCGCCCGCTTCAGCGGAATAGGCAAAACGCTTACTGTCAGGACTGAAGACAAGGGAGTGGACGCCAGAGTATGATTTGTCTTGTTCCTGTCTGTCTATAACTATAATGACCGGTGACTTCTCTCCGTCAAGAACAGCGAAGGCGAAACGGGTTCCATCAGGGCTGAAGGCAAGAGAAAGCGGGTTTATAACAAAAGAGCAGCGCTTCTCTTCCTTCCCATCCACGACAAGAACGAAGAATCTCCTTTCCACGTATTCCCCCTTGCTCTCGTATGCCACATAAACGTAATGCTTACTGTCAGGGCTGAATCTTAGAAGAGGTGCGGGAATAGAGGAGTATGGGTTACCAACATCGTCGTATCTCTTCTCTTCTTTTCCGTCCATAACCACGAACCGCTTCTTGTTATCCATAGCCGCATAGGCGAACCGCTTGCCATCTGGGCTGAACATTTCGTGATAGACACCGGCGTATCGCTTTCCCTCCTCACCGTCAATGACCATAAAAGCGGCATTACCTTCCTTCACCCGATAAACAAGACGCTTGCTGTCAGGGCTAAAGTGAGTAAGAAAGATTTCGCTATACTCTTTCTGTTTTTTACCATCAACGACCACAAACTTTTTGCCGTCAGCCTGCGACAGAAAGGCAAAACGTCTGCCATCTGGACTCGTTGCGTAACCTTGTTTATCCAGAACAGAGGGTTCAATCTGCGTGATGAGTTTTTCGGAGGTCTCAAGAGAGGGTTCTTCTTGTGCCAGAAGCGTCGCGCCAAAGCAGACAAAAATAATACCTGATAGCAACAGTTTACCTGGACTCATCAGTTAGTTCGCCTACCTTTCCCCCTTCCGCGGCAAAATCTGAAAGGGGCGCCTGCGGCGGGCGACTATTGCCGTTTGCCGAGAGTGGCTATGAGTTCCAGCGGCTCTTCGCCGCGGAGAACTTTTATCTTTATCTGGTCGCCGACCTTGTGTGCCCGAATCGCGTTCACAAACGCAGATTGGTCTTTCACCTCTTTCCCGTCTATTTCGGTAACGATGTCGCCGACTTTGATTCCTGCCTTTTCCGCCGCTGAGTCGGGAACAATCTCGGTCACAGTCATACCGAGTTCGTCCTCAGTCGTTCCGACGCCTAAGAACGGTCCTCCAGATGGAAGCGAAACGCCAGCAGGGGAAGGCTGTTTTGAAACCCATTCTTTCCAGTCTTTTTCAACCTCGGCAATCTTCTTGTCAAACACACTCTCGGTTGCGAGGATGCCGAAGTGTTCTTTGTCAAATGAACTGCAGAAAGAGTCATACCACTGGCGCAGTTTGCCGCGGTCAAAGAAGTAGAACATAATGTAGCGCGCCTGCGCGTAGCAGAGATTCGGATTTGACATAAACTGCTGCGGGCTGTATTTCATAAAAGAGGAGAAGCGAACTGTCCTGCCGCCTGGCAGGAGACTCTTCAGAACAGCGACTCTGCCGTTTGGAATGGGACAGAATTTCCCATCTTTCAGTTTAGAGGATTCAAAGCAGGTAGCGAGTCCTTCAACAACCCAGATAGGGTGGGACTGTCCGCGCGCAGCCGCATCGGCACCGTGAAGTGCGTGAGTGAATTCGTGCCGGAGAGTGCCGCCAGTTTTGCCTCCGATGCCGCCGCAGACAAGCGTTCTGCGCGCATCATCGTAGAATCCGGCGACGCCTGGATTGGGAGCCATCTTTCTAAAATCCGCCGCGCTGGGGCAGACGATTGTTATGTAGTAAGACGGTCTGTTTGCGAAGAGGTTTTCCCACTGAGCATCCGCATAAGAATCAAGGTCAGCCTTCATAGAGTCAAGTATCTGCCTTGAGCCGAAGACTGCAAACGCGAGTCTGCGAACCTCATCAACCTCAAATATGTATCCTTCGCCGAACCTCTTCTTCAGACTCTCCAGTTGCTTGAGAGCGCCTGTCTTCATCAGTTCGTCTTTGGCAGCCACTATCTCTTTGTAGCGCGTCTCATGGCGAATATTGTCCAGGTCGCTGTCGCGCTCCATATGCTCAAAATCCACATAACCGGCATCAATGGATTTGACGAGATACTGAACCGCTTTCTCTTTATCTCCCATAAGTGAGTATGCGCAGGCGATATTGTAAAGCGCAATCATATCGTCCGGGTCTATCTGAAGAATCTTCTGATACTGCGCCACCGCCTCCTCGTAACTCTTATCTCTAAGAAGCGCGATTGCCTGCTCGTGCATAGACTGGGTCCTGCGCTGGCTCTCCCTACCCGCAGTTTCAGGTGTTCTCGGAGAATAATCTTTTGGGCGCGCAATGTCTTCCACTTCGCTCTTCGGTATAGCCAACTCACCGTATTTCGTCTTCAGTTTCAATTCAGACCGCGATTCGCTGACAATATCACCGTGCAGGCTGCGTCCATCTTTGAAAATGAGTTTCGCCGGCACCATATCAATCCTCTCAATATCTGAGCGCGGAATTGTGAGCGTTCCGTATTCTGTGCGCAGTTTCACCTCGCTCTCGCTTTGAGAGATTACTTTCCCTTCCAAAGATTTGCCGTCTTTCAGAAAGATTGTGTCTGCGAGCGAGACGGAAGAGATAAAGAGGAGAACGAGAATAAAAAGTGTCACCTTTTTCATATCGGCCTCCTGTTATTGCCTTTTTCCGAGTGTAACAGTAAGTTCAACATCTTCTGAGCCGCGCTTCAGTTTCACAACCACTTTATCGTCGGGTTTCTTTTTTGACAGAGCCTCAAAAAGGTCTTCGCGTGATTTTATCTTTGCGCCGTCAAACTCCACAATTATGTCGCCTTCTTTCAGTCCCGCTTTTTCAGCAGGCGATTCAGGCGCGACAGTTTGAACTGTCAGACCCTCATCAGAGTCTTCAAGCCCAACTCCGATGTATGCGGCTGAAGTGCGCCGCGCCTCTAATTTGAGCCCCTTCACAAACTCAATCCACTCATTTTCGCATTCAGCCAGTTTCTTGCCAGTTACAGACTCTATCGCCGCTACGCCGGTCTCGTCCTTTGAGTAGTTTTTCGTGAACTCTTCATAGAACTTCTTGAGCAGCCCCTTCTCCTGCAGATAGTAGAATATATATCTGGACTCAGCGTAAGCCACCGAGACTGTTTTTCTATCGCTGGAAAATTCAGCACCACTCATCTTCATAAGGCGCTCCCACCCGATATAGTCCCGAGTTCCTATAGCGGTCTGAAGTATTGGAAGCCGCCAGTTGATAAGACCTATCGGACTTCCTGCACGCACACGGCTCTCTTCATAGAGCGAGCCGAACCCCTCTGTTATCCAGATGGGATGGTCCTGCTTGAGACCCTTCATATCAGCAAAGTGAAGCGCGTGAGTGAATTCGTGAATCATTGTGCCGCTTCCAGTCGCCAGATTGACTGTGAGAGTCCTTGTAGCAGTGTTGTAGAACCCCGCCACAGCCGCCGCGCCGCCGAACTTGCGAGCAAAGTCTTCCATACTCTTCGGTATGAGAACAGTTATATAATAGTCAGGCTTGTTCTTGAAGAAATTGCGCCATAGACCGTCAGCGTGCCTGTGAAGCCCCTCTATGAGTAAATCAAGCGCCTCCTTATCAACGTTTGACGCCACAATGAGTTTGTAGTCTTTATCCTCAACAATTCTGTAATCTTCTCCCAGTTGCTTTTTGAGCCGCGCAAGGGACTCTGAAGCGTATTCAGCGATGCACTTCTCCTTCGCCGCCATTATCGCTTTATAGCCTGCCTCATCCCTTATATTGTCCAGATCAGGGTCTTTCTCTATGTGGTCAAAATCAAGAAACCCCGCCTTGATAGACTTCTCAAGAAACTCTACCGCCTTAGCCTTATCGCCCAAAAGAGAGTAAGCGCAGGCGCTGTTATAGAGAGCATTTGAGTCGTCAGGAACCTCCCGCAAAATCTTGGCAAACTCCTTCAGCGCATCCTCATACTTCTTCTCCCTCAGGAGGTTCAGCGCCTTCGCCCGCGCTGACTCCAGTTCCTCCCGGGCAGTCTCAGGCAGTGACTCCGTCTTTCCCTCCGCCTCGCGTCCTTCCTCCTCAATCTTCTCAATGTCTGTCCGCGGAATAGTCAGTTCACCATACTTTGTCCTGAGAAGGACATTCTCGTTCGTCTCTTCTACAAGTTCTCCCTCAATTTTGCGGTCCTTTTTCATTATCACCCTGATGAGTTGCTGCTTTATCCATTCAATATCTTCCCGCGGAATAGATAATTCCCCGTATCTGGTCTTCACCTTTACGAGTTTATCTGTCTCTCCAACAATCTTTCCCGTCACCTCATCGCCGTTTTTGAACCTTATCACCTCAGCGCAGACAGAGGAGACCAGAAAGAAAACGGAAACCAACAAAAGAAACGCCAGGCACTTTCTCATAAGAACCTCCTAATGAAAGCCCAAACATCTAATATACCGATAATTACCCATTCCTGTGAGAAACAATTGCAAAAGGGTCAGGATAACTTCTTATTCTTTGAAATGGCTTTTGAAAGCGAGGCGATAATTCTGCGCTTCGCATCATCTATCGTGGTCTGAAGCGTTATGCCGGATGCGCTTCTGTGTCCGCCGCCGCCAAACCTGCGCGCAAAACTGTTCAGGTCTATCCCGCCGTTTGAACGCATACTCACCTTCACTGTCCCCTTCTCACGGGTCTCCCTGAAGTAGATGCCGACCCTCACCCCATCAATAGAACGCGCTATCTCCACAAACTCCTGAGTCTCAAGCGCGCTCGCACCGGTCTCGTCAAAATCTTTCCAAAGAAGCGTTATGTGCGCAATTCTGCCGTCTTCTGTGTAAGAAAGTGCTGAAAGTGCGCGCCTCAAAAGTTCCACCTGCCCGCGTGTAAATCTCCTGTAAATCTCATTCGCGATAATTTCAGGACGAATCCCGTATTCTAAGAGTTCGCCGATGTTCCTGTGCGTCCTTGCCGTAGTGTTGTCGTATGTGAAGCGCCCCGTATCTGTCAGAATCGCAACATAAAGGAGAAGCGCGGTCGTTTTATCTATCTCTACTCTCGCCCATTTGAAGAACTCAAAAAGAATCTCGCCCACTGAACTTATCAGAGGGTCTATCAGAGAGACAGTTCCAAACCCCTTGTTTGACCTGTGATGGTCTATATTGATGACCGTATCGCGTCCAAGAGAGACCTCTTCCTTTAGAGAACCTATTCTGTCAAACTTGCCCGCATCTAATATCATAGTCACCTCTCTCTCGCGAGGCGAAACCTGCGGATACCGCTCAATCTTCTCCACATCCGGGAGAAATTCGTATGCGTGCGGCGTGCCGCTATCATTCAGTATCTGAACTTTCTTGCCCATATTTTTCAGGACGCGCGCGAGCGCGAGTTCGCTCGCCAGACCATCCCCGTCAATCCCGATGTGACTCGTTATAAGAAAAGATGTTTTTGAGCGAAGAAGTTGCAGCGTCTTTTTCGCCGCTTCCTGAAGCAGTGGCTTGTAAAACTGCGCCAAATCCGTTACTCCAGTCTGCCCACAAAAGCGCCTGTCAGTTTCTGCGCTGTCGCGCCGCTTATATCAACCTCAACAACCTGTCCGCGAACGTCGCCCGCGCCGGAAAACTCTGTGACGAGATAGTGGTCGCTGTATCCAGAAGAGGTTTTTGCCCCTTCAGACTCCACAAGAACCCTCACCTTTCTGCCGATAAATCTTTTCTTGAACGCCAACGCGAGGTTGTCGGCAACGTCAGCGAGAACGCGACATCTTCTGCGAGCCTCCTGCGCAGAAAGGGTGCGAGGCAAAGCGCTCGCCGCAGTTCCCGCGCGCGGACTGAAAGGAAATATGTGCATCCTCGCAAAACCAACCTGCTCACAAATGCGCAGTGTCTGCTCAAAATCAGCCTCGCTCTCTCCGGGAAAGCCGACAATAACGTCAGTCGTTATCGCAGTCTCCCCGAGAAGACGCAAAACACGCTCAACAACTTTCAGATAATCCTCGGCTGTGTATTTGCGGTTCATCTTTGTTAGAATCCTGTCAGAGCCGCTCTGAAGAGGAATGTGCAGATGAGGGCAAATTTCGGGATAAGTGTGCATAACAGAAAGAAGATTATCAGTCACCTCAGTGACTTCAACATCCGAAAGGCGGATGCGTGTAAAAAGTCTAAGGGTTGCGAGATTTTCCAGAAGCGAAGAGAGTCCTTCGCCGTTTTTCTGTTCTCTTCCGTAAAGTCCGATATTGATTCCCGTGAGAACAAGTTCTTTGTATCCCGTATTTGAGAGCCGCTCCGCTTCGCGCACGACATCTTCCTCTTTTTTGCTTCTCGGCGCGCCGCGAACAAACGGGACAACGCAGTAAGAGCAGAACGCGTCACAGCCATCCTGGATTTTTAGAAACGCGCGCGTGTGACCCGCATTACCTGAAACGGAAAGCCAGGACTCTAAATTTGGATCAGCGGTCTGCGGAAATAAGAGATTCGCCACGTTCTGCTTTTGTGAGTTAGGAAGAAGGATAACCCTATCGCCAAGCACCTCAAGCGCCTGTTTATTGTAGTTGACGAGGCAGCCTGTTACCACAACCTTCGCGGAAGGGTTGAGCCTCAAGGCGCGCTGAATTGACCTGACAGACTTCTTGAGCGCCTCTTCAGTTACGACGCAGGTGTTTATCACGTAAAGGTCGGCGAAACTGTTACGAGGAACTTCTTTGAGTCCCTGCGCCAGCACCTGTTCGCGGATAGCCTGCGTCTCATACTGGTTTGTCTTGCAGCCGAAAGTAGCGAAAGCGCACGTTTTCATAATCTATTCAATATATATCATTCTGCCGCGTAAATCAATGAAAATCTGCCTTCTGCGCTTTCACATAGTTACAGCGGAAACGTTCCGGGTTTTCCCCAGTTTTTCAGTTTTTCACTCTAATTGAGTCCTTACCCTCAAACTGTCTGCTATCAAGAAGGCTTCCATTGACGGTTATTTCCACATTGTCGCCGACCTGAAGAATGGCTTGCACCGCTGCTCGGTCAAACTTGACCATTAGGTCTGGGACTCCGTCTTTATCGTGGTCGCCAATTTCAGTTGGTTTGGCCAGGGCTGGAACTGTGCCATTTAGCCTGATGCTGGAAACGTTAATTTGGCTGACAGCATACCCATGTCCCACAGGCAACTCAATATAACCTGTAACCCATTTTCCTTTACTCTTAAGGTCCGAAGTGTCCGGGTCAAAGTCCACCGTCGCCGGTATGATTGGAATTGCTTCACTCTTAGTCACCCTTACAATATATGGGTGTTTTGGGATGTTCTTGATTTGGACATCTTGCGCTAAAACGAATTCCACACCGTTGACGAACGCTTTGAGTGTATATGTGTTGGTAGGAGATGCACCTGGCTTTGGCGTTACGTTTATCAGATAGTCCCCTATTTTTAGGTCAACAATACCGATTATGCCATCGGGATGGCCATCTCCGTTTAGGTCAATCTCCATGTAATTTGATTCTGGAATCTCATTTACTTGTTTGCTGACCGTAAGACCCTCAGGACCCGTAGCAGATATGTCAACTGGACTTTCAACGATAAACCACCCAACCTTGACCTCCCTTTTTATTCCCTCTTCGAGCGGTGGCGTCGCCCCTTCCAATTGCACGCTCAGGCTTACTTCATATTTGCCGTGTTCGTCGTAGTAATCTTTAGCTAGGAACTCTACTGGCTTGTTTGTGGTTACGTTCTTCAGCTCATGAACCTCACCGTCAAAGTTCAAAGTGTAAGTAAGAGGACTACGCCTAGTAAATGCGTAGGCAGTAACCTTTAAACAGGGGAGCACGACCGCTGGCGTGTCACCGTGGTCATAATATATGGCGCGAGAGGATGGGCTAACTTTGAAATATGGATTTAGAGCTGGAAACTCTTCAGCAAAATTATCATAATTAACACTTGTGCCTCTAACCTTCACTATCCTGATTACTGATTTTGGCGCTGTTGGCGTCGCTTCGTTGGACGCAACCATAACGGCTTCTGTTGTAATTACTGGTATGTCTGCTGGAGTTTTGAATCCTTCTTCTCCGTAGTTAGCATTAGCATTCATAAATTTGGGATTATCTAACAGACCATCCCCGGGCCACCACCAGAACTGGACATCGTTTAAGCTACTCCCCGTGCTGTAGTATCCGTGGTCATGACCTGCAAAATTAGCTCGTACAAAGTCTTTTTTGGGCTCAATGACATCAGCAAGGTCTTCTATGTGGGAATCGCGAAAGGGATAATCAAATTCATGGAACTCTTTCGTACCCATTGGATGATGTGAAAATATGATGCAGGGCATACCCTCCTCTAAGTTCTCAGCAAGAAAATCCTTAGTGCTTTTGTAAAGAGCTGCTCTCAAAAAACCCTCGTCAACTTTTATTATTTTCCCCCCTGTCCCCAATATTCCCCATTGTTCCAGGTCTAGTTCTAAGAGACTCTAACAAAACCTTCATGAGAGGAAACTCCAACATATGAGAATGCAGCCTAAGCATAGCAGCGCCTCGTGTATGTCAGAACGCTTTTCAAACCGTAGACGGAGTCGGCGAAAAT
>Ga0315282_10013862_pt1 | contig 12081 bp, 9 predicted proteins | sample YL17G07_20_MG_FD_203693 | JGI IMG/M metagenome (GOLD analysis project Ga0315282, IMG submission 203693) | Sediment microbial communities from Yellowstone Lake, YNP, Wyoming, USA - YL17G07_20 | ecosystem: Environmental > Aquatic > Freshwater > Lake > Sediment | place: USA: Wyoming | collected... | reverse complement strand
ATACCTGCTCCCGCAGCAGACGACCGACGTGCCCCGCGTGTTCGCGATCCGCACGCCGGCTACGTGCGGCGAAACAGGACCGCGCCGAGCGTGGCGCGATCAAGCGTGCCGCCCATCAGATGGACGTACGTCGTGATCCAGTTGGCCAGGATCGTGACGATGCCGAACACAAACAGGCCGACGCTCATCAACGCCCACCCCGAGAGGATGTTGCCCACCACGCACCCGGTGGCGAACGCGGCCCCGGCGCCGACCAGGATGCCGCCGAAGAAGGCCGTGACCGTTTCGACGGGATCGCGCGGCGCCAGTCGGGCGACGCCCGACAAGCGGGCAGCGACCCAGGCCCCGGGCACCATGCTGGCGACGACCCCGACGAGCCACCAGTTAATCGGTCTGGCCGGGACCGGTGAGGCGGGCCGTGGAGCGGCGCCCGCGGGCTGGCCCACGGGAGCCGGCGGCTGTGGTCGCCAGACGTGCACGACCTGGTTGTCCGTCAGCACCTCGTAGGCTTGAAGAACGCCGTGGGTCACGCCCAGCGGATAGTTGCGGCCGGTGGCCGCCGACGACAGGTACGCGGGCACGGCCAGGAGGCCGATCGCCAGGCCGGCCTGCCAGGGTTTCCACGGCCCCCTCAGGAGGCGACGCACAATCGGAGCCTGCGGATCGCGCGCGGCGATCGGCCGCGTGGCGCGGGCGACGAGCACCCACGCCAGCGTGGCGGCCGCAAAGCCGACCGCCAGCGTCCAGTACGGCAACCCCGTTACCGAGGTCAGCGTCACGGGACCACCGCCCTCAGACTTCACCACGTGCGCCATCATCGCCCGGTGAAGCCAGTTCAGGGGCCCGTACTCCACCATGCCAATCCCCAAGGGCATGCCGGCCAGCGCCGCCATGGAGTTGAGATTGCCGGCGCCCGCCTTGAACAGGCACCCGCTGATGCAGCCGCCGGCCAGCACCGTGCCTACGCCGAAGAGCACGCCGCCGACCACGTAGTTCAACCAGAACATCGGCTTCGGCGCCAGGCGTACCCACCCCAGCCCCTCGATGAGCGCGAAGCCCACCATCGAGACGACGATCGCCACCCACAGACCGAAGACCTTGCGGGTGTCTCGCGCCAGCACGACTTCGCTGAACGCGGAGGCGCCGCAGAGGTCGCCCTTCTGCAGCAGGAAGCCGAACAGGAACCCGACCGGCACGACCGTCAGGACCCAGACGCCGGTCCAGACGGCGGCGGCCGTGACGAGGGCCAGCAACAACAGGCTGATTGTGAGATCGCGTCGCCAGGTTTTCCGTTCACTCATGGCCGTGTTCCTCGATGTGCTGCGAATCGCCCGCAGCCGCCCGTCAGTCCTTCTCGGCTGTCAGCCACGCCACGGCATCGGCGGCCGTGTCGTTGACCGTGGCGGCCTTCATGAGGCGCGACACCACAATCGCCTCAATGATCTCCTCTCGCGTCACACCAGCCTTGCGCGCCTGCCTGGCCCACATGAGCGTGCAGGTGTTCGACTGCAACGCGGCCGCCACGCCGATGCCGACCAGCCACTTCACCCTGGGCGGCAGCGCCTGAAACTCGGGATTCTCCATCACCGCCGCGCGATGATCCATATAGGTTTTGGCGGCCGCGGGTGAGAGCGCCGCGAGCAGTTCGATCGGGGTCGAAGACGACTCACTCATGCCATGCCTCCCTGGTGACCGAACGGACTCCACTACACGACGCTTTGCGTTGACTCGCGCCCTTGCCGGCCCCGTACGCCTACCGGCACTTGACATTGTCGCCGGCGACCGACAGGCCGTAGTCATCGAGCAACGCGCCACTCGCACGGCTCACGGCGGCCCTGGCCTTGACATACCCGGCACGCGCGGCGATCTCGGTCGAGCGCGCCTGCGCGAGGTCGCGTTGATACTGGATGACCATAAATGTCGTGGACACCCCCACCCCCAGTTTCTCTTCTTCTGCGGCCAGCGCCTGCTCCTGGAACTCCCGCTCGCGCCCGGTCGCTTCGAGCGTGGCCCGTGCCTGTTCCAGTGCAATCAGGGCGTTTTCGATCTCGACATGAACCTGCTTCTCGAGCTGCGCGAGTCGAAGCTCCTGCTGTCGCAGCGCGAGCGTGTCGCGCGCGTAGTCCGCCTCGGCTGCACGGTTGTTCAGGGGAAGCGCGAATTGAAGGCTCAGGCCGTAGTCGGGAAAGGTGCGCCGGTAGAGCTGCGAGATCGCGGTGCCATATCCGCCGATCAGGATCGCATCGGGATTGTGCGGCGCCGCGCCAGGCACGACCAGCGGATTGACATCGCCCGCAAGGCCGTTGGTACGGGCGCTCGCCACCAGATCGAGCGACGGCCGCAAGGCATTTCTGCTGCCCTCGAGACCGGCACGCGTGCTCTCGATCTGAATCTTCGCCTGAAGAATGTCAGGGCGGTCCTTCAACGCGCGCCCGGCCAGCGTGGCGGCTGGTGGAATCGGCTCGCTCGGATCGACCGTCAATGCGTCGGTCGGCATGATGCTGACGTCCGCCCATCCGGGGTCGCTGACCGTCTTGCGGCTGAGATAGTCCTTCACCAGCGTCTCCTGCTGGCGCCTGAGGCTCTCGGCGGCGATGACGTCGCGCTGGGCGCGCGCCACCTCGGCGCGGGCTCGGACGACCTCGATGGGGGCGCGGGTTCCGACGTCCGCCTGCTCGCGGTTGTCCCTGAGCAGCTTCTCGGCGCGTTCGAGGGCCTGACGCCTGGCCTCGACATCCTGGGTCAGGCTAACCAGGTCCCAATACAGGCGGATCACGGCAGCCGTGGTACTGACCACCTGCTGGCGGAACACCAGGTCGCTCTGTCGGCTCGTGTTTCGGGCGATCTGGATGAACCGGGAATTCAACCTGGTCCCGAAGCCACGCAGCAGGGGTTGCGCGAAGGTGACTCCGAGCGACGCCGTCGTGAACGGGGTCAGGTCGTAACGGAGGTGATTCAGCGCCTGGTGAGCGTTCTCGAAGCTGATTGACAGGGTACCCCCGGAAAGGAATCCCTTCTGCCACGCGAGATTCCACGCCGTGGTGTCGGTCACCAGGGAGGTCGTCCCGACCTGAAACGAGTTGACCTGAGGACTTGTCGTGCGGCTGCGGCCCACCCTGGCGGACAGCAGCGGGTCCCGCGATGGAGGTGGAGGACCCAGCGCCGACGCGTTCCCAATTGAGAGGCTGGTGTCGGGCCCCGGTCCGATCAGCGCAGCCGGGACATCCCCGCCCGCGCCCGTGGCGCTTTTCGGGCCTTCACGAACGAACAGCGGGACGCCCCGCAGCAACGCGCCGGCCTGCGCCCGTCTCACGTCGGTCGCCGCCAACTGCGGCCCGATGCGCTGCAATTCCACATCGAGGTTGTTTTCGAGAGCCAGGGCGATGGCATCGTGCAACGAGAGATACAGGTGGCCGTCGCGCACCAGTGCGGCGAGACGCGGCGAATCCTCGGGCACCTGCCCGCGCAGCGTGGCGACGAGCAGAAACGGGGCCAGCCAGACCAGCCGTCTCATTGTCCTTTGCCTCCAGGCCCGGGTTTGGCAGACTTGACGGGCTGCACCCTCGCGCCTTCTTTGACGTCGTCCGTCCAACTGGTGATCAGCGTCTGGCCGGCCTTAAGCCCCTCGACGACTTCCATTTGCGCGCCGTCGTCCCGCCCCAGCCTGACCGGCTGCAGATGGACCGTGGCGCCGTCGCGAAGCACGGCCACCACCGGCCCCTTGTCCGTGTTGCGCACTGCCGCCGAGGGGACGAGCACCGGCGGGCGCGCGCGGTGAACCTTGATGAGCACGGTCGCGTAAAGCCCGGGCACCAGGCTCGCTCGCGTATTGACGATGTGAACCTCGGTCAGCAGTGTTCGTGAGACCGGATCGAGGGCATGCGCCGTCCGCGTCACCGATCCGGTGAACGTCTCGCCGGCGCGTTCGGGCACCTCTACCTCACACGAGAGCCCGGGCACGATGAGGTTCGCGTCGCTCTGCGGCACGTTCACGAACACCCGCAGAATGTGATCGTCCGCCAGCCGGAACAGCTCCCGGATCGACGAGCTGCTGCCCGCGCTGACCAGCGATCCCACCTCAACGCTTCTGGCCGTGACGACTCCCGCAAACGGTGCGCGCACCTGTCGGAACGACTGCAGCTCGAGGAGCCGCTGCACCGTCGCCTCGTTGGCCGCGACGGTCTCCCGAGCCGCGGCGACGGCGGCTTCGGCCGCCGCGGCGTCCGCCCGGCGGGCATCCAGCAAGGCCTGCTTTTCGTCACCGTCCTGCCTCGAGAGCACGCCCTTGCCCGCCAGCGTCAGCCAGCGCTCGGCGGTCACCTCCGCCAAATGTAGGTTGGCGGTCGCCTGCGCGAGCGCGGCCTCCGCCTGTTGCAGGCCGGCACGGACGCGCGAGAGCGTCGCGCGGGCTTCGCGAATCTGCTGCTCCAGTTCGGGCGATTCGATCTCGGCGAGCAGATCGCCGCGTGCAACCCGGTCTCCGATGTCGGCCAGCCGGCGCGTGACATACCCATCCGCCCGACCAAACAAAGCGGTCTCCGCCAATGCCTGGATGCTGCCTGGAAGGGCCAGATCCCTGTCAGCCGGCGCCCCCTTCACTGGCGCGACCATGACCGCCGGCAGGGCGCGCTGGCGGAGCCGAGCCAAGGACGCGAGGTTCCGGGCCCGGAGCGCCCGTGGGACGTACCCCAGGGCCAGAAGACCTACCACCAGCACGGCGAGGGTCATCCACACCACCTTGCGCCGGCGCGACCGATCGGCGCGTTCCGTGGCGGCCGGCCCCACCGGATCAAGCTCCCGCTGTCCGTTCATACCAGTAGCTCCAGATCGGTCTCCGGCGGTTTCGGCCGGCTCCTCCCGCGGAGGAAGCTGTAGGCGACCGGGACGAACACCAATGTCGCGACGGTCGCGACCAGCAGTCCACCGATCACCGCCGTGCCAATCGGCGCATTCTGCTCACCACCCTCGCCGAGCCCCAGTGACATGGGGAGCATGCCCAGGATCATCGCGCCGGCGGTCATCAACACCGGGCGGAGCCGTGTGATCGCGGCGGCATGCGCCGCCTGCCGCGCATCGGCGCCGCCCGCCCGCTGCTGGTTGGCGAAGGTGACCAGCAGGATGCTGTTCGCCGTGGCAACCCCGACGCTCATGATGGCGCCCATCAACGAGGGCACGTTGATCGTCGTCTGCGTGACGTAGAGGGACCACACGATCCCGGAGAACGCGCCGGGAAGGGCCATGAGGATGATGAACGGATCAAGCCAGCTCTGGAAGTTGATCACCATCACCAGGTAAACGAGCGCCACCGCCAGAATCAGACCGCCGCTGAGACCGAGAAAGGACGTGCGCATGGTCTGCATCTGGCCGCGTACCTGGATGGACGACCCGCGCGGGAGCTGGCCGCGCGCCTCCTTGACGATCCGGTCCACCTCCGTCGCCACGCCTCCAAGATCCCGGTCCTGCACGCCACCGTAGACGTCGAGCACGGGCTGCACGTTGTAGTGACTCGACACCATCGGGGTCGTCGCGTGCGTGATGGCGGCCACATTGGCGAGCAACTGTGGGGGGCCGGTGCGTGAGATCGCCAGCGGGGTCTGTCCCACGTCGTCAGTGGAGGCGACGCGGTGCTCGGGCGTCTGGACGGCAATGAGGTAGCTGACGCCGGTGACAGGATCCAGCCAGTAGCTGGGCGAGACCTGCCCGCTCGAACTCAACGACGTCAGCACGTTGGTGGCCACGTCGCGCTGGGTCATTCCCATCTCCGCCGCCCGGGTGCGATCGACGTCGATCCGCAACTCCGGGGCATCCACCACCTGGTGCAGGCGCACGTCCACCGCGCCCGGGACTCGGGCGAGTTGGCGCTCGATGCTCTTCGCGATGCGATAGTTGGCCGGGGACCGGCCGACCACCTGGACGTCGATCGGCGCCGGGATGCCGAAGTTCAGGATCTGGCTGACCATGTCCGCCGAGCGGAAGAAGAATGTCGACCCGGGAAAGGCGGCCGGCAGTTCCTCGCGCAGGCGGCGAGCGTACGCCCAGGTCTCGCCGCGCCGGCGGTGGGGCGAGAGTGAAATCAGAATCTCCCCGTCGCCCGGTCCGATCGTCGCCGAGTCGCTGTAGGCCATGTTGATGGGCAGGACCGGCAACCCGATGTTGTCCACGATTGTGTCGAGCGTCTCGGCGGGGATGACCCGACGGATGTCGTCCTCAACTCTCGCGAACAGCTGCTCGGTCGTCTCCAGGCGTGAACCGACCGGCGCTCGTACGTGGAGGCGCAACTGGCCGCCGTCCACCTGCGGGAAGAAATCCTGTCCCAGTTGTGTCGCGAGCAGTCCCGATCCGAGGCAGAACGCCGCGAACCCGATCACCACGATCCGCGGGTGCGCCAGGGCCCGGGACAGGCCCCCGCCATAGGCGGCCCGGAGGCGCTCGAAGCGGTGCATGAAGGCCCGGTGCACCCGCCAGACGGGCCCCGTTGCCGCCGCTTGCCCCGCCTCGCCATTGCGATAGACCTGCAGCTCCGGCACCAGCAGGTAGCGGACCATCGTCGGGATCAGCGTGCGGGAGAGCACGTAGGACGCCATCATCGCGAAGACCACCGCCATGGCCAGCGGCTGGAACAGGTACTTGGCCGTGCCCTGCAGCAGGACGACCGGCACGAACACGATCGAGATCGCGAGTGACGAGACGAAGGCCGGCACGGCGATCTCCCTCGCCCCGTCGAGCACCGCGCGGATGATCGACTTGCCCATCGCCAGGTTGCGGTGGATGTTCTCGATCTCCACGGTCGCCTCGTCGACGAGGATGCCGATGGCAAGCGCCAGGCCGCCCAGCGTCATCATGTTGATCGTCTGGCCGAGCAGGTAGAGCAGGATGAGCGAGCTCAGGATGGACAGCGGGATCGAGGTGCTCACAATGAGCGTGCTGCGCCAGCTGCCGACGAACAGCAGGATCATCAGCGCCGTCAGGCTGGCAGCCAGGAGCCCTTCCCACAGCACGCCCTTGATCGAAGCACGCACGAACACGGACTGATCCAGCAGAAGCCGCACGTCCAGTTCCGGTGGCAGCGTGGACAGGATCCGGGGCAGTTCCTGCTTGACGCGGTCTACGATATCGAGCGTCGAGGCACGCCCCGTTTTGAGGATGGAGACCAGCGCGCCCCGACGGCCGTCCTGGCGCACGACGTTGGTTTGGACGGCTCCGCCGTCGCGCACCTGCGCCACGTCGCGGACGAACACCGTGGCGCCTCCCTGCTGGCGAACCGGCACCGCGTTCAGCAGGGCGACGGCCTCCGGGCTGTTGTTCAGACGGACGCTGTACTCCCGGTCACCGATCTTTGCAGTACCTGCCGGGAGGATGGGGCTCTGCGCCGTGATGGCGGCCGACACATCCGTCGGCGACAACCCCAGCGCGTAGAGCGCCTTCGGATCCAGGTCCACCATGATCTGGCGCGCCCGGCCGCCCGCGGGTTGGAGCAGCGAGGCGCCCTGCACGGTGGCCAGGCCGGTGCGCAGGAAGTTGCTGCCGATGTCGAAGAGCGCCTGCTCGGACAGGCCGCGACCGCCGAGGCCCAACTGCAGGATCGGCACGCTCGACGCGTTGAAGCGGATGATCAAGGGCGGCGTCGTGCCCGCCGGCATCTGTCGCGTCACCGTCTGCGAGATGGCCGTCATCTGCGCGACGGCCGCGTCCACCGCCGTGCCCGGGTGAAAGAACACCTTGATCACGCCCACGCCGGCCAGCGATTGCGACTCGATGTGCTCGATGTCGTTGACGGTGGTCGTGAAGGAGCGTTCCGAGGGCATCGTGATCCGCTTCTCCATCTCGTCGGCGGACAGCCCCTTGTATTGCCAGATGGCACTCACCACCGGAATGTCGATGTCGGGCAGCAGGTCCGTGGGCATCCGGACGATGGCGAGCGCGCCGAGAATCGCGATCAGCAGCGCGGCGACCACGAACGTGTACGGTCGACGGAGCGCGAGCTTGACGATCCACACGGTGCGTTGCCCTCCGCGATCTCCTACGCCTGCCGACCCGACGGCAGTCCATGCGTCGTCATGAAGTGCTCGTACGGCTTCTTCGCCCGGGAGCGCGGGATGGCCGCCTCACGAAGATGCTCGAGCGCGTCCACCAGTGCGTCGAGGTGCGCCGCCGGGAAGCCGAGCACGGTTTCCTCGGGTCCGAGGTCCGTGGCCTCCCTGCAGCCGTAGCAGCCGAGCGAGAAGTTCAGCCGCTGCTCCAGGTACGGGACGATGGTGGCGTCCACGCACGTGGCCTGGAGCACCGCCGTGTCGCCCCGCCGGCGGGTGCCCCCGGCTCGGTTCAGGTCCGCGAGCGCCAGCCACATCAACGCTTCGGGCGGCCCCTCCACGACGATCACATCGGGAGGCTGCGGGGCGTTCGCCAGCGGAGCGGCCGCCACCGCCACCAGCGCGCCCGCGGGCACCCGTGGCATGTCGTCGAACATCGTCCGTCCGGTCCCGGGCACCTGGACGACGCCGAAGCCGACCAGGGCTTCGCGGCTCGCAAGGGCGGCCGGGAGTTCGCGGAACCCGAACGCGCGAGCGGCGGCAGGGCACGCCAGGCGGTCCGGTCGCAGGAGCACCGATTCGCGTCGCCGCGCGCGCATCAGCGCCTGGCAGAACCGGAGCGAGGCGGTTGTGTCGAACGCCTCGAACGGGCCCTCGTCGTCTGATGGCCGGAGCAGCCAGACCGCCACGGGGTCGGTGGCCAAGCCAAGCGCGTCGACGAGCCGCGCCGATGCGCGTGCCCATCTGCTGTCTGCGGGGATCGCGCCCGCGTGGTCATGATTGGTCATGATCGTGTCGCGTTCACTCGTCCGAGATCCCGAGACCGGCACATATCTCGACGAGAGCCATTCTCCGTGCCTGCTGCTCGGGGGCGAACACAGGGCTGCACTGGCGCAGGCTCACTCGACCGGCCCACACCCGCGCGGCGAAGGCCATACAGGTCAGCTCGCCGCACAGACGGCAGTTCGTGCCCGGCAGGCGCTTCCAGATCTCCAGAGCCGGGGGCCTCTTGCGCGTCTCGTACGACGGCTCGATGGCGTCGCGCGTGGCCCAGATCTCTTCCACCAGGCGGCGAATGCCTTCGAGGATGAGCCAGGCGTCCACGATCTCATCCGCCTTGGCAATGGTGATGCGACGGCGAAACAAGGCGACCATCCGATGCCCGTCCATGTAGGTCAGTGTCTCGGCCGCCGGGGTGTACGAAGCGCTTCGCATCACCGCGTTCAGATAGGGCAGCACCGGAGCCAAGTCGCCTCGCACGTGCGCCGTGAGGCGGATCTTCGTTTCGTCGGCAACGCAGGGCTGGAGCACCATGATGGCTGCCCGCTCGAAGCAGGCACCGGGGCTGTCGGGCTCGCGCCCTTCCGGCATGCGCACCAGCGGCGTCCTGTGCTCGACCCAGCCCGAGAAGACGACATCGGAGTTCCGCTCGGCCAGGCGAGCCCTGGTCTCGCGGCTCACGATCAGGGCCGGGAGCGCAACGCGCGCAAGCGGAGGCGTCGGATCGATGCGCCGGTACGGGGCGCCGATGCTCTCGAGAGCGGTCACCGCGCGATCCAGCTCCTCGCGTGACGGGCACGTCGTTGTAAGCAGCTCGTCGTCGTCCATTCTGGTCCAGCGACGCGAGGCCTCAGGGGCATCGCGAACGACCGCGACATCGCCTCCTTCGACCGCCGGCAATCCTACACGAAGGAATCATATATTTCAAGAGTTGACGAATTGTATGCGATCCGGCCTCCTCGCAAGTCCACAATCTGAGACGACGAGACCGTCAATAAGTTTCAATCTTTATGCGGCACCCAACGTGTGATCTGGACACTTGACCTCTTCCTCGCCCTGGCGCTATCCTGTGAGATGTGAGCAAGCACACACTTTCTACTGTCGCATGGCGGTCGCGCATGGCGTCTCCAGAGCGCCGCGAGCAGATCCTGGACCGCGCGAGCGAACTGGCCACCGAGGCCGGATTGGGCCAACTGACGATGAAGCGCATCGCCGCCCGCGTGGGGTTTTCCGAAGCGGCCATCTACCGGCACTTCGCGACCAAGCAGGCGCTGCTGCTCGGCCTGATGGACCGCCTCGAGACTCAGCTCCTCGTGCCCATTCGCGCCATCGCCGACAAGAGCGAACTCCCGCCCATCGCGCGCCTGCAGCAAATCGTCGAGCACCACCTGTCCCTCGTGCTCGAACGCCACAGCCTTCCCATCCAGCTACTCGCGGAGGCGTCGGCTGCCGGAGATCCGGTCCTGCTGTCGCGGATGCGCGGGATCATGCGCGGCTACGTGGACGTCCTGATGCGCCTGGCGCAGGACGCCATCGCCGGCGGCAGTTTATCGGCTGACATCGACCCCGCCGTCCCCGCCGTATGGCTGCTCGGCGGTCCCGCCGCAATGGCCATCGAGCACCGCCTGCGGCTGGACCCCTCCCTCGAACGTCGCGTCGAGGGAAAGCTGGTGCCCTTCATGTTCCAGTTGCTCGCCCGTGCAGAAGGGAGAACGAAGTGAGACGCACGTCGATAGCCTACGGAGCCGCCTTCTATACTTTTCATGCGGCCTGAGCGTGTAGTTCCATTGCGGGAGCGTGCGATGGGGGCGGAGATTGAGGCGCTCCATCTCGGCATCGCGAATCTTCACGCCCAACTCGTAGATACCCGCGTCCAGCGCCGCCTTCACGCGGAGGCCGCCCTTGGTCTGGGTCGCGCCAATGAGGTTGATCACCGTCTCATGGCTCACCAGCGGTTGCCCTTTCCAATTCAAACTGATGGAAGACAAGAGGCGGTGTTCGACCTTCTTCCATTTGCTGGTGCCGGGCGGGTAGTGACACACGGTCACCTCGACGCCGAGCTGGCCCGCCAAGTGTTGTACGTAATACCTCCAGGCGCGGTTTCGGAACCCATTGCTGCCACCGCCATCCGCGCAGAGCAGCATCGCCCTGGCCGTCGCGTAGTGCCGGCGGCCGATGAGCCGCCACCGCCGGTGCAGGCTTTCCACGGCGAACTCCGCCGTGTGCTGGGCCATGCCGACATTGACAAAGCCTTGATTCCGGCCTGCGTCGTACGCCCCGTATGGAATCGCCGGCCCCGCGCCCAGACGCAGATAGTTCCTGTCCACCGACAGGACGGGGTCGCCACGCCGCAGAAACTGTTTCACCAGCCGATTGAGACAGCGAAATTGTTCGTCTCGCTCGACCGAGGAGCTCCCTTCAAGCGTCTTGCGACTCGCGTGCAGCGAGTGGTCCATCTCGAAAAGCTTCCGCCACACGGTCTCATCGCTCGCCGGGTGCCCACGCGCGTGAGCTCCTCACCGATCCGCGCCCTCGACGTGTTTGGCCGGCCCAGCAAGCACATCGGACCGCCCGCCGTGTTCCCCGCCATGTCGCCGCCGGGCAGTCGCGCCGGCTCGCAAGCAGCTACGCAAAGAGCCACAAATGACCAGTCCTTCTTCGGTGCTTGTGGACCCAAGGAGTGGGAGCCCAGAAAGCAGGTCGGAAATGAATAGATTGATAGTCCTTGCCGAGAAATGCACGGGTTGCAAAACCTGTGAGATGGTCTGCTCTCTTTCGCACGAGGGGCGCTGTAACCCGGTGGAGTCGCGCATCACGGTGATCAAGAACGAGCGCGAAGGGATCAACTTCCCGCTTGTCTGTGCTCAGTGCGAAAGACCGACCTGCAAGGAAATATGTCCCATGGCGGCCTTATTCGTGGAGGGCGATCTCGTCAAAACGGATCCGACCAGATGTGTCGGGTGTGGCATGTGCGTCCTTTGCTGTCCTATCGGCGCCACTTCCATGAATCCGGTGACCCACCAAATCATGCGCTGCGATCTATGCGGGGGAGATCCGCTTTGCGTGAAATACTGCCCCGAAGAGGCCATCCAGTTCGCTCCCATTGACGTTGCCCAGGCCAAAATCAGGCGGGAGCGTGTAAAGAACCTAGCTTCGTTTTTTGATTTTGCGGGAGGTGGATCGTGAAGGGTTATGCAGGAACCATCCTTGATATAGATCTGAACGCCGAAAAGATCAGCACGATCGACACGGGAGTCAATGCCGTTCTTAG
>Ga0315282_10013861_pt1 | contig 12082 bp, 7 predicted proteins | sample YL17G07_20_MG_FD_203693 | JGI IMG/M metagenome (GOLD analysis project Ga0315282, IMG submission 203693) | Sediment microbial communities from Yellowstone Lake, YNP, Wyoming, USA - YL17G07_20 | ecosystem: Environmental > Aquatic > Freshwater > Lake > Sediment | place: USA: Wyoming | collected... | reverse complement strand
GTGGGCGAGCGCGGGGAGATGGAGGGTGGAATTGGTCGAGCCGCCGATGGCCAGGTCTATCATCAGGGCGTTGAGGATCGCGTTGCGGGTCAGAATCTTTTTAGCGGTCAACTCTTCCTCGCACATCTGGACAATGCGCTTGCCGGTGTTGCGCGCGACCAGGAGTTTTTCCGAAAGGAAGGCCGGGACGTTGGCGGTGCCGGGCAGGGTAAGGCCGAGGGACTCGGCCATGCACTGGAAGGTGTTGGCGGTGCCCATCAGCTCGCAGGAGCCGCAGGTGGAGCAGGTCGAGGTGGAAATCTTGAGGCCGAGGTCCTGGTAGTCCTTGTGGTCCACGCTGGCCTGGCGGTTCGGCATCCAGCGGATGGCCCAGGCGTTGGGCCCGCCGGTGAGGAAGATGGTCGCCCGATCCAGCCGGGCCGCGGCCATCATCATTCCCGGGATGATCTTGTCGCAGCCGGCGATCATTACCAGGGCGTCGTAGCCCATGCTCCGCGCGTGGGTCTCAATGCTGTCGGCGATCAGCTCGCGCTGGGCGAGCACGTAGCGCATGGCCGGGTGGCCCTCGCTGAGGCCGTCGCAGGGCGCCGGCACGTTGAACTCGAAGGGAATCCCGCCCGCGGCGTGCACGCCCTCCTTGACCCGCAACGCCAACTGGCTCAGGTGCATGTGGCCCGGGTTCATGTCGGTCTGGGCGTTGGCAATCCCGATCAAGGGCTTCTGCTTGCATTCCTCGATATCCACTCCGGTTCCTTTCAGAATGGATACCCGCACCACGCTGACCGGGAAATCCTGGTTATCGAAAATCGGGGCGCTATGCGGCTTCTTCATGACTTCCTCCTCACTCCTGAATTTTTTTACGATTTTGAAAGACCTTGGGTTCCGGTCCAAGGGCATTATAGCGGGAATCCCGGGAGGAAATCCAACGCCGAGATCGGATGGTCTGCGACATAAAATGGGAGCAGGCCGAAGCGGTGAACCCACGGAGAGATGCCATTGCTTTACCCGGTGCAATGGAACTCGTATTGGCCTGAGCCAATCTCCATCGCTCCATTCTGACAAGCGATCGGATTACCGTTTTCCACAATTCGGCCGGCATATTGTTCAGGGAAAATCACGGTCGCGCTGGTATTGGCCGGAATGGTGACCCGCAAGGTGTAAACATTCTGCGAGATATTCCATTCCGACTTGATTAGTCCATGAATCGAATGATAAGACGCCCTGGCGAAAGTCAATCCTCCTCCCGGCTGCGGCTTAATGATGATATGCTTGTAGCCGGGTTTGGATTCATCCGGGTTGATGCCGGCCGTGGTCTGAAACAGCCAGGCCCCGATGGAGCCGTAGGCATAGTGATTGAAAGAGAGCATCCGTTCCGGCTGGAAGGTGCCGTCCGGCTTGATCGCGTCCCAGTGTTCCCAGATCGTGGTCGCGCCCTTTTTGACCTGATACAACCAGGAGGGAGGTTCTTCCTGCAGGAGCAGGTCATAGGCCACCTCCGAATAGCCGTGGTCGGACAGGACCCGGCAGATGTGGGGCGTTCCCAAGAACCCGGTGCCGATGCGATTGCCCGCCTGGCGGACTTTCTCCGCCAATCGTTTCGCCGCCGGGACTTTGCTGGCTTCGGGCAATAAATCGGCCAGCAAAGCCAGGACATAAGCGGTCTGGGCGTCGGACCGGATTCTGCCGTTTTTCTTCAGAAGGAAATGCTGGAAAGCCTGTCTGATTTTCTGATATTTTTCCTGATACCGAGCCGCGTCCGCCGGCCGCTCCAGGACCGCGGCGGCCTTGCTCAAAATTTGCGCGTCCAGCGCGTAAAAAACCGTGGGCAGATACAATTTCGATTTGATAATTGATTTCTCGATGCCGTCGCCCGGCGCCAGCCAGTCGCCAAAGTGCCAGCCGCTGGTATAAAACTCGGGGAGATATTTCCAGGTCTTGGCCTGAAACCATTGCCGGGGATTGACGAAAAATAGACTGCCGAATTTTTGGGCCTGCTTTTCCCGGTAGCGAAATAGGGCTTGCATGCTTTGGTATTGCGTTTCCAGGACGCGCCGGTCCCCATAATACAGGTATAGGATCCAGGGTATAAAGATGGCCGCTTCACCCCAGCCCACGGAATAATTGAGCACAAACACCGCGAATAATTTGTCCAACCCATTGGTGTAGTCGCCTTCTCTTTTATTGCGGCGCCGAAGAATTCGGTTGAAAAAGTCCTTTCGGTCGGTAAAGGCGTCCGGGATCACCATGGGGACCGCCCCGCTCCTCCTCTGGTCGCAGGCAAGGTCGCGCAGCCACCGCGACAGAAACGGGGCGCAATTCATGACCTGGCAGGCGGTCGGGCCGTAAGCCAAAATGTCGCCGGTCCATCCCATCCGCTCATCGCGCTGAGGGCAATCGGTGGGCACGTCCAAAAAATTTCCTTTTTGCGACCACCGGATATTTTCAAACAAACGGTTGAGTTCAGGATTGGAACAACTGAATTCCCCGGTCGGCTCCAAGTCCGAATGGATCACGACGGCGGTCAGGTCATCCCCCGACAACTCCCCGGGATAACCTTCCACCTTGACGTAACGGAAGCCATGAAAAGTGAAATGAGGCTCGAATTGTTCTGCTCCGGTTCCTTTTAGAATATAGACCTCCCGCGCTTTGGCCATGCGCAGATTCTTATTGTAAAAATTGCCTCTGGAATCTAATACCTCTCCGTGGCGCAGGGTGATCGCGGTTCCCGCCGGCCCTCGGGCGCGAAGCCGGACCCATCCCGCCAGGTTCTGGCCGAAATCCACCACCGTTTCGCCGGCCGGGGTTCGAAGGATCTTCTCCGGCCTGATTTCCTGAATCTTTCGCACCGGGACCCCGATCGGCGCCCTGAGCAGCGAGGGATCAAAAGCGACTGCTCGCGCGGGTTTCCAGCCGGTTGCCGGATAGTTCGGCTCGGTCCAACCCGGTTTCAAGAGCCGCGCATCAAACACTTCCCCGTTGAAAATATCGGATTCCAGGACCGGCCCGGTGGAGCCCTTCCAGGTTTCATCCGAAACGATGACCTCGGTGGAGCCGTCCTCGTAGCCGACTTCCAGTTGTGCATACAGGCCCAGCTTGTCGCCATAGACGTTTCTTTCACAGACGTAGGAGATGAACCCGCGATACCAGCCGTCGCCCAGCATCACCCCGAGGGCGTTGGCTCCGCTCGTCAGCAGCGCCGTGACATCATACGTCTGATATTGGAGGCACTGGCGATAATTGGTCCAGCCCGGAGTGAACAACTCATCGCCCACCCGCTGCCCGTTGATCCAGGCCTGATACAGGCCGTGGGCGGTAATATACAAGCGGGCCTTGGTAATGCGCTCTGGGAGCTTGAATTCTTTCCGCAGCAGGGGGCACGGCTCGGACTTCTCCGGGTCCTCGTCCAGCTCGGGCTTAATCAGCCTGGCCTTCCAGTCCTGCGCGCCGAGCAGACCCATCTCCCAGAACGCGACCTCGCTCCATTCCGATTCCTCGCCCTGATTGTCCCAGGCCTTGACCCGCCAGAAATACCGCCTCCTCGACTCCACGGCGGGGCCCGCGTAAACGACCCCGATCGCCTGGTCTTGCTCCTGTTTTCCCGAGTCCCAGATCAGTTCTGGGGGGTTTTGGAAATGGCTCTCCGCGAGCGCCGCCTGGATCTGATACGCGGTTTGCATGACCTTGCGCCGGGGCGAAACCAGCTTCCAGTAAAACCGGGGCGACCGGACATCTATCCCCACTGGATTGCGCTTATACTCGCAACGGAGATCCTCAACTTGCATCGCTCCCTCCGAATCGCTGCAATTCCGGCCTGAAACAGAATCAACTACGGCTCAACCATAGCGCCTGGTTCAAGGCCTGTCAATTTCATGTATAGGTCCAATACATGGTATACACTTTTTCAATCTTCCTTTCCCTCTCCCGCTCGCTTTCTGAATCAAGGCAATAAGATGGCGGTTAAAGGGGCGAGGCCGCCAGGCAGGAAGGCGTCAAGCGCCTTTGGGTGTTTGCGCTCAAACGGCGCGCGCCTTTGCCCTGATGGGCGCGCTCGTTGGCGCGCCCAGGAGGGATGGTAAAGTGTATACCATGTATCTGAACCTGGACATTTCATCGTCGTGTGCTCTTAAAACCGCCTGGGTCGCTCACCGGATGGAGCCGCGGACGAAAAAGCCCGGGGCTTGGGGGAAGGGCTCAGGTTCCGGGTCAGGCCGGGAATTCTCATCTCGACCTTGACTTTCCTCGGCATTTTCGCTACGAATGAGACGCGGAGAGGAATCCAGGGTGGATAAAGTAAAGCTGGGTATCATCGGCGGCGGCCGCATTGCGGATCTGAATATCCTCGGCTACTTGGATCATCCTCGCTGCGAGGTCTTCGCGGTGTGCGACATCCGAGAAGATATCGCCAAGGCGCGGATGGCCCAGTGGAAGGCCAGGAAGTATTACACCGATTACCAGAAGCTGCTCTCCGACCCGGAGATTGACGCGGTCGAGATCCTGGCCCCGCACCGGCTCCATTGCCCCATGGTGATCGCCGCGGCCCAGGCCCAAAAGCACGTCTCGGTCCAGAAGCCGATGTGCCTCAGCATCCCCGAGGCCGACCGGATGATCGCCGCGACCAAGGCCGCGGGCGTCAAGTTCAAAGTCTTCGAGAACTTCGTCTTTTACCCGCCCTATCGCAAGGCCAGGGAGCTGATCGCAGAGGGCGCCATCGGCGAGCCGCTCTCGATCAACATCAAGCTGGGCACCGGGGTAGGCGGCTGGTGGGTGCCGCTCAAGACCTGGCTGTGGCGGGTGAACTGGGACGAGTGCGGCGGCGGCCCGGCCATCTACGACGACGGCTTCCACAAGATGTCCATCGCCCGGTGGTTCTTCGGCGAGGTCGCTTCGGTCAAGGCCTGGGTGGATTTCATGTTCGGGGTGATTGACGAGCCGGCCATGATCACCTGGCGCTACCAAAACGCCGGCCGGCTGGGCGTGTGGGAGGCGAACATGTCGCCCGCCATGCTGGTGCAGGGGAAATACTATACCGCGGATGAGCGGGTGGAGATTGCCGGCACCGAGGGCTGGATCTGGGTCACCCGCTGCACCTCCCGGCTGATGCGGATTCCGGCCCTGATCCTTTACCGCGGCGGCGAGCACCGCGCCTGGGACGACCTGCGCGACGACTGGGGCGATTCCTTCCACGACTGCGGCTGGGATTTCATTGACGCGATTCTGGAAAATCGGGAGCCTTTGCTGACCGGCGAGGACGGCCGGGCGCTTATGCAGTTTTGGAAGGCGATCTATCACTCTTACTCCGAGGGTCAAGAGGTCCGGCCGGAGGACATGAAGGATTGACCGGGAATGAAGCCGGAACAAGAGGAACACGGTGGATAAGGTTCGAATCGGGATCATCGGCGCCGGCCGCATTGCCGACCTGAATATCCTGGGCTACCTCGACCACCCGCGTTGCGAGGTGCATGCGGTCTGCGACACCAACGCCGACCTCGCCCGGGCGCGCATGGCCCAGTGGAAGGCCAGGAAGTATTATACCGACTATCAAAAGCTCCTGGCCGACCCGGAGATTGACGCGGTCGAGATCCTCACTCCGCACCGGCTGCACTGCCCCATGGTGATCGAGGCGGCCCAGGCCAAGAAGCACGTCTCGGTGCAAAAGCCGATGTGTTGCAGCATTGCCGAGGCCGAGCAAATGATTGCGGCGACCAGGGCCGCGGGCGTGAAATTCAAGCTGTTCGAGAACTTTGTCTTTTATCCGCCCTACCGCAAGGCCAAGGAGCTGATCGCAGAGGGCGCTATCGGCGAGCCGCTCTCGATCAACCTCAAGCTCGGGATTGGGGTGGGCGGCTGGTGGGTGCCGCTCAAGACCTGGCTGTGGCACATCAACTGGGACGAGTGCGGGGGCGGACCGGCCCTTTACGACGACGGCTTCCACAAGATGTCCATCGCCCGGTGGTTCTTCGGCGAGATCGAGAGCGTCCGGGCCTGGGTGCAATTCATGTTCGGGGTGCTGGACGAGCCGGCCCTGGTCACCTGGCGCTATCAAAATTCCGGCCGGCTGGGAGTGTGGGAGGCGAATATCTCCCCCGGCATGTTGGTGCGCGGTAAATATTATACCGCGGATGAGCGGGTGGAGATCGCCGGCACCGAGGGTTGGATCTGGGTCACCCGCTGCGCTTCCCGGCTGATGCGGGTCCCGGCCCTGATCCTCTCCCGCGACGGAGAGCACCGCGCCTTTGACGACCTGCGCGACGACTGGGGCGATTCCTTCCACGACTGCGGCTGGGACTTTGTTGACGCGATCCTGGAAGACCGCCCGCCTTTCCAGACCGGGGAGGACGGCCTGGCGCTTATGCAGTTTTGGAAAGCGGTTTATCATTCTTATAGCGAGGGCCGGGAGGTCCGGCCGCGGGACATGAGAGCTTGAGCCGGATGGAGGACCAAGATGAAGGCATTCAAGAATTGGCTGGGCGGGTTCATGGTCGGCATTTTATTTCGGCTGGTCCGGGCCATGGTCCTGGGCCTGCCCGATTTCCTCCTGGCGGCGTTCGTGAGAGGCGTGCGCTGGCTCGGGTATCTGGTCACCGGCGATGTCCTGTTGCGGGTCGCGCTCACCGACGTGATGGAGATTTTCCAGGAGGGGCCGCCCGGCACCGACACGGTTCGCAAGATGATGCGGGAGTCGGAATTGCCCCTGGCCAGGGACGTGGTGCGGGGCTTGTTGGGTCTCTAACCATCGGTGTCAAGTGTCAGGTGTCAAGTGTCAAGTTAGGAGGACTTCACCTGCCACCTGACACCTGACACAGGGGGTTTGGAAGCAAAATGAGTTTCAAAGATCGGTTTCTGGGACGCATTGAAGCGAAGCCCCGGCTGAAGTGGGGCTTGATCGGACAAGGAGTGGAAGCCGAGCGGCTGCGGGCGGCCTACCAAGCCGAAGGAGCGGAGCTGATCGGTCAAGCGGCGGCCGCCGCCGCGGATGAGGTCATCCGCGCACCGGGTCTGCAAGCGGTCGAGGTCGTGGCCCCGCCGGAAGCGCAAACCCAGGTTGCCAGGCGCTGTCTTGCTGCCGGACTCCACACTTCCATCGGCGCTCCCCTGGCTCTCGACCTTCGGGACGCGGATGACCTCATCCGCGCTGCCTCCGCGCACCACACCATCCTCCGCGTCCGCAACCACCTCCTCTATTACGAGCCCGTGTTCAAGGCCAAGCAGTTGCTCGCCGACCACGCCCTCGGCCGGCTGATGACGCTCAAGCTGATGGTCAAGTACGGCCAGGGCTGCGATACCGCGGGCGCGGAAAATCGCGCCGATTGGATCCTGCGCCGTGAAACCGGCTTCCTCGCGCTCTCTCAATATTTCTTCGGGCCGGCCGCCAAGGTGCACGCCCGGCTCGAGCCGGGGGCTTCCTCGGTCCTGATGTGGAAATACCAGGAGCAATATCAATACGGCTACCTGCAACTGGACTTCTGCCCCGGCCTGCACGTGCGCACCTTTACCGAGCCGGTCCACCGCTGGATCGAGATCACCGGCACCGGCGGCATGCTCTTTATTCCGCGGGGCGAAGGACAGTTGCTGCGCGGTCCGGCGCTCATGGTCCGAGGCCGCGAGACGACCACCGCCTACGAAATGGTCCAGGACGACTTCCACCAGGTCTGGCCCAACCTCGCCCGCGAGATGTTCCACGTCGTCCATCAGCAGCAGCCGGTCCGTTCCGACGCCGCCCTTTCTCGCCAAGCGCTCCTGCTGGCGCTCCTGGCCGGCCAAAGCGCGGCCCGCCAGGACGAGGTTGCTGCCGCTCAGGTCGAGCGCGAAAGTTCTTCTCCATCATCCCGGTCCGCTTCTTGATCGGGCGGCAGTTTTTTGCCCGGGTCTCCCGCGAATTTTTTGCGCCGCCCGAGGAATCTCCCTAGCGCTCCCGAGCATTCAGTTTATGTAAACGCGGTTTTTGTCCATCCTAAATCTCCGGCTAACGTTATGGAGTGCGGCAGCTTGCTGCCGCTTTCCTGCGCCCCGGCTGGCTGGGGCGCAAATCGCTGCCAGGACACCGGGTGCACCGAGTGGGTGAAGGCATTTAGCCGAGGCGAATTCCCGGCAAAGAAGAGAAAGCGGCGGCAAGCCGCCGCACTCCAAATCGGAGGTTTTCGGCGGCAGGTTATACAGTATTGTTTAGCCGGAGATTTAGGCAGGCGCGCAAATCTCCGGCCGAGAAGCAGGGGCGCGGCCTGCCCCTACGATCTGACCCATCGTGGGTAATGCCCGGAAAAATGATTGCAATCGGGTATCCGCCTCAATAGGGCGGCGGCGGGGGCGGCGGGGATTTCCAGTCCGCGGGATAGGTGGTCTGGAAAACGCGGATCAAGTCGGTGTGGAAGAAGAGGTCAATCTTGACCCCCTGGAGTTCGGTGTGATCCTGGAAGTGGAGCCATTCGAACTCATCCGCCACCCAGTGCCAGTGAAAGTCCTGGTTAATGTAGACGATCCAGCGGGGGGTGAAATTCAAAAATGAATAATGGTAAATGAACTGGTAATAGTAGGCCTCGCGAAAGCTGAGGGTGTTGGGGATTTCCCGGTCTCGGAAGAGCCAGTCCAACTGCTCATCGCGGCGGGCGGGGATCAGGATCAGCGGACGCTCGTCGGCCGGGATTTGGGCCTGGAGCGTGTCGGCGACCCGGTGCATTTCCCGCTGGATCTGGGCCTCGTGCCGCAGCTCCTGGTAATTGGCCTCGAACCGTTTTTCCGCCAGGACCAGGTGCAGCCCCAGCAAAGCCGCGATCGCGGCGGCCCCGACCCAGGGCCAGGGAAAGCGGAGCGCTCGAACCCACTTCGCCGCTTCGACTCCGAGATAAGCCGCGAACATGAGCAGGAAGACGGTGGTGAAATAGAAGTAACGCTGAATCGGATACACGCCGGTCATGATTAAGAGCCAGACGAAACCGGAGATGAGCAGCGGAAACAGGAAGAGCGGGTGCAGCAAACCCGCCCAGCGCCGGCGGAGTAAGAACACCCCGGCCCCCGCGAGGCCGCAGAGGAAAGTCGGCCACGAGATGCGCGGCACGATTTGCTTGGGGAAAAAGGCCAGCGCTTCGCCGGCCGTAAAGTTGACTTTGCCCAGTCCCACCGTTTTATCCGTGATCGCCACGTGCAGGCTGTGAAAGAGGTTGCCGTTGATGAACCAGTCTTTGCCGAACCAGATCGCCGGGGCAAGCCCGATCAAGCCGGCCGCGAGCAGGAAGCGGGCATAGCCCCACTGGCGGCGCCGGGGCCAGAAAGCCAGGGCCAGCGGCAGCCCGAACAGCCAGGCATCGGGACGGAGCAGCCCGATCGCCAAGCTGACGAGGGCATAGCGCCACAGACCCTTTCTCCCCGCTTCCATTTCGAGCCGGGCGTGAATACAGATGAACGCGCCGGCCAGGAGCGGCACGACGGTGATGCCCTGTGCGGTGTTGAGAAAAAAGTCGGGGGTACTCGCAATCAGGAGGGTGGCCGCCACGGCCGCGGCCTCGCCCCAGGCGCGGCGAAGGGCGCGATAGCAAAAGAAGATGAGCACTCCGGCCCAGGCCGCGGTCGCCAGCTCGTAACCCACGGGCCCGGCCGGCAGGACGAGCAGAGCCGTCAGCACGGCCAGAGGTTTATGGAGCCGGTGGGGAGTGGGGGCCAAGCGGCCCAGGTGGAGGCTGCGGTAGGCGTAATCGAGGGCGGCGTACTCGTCGTTGACCAGGGTAGATCCAAGTATTGTAATCCATATAACAATACTGACGACGCCGAGCAAAGAGAGCGCCCAGGGCAAGAGGGCGCGCAGCCGGAGAGCCGGGGAGGCATGGGAGTCGTTGGTCACGGGGCGTTAGCCAAGAACGACTTAGATTGTACCAGAAGCAACGGGGTCGAGCATAATTTTGGAGGGATCCACGGCCAGGCGATAAGAGCCGCGCGGGTTCCTTTCGACCAGCTCCGGCTTGACTCCGGCCTCTTGCAGTTGTTGTCGGAGCTTGTGGAAGAGCTTCTCGATCGTCTCCGGGCCGGCCCCGGAGGCGATTTTGGGCAGGGTTTCGAGCAACTCCTGCGCCGATACCCAACCTTGCTGTTCGGGGGGATGGCGCAGATGGACTTCGGCGCTGATCGCCTTGGCCAGATGAAGGGTGAACTGGTAAGTCATGCCCGCCAACCGGACCACGGAGATCGTCTCGCCTTCCACCACCATCAGCCCGCTCGGGATCGGCTCGGCCAGACTCTCGATCAGACGGACGAAGCCGGCGGGAGAAGAAGCCGAAGCGGAGGGGTTGGAAACCGAGGCGGCAGCCATTCCCGGCGTCTCGGCCTTGGAATCAAGGTCGGCCGCGGCCGCCGGCGGGGCCAGGCTCTCCAGGTCGGGGAATAGCCTTCGGATCAGATCGTGATAGAAAATGAAGATAAAACGGGCGTAACTATGGCGCTGACGCTGGCAGCGGCGCAGGCTCTCGAGGAGACCGGCGCGATCCCTTTCGAGGTGGGGATGTTTTTCCAGCAGGCCCAGCGCGATATAGAGGAGGTAAGGATGATCGGGGAAAAAGCTGAGCGCCCGTTGATAGCAGATCAGGGCCGCCTGGGGCTCTCCCAGAGTCTCGCGGAGCAAGCCCGCGACGCCGAGCAGATTGGCGGCCACCACCGGGGCTGGCGCGCGGTAGCGCTGGCCGAGCACAAAATCCCGGAGCGCGATCAGGTAGCTGAACGCCCGGAAGCGGGCGATCCGGGCCGGGTCGGCTTCTATTTTCAGGGTCCATAATCGCTCGGCTTGAGCCAGAGCCGAGGAGTAGCGCCCGGAGGCGATGGCGTGGGCAATGGCGTGAGGAAGGCTCAAGCGGGTGAGCGGGGTGCGGGCGAGCAAGAAGGCTGCGGCCCGGGCCAGGCTGTATCCCGCGGCGGCGCCGATCACCGCCCCGAACGGACCATAGAGCCGGCCGGCGCCGCCCCAGCCATAGGCCAGCCCGATCAGAGCGCCCAACAAATACAGATAGGGAAGAACCTGGAAAGGCGGAAAAGCGGTATCAGCCGTGGTCTGGAAGAGGCTCTCAATCGTCCGCCGCACCTGGGGTGGGGCGGAGAGATCAAACGAGTGGGAGATGAAAAATTCCGGATCATCTACATGCGGAACCCTCATCATGGATGCCTCCTTCGTTGCACATCTTGTCATTGCTCGCGATCAGTTAAATTTGACTAGCCACCCTCTCGGCTGTCCGTTCGCTAGATTTCCTGTTTGCTCCTTAACTTTTCTTCTCATGTGCTTCTATTTTAAAATTTTCTATTTGAGCCTCACTGGCGGGGTGGGACCAAAAAGCTCAGGGGCCAATTGCGATCCAGTATAAGGCAAGCATTACAGAAATGCAAGAAAAAAATGATTCTCGCGGTTCGATCTCTCCCCTCTTTAGGTAGGAGAAAATTGGGGGGCCGATCCGACTCGCGGCCGCATTGTCGGCGGACTGATTTCATGTTAAGGTGAAGGCCGCTGGAGAAGCGGAGGACAGGAGCAAGAGCAATGAGTCGTGGGCAGGTTCTGGCCGTGGACATTGGCGCCGGCCACGTGACCGCGGGAGTGGTCAGCCGCAAGGGAGAAATCCTTTTTTCGCAAACGATGGACACTCAGGACCCGGAGCGGCCGGGCAGCCTGATCGCGCGGATCGAGACGCTGATCGAGCGCCAGCTCGAGCAGGCGAAAACCGGGAAAGTGGCGGTGGCCGGCATCGGGATCGGCTCGCCGGGGATCGTCAACTCGGCCCTGGGCGTGGTGGTGGCCGCGGGCAACCTGCCCGAGCTTTTTGGCGCGCACCTGGGCGAACGCTCGAGCAGCGCTTTCAAACTGCCGGTGGTGGTGGAAAATGACGTGAATGCGCTGGCCCTGGGCGAGATGCTGTTCGGCGTGGCCCGGGGCCAGAAGAACTTCATCGTCTTTGCGCTCGGCACCGACCTGGGCGGAGGCATTGTCCAGCGCGGCAAGTTGATCTCGGGGTCCAACTTCATCGCCGCGGAGTTCGGGCACCTGACCCTGGACCTGCACGGCCAGAAATGCGTGTGCGGCGGCATCGGGTGCGCGCGGGAATGGGTCTCGGGAGCG
>Ga0315282_10013859_pt1 | contig 12083 bp, 8 predicted proteins | sample YL17G07_20_MG_FD_203693 | JGI IMG/M metagenome (GOLD analysis project Ga0315282, IMG submission 203693) | Sediment microbial communities from Yellowstone Lake, YNP, Wyoming, USA - YL17G07_20 | ecosystem: Environmental > Aquatic > Freshwater > Lake > Sediment | place: USA: Wyoming | collected... | reverse complement strand
TTTTTGAAATGCCAGGAGACTCAGACTTTCCTGTTGCATAATATTTGCCCCATTTAGCTAATTATTTTAGTAAATTATAGCTAATTTTAGGAGCAATGGCAATAAGCGATTAATATATTTGATGAGCTAGAATCTAGAGATACTAGATAATTTATGGTAAGATAATAATATAGAGGATAATAACTTATTGTTGTTAGATAGTGAAATAGAGATTATTAATAATGAGATCATTAATATTATATTTAAAACAGATATGATTATAAGAGAAAAGAGGTTTATGGAGATTTGCCTTAATGACAAGGTTTCTCTGGACAAAGCAAATCAAAAAGCCGGTTATCAACCTAAAGTTAGACAGAACAGCACCTTAATCGGAAAAAGAATTCTGGAGAAATATTGTCAATCGGTACAGGATCACAAGAATATTTTTAGGCAGATCAGTTTCTCCGAAAGTTGTTGATTTGGCGGTTTTTCAAGGATTTCTGAGGGATTTTGGGGGGTTGGGGGCGACGCTACATTTGTAGCGTTTTCAACCCGCCTAGCTTTCTGCTCAATAGTCCGCGCCGGGACATTCGTCTCAAAGACCCGCTCTACCCAGCCGGCCAGTTCCTTGCCGATGCTGTAAGGGGTTTTCCCTTGGGCCAGACCCTCGCCTCGAAGTGTTTGGGTCTTCACCGGGAAGTGATAGAAGGGCTTGAAGGTGCTCGGATCGTGTTCGAGGATTGCCCAGCCCCTACCAAAGCCGCCCCGCTCAGCCCCCCGGAAGCGCCGGCAGCAACCCGGCCTGGACCCGGCCCCCTGCTCTGCCCTGGTACTGGCCCCGCCCCTGGCCCCCGGTCTGGCCCGCCCTGCCACCCGGTAGAGCCCGGCCCCCCGGTCCCCAGGGGTGCGTCCCCCTCTTCCCGGCCCCAAGGGGAAACCCAGAGACTGGGACTCCTCCCCCCCTGGTCAATATTATCCGTGCGGAAATTTTTCGATTTTTCAAAGCATTCTTATCTATTCAGTAGATGAAAGACCAAAAAAACTTCTCACCTTGTCGACTATGCTCTGCTTTCCAACGTGGCGAACAAACTTCTTGATTCTCTTGATTTCTGGAGCAGACGGCCCGTGATGCACAAGGTCGAGCAATTTGGCTCCATCTCCTCTTCTGAACGCCTCCAGTCCTTTTGGGAATTCGGGCTCGCTCTTAAAGGCGGCTATATTTTTATCGATTTCATTGCCCATCTGCCGAAGATGACGCATTCGAATCCAGTATGGGACTTCCTGATTGCCTTCAAACCCGGAGATAAGGACCACGTTTGTAAGGTATGTCAGGTACAGGTCTTCAAGTTCAAGAGGAAGAAAACCACATCGTGGACATCTCAGGGTCATATACATCTTTACCTCGCCACACCGCACACAGAGGCATCTACTTTTTCCTTCAGTCTCGGCGATCCGCCTCTCCTGCTCTTTTAGCCAGGTAGACTGCTTATTGACAAGATTCGTTACCCATTTATTATAACCTTCTTCCATCAACTGGGTTATTCTTTTTACTAACTGGTTCTCTGTCAATTTATTAAAACCTTCGTCCCACTGGCTCAATTGGTATGTCTGTTGTGGAATGAGCATCCCAACTAGTAGGCCCTCCTTTGTATTAGTGTCCAAGTACTTGCGATCAAGCACCAACGCTCGCAACCCGTATATGCAAGTCTCCTCGAGAATCGCATTACATCGCTTCCTTCCTTCCTCACTGGAAGACTTTTTATCAGACATCATCGGCTGAATCTGATGTTCCCAGTTCCACTCAGCGAGAAGGAACCAAGAATCCGCCTGGAAGGGGTCCATTTCCAAGTTCCGACGAAGGTACTCCATGGCCTCTTTAGCCTGGCCGATATTCCACAACGACCTGGCTGCTCGCGACGTTTCATCAACGGGATCTGGCAATTTAGGTAGGTCAGGTCGCGTGTAGTTGCCAGGCTGGTCATTAAGGTTGGCGGACAAGAACGAGTTGATCTCCGCGACCGAAGGGCGTTTCGCTGGGTCAACAGCCAAGCACTTAATTAAGGGAGTCGAGTGTGCAACGAAGACGCGAGGTAGGACTTCTTGAGCGTATTGTCTAAGCGCACCGCTCAAGTGTGCAGCGAAGATGGAGTTAATATCTGGCAAACCGGCCAAAGGGTGTTTGCCAGAAAGAATTTCCAGCGCCAAGACCCCCAAAGCATAGACATCAGACTTCTCACTAACAGTGTCTAAGCCTAGTATCTGTTCGGGAGACATGTACAGCGGAGTACCCACGCAAATGGCTCCCAATTTGGTGCGAAAATATATCGAATTGAGAAAACTCTGATTTGTCATTGATGTTGTCTCTCGAGAGAGGTCAACGCGATTGGATGATGCAAGACCGAAATCAGTCAACTTGGTTAACCCGTAGCGAGTCCGAAGGCAGTTATCCGGCTTTATATCAAGATGACAGAATCCTGGCAGTCTCTCCAAGCAATTCTTCAAAGCGCATGAGACATCGTAAAGGGCAAGCACTTTGTCTCTGGTAGTCAGGTTTCCAGCATGCAGGTGGTTCCTCAGGCTCCCGTTTTCTATATACTCCATAAGTATTCCAATCTTGCCGGAATTGAATTTGAGGATTTCGTACACTTCAACCACGTGGCCGAACTGCCGGAAGTTGAACCAGATGGCTGATTCTCGTATTGCCTCTTGGAGTTCTGCTTCATTTCGGGAATGCTTGCATATCTTCAAGGCACAGGTTTTCCCTAAACGATTGTCAAACACTTTGAAAACTTGCCCCATTCCCCCTTCACCAATAAGCTCCATCATGCTGAATCTGTCAGAAGAAACCATGGCCATTGTTTCCCCTCCAATGTGCGTGTTTGGTCATATTACCGCGATTATTTTGCCGATCCCATAAAATATCTTCAGAAAGACAGAAACTTTTGGGGCTCCTGTCTCACCTCCTGCCTGGAATCTCACCCATAGACACCGGCCGGTGCCCCCCCTTGCCCTGGCGCCGACCTGCAACCCACAGATTTTTCTCTCTGGAAACCCAAACTCGGGGATAGGAGTCCCGTCCCCCCTGTCAAATATGCTCCGTGCGGAAATTTTTTCAAAATTTCAGTCCTGGGGAAAAAGACCCCCCCGGTGATGGGACCCGTGCCCAAAAATTTCAAAGCAAAAATATGGCCCCCCCGGGACCTGGCTCGAAATTTTCCTTATGTCAGAAATCCTTACGGTTTTGTGCTATAAGGGGAATACCTTACAGGTAAAGCCGATGATCGACCCCTTTAAAATCTATCTCCAATCCCTGCAAGCTGATTTTGCCAGGGGGAATGCCTCAGAGCATACCCACCGGCCCGCCCTCAAGACCCTCTTGGAATCCTTGGGGGAACGCCTCACGGCCACCAATGAACCCCGGCAAGTTACCGATTGCGGCAAGCCCGATATGGCGGTTTACCGTGGGCCGGTTCTCTTGGGGTATCTGGAAACCAAGGACGTAGGGATAAACCTGGACGCAGAGGAACGAGGCCCCCAGCTAAAGCGCTATCGGGCGGCCCTTCCCAACCTCATCCTAACCGACTACCTTGAGTTTCGCTGGTATGTGAACGGCGAACGCCGGGCCGTGGTATCCTTGGGCCACATGGAACGGGAAGGCCGTTTTAAGGCCAGAAAAGAAGACCTGGCCGCCGTGGGGGATTTGCTGACCCAATTCTTGGCCCTCAAGCTCCCGTCCATTGGCACGGCCAAGGAACTCGCCCTGAGAATGGCGAAGCTGGCCGGGTTGATGCATAATGCCGCCCTCAAGACCCTTGAAATTGAGCCGCCCACAGGGACTCTCAAGGGCTGGCAGGCGGCCTTTGAAAAGACCCTGGTTCCTAACCTCTCCCCAGAGCAATTTTCCGATATGTACGCTCAGACCCTCACCTATGGCCTGTTTGCCGCCAGGGTGACGGTAGGAGCGGGCCAGGACTTGCGCCGGGATACCGCCGCCGGGTTGCTCCCAGAAACCAACCCCTTCCTCAAGAAGCTCTTTTACCATCTGGCCGGGCCGGAAGTTCCCCCCACGGTCTCTTGGGTCATTGATGATATGGTGGCGCTTCTCAACGCCGCGGATCTTTCGGCGGTATTGGCTGATTTCGGCAAAGGCTCCCTGGAGAAAGACCCGGTAGTCCATTTCTATGAAACCTTCCTGGCTGCCTATGATCCGGAAAAAAGAAAAGCCAGAGGGGTTTACTACACCCCGGAGCCGGTAGTTTCCTATATCGTTCGGGCCATTGACCATCTTCTTAAGGAGCAGTTTGGCCGCCCGTGGGGGCTGGCCGACAAAAATACCCTCATTCTTGACCCGGCTTGCGGCACCGGCACCTTCCTGCATAGCGTCATTGCCCTGATTTATGACACCCTGTGCTCCCTGGGGCAAGTCGGCGGATGGAAAGGGGAAGCCGGATATGTCTCTAAGCACCTCCTGCCTCGGATATTCGGCTTTGAGCTTCTCATGGCCCCCTATGCCGTGGCCCATCTCAAGCTGGGGTTGCTCCTGAAGGAAAGAGGCTATGACTTCCCCCCAGGGCGGCGGCTGGGGGTTTACCTCACCAATACCCTGGAGGAGGGGATTAAGCAAACCGAAGTTCTGCCCCTGGCCGGGTTCATTACCGAAGAGAGCAACACCGCCGCCAGCCTCAAGAAGGAGGAACCCATTGAGGTTATCTTGGGGAATCCGCCTTATGCCGGGCACTCCGCCAATGCCAGCAAGCGCCGAGAGGTTGACCCCGTAACCGGCAAGACCAAAACGGTGCGCACCTGGATTGGCCGCCTTCTTGAGGATTACCAACAGGTAGATGGTCAGCCTTTAGGAGAGATACAACAAAAATGGCTCCATGATGATTATGTGAAATTCTTTAGGTGGGGGCATTGGCGGATTTCTGAGACGGGCCGGGGTGTCTTGTCCATGATTACCAACCACGGTTATCTGGACAACCCCACCTTCCGGGGTATGCGTCGGGCGCTCATGCAGAGTTTCAATGAAATCTATGTGCTGAACCTCCATGGCAACGCCAAGAAGAAAGAGGTATGCCCGAAGGACGGTTCCAAGGATGAGAATGTTTTTGACATTCAGCAAGGCGTGGCAATTGGGATTTTTGTCAAGAAGCCCGGAGACTTCGGCGAAGCACGGATTTATCACGCCGACTTGTGGGGGCTGCGGGAGGGCAAGTATCAAGCCCTGGCCGAAATGGAAATAAGGAGCACCCCCTGGCAGGAGCTTAAGCCTCGCCCGCCCTATTATCTCTTTGTGCCTCAGGCGGAGGACTTGTGGGCCGAGTATGACCTGGGCTGGCCGGTCAATGACATCTTCCTGGTGAAATCTGTGGGGATGGTGACGGCCCGTGACCATCTCACCATCAGGTGGTCACCGGAGGAGGTTTGGGACACGGTGCGGGACTTCGCCAGCCTGCCGGAGGAAGAGGCCCGTAACAAGTATAATCTGGGGAAAGATGCCCGTGATTGGAAAGTCACCCTTGCCCAGGCAGACCTAATTAAAAGCGGCCCCAATCGTGATAAGATTTCACCAGTTCTTTATAGAGCCTTTGATTTGCGCTTTACTTATTATACTGGACAAACAAAGGGCTTCATATGTATGCCAATGCGTGAAGTCATGCAACATATGCTGGCGGGGGAAAACTTAGGGCTTTGCTTCCATAGGCGTGAGGAAGTTCATGGGCCATACTCTCACTTTTTAGCAACCAGATATATTACAGAGCATGGCCTACTTTCCTCAAAATCTACGAATTCACAAGCGCCTCTTTATCTTTACCCATTCGAAAAAACCAGGGAAAAACAAATTTATCTTTTGAGTTCCATGGAGACCCGTCGCCCAAACCTCAACCCCAAATTTCTTGAGGCTATATCAGGCAAACTGGCCCTGGCCTTTATCCCCGATGGCCGGGGCGATTTGGCCGCCACCTTTGGCCCGGAAGACGTCTTTTTCTATGCCTACGCCGTTTTCCACTCCCCAACCTACCGGCAACGTTATTCAGAGTTCTTGAAGGGCGATTTCCCCCGCCTGCCGTTGACCGGGAATAAGGCCTTTTTTGCCGCTTTGGTGGGCAAAGGGGCGGAATTAGCGTCCCTTCACCTCATGGAATCCCCCCGCCTGGAAAAATTCATTACCCGGTTCCCCGTCCCCGGCCCCCAGGTAGTGGAAGGGGTGCGCTATGAGGACAGCGCCAGGCGGGTTTATATCAACTCAGAGCAATATTTTGAAGGTATCTCGCCTGATGTGTGGGCCTTTACCATCGGGGGCTATCAGGTCTGCCACAAATGGTTGAAAGACCGCAAGGGCCGCACCCTCGCCTTTGCCGACCTGCACCACTACCAAAAAGTGGTGGTGGCCCTGGCCGAGACGATCCGCCTCATGGCCGACATTGACGCCGCCATTGACGCCCACGGCGGCTGGCCGATTGACCTGGAGTCATAACCCTATCCAGATATAGCCCTTACCTTTCCAGAGGAACCACGCCATGAAGGTTGAAACTGAGTTTGAACGCCGCCTGCGGGAAATCCTCACCGAATACCCGGACATTGACCCGGCGCGGGCCGCTTTGGCCCTCAAGGGCCAACCCGAAGCCACTAACGAACAGATCGCCCAACTCTCCAAGGTAAGCCCCAAAGAGGCGGAGCGGGGCGCGCCGAAGCCCTCCAAGCCGACTTCGCCTACCTCAACCGGCCCGAACTCTCCGGGATGGAAGGCCGCCCGGAAGGTGGCAGAGTGGCTCCAGGAGAGAGACCCGGGGAGCCCGGTGGGGCAGAAGTATTTACAGCAAATGCCACAGAAGCAAGAAGAGGCGAGCCCGCCTACGGTGAGACTGGTGAACGAGAAAACCGGCCTGGTGGTTTATCCAAAGTTGGAAAAGGACGAGCAAGGCAACTGGCAGATTTCCAATCTCGACGAGGTGAGGGCTCTCCTGGGAACGCAGAAGGAGCCAGCCAAGAAGATATCACCGAAGTTAAGGCAGATGTTGAAAGAGAACTTGCTACTGAAAGAGACGCTATCTCTGGCGAAGGAAGCGCAGGGATGGGCGACCATGGCAGAAAGCGCTTTCTTGGTGCTGTCCCGCAAATGGTATGCCGATGTCCAAGAGGTCGATAAAAATACTGCCCTTCCTCGGGCGGTTGACATTCTTGCCTTGTCTTGTCTAATTCTCGCCGTGGAATGGGGGCATAAGTTCACCGAGGTGCCCCGGCATCAGATGGAGACCAACAGGGAAGCGGCAGCAGCCAACCGTAATCCGCCATGGTACGACTCTCTTCCTTGGGAACTTTGCCAAGTCCCATTCATGATGGTTGCGCCCTCTGAAACTATCGAGGTCGGAAGACTGACGGGGAACCTGGATCACCACGATTCCTCTATCCGATGCTGGATGATGGAGATTGGCTGGATGGCTCGCTCCTGGATGGCCGCCCCGGAGGCCATGCCACTCTTGCTGAAAAACCTGGCCGACACATTGGGTGGACCATTTAAGGCGGCGGGACTGGCCGCCGCGCTGGTATCAACGGCAGACGAGTTCTGGACCTTGGCGCGTGATTTCAAACACCATGATGACAGTTTTGCCGAGCAATACGCTCGCAGGCTCAAGTTGCTGGAAGAACATGGTATCTTCGATATACAGGCGTCTTTCTGGAAGCTTGAGGCGCAGTGCCGGAAAGCAATTGCGGACGCGGTACTCGGTTTGAGATTAGTGCCCCCGGGTCGGCAATAGATAATATATATATAATTGTATAGATAGTAATGATAAGAATATAGTGCTAAAATAATCAGAATTATTAGAAACGTTTAATATGAATATGTGAATTTTTTATTTTCATGAATTTTTTTTGCTGCCAAAGAAGAATTACCTGAAGTCCTGTTGACCGCCGCCATTTCTGGGTTATTAGCAGGTGGTAGAGGAAAATTCCTTAATGATTTAGGAGAATAATGGCATGGGCGGTCCTGGAAGCGGGGCTAAATGGGACAAAAAAGGCACAGTAGAAGATCACCTTTGTCTTGATGTGCGGAAGTTGCAGAGAGAGCACGGCGTAAAACCCGGAGATCAGATGACTGTTCAATATCAGTGGCGGCGAGAGCAGATGACCCAGGAAGTCATGGTTGATTGGACCGCCTGCAATTTTGGCGGCTACCGGCCCTGGCTTATTTGCATGAACTGTGGGCGGAGGGTGGCGGTCATCTATTTGAAGGGCAAATATTTTGCCTGTCGGCATTGTTATAATCTGACTTATACAAGTTGCCAGGGATTAGATAGCAGGTTCAGCAAGTTTTTACGAAATTATGATGGTTCTGGTTCTGGTGGGGCTGAGGACCTGCCCCTTTATGCCTTAAAAGGATTTTTTGGCCGGGAACGGAAAGAAAAGAAACGGCTTATAAAAGAACTGGACCGGAGACGGCGGGGGCGGCCATCCAAAAGGGCGTCTGAAGGGTAAGGCGAACTCCCCGGAGCCTTTAGGAGAGCGGCCTTATGAATAGCAAGAAACAAGAATTAAATTGGAAGCTGATTGGAGAATCGGAACATATCCATTATCTTAAAGGTGAAATCGAATATGTTGCCAAAAGAATCAAAGACTTAGATATGGCTGTTTTAATATCCGGTCCGAGTGGAACCGGCAAAGAGCTTATCGCCAGTGCTATTTCAGAGCAAGCAGGGCTTAAGCTGGTTCCAATAAATTGCGGGGCAATTCCACCGGAATTATTTGAACCTGAGCTATTCGGGTTTGAAAAGGGAGCTTTTACCGGCGCGGTTCGGCCCAAGAAGGGGTTAGTCGAGGAAGCGGAAAATGGGATACTCTTTTTAGATGAGATTGGAGACCTGGCACCTCATCATCAAGCCAAGTTACTGCGATTCTTGCAAGACAAGAGCTTCAAGCGCGTCGGTGATAATACTCAAAGGTCTATAAAGAATATTAAGATAATCTCTGCAACCAATAAGGACCTGGCAGAGGCAGTAAAAAAAGGGGATTTCAGGAAGGATTTATTTTATCGGATAAACCATCGTATTATTAAGACCATACCCTTGAAGGATAGGCGTGAGGATATTATATGTTTGGTTAATCATTTCGTCCATCAAACAAAAGTTAAGATTGATCCAAAGGTAAAATTCTTGCTTTATTCGTATGACTTCCCCGGCAACGTTAGGGAACTCGAAAGTTTAATTTATAGCTCCGATGATTTTGAATATGTACAAACCGCTTTAAGAAAAATTGTGACTTCAAATATTGGAATAGACGTGGAAGTTATCTCAAGATTCAAATCATTGAACGACTTTGATAATAACCTAAGTACAGACGATATGTTAGATATGACACATAAATGGAGACGTGAGGAAAGAGGTGAAGAAGAGCTATCATGGCGTGAAAGTTTGCTAAGAAATGTAGAGGCAAATGAGTTTTTTAGGGCAACTTTTTTTGCTGAAGAAGGTGAAGAAAACGATTGCTCCAAAATGGTTGGAGCCTATGAAATCTTGACGTTAATGCTGTGCCCTGAATTACCAAGGGATGATATTGCCAAGATATTGCATATCAGGCCAAAAAAATTATGGCCTAACGGCTTTAAGGAAACGTTTGGCTTCGATTTTTCTATAAAAGACGATATGTGGAACTATACCGAGCCCTTGAAGCTCTATCCAAGTTTTTCAAATTATTGGGCGCACATCCTTCGATCCAAAGAACCCAATCCCTAAAAATCTGCCTGCCTTTTAATTCATTCCCATTACCCCTCAAATCTGTTCCCATTTTTGCGAAACTCGTTCCCATCAGATTAATATCCGTTCCCTTATCCCTTATACCTTTTTTCATCACTTAATATTATCAATTATATCAACCACATATAATTATGGCATACTTAGTGCTTTTCTATGAGTTGCATCGTTAATAATTTTATTAGCCGCGTCAGGGGGGCTTTATGATGCTCAAGGCTTTGATTTATAGCAAAGGGCTTACCCAGTGGGCCATTGCGCAACGGTTAGGATGGAGCGAATCCCGTCTCAGTCGCTTCATTACTGGCCGACAAGTTCCTTCAGACGATGAATTCGTCGCCTTATCCGAGGTCTTAGCTGTTCCCGAGAGAAAACTTCGTCAACTCATTAACACGAAAGCCAATTAGCCTAACCTGAGCCGGGGAAAAAGCTAATGATAGACTTCCAATTAATCTTATCCGAAATTCGCCAACTCCGGGCCGAACTTCGAACTTCCCAACGCCGACTACTCCCGGTTGAGGCCGCGGCGGCCTACCTGGGAATCAGCCCAAAAACGATCAGAAATGGGCTGGGGCCAAAGGCGGCTAAGCCGTTTCCGATTCGGCCAGTGAGGGTCTCGGGCCGGGTTCTTTTCCGAAAAGACGACCTGGACGCCTTCATTGACGGCCTGGGGGCGGCGGAATGAAAACGACATCTAACCCCTTCCTTGATGCAGCCTTAAACTATGCCCGGCGAGGTTTGCCGGTTATTGCCCTCCATTGGCCCGAAAATGGTGGTTGCAGTTGTAAAGAAAAAGCCAAATGCGTAACCCCCGGAAAACACCCCCGATGGCATGAGGCGGACCTTCCTAATGGAGCGCACAGCGCCACTACCGATGAGAAGATCATCCGGCGATGGTGGCAAAGGTGGCCTAAGGCTAATGTCGGTATTGCCACAGGGCGAGTTTCCGGCCTGATAGTGGTGGACATTGACCCCAGGAACGGCGGCGACAAGAGCCTTAAAAGACTTCCGGGGAACCTTCCTATAACTCCCACCAGCAGGACCGGGGGAAGGGGTGAGCATTACTCACTGAAATACCCCGACAACGGCCATGCTGTCAAGAATGATACTGATTTTGCCGGATTCCCAGGGATAGACATAAAATCCGATGGCGGTTTTATCGTGGCTCCACCTTCTCGGCATATCTCGGGGGACAATTATTACTGGAAGATCAACCTTGAAACCCCGTTAGCTCCTACTCCTAATTGGCTTTTGGAATTAATCAAAAAGGAGAGCACCCCAGAACGTAAGGCCGCACCAGTGGGGGAAGTTATTCCCAAGGGGGAGCGCGTCAAAACCATTAGAAGTCTGGCCGGGACCATGCGCCGGCGCGGGATGAATGAACCGGCAATCCTGGCCGCCTTAGAAGCTATCAATCAAACTCAATGTTCCGAACCTCTCCCGGATTCCAAAATTAAGGACATTGCAAGATCATACGGGAAGTATGAGGCGGGAGAAATTACGGTTAAGGGAATCGCACCCGCACCCCCGGCAATTCAGTTTGTCAATGGTCGAGAGCTTCAATCCATCGAATTTAAAGAGCCCTCCTGGGTAGTGCCCGGAATCTTACCAGAGGGACTGTGTCTCTTATCGGCCCGGCCCAAAAAGGGGAAGACCTGGTTCGCCTTAAATGTCTCTGTGGCGAAATCGACCGGCGGCTGTGCCCTGGGTAAACCGGACCTCAGAGTTTCTCAGGGGAAAGTGGCTTACCTGTGCCTGGAGGATAAACTGCGCCGGACTAAAAAGCGATTAGAGATCATCTTAGGCGATGCTCCATTTCCAGAAGACCTAATCCTTGCCGAATCATGGCCCCGCCTGGACAAGGGTGGCCTGGAGGCCCTGCAAGATTTCCTAAAAGAGCACTCCGATTGCAAGCTGGTGGTGGTGGATTCATTCGCCAAGATCAAACCCATACGGCCCAAGAATGCCGATCCTTATGATTTTGATATGGCCGTAGGCGGTGCCCTGCAATCGCTGGCACAAGAGCACCAGATATGTCTGCTGATTATCTACCACAACCGCAAGGCGGAAGCTGAAGACCCATTAGATGAGGTGATAGGGTCAACGGGATTAACCGGCGCGGTTGACGCTGTGCTTATTCTGAGGCGGGGCCGCGGGCAGGCGGATGGAACTTTATTTGTCACAGGCCGCGATGTGGAAGAACAGGAACTCGCCTTGAAGTTTCATCCAAAAGAGGGCTTATGGGAACTCCTGGGAGATGCAGCCGAATGTACCATGAGCCATGAACGCCAGGAAATCCTTTCAATCTTGCGGAATGTGGGGCCAAAAACAGCAGCACAAATGGCTAATATTCTTCGT
>Ga0315282_10013858_pt1 | contig 12084 bp, 11 predicted proteins | sample YL17G07_20_MG_FD_203693 | JGI IMG/M metagenome (GOLD analysis project Ga0315282, IMG submission 203693) | Sediment microbial communities from Yellowstone Lake, YNP, Wyoming, USA - YL17G07_20 | ecosystem: Environmental > Aquatic > Freshwater > Lake > Sediment | place: USA: Wyoming | collected... | reverse complement strand
AAAGAATATATGCGCAAACTTAAACTTTACAGAGCTATACTGCTTTGACCAGCATACGGCTTAGACCGTTGACGAATCTGGAATATTCGCGCAACCTCTCCTGAGCTTGGCTCAGCGTGACTTTAGAAAACTCAATCACGTCATTCGGTTTAGCCTGCCCTAGAAGCGAAACGTCAGGAGTCACTATCACCGCGATCTTCGGATAGCCACCTGTCGTCTGAGCATCCCGCATTATCACAATCGGCTTCCCATTCTTCGGAACCTGAACTGAACCTGGCAAGAGCGCGTCGGACACAATGTCTGCCTTTCCCTTGTGCTGTATCAGCGGACCTTCAAGTCGGTAGCCCATGCGGTCCGCTTCAGGCGTGACCCCGTAACCGCTAGAGAAGAAAGTGTCTAAGCACTTTTCTGTGAACATATCAGCCTGCGGCCCGAGCACGACCTGCACTTCAAAGTGGTGTGTGAGTTTGGGCACCAATTCTTGCGGCATCTTGTACAAAGCATCAAGGGGCTCTGCCTCAAACCCTTCAACGATGTCTCCGGTTCTCAATTGTCTGCCGTTGATTCCTCCAAACCCGCCTCGAACATAAGTCGACCTGCTTCCAAGCACCAACGGCGCCTTCACTCCTCCCCTAAGTGCAATGTAGACTCTACAACCGCTCTCCATTCTACTGAAGGAAACAACATCACCCTCTTCTAAATTCAGGGTTTGCCACATTGAAACGTCTTGAGCGTTGATCTTCGGAGAAACAGTCGCCCCGCTTATCGCAACCTGCATTTTGGTCAAGACCAGAAGCTCAGGACCGATCAGAGTTATTTCCAAACCTGCATCGCCCGGTTTGTTTCCAACTAGAACGTTTGCAGCAGCCAGCGAGAACGCGTCCATTGCGCCGGAAATTGGAACACCGTATTTGAGGTAGCCATATCTTCCCAAGTCCTGAACGGTAGTGAAGAACCCGGGTTTTGTTACATTGAAGACTTTCATCTTCGTTATTCCTTCCAAAAGACACCAGAGGTTCCATTCAGAATGGCTTCTTCGATCTTCTTGTATTCCTTCTCTGAAACTTGCTGGAACTCTACAGAGTCTCCCGGTTCAAGAAGTGCCGGCGGGTCCATCTGCGGCTTGAAAAGCCTCAAAGGTGTTCTCCCGATTATCTGCCAGCCGCCAGGCGCTTCACACGGGTATATGCCTGTCTGCTTCTCTGCTATGCCCACCGAACCTTTTGGCACCTTCAGCCGCGGCGTTTCAAGACGTGCTGTCGCTATTTCATCTGCAACCTCCCCGAGGTAAGGAAAGCCTGCGACGAACCCCAGCATGTACACTCGATATTGTCTACGGGAATGAATCTGGATAACTTGCTCCTCAGTCAAGCCATGAAATTGGGCAACATAAGAGAGGTCTGGTCCGTATTGTCCCCCATAAACTACAGGAACAACGATTCTTCGAACAGCTTCAAGCTTCGATTCTTTCAATTCGCTTTCAATATCTTTAACGCACAGCACAAGCTGTTTATAACCTATCTTTGCCAAGTCATATCGGATAAGTAAGGATCGAAAGGTTGGAACAAGCTCTTCTACCCCCTGAATCCGCGCCTTCAGGATTGCTTTGCTCAGAGCTATGACCTTGCGGTTAACATCAAGGTCTATCGTATCGGCGAATTCGACGAGAAGGGCGCCGTCGCCAAAGGGCAAGTATCGCCCCGATGTGTATTTTCCAGTTCTCATCATAAAGCCCAATGTGTAATTAAAGGAACCTGCCTACTGGAATCACTTCAATTCCTTTCTCAATCAATCCCCTTTTTAGTGCCTGCGCAAGTCTCACAGCCGCAGGAGTGTCGCCATGTACACAGATTGTGTGCACTTCACCCAAGCTCACAACTTCGCCGTCCACAGCAATTACGGTTCCGTCTTTGGTTACTCTGACAGCTCTTTCGACCACTTTGCGAGGGTCCTGAATCACTGCGTTCGGCTGTTTTCTTGAAACTAGACTTCCATCCGAATTATAGGCTCTGTCGGCGAAAAACTCGCGGGCGACTTTCAGTCCCTTTCTGGTTGCAGTTTTGGCTAAAACAGAGTTTGGAGGTGCGAAGAGTATCAAACCTTCGTCTAATACGCGGACGGCTTCCACGATAGCCTTGGACAGGTCTTCGTCTTTTGCCGCAGTATTGTATAGGGCTCCATGAGGTTTTACATGTTGAAGTTTTACGTTGACTGCTTTTGCGAACCCATGAAGGGCACTTACTTGGTAGACTGTGTAGTTCATGGCCTCTTCCGAGGTTAGCTGCATTTCTCTTCTTCCGAAACCCATAATGTCCGGATACCCTGGGTGTGCTCCGACCGCGACTCTGTGCTTCTTGGCAAGATTGATTGTTCGCACTATTGTGACCGGGTCTCCAGCGTGGAATCCGCATGCGACGTTTGCCGAAGTTATGTAGGGCATTGTTTCTGCGTCGTTCCCGACGGTGAATTCTCCGTAGCTCTCGCCTAAGTCGCAGTTGATGTCGATTTTGGGTTTCATAGACATCTCCAATGTAGAAGACAGTCTCATGCGGAAATGTATTTTGCCATGTTTTCAACTACGGCTGACGGGACTGGCAAGTCCTTCATCGTCAGTAGGCCGGATGGCGCATTGATGACTCTAGGAATCGAATTGGCAACCATCGCGACCGTTCCTATGTCTCCGTGAACACAGGGCTGTATCTTCTGCTCAATGTCTGGAACACCTCTGATTGTTATAGCATCATACTCATCTTCAGCGCCGATGTACGCCTGGAAATCAAGCACTATTACCTCTTTGCCTTTCATAATTCCTTTTGCCTTTTGTCTCAAACCTGCCGCTTGCCCCTTCTTGACCTTTATGTCCTTGCTTTCAACGAGATTCTCGGCGACGACCGGCTGAACAGGCTCCGTCAATATCTTGTCCAGCTTCCAAGCCAATGCGCTTGCAATCATTGCGACGGATTGTTCAAGTCCGACATGTCCTGTAATCAGTTTCTTTTCAATTTTCCTTTGGAATTCCTCAACTGTCAGACCTGCTCCTATCTTTTTCTGGAATGGAACGCGTCTGGTTGCGGCGTCCATGACTCTGACCACTTCGATTTTCTCTATTTTTTGGCAAGGTGCAGTGAGCATTATCACAAGTGTGTCCATCAGGAAGCCGGGGTTTATGCCCGTACCCAACACTGTTACGTCATGCTTCTTAGCCAGCACGTCAAGCTTTTTCGCAAGCCCCGGTTCAGACACATATGGGTATGAAAGCTCTTCACATGTTGACACTACGTTGACACCGTGTTTCACTATTGAGGCGATTTGAGGATACGCGTCACTAAGGTAGGAGGATGTTGCGTGAACTGCAATGTCTGCATCTGCCTTCGAAAGCGCAGCGTCCAGGTCATCTGAAACCTTTATTCCAAGCTTTTTTTCAACCCCTAAGACTTCACCCAAGTTTTTGCCGACCTTGTTCTCGTCAACGTCAACTGCTCCCACAATGTCTATTCCTTCTTTTTCCAGCAGGAACTTCGCAATCATGCTGCCGATGGCGCCTAAGCCGTATGAAATGACTTTCACCTTTTTCATTGCTGACCTTCCTTTGGTTTAGATTCTTTATTGTGCCTGACCCAGATAAAAGTGAGACGCCTGAACCGTCTACCGGTCTTTCTATTAGGGTCAAAACCTTTACATTTGTAAAGTTTTATATCTGTGTGAAACTTTTCTTCTTAGGAAGGCTGCCAGTTTGGAGACAGCAAAGACTACAAACCTCAAAGCGACTCTCGAGCGAATACTGGACATTGAAAAACTCAAATATTGCTTCGACTGCGGCATCTGCACGGCCAGTTGCTCAATGGCTGAGCTGTTGGGGAAGGACTACAATCCGAGAAGGCTTCTGGAAAGAATCGTCCTAAATCCCGAGAGTGTGTTGTCTTCAGAAGAGCTTTGGCTCTGCGCCTGGTGCTATCGCTGCTACAAAAGATGCCCCCAAGCTCTGAAAGTGCCCGAAATATTCCTATTAATGCGCACGATCAGTGTGGAACGAGGAATCGTTCAGGCATCTGAAAAGGCGCTCAGGAAAATTGTGGAAAAGATACCTCTGCCGTTCGTTACAAGTCTGGTCGGTTTCCATCCCGAACGCGCTGGGTTAGACAAGAAAAAAGTGATTGGGAAGATGGAAGAACTCCTGAAAGAAGACGCAAAACCCAAGAAGAAAAAGAAAACAGCACGCACTTCGGATGAAAAGGTCGCGGTCATAGGGTCTGGACCTGCAGGACTCACAGCCGCATCTGAACTGAGCCGTAAAGGATTCCATGCCACGATTTTTGAATCACTTCCAGAACCGGGCGGGATGCTGAGAAAATGCATACCTGAACATCGTCTGCCAAGGCAAGTCTTGGACAAGGAGATTCAACTCATAAAAGACTTAGGCGTAGAGATAAAGACCGGCGTAGGCGTTGGCAGAGACTTGGGTTTTGAAGATTTGCGGAAGGATGGATTCCACGCCGTATTTATCGGGACAGGTGCTCACAAGAGCCAGAAACTGAAGATGGAAGGAGCAGACCTTAGAGGCGTGGTTCATGCCCTTGACTTCTTGTGGAATGTTCATTCTGGTAAAAAAGTGGAAGTGGGCAAAAAAGTGGTTGTGATTGGGGGCGGAAATGTTGCAGTGGACGCTGCAAGGACCGCCTTGAACCTTGGAGCAAAAGACGTAACCATCCTCTATCGACGGTCGAGGGAGGAGATGCCTGCGAACCCGTGGGAAGTCAAAGAGGCTGAAGAGGCTGGCGTGAAAATCGAGTTTCTGGTTGCGCCTGCAAAGATATTGGGAGAGGGAGCAGTTTCGGCCATAGAATGTGTGCGCACCCAGTTGGGTGAACCAGACGATACGGGCAGAAGGAAAGCCGTTCCGATTGAGGGTTCAGCGTTCAAGCGAGAAACAGACATGGTGATTCTGGCAATCGGCGAAGCCCCAGATGTGGAATTCTTGCCGAAAGAAATAGAACTGAATGAGGACGGCTCGCTCTGGGTTAACCCGATTACCATGGAAACAAGTATGCAGGGCGTTTTTGCCGGCGGAGATGCTGTAACCGGACCAGCCTCGGTGATTGAGGCTATTTGTGCTGGGAAACGAGCTGCGGAATCAATTGCGAGTTACTTGAAATCTCGCGGAGGATAAGTGCATGATAGAAAAGAAAGAGCCTGAATCTAAGAAAACTGCCGAAGAGGTTCGCATCGGAGCCTATGTTTGCCACTGCGGTCTAAACATCGCCGGCTCTGTGGACTGCGCCGAAGTCGCGAAGTTCGCCGCGACTCTGCCGCACGTTGTTTTGGCCAAGGATAATCGCTACACGTGCTCAGACCAAGGACAAGACCAGATTAAGAAGGACATTAAAGAAAGCAGACTCAACCGTGTGGTCGTGGCGTCATGCTCACCTCGCCTTCACGAACCAACGTTCAGAAAGGCCTGTGAAGAAGCCAGGCTGAACAAGTATCTCTTTGAGATGGCTAACATACGCGAACAATGCAGCTGGGTTCACTTATATGACAAGAAGGAAGCCACGGAGAAAGCAAAAGACCTCGTGAAAGCGGCCGTCGCTAAAGCTGCATTGCTTGAGCCCGCTGAAGAGGCTGAAGTGCTGATAACAAGAAAAGCCTTGATCATCGGCGGCGGCGTGGCTGGTATTCAAGCTGCCTTGGACCTTGCTGACACTGGTTACAATGTGTACTTGGTTGAGAAGGAGCCGAGCATCGGCGGGATGATGGCAAGGATAGACAAGACATTCCCAACAATGGACTGTTCAATCTGCATTCTTGCACCAAAAATGTCTGATGTTGTTCACCATCCGAACATTGAGCTGTTAACCAACAGCGAAGTCACTGAGGTTAGAGGGCACATCGGCAACTTCCATGTCAAGGTGTTGAAGAAGCCACGATACGTCACAAAGGATTGCTCGGCCTGCGGAGAATGCGTAAAAGTCTGTCCGATTGTCGCCCCAAACGAGTTCGACGTGGGACTCGCTATAAGACATGGCATCTACACACCTTTTGCACAAGCAGTCCCGTCTACGTATATAATTGACATGAACGTCTGCCTCAACAAGGACGGCGTCGTCGTCTGCGACAGGTGCATGAAAGCCTGTGAAAGACAAGCCATAAAATACGAAATGAAAGCAGAAACTGCAGATCTTGAGGTCGGCACAATAATAGTGGCAACAGGCGCAGACGTATTTGACCCGACAACCCTGCCTAACTACGGCTACGGCAAATACCAAAATGTAATCACGTCGCTTGAGTTTGAAAGGCTAATCAACGCAGGCGGCCCCTCTGGAGGACGCTTGCTGAGACCAAGCGACAAGCAGATTCCCAAGCGCGTGGCTTTCGTCCAATGTGTCGGCTCACGATCCGATAGAAGCGGAAAACTGTACTGCAGCAACGTTTGCTGCATGAACACGATCAAAGACAGCTTGTTGATCAAGGAGCATTGGCCGGAAACTGAAATCTATGTTTTTTACGTTGACATACGCGCGTACGGAAAGGGTTTTGAGGACCTCTATAAGCGAGCGAGGAAAGCTGGAGTCATCTTCATCCGTGGACTGCCGGCCGAGATAGTTGAGGACAAGAAAAACAGGAGCTTGTGGCTTCTGGGAGAGAATTCGCTGCAAAACGAACTGTACAAGACAAAAGTTGACATGGCAGTGCTCTCCATTGGGCTAGAGCCGAGAAAAGACAGTGATCTCATCCAACGCCTGCTGACGCTTTCAAGAACCCAGAATGGATTTTTCATGGAAGCCCATCCGAAACTGAGACCTGTGGATGCTGCCACGGGCGGAATATTTTTTGCGGGGTGCGCTGAGGCGCCTAAGGACATAAAGGACAGCGTGACGCAAGCCAGTGCTGCCGCAGCCCGAGCGGGAATACTGATGGCTAAGGGGAAGGTTACGGTTGAGGCAATCACGCCGATTTCTTACCCTGAAAAGTGCAAGGCCTGCGGGCTCTGCGTGAAAGTCTGTCCCTACAATGCTATAACCTTGAACAAAGACTTGAAGCGAATTGAGCTAATCGAAGCCGCATGCGGCGGATGCGGGACCTGCGTGGCTGAATGCCCCTTTGGCGCGCTCACACAGAAGCACTTCACTGACGAGCAGATCATTGCACAGATAGACGCTGTGACTGAAAATAGTCCTGAGAAGAAGATCGTCGCATTCTGCTGTAACTGGTGCGCCTATGCGGCCGCCGACTTTGCCGGTGTTAGCAGAATGCAGTATCCGCCTAACGTGCGCATTATCAGAACCATGTGCTCAGGGCGTGTGGCTCCGAAATTCATTGAAAGAGCGTTTGCCAGAGGCGCCGCAGCAGTCTTGGTGGCAGGCTGCCACCCTGGAGACTGCCACTACATAAACGCCAACTATCAAGCCCAGAAACGTGTGGAACGCCTGCAGAAGAAAATGGAGCAGAGCGGGTTGAACAAGGAAAGACTGCAGCTTCTGTGGGCCTCGGCGGCTGAAGGAGAAAGGTTTGCTTCAAAAATCCGCGAAATGAAAACCTTTGTGGAAAGTGTCACGCCGAAAGAGACAGAAGCTTCCCAAAAGGTTTTTGAAAAGGCTCTAACGGGTGTTTAGCTATGCCAGAAAGAATTAAACACAAACCCCTCGACATTGACAAGGTAAAACCTCCAAAAGCTGAAATCCACATAATCACGGATCAATGCAAAGGATGCGGATACTGCATAAAGTTTTGTCCAAAACAAGTTTTGGAAGAGTCGGAGGAAATAAACGCTAGAGGGGTTCATCCTCCAAAGATTGTGGACGAAGGTAAATGCATAATGTGCAGTTTCTGCACCGCCGTTTGCCCAGATTTTGCGATTTATACAACTGAGAAGAAATGCGCGGAGGGATGTTAAAAATGTCAAGCAAGAGAAGTCTACTGACCGGCGCGCACTTTATAAATGGCGATGTGGCCTGCGCAGAAGGGGCAATAGCAGCAGGATGCAGATTCTTCGCAGGTTACCCGATCACGCCTGCAACGGAGATTGCGGAGCACCTTTCTCAGAGAATGCCCGAGTTTGGCGGAATCTACATTCAGATGGAAGACGAGATTGCATCGATAGCGGCTGTGCTCGGCGCCTCTTACGCTGGTTTGAAAGCCATGACTGCCACTTCCGGGCCGGGATTCAGCCTCATGCAAGAGAATATCGGGTTGGCTGTAATGACGGAGACGCCGTGCGTGATCGTGGACATCATGCGCGGCGGACCGAGTACTGGACAGCCCACGTTGCCGGGTCAGCAGGACGTGATGCAGGCACGTTGGGGCTCTCACGGGGACTATGCAACCGTCGCTTTGGCACCTTCATCTGTCCAAGAAATGTTTGATCTAACTCTTGAAGCCTTCAATTTCGCTGAGACTTACAGGGTTCCAGCCATGCTGTTGGGCGACGAGATTGTAGCGCACATGTATGAGAAACTGGTGATACCGCCACCTGACAAGTTGAAAATCGTTAACCGCAAAAGACCCAATGTTCCGCGCGAGGAATACGTGCCGTTCAAGCCTGACGTGGATTTGGTTCCGCCGATGGCATGTTTTGGCGAGGGTTACCATTTTCACGCTACGGGTCTAACACATGATGAACGCGGTTACCCACAGACATCAAGCTCGGAAGCCCAACAGAAACTGGTTACGAGACTTTGCGATAAGATACGCAAGAATGAGGACGAGATAATTAGAGTTGAAGAAACTATGCTGCACGATGCAGATGTGGCGGTCGTTGCATATGGGATAGTTGCCAGATCAGCATTAAGCGCAGTCAGAAGAGCCAGAGAAAAGGGAATAAAGGCTGGACTTTTGCGCTTGATCACACTGTGGCCCTTCCCAGAGAAACGGGTTGCACAAGTTGCGAAGCAAGTCAAGGCTATTGTTGTTCCGGAGATGAATTGCGGGCAGATGGTGCTCGAAGTTGAAAGGGCAGCGAAAGAAACCCCAGTGGCTTTTCTCTCCAAGCTAGGCGAAGAACCTCACACACCGTTAGAGATTCTAGAAGAGATAAGGAGGAACAGCTGATGGTTGAACAAGTGACACATCCGCTCTCGAAGTATCTGCGAGCAGACATGATGCCACACATATGGTGCCCAGGCTGCGGCAACGGCATCGTGCTCAACTGCTTCGTTCACGCACTGGACGAATTGAAGACCGATCTAGACAAGCTTGTCGTGATCTCAGGTATCGGCTGCATCGGGCGCACGGCCGGGTACACAAACACAGACTCATTCCACACCACGCACGGACGCTCAATAGCCTTCGCAACAGGTGTAAAGCTGGCGAATCCAGAGCTTGAAGTTGTCATCGTAAGCGGCGATGGCGACCTATTCGCAATAGGCGGAAACCATTTCATACATGCAGCCAGAAGAAACATCGGAGTTAAGGTGATCTGTGCAAACAACTTCAACTATGGAATGACAGGAGGCCAACTTGGTCCCACAACGCCGCTTGAATCGCTGACAACGACGAGCCCGTATGGAAACATCGAGCACCCATTCAATTTGGTTCATTTGGCAGCGGCAGCTGGAGCAATATACGTTGCTAGGTGGACAACCCTGCACGTGCGAAGGCTAACGCAATCGATAGAAAAGATGATGCGGAAGGAAGGGTTCTGTTTCATCGAAGTGGTTTCACCCTGCCCAGAAATCTACGGACGCTACAATAAGATGCGGACGGGACTTGAAATGATGGAGTGGTTCAAGAAGGCCTCCGTGGTTGAGAGTTTTTCAGACCCTGCAAAGGCAGAGATAACGAAGGAAAAAATCGTAGTAGGCGAGTTCGTCGACGTAGAAAAGCTGAGCTATGAGAAATTGTTCCATGAGAAGATAGCTCAAATTAACGAGAGATCGATACAGTAGGTGAACTAGTGTGCGAGTGGAAATCAAGTTTGCGGGTTTCGGCGGGCAAGGGATAATCAAATCCGGCATAATCATAGCTGCAGCCGCATGCATCCACGGCGGAAAAAACGCAGTTCAAACTCAGTCTTACGGTCCAGAGTCAAGAGGCGGCGCATGCAAATCTGAGGTCGTCATATCCGAAGAGGACATAGACTTTCCCAAGGTCGTTGAACCCGACGTGCTAGTCGTGATGTCTCAACACGCTTATAATGAGTACGTGGAAAACGTGAAATCCGGCGGAACAATAATCATGGACCCAGACATGATTCCACATGAAGTAGACGTGAAGAGCGCCCAAGTTTATCGAATCCCGGCGACGAAAATTGCTGAGGAATTGGGGAAGAAGATAGTCGCAAACATCGTCATGCTGGGTGCATTCGTGGCTATCACGAAAATACTCAATGCAACCGCGGTGAAGGAGTCAATCAAGGAGAATGTCCCAAAGGGCACAGAGGAACTGAATCTGAAAGCTTTCGAACAAGGCTACGAGCACGGGAAAACGCTTCTGAAAAGTTAGGCTTATGCTACTTCAGGTGTAGGTGCTTGCGTCGGCTGCAAAACAAGCTTCGATTTTCTGATGCCAACGTGCCTGAGCGGAGCTATTTTCTTTGCTTCGTTGTAGATGTCTGAAGCTATTTTCCCGAGCACTATTTCTTGCGCAAACTGGTCCAGTGTGAGCGCCGAAGCTTTTGCCTGAATAATTCTTTCCATTATGGCGCGCATGAGCTTCTCCTGCGAGGTTCTGATTCTCGACAGTGTGAAGGCAGAAATAGCGACTTGAAGTTTGTATCCGTCTTTGGTCGTGATTGAGAACATGGCATCGACCTTTGTCGTACGTCTCCTCACTAGGCTTCGCAAATAGTCCCGCGAGTATTCATGCCCTTTGAAGATTGTTTTGGCGGTTTTGCCATCAATTTCAGTTATTTGGAAGTACATTTTCAAGTATTGATGGGCAAAATCGTTTGTAATGTCGTACAGGGTTGAGTCAATGACCCTTCCAACCAGTTTTTCCGGCTCGTCAGCTGGAACAGCGCCCAGCTCGACGTTTCCGAAGTATGGCGGGGCCATCACCATATACCATGATTTGCTTCGCCATTTGTCCCGCACGCGTTTTGTCTTTGAAGACACTTTTATCCTCCAAGTGTAGCTTGAAAATCCACGCCATAGTATTAAAAGCTTTACCGTTTCGGCTCTATTTTCTTGATGCCGCCCATGTATTTCCTTAAAGCCTTTGGAACAACAACGGAACCGTCTTCTTGCTGATAGTTTTCAAGTACCGCCACGATCGTTCTGCCTGTGGCTACGGCTGTGGAATTCAACGTGTGGACAAATCCCTTAGGCGCTTCCCCCTCTTTCTCTCTGTACTTTATGTTTAATCTTCGGGCTTGATAGTCCGTGCAGTTGCTGCATGAAACTATCTCTCTGTACGCGTTCTGAGCAGGCATCCAAGCTTCAATGTCGTACTTTTTCGCAGCCACTGTTCCAATGTCGCCTGTGCACGAGTTTACCACGCGGTAGGGAAGCCCAAGCTTCTGAGCAATCTCTTCTGCATTTTGGATGAGTTCCTCGTGAATTCTCCAGGAGCCTTCAGGTTTGCAGAAGACAAACTGTTCAACCTTGTTAAACTGGTGGGTGCGGAAAATCCCACGAGTATCCTTGCCGTGTGCTCCAGCCTCTTTTCTGAAGTTGGTGCTGATTCCTGCAAGTTTGAGAGGTAGGTCTTCGGCCTTCAGGACTTCATCCATAAACATTGCTGCCATAGGATGTTCCGACGTTGCTATCAGATATAGGTCTTCGTTCTCAACCTTGTACAAGACATCTTCAAAGTCGCTGAGCGAAACGACACCCTCGTAGGGTTTTCGCCTCATCAGATAGGGTGGCTCTATCAGAGTGTAGCCCTTTCCTCGCATTTCTTCGAGAGCGAAACTCATCAAAGCCGTGTCCAGCAGGACTGCCTCACGTTTCAGGTAGAAGAATCTTGCGCCTGCAATCTTGCCAGCTCTTTCAATGTCTATCAAGTCGAGATCTAGGCCTAGATCCATGTGTCCTTTTACGGGAAAGCTGAATTCCGGTATCTTGCCCCACGTTCTGACTTGGACATTGCCATTTTCATCCTTGCCCGTTGGCACTGATTCGTGTAGAAGGTTTGGAAGCCGCATCAGAT
>Ga0315282_10013857_pt1 | contig 12085 bp, 9 predicted proteins | sample YL17G07_20_MG_FD_203693 | JGI IMG/M metagenome (GOLD analysis project Ga0315282, IMG submission 203693) | Sediment microbial communities from Yellowstone Lake, YNP, Wyoming, USA - YL17G07_20 | ecosystem: Environmental > Aquatic > Freshwater > Lake > Sediment | place: USA: Wyoming | collected... | reverse complement strand
CGACCAGGAACTTGTTTTGAACCTTGGTCCGAACCATCCCGGCACCCACGGGCTCATGCGCTTTGTCCTCTCCCTCGACGGAGAAGAGATTTCCGCGATCGATATGGATATCGGGTACCACCACCGGGGAGTGGAAAAGATCGGCGAGCGTCAGTCCTGGCATCAGTTTATTCCTTATACGGACCGGGTGGACTATCTGAGCGGGGTGGCCAATAACCTTTCCTACCTGACTGCCGTGGAGACCCTGGCGGGCATTCAGGTTCCTGAACGGGCGAAGTTCATTCGGGTAATGCTGAGTGAATTTTTCCGTTTGAGCAACCATCTCGTTTGGTTCGGCACTTTTGTGCAGGACCTGGGAGCCATGAGCCCCGTCTTCTATACCTTCCGGGACCGGGAAAAGATTATGGATATCATGGAGCTCATCACCGGCGGAAGGCTCCACCCCTCCTGGTTTCGCCTGGGCGGAGTGGCCGCCGATCTTCCGGAGGGCTGGAAAGAAGCGGTCGATGATTTTGTGAGGGTCTTTCCGCAGCGCCTCAAAGAGTACGAGGCGTTGATTACCAAAAACCCCATCTTCCAGGCCCGAACCCGGGGGATCGGCCGGCTTTCCCTTCAGGATGCCATGGAGTGGGGGATCACCGGGCCCAACCTGCGGGCCTGCGGCCTGGAATGGGATTTGCGGAAGAAGTTTCCTTACTCGGGTTACGAGAATTTCGATTTTGAAATTCCGACCGCCGGGGAAGGGGATTGTTATGCCCGGTATCTGGTCCGGGTGGAGGAGATGCGCCAGAGCTTACGGATCATCCAGCAGGCCTCGCAAAAAATGCCCGAAGGCCGCCATATCTGCGAGGACTACCGTTATGTGGTTCCGCAGAAGGCCGATACCCTGAAAGATATCGAGAGCCTCATCCATCACTTTATTCAGGTGACCCGGGGACCAAAAATCCCGGCGGGGGAAGCCTATGCAGCCACCGAGGTTGCCCGGGGCGAGCAGGGATATTATGTAGTCAGCGACGGGCTCAGCGCGGCGTACCGCCTGCGCATCCGCGGCCCCGGCTTTGCCAATGTTCAGGCCATGCCCCTGATGGCCCGGGGTGGGACGATTCCTGATTTACTGGCGATCATCGGTTCGCTGGATTACATCATGCCGGATATCGACCGGTAGTTCTAACAGGTTGCTGAAAAAGTCGGCTTTTCGCCACTCAGGATATTTTTTTTCGATCCCGCGCTTTGCGGGATTCGATATTCGGATTCCCGATTAAAAAATATGCCCATGTTACCCGAAGATATAAAGGCTGATTTGGAAAAAAGAATTAGGGAGGCTGAGCATCCCCGGGAATTAGCCGTGGATGTCATGGTTGCCCTCCAGAACCACTACGGCTATCTGACCGATGATGCTCTGCGAGATGGGGCCGCCCTTATGGGCATGACCCCGCTGGAATTAGAAGAGCTGGCCACTTTTTACGATTTTACTTACCGCGAGCCAGTGGGGAAATACGTGATCCATGTGTGCGACGGCGTGGTTTGCTGGATGAACGGCCACAAATCCGTAGTTGAGCATCTCTGCGTCAGGCTGGGCGTCGGGGTGGGAGAAACGACCCCAGATGGGCTTTTTACCATATTACCTACCGCCTGCATAGGTTACTGCGACCTGTCTCCGGCGATGTTGATCGGCCGGAGAGCGTATGGCCCTTTAAGCCCGGAAAAAATCGACGAGGTTCTCAAGAGGCTGAAAGAGCAAGCTGAGCAGGCCAATGCAGGGCAGCGGGAGATGCGATAAGAGGGGATAGAAAAATCAGCGCCTCATGATGCCAATCCTGCCCTGGGCGGGACTGGCCCCCGGACAGGGGAAGTTAGACAAGTTGGTTTTGGGGTGAAAGGCAGCAGGTTAAGCCAGAATGGAAACTCGCACGTACCCGCAAGTTCTTTTCCAGAATCGTAAGCCCAACCGGATCGCCACTCTGGACGAGTACCGGCAGAGCGGCGGCTATGAAGCATTGACCAAAGTCCTGAAAAACCATTCTCCCAAAGAAGTGCAGAAGCTCGTCCTGGATGCCTCCCTTCTGGGCCGCGGGGGGGCCGGTTTTCCCACGGGGAGCAAATGGATGGCCGTTGCCGACAACGCCCCCTTCCCGAGGTACATCATCACCAACATCGATGAAATGGAGCCAGGAACCTTCAAGGACCGGGTGATGGCCCATGCCGACCCGCATATGATCATCGAGGGCACGATCATCGCCGGCTACGCTGTTTCTGCGCAAAAGGGATTCTTTTTTGTCCGGCCCTCCTACGAGAACTGCGCCGTGATCTTCGAGCGAGAATTGGAGATAGCCCGGGAGGCCGGCTATCTGGGTAAAAACATCTTGGGCAGCGGCTATTCCCTGGAAATTGTCGTCCACCGGAGCGGCGGCCGGTATATCTGCGGTGAGGGAACGGCCCAGTTAAACGCCATCGAAGGGAAAAGGCCCAACCCCAGGGGATCGCCTCCTTTTGCGACCGACAAAGGACTCTGGCAGCGCCCCACTGTATTGAATAATATGGAGACTCTGGCCTGTGTTCCCCACATCTTGCGTCGCGGGGGCGATTGGTTCAAAAGCCTGGCCAGGAGCAAAGATGCTGCCGGGACCAAGCTCTACTGCATCAGCGGCAAGGTCAGGAATCCCGGCTGTTTTGAATTACCCATGGGGACCCCTTTGAGTGAAATCATCGAAGAGCATGGCGGCGGGATGCTTCCGGGCTCGGAATATAAAACCTGCCTGCCGGGCGGAGCTTCCACCCGTTTCTTGCCGAAAGAATTTTATAACGTGGAGATGGATTACGCCCCTCTGAAGGCAATCGGGCATCGGTTAGGCACGGGAGCGGTCATCGTCTTCGATCATAAGACCTGTTTGCTGGGGGCGGCCCTGAATTTAATCGAATTTTTCGTCCGGGAATCCTGCGGCTGGTGTACGCCCTGCCGCGAAGGGTTGCCGTTCATCCGGGATTTGTTGTGGCGGATTGAGAACGGCGAGGGGAGGGAAGAATTTATTCCCATGCTCCAGATCATGAGCAAGCACACCTGGAAATCTTTCTGCGTCTTCGCTCCCGGGGCAACCATGCCGGTGGAAAGCCTTCTAACATACTTTATGGACGAAGTTCGGGAGCATATCAGCCAGAGGAAGTGCCCGTTCAAAAATAGCGATCAGCTATCAGCTGTCAGCGATCAGCCAAAGAATCAACCTCTTTTTGCTGATCGCTGAACGCCGGAAGCTATTTGGCTGATTGCTGAGAGCTGCTTTTCTATGCCCAAGCTCAAGATTGATGGTTATGAAATCGAAGTCCCCAAGGGGATGAAGGTCATCGAGGCCGCCGAACGGTTGGGGATTATCATCCCCCGTTTTTGCTATCATCCGGCCCTGGGGTCTGCGGGGGCCTGCCGGGTCTGTGCCGTGAAGTTTCAGGAAGGCCCCATCAAAGGGATCCAAATGAGCTGCATGACAGAGGCCCGGGATGGCATGGTCATTTCAACGACCGACGAGGAGGCGGCCGACTTCCGCAGACATGTGATCGAATGGCTCATGATGAACCATCCCCATGATTGTCCGGTCTGCGACGAAGGAGGTCACTGTCTGCTCCAGGACCTGACCGTTGCCGGGGGTCACGGGATCAGGCGTTATCAGGGGAACAAACGGACCTACCTGGATCAATACTTAGGCGTCTTCGTCCAGCACGAGATGAACCGCTGTATTCACTGCTATCGCTGCTGGCGATTTTACCAGGAATTTTCCGGCTACCGCGACCTCGGCGTCATGCAGATCGCCTACCGCACCTACTTTGGGCGGTTCAGCGACGGCCCCCTGGAAAGCCCTTTCAGCGGCAACCTCATCGATATATGCCCCACCGGCGTTTATACGGACAAGCCGGCTCGATTCAAAGGGCGGCGCTGGGATTTCCAGAGGGGACCTTCCATCTGCATCCACTGCTCCCTCGGATGCCACACCGTGGCCAGCGCCCGCTATCGGGAGATGGTGCGGCAGGAAGCGCGTTTCAGTGAGACGGTGAACGGTTATTTTATCTGCGACCGGGGGCGATTCGGTTTTTATTATACCAACCACCCGGAACGCCCCCGGCGGGCAAAGATCGGAAAGGAGGATGTCTCATGGGAAGAAGCCCTCCGGGTCGCCGGCGAAAGTCTGAACCGGATAAGCGAGAAGACCGGCCCCGGCTCGATTGCCTGCCTGGGTTCTCTCCGCAGCAGTCTTGAGAACCAGGGCATGCTTAAACGCTTCTGCCATTTACAGGGATGGGAGGCGCCTAAGTATTTCATTAACCCATCGGTCGAGCGGAAGGTTAAAAAAGCAGTGTCGGGGCTGGATTCCCGGACCGCGGTTTCCCTGCGGGAGATTGAGGGGGCGGATTTCATTCTGGTCCTCGGGGCAGACCCCGTTAATGAAGCGCCTATGCTGGCGCTGGCGATGAGGCAGGCCTTTCGGAATGGGGCGGCTGTGGCAGTAGTCGATCCCCGGCCCGTTGTCCTCCCCTTTGAATTTGACCACCTGCCTCTGGCCCCGGGGGATATGGATTCGAACGTAAAGACTATGATGAGAAGGGCGGTGAGCCGCACAGTCGCCGAAGGATTCAGCCCGGAGGCCCTCCAGTATTATGATGCCCTGCCGGCAGAATATCGCATCGACAGTTTGCCCGCGCACCTCCTTGGGAGGATAGAGCAGAAGATTAAGGAAAGCCGCAGACCGGTCATTGTTTGCGGCACCGACGTGGTTCAGTACACAACCATTTCCCTGGCAGCGGACAGCGCCCTGCTCCTTAAGGCGGCGAAGGATTGGGCCGGCCTTTTTTATTTGCTGCCCGGGCCCAATGCCTTTGGCGCCGCACTCCTGTCTTCTGCCGGGGGTTCCCTGGAACAAATCGTTGAGGCGATTGAGAAGGGTTCCGTGAAGGCTCTATTGCTGGTAGAAAATGACCCGTTCTGGCAATTTCCAAACCAGCAGAGGCTCAAACAGGCTCTTGATAAGCTGGAGTTTTTGTTGGTGATGGACTATCTGCCCTCAAGAGCTGCACAGTATGCCCATGTCTTCCTGCCGACGTCGATGTTGTTTGAAACGGGATCGAGCTTCGTCAATCAGGAAGGCCGGGTGCAATTCGCTGCTCAAGTCCACTCCGGCGGCATTCCCATCGAACAGGTCAGCGCCGGCGACCATCCACCGCGTTTGTTGCGGGGTGATATTCCCGGCGGGGAACCCCGCCCTGCCTGGAGGGTTTTGACGGAACTGGCCAAGGCCATGTCCGCCGGGGGCCAGGGACAGTTCCCCGAGATGTTGCTGGAAGATCTTTGGAGCTGGATGTCCCGGGAACTCCCTGTTCTCGCCAGTGGGCAGCCTCTCAGCGGGCGGCCGGATGGCCTTCGGCTCCTGGCCGACCGTGAAAAAGAAAATCCTTTTTCGTCGGGCGAGTCTGTCCCGACAGGGGAGAATCCCGGGGAGAATTTTCTGGAGCTCTTGCTGGTGGACTGGATTTTCGGCACAGAGGAACTTTCCAGCTATTCCCAGTACGTTCAAATGGTAGAAACCCCTGCCTGTCTTTTTATGCATGTGAAAGACGCGGGCCGGTTGAACCTTAAGGATAAAGATAAAGTCATCATTCACCTTGACCGGGGTCCTGTAACAGTTGAGCTGAGCACTGTCGTGAACATGGCCCCAGGGGTTATCATTTTGCCCCGACACCGGCAAGTTGAATGGCAGAAAGTGGAGGGCATGTCTGTGATGGTACCAATCGGGAGGATTAAAAAAATATAACAGGAATGGGAATTGCGGATTTCGAATTGGGGATTTTTGATTCGGCAATCTACAATTCACATTTTGCAATAGTAAGTGGTTTTTTATGTTACCCTGGATCGCCGGAATTATTTTTCTTCTCATCAAGTTAGGGATCGTGGTGGTTGTCCTGCTCCTCGTAGCGGCCTACCTGGTACTGGCCGAGCGCAAGCTTCTCGGGCGGTTCCAGGTTCGTTTCGGTCCCAACCGGGCCGGCCGGTTCGGGCTGCTGCAGCCTTTGGCCGACGTCATTAAAATGCTGGCCAAGGAAGACACCATGCCCAGGGCGGCCGACCGGTTCGTTTTTCTTCTGGCCCCGGCCGTGGTGGCCACCACGACTCTGCTCATCTTTGCGGTTGTCCCCTTCGGCGACAGCCTGACTCTTTTGGGGCGACCCATCCCGATGGTTGTTAGCGATTTCAACGTGAGTTTGCTTTACGTATTCGCCCTCCTTTCCATCGGGGTTTACGGAATCGCCCTGGGGGGCTGGGCTTCCAATTCAAAATACAGTCTATTGGGCGGCATCCGCGGAGCGGCCCAGATGATCAGCTACGAGCTGCCCCTGGTCCTTTCCCTGGTTCCGGTGGTCATGCTGGCAGGCTCCTTTAGCCTGGTCGATATTATCAATGCCCAGGCCCGGTATCCTTTCATTCTGGTGCAGCCTGTTTCCTTCATTCTTTTTTTCGTGAGCGCGGCGGCGGAGATTAAACGGATACCCTTTGATTTGCCGGAGGCAGAAAATGAACTCGTGGCCGGATACCACACCGAATACAGCGGGATGCGCTTCGGCCTTTTCTTCTTAGGGGAGTATATCAGCCTCATCGTCTTAGGTTCCCTGGTGGCCGTCTTTTTCTGGGGAGGGTGGCGCGGCCCGTTTCTGCCCCCTCTGGTGTGGTTCGCCCTGAAAGTTCTAATCATCGTTTTCGTGATGATCTGGATGCGCGGGACCTTACCCCGCCTGCGCTACGATCAACTCATGCATCTTGGCTGGAAAATACTCGTGCCTGTTGCCATGTTAAATATTATCGTGACCGGGGCTGTGATGATGATGGTGAGGTCATAGAGATGGAACTAAAGGAAGGGGATTTCACGGGGACAACCCTGGAGGGTCTAAAAGCGCTGGCCAGCGGATTGGCCACGGTCCTCAAGCATCTTTTCCGGCGGCCCGTGACCGAAGAATACCCCGAGTACAAGCGGGCATTGCCAATCCGCTCACGGGCAAGGATCATCCTCACCCGGGACCCGGATGGGGATGAGCGCTGCGTGGCCTGCTACCTCTGTTCGGCGGTCTGCCCGGTGAGTTGCATCTCCATGCAATCGGCTGAACGGGAAGACGGCCGGCGTTACGCCCGGTGGTTCCGGATCAACTTTGCCCGCTGCATTTACTGCGGATTTTGCGAAGAGGCCTGCCCGACCTTAGCCATTCAATTGACCCCGGATTTCGAAACGTGCCAGCACCACGTCCTAACCCTTGTCGCCGAGAAGCAAGATCTTCTGGTAGATCATGGAGGGAAAAACCGGGACTACAATTTCTACCGCCACGCGGGCGTTACGATGGTGGGGAAGAAGGGGACGCATATTCAGGAGAATAAACCGGTCAACTTGAAAAGTAATTTTCCTTAGTGCAAATGAAGGGTCGCAGGGTCCTGGGGTTCGAGGGTCCAAGTGAAAATCTTGGGAATAAATACTGGCCCCCTTGACTCCTTCAATCCTCTCATAGAGGTTTTCGATGACCTTATATGGAAGCATTTTTTATCTCCTTTCCGCAACCGTCCTGGCCGCGACGGTCCTGGCCATAACCCGGCGCCATGCCGTGCACGCGGTGATCTACCTGATCCTCTCTTTTTTTGGAACCGCGCTTTTATTTTATCTCCTCGGGGCGCCCTTTTTAGCTGTCTTAGAGGTGATCATTTACGCCGGAGCGATCATGGTTTTGTTCCTCTTTATCATCATGATGCTCAGGGTTACGCCTTCGGCCAGGACATGGGGGGCAGCCCTCCGGCAGTGGCTTCCGGCCATCGTATTGGGGACAATCTCCTTTTCGATTGCCGCCGCGATGGTCTTTGCAGACCCGCGGACCCAGGCTCCCCTGAAGGCTGTCAGGGCCGGGCCGATGGAATTGGGCCGGTTTCTTTTCCAGCGCTACTGGTTCCCGGTAGAAATCGCTTCTTTTTTACTGTTGATTGCTCTGGTGGGTGCCCTTTACCTCGGAAAACGCGAGGGGAAATCCGGCAACGGGCAAAACAAGGAGGCATCATGATTGTTCCCTACAGTCACTTGCTTCTTTTGGCCGTGATCCTCTTCGGGTTAGGGGCGGCCTGCGCCGTTGTTAGGCGAAATTTGATCATGATTCTCATCGGCGTGGAGGTCATGCTAAACGCCGCCGGGCTCGCTTTTGTTGGCGCCTCCCTGAGATGGCAGCAATTGGATGGGCAGGTGTTCGTCCTGTTTATCATGGCCGTGGCTGCGGCCGAAGTGGCGGTAGGCTTGGCCCTGATCGTCTTTCTGCAGCGGCGCACCGGGTCGGTGGATGCCAATCGCTACAACCTTCTGAAAGGCTGAGATGAAGACCGTCCTTTTCTTTTTAATCTTTCTCCCCTTGCTGGGAGCTTTTCTCCAGGCAGTTGCCGGAAGCCGCCTGCCAAGACGGGCCGTAGAAACGATTGCCTGCCTTACTGTCTTCGGGTCTCTATGCATGGCCATCCTGGCCTTTTTGTCGGCGAGGCAGGAGGGACAGACGGTGATCCTCTTCCGCTGGTTTGGGGTGGACGATTTATCCGCCTCGATGAGCGTTTACTATGATCCCCTGTCCGCTATCATGGCCTTGATGGTGACCTTTGTTTCCTTTCTCATTCACCTTTATTCTGTCAGCTTTATGCGGGAAGATGAGGGTTATGTGCGTTTTTTCTGCTACCTGAACCTCTTCGTTTTTGCCATGCTGGTGGTTACCCTGGCCGACAACCTGCTTTTTTTATATTTAGGCTGGGAAGGGGTGGGCTTTTGTTCGTACGCCCTTATCGGGTTCTGGTATTCCGACGAAGTCAAAGCCGCCGCCGGCCGCAAAGCTTTTGTTCTGACACGGATCGGCGATGTGGCCCTTGGAATTGCCATCGGCTTCTTCTTTATTATTTTCAGCAACCTGTCCATATCTTCCATCAACGGACAGGCGACTTCCCTGAGTTCCAGCATGGCCACGGCTCTGGGATTTCTGCTGCTCTGGGCTGCGGTCGGCAAATCCGCCCAATTACCCCTAACAGTCTGGCTGCCCGATGCCATGGCCGGCCCCACACCCGTATCGGCTCTTATTCACGCGGCCACCATGGTTACCGCCGGGATCTATTTGCTCATGCGCTTTTTCCCGGTCCTCGCCCTGTCGCCGCCGTCCCTGCTGGCGATCGCCACTGTGGGGGCTTTCACCGCGTTTTTTGCAGCCTGCGCTGCCCTGGCCCAGAAGGATATCAAACGCATCCTGGCGTATTCCACGATCAGCCAGGTAAGCTACATGTTTTTGGGCGTTGGGGCCGGAGACATCACCGGCGGAATGTTTCACCTCCTTTCCCATGCCTTTTTCAAGGCCCTGCTCTTTCTGGCCGCCGGCTGTGTGATTCAGGCGTTTCACGATGAGCATGATATTTTCCGCATGGGGGACCTCCGTCGTCGGCTGCCGGCGGTTTTCTGGCTCTTTTTGGCCGGAGCCCTGTCGTTAGGGGCGGTTCCACCGTTTGGAGGTTTTTTCAGCAAGGACCGCATTTTACTCGCGGTCTTCAGCCACCCCGAACCTTTCTATAGATTCTTGTGGGCAATGGCCGTGGTCACGGCTTTCTTAACCCCCCTGTATGCCTTCCGCCTCTTCTTCGTGGTTTTTCTCCAGAGACACTCTCACGAGGAAGGACACGTCGAGCAGGATCGGGGGGTTCTCCCCGTTCCCAGACTGATGGTCTGGGTCTTATGGCCCCTGGCGATCCTTTCTCTGCTGGTTGGGTTGTTGAATTTCCCGGGGATGTTTTCGGGAGAGGAATGGCTGGCCCAGTTCCTGGCTCTTGTGCCCGGCAATACTTCTCCTTTTCCCGTCTCGCCAGGACTCGAAAGAGCCATGCAGATCGGGAGTGGTCTTTCCTCCATCGTTTTGATGGTACTCGCTTATTTTCTCTTCCGGCCCCAAAATCTCCTGGGAAGGCCTTCTCCGGGTACTCTTTGGCAGAGCCTGGATGAACTGTTTTTCGTTGGATTTTATCTGGATCGATTGTATCAAGTCGGCTTTGTTCGGCCCTATCGGGAGGTCGCCAGATTTTTGTGGGAAGAGATCGATGAAGAGGGCGTAGACAGGGGATTTGACCGGGCAGGAGAACTCTTCCCGATTTTTTCCAAGGGCCTGCAGTTGTGGGCCAGCGGAAGGCTTTCTTTTTACCTGAAGATGATTCTTTTAGGATTCACCGCCATCCTGAGTGCTTTAGCCATTGGGTGGTATTTTCAAAGTGCCTGAAGGGCCTTAAATGCGTAAAGTGAACTACAGATGAAAGCATGATAAACCATTTTCCCTACCTTTCCGTGATCATTTTTCTGCCTCTTCTGGGCAGCCTGCTCTCGCTCCTCTTATGGCGCCGACCGCAGGTGTGCCGCTGGACGAGCCTCTGCATAACCATAGCCGACCTCTTCCTCGTTATCGGGCTATTGACAATGGACGTTAAGGGGCAGTCCGGCCCTGCCGGTAGATGGCTGCTGGTGGAGGATTTCGAATGGATCGGGCGCTTCGGGATTCGCTACAGCCTCGGGCTGGACGGGATCAGCCTCCTGCTCATCTTGCTGACGGCTTTTCTCAGTGTTCTCTGCGTGCTCCTTTCCTGGAAGCAGATCGACAGCCGGGTCGGAGCCTTTCATTTCTTCTTGCTGTTCATGCAAACCGGAATCTCGGGCGTGTTCCTGGCTACGGACCTCTTTCTTTTTTACCTTTTCTGGGAGGCCCAGCTTATCCCCATGTTTTTCCTGATCGGAATCTGGGGCCACGAAAATAGAATCTATGCCACCATCAAGTTTATCCTGTATACCGTTACCGGCAGCCTGTTGCTGCTGGTTGCCCTGATCGCCCTCTATCTCATCCATGGCAGCCAGACCGGCCATTATACATTTTCGCTTTACCAGTTGATCCGAACGCCCCTTTCCCCGGCAGCCGAAATTTGGCTGTATGCCGCTTTTCTGCTGGCCTTTGCCATAAAAATTCCCATCCTTCCAGTCCATTCCTGGTTGCCCGATGCCCACACGGAGGCGCCCACAGCGGGCAGTGTAATTCTGGCCGGATTACTCTTGAAGACAGGGGCCTACGCTTTGCTGCGGTTTGCTTTTCCCCTTTTCCCGATGGCCGCCAAACTGTCCATGCCCCTCCTGCTTGGGTTGGGGTTGGGTGGTTTGTTCTATGCCGCCTGGATCGCCCTGGCCCAGAAGGACATAAAGCGCCTGGTTGCCTATTCCAGTGTCGCCCACATGGGCATGGTGGTCATTGGAGTGGCAGTCTGGAACATCCTGACCCTTTCTGGAGCCGTGTTACAGATGGTCAACCACGGTTTAACGACTTCGGCACTCTTCATTCTGGTGGGCATGCTGGATGAGCGGGTCCACTCCAGGGAACTGGCCAATTTTGGCGGTCTCTGGGAAAAAATGCCCGTCTGGAGCGCGTTCTTTCTTCTGTTTGCCATGGCTTCCTTAGGCCTGCCAGGGCTCAATAATTTCGTCGGCGAGGTCTTGATTCTCATTGGTACCTTCAAGAAAAACCCCCCGGCCGCCGTCCTCGGCTTTGCCGGCCTCGTTTTTACCGTCATTTATATTTTAAAGTTAGTGCAGGATGTCCTGTTCGGCGAGACCCGAAGCCAACAGATCAAAGCTCAGGTCCTTGCCGATGTCACTCTCCGGGAAGCAGTGATTCTCGTGCCTTTGGCTGCAGCCGTGCTCTTCATCGGTTTATATCCCGGACCCGTTTTGGACCTGCTTCAAGGACCGGTAGCAGGATTGACAGAGTTTTTGAAGTGAATGAAAAGGAAGCCCCATGCCTCTTGATTGGATGTCCATTCTTCCCCATTTGCTTCTGACAGCGGGAGGATTTTTTATTTTCTGTGTAGGGGCATTTTGGCGGCGGCCAACTTCAGGACTTTTGCTGGGGATTGGCCTGGTGGCGGTCTCCCTTGCCGGCGGGGCAGCGGTTCTGTTAAAGCCGGGCGCCCCGGAATTCCTGGGTATGTTAGAAGTGGATGGGTACGGTCGTTTTTTTTATTTTGTTTTTTCCC
>Ga0315282_10013856_pt1 | contig 12085 bp, 12 predicted proteins | sample YL17G07_20_MG_FD_203693 | JGI IMG/M metagenome (GOLD analysis project Ga0315282, IMG submission 203693) | Sediment microbial communities from Yellowstone Lake, YNP, Wyoming, USA - YL17G07_20 | ecosystem: Environmental > Aquatic > Freshwater > Lake > Sediment | place: USA: Wyoming | collected... | reverse complement strand
GTGTTAATGAGGTTGAGATGAAAGAGGGAACAGACCATTTCACAGAGATGGCAGCCACTGCATTTCTGGGGATCGACTTTAATTCTCATTCGTCCGCTCAACTTTCAAATCCCCCCATTCCCCCCTTTTCTAAAGGGGGGGTAAGGGGGGATTATTTCAATGCTCAGTTCCCCTCATCGAGTCCAAGTCTTCTTATTGTTTCTTTCTTCGGAACCCCATTCCCATCCCAACCATGCAACCGATAATATTCATCCAGCATTTTGTCAAAGGCCTCACGCAAGATGACCTCTCCCTGAGCAGGGCCCTCAACAACGGGTTCATCGAAGTATCGTTTTGGAAGGGTATCCTCTTTTCTGGTCATCCCGTCTTTGACCAGCATCGTTCTTTCAAGGGTATAAATCCTCTCTCCAATGGTCCTCAACTCTTTAGGAGTCAAGACCAGGCCAGTGGAAAGAGCAATCAATTTAGAAAACTGCCTATATTGAGGCGCGTGAGGGCTTGAGAAGACGGTGAGGAAACGGCAGAAACCAAGGGAGTCACAGACCGCGTTTAGAAGCTCATGCCACCAGACCATTCTTCCTTTTCCTGAATAGTTGGAAAATTGACTGCTGACAGGCCCCCCATAAATTTTTCTTAGTACATCCTCAGGAAGGCCGAGGACGTCGAGGGAAGGACGGCTTCTCATGTGACACGCCCCGCGGGAAGAGGTGGCCATCCCCAAGGCAAAGCTTTTCGGAAGCCTTTCATCTGTCATCTCGATGGGAAAATCCTTAATATTGAGAAGGTAATCCTTTGAGGCCTCTCCAAATACCTCTCCTGCATGAGGACCTTCGGCCAGAATATTTCCAAAACCCTTTCTCCGGGCAATTCGATGAAGGAGTTCGAGGATCACCTCTCCATCCCCCCAATTGAGAGGGATTTCTGTTATTTCCTGATCGATGATTCCCCGCTGGTAGAGCTCCATGGCCCAGGCCACGTAAGATCCGGTCGAAATGGTGTCGAGACCATAGCGATTACAAAGTTCTGTCGCATAGATGATATTTTGTAGGTCGAGATTTCCCAGCTTCGTTCCCAGGGAGCCGATGGAGGCGTATTCAGGACCTTCGCCCTTTGTCCCTCTATATTTACCTTCTTCAATGGAGAAGCGATGGCGGCAGTGGGCAGGGCAACCGAAACAGGAGAGCATCCCAGTGGAAAAGGGCTCTAAGGCCTCGGCTTCCAAGGTATCGCCTTGATCCCCCACGGTTGTGCATTGGTTGTTCCGGACGCTCAAAAACCCCATCGCATTAGCATATTGGAAGAGCAGGGGGGTGCCGTACCTTCCGAGGGCCTGAACCCATTTTGTCTCCATTAGGGTTTTTATCTGCTTGAGGTAATATTTCTGATAATTTACTGGATCCGAGATGGTGATATCCAGAGATCCCCGTACGGCTACGGCTTTCAGGTTCTTGGAGCCCATGACCGCCCCCAGCCCTGTCCTCCCTGCTGAATTTTTCAAGCCAGTGCGGATCCCCGCAAAGCGAACTCGATTCTCTCCAGCCAAGCCGATACAAGCCACCTGGCTCCTCTCGTCTCCCAGCTCTTGACGAATTCTTTTTTGCGTCTCAACTGTATCGAGCCCTTTCAATTTCTGGGCGTCTCGAATCTCCACCTTCCCATTTTTGATCAAAAGGTAAATAGCGCATTTGCTTTTCCCTTTGATGACTAAGTGACTCATGCCCGACTTGACCCATTCAGCCCCGAAATCGCCGCCCACATTTGCATCTCCCAGATGGCCTGATTCAGGTGATTTCGAGGTGATATTCATCCGGGAACCGAATCCAAGCGTTCCGGTAAGGAGTCCGGCTCCAAAGATGAGGGGGTTGTCGGGAGAGAAGGGATCGAGTTGGGGGGTGTAGGATTGAGAGAGGAAATGCATGTTGATCCCTCTTCCTCCCAATAATTTTTTTCGAAGGTCTAAAGGGACAGGCTTGATTTCGATCGAATCATCGGTAAGATTAATGAAAGCAACTTTTCTTTCCAGGACCATAACGGGGTAAATTATAACAGAATTGTGTTCAAAAAACTTTCTATATAGTGTCAAATGTCAATGCTCAAATGTCAAATAAAATCCAAAGCTTGAATATTTGATGAAAAGAGATTTGCGGAAAACTCGAGAAATCTCCGATGACACGGATTAGGGACCGATCCCCCAGATAAGGAATTCATCGAAAATTCAGGAAAGTCCCTGCCTACCGGCAGGCCCTGAACCGTGCTGGTACAGGGCAGGCAGGGGTATCATCAGAGATTTCTGGACTTTTTCAGAAACCCTCAAAATCACCTTGACAAACAACTGGATTCGTAAAAGAATGTAAATAATGAAATAACATGCTTGCTCTCGTTTTTAGTAGCCTATTTGAAAAAACAATAGGATGAGGGGGCTGATATGAAAATGCAAGAGGTGAGGGCCAAGGCAAAGGCTCTGGGTTTGAAAAATACCTTCGGGCTATCGAAAATGGAATTGATCCAGATGATTCAGCGGGCCGAAGGAAATTTTGACTGCTTCGGGACCGCAACGGATTATTGTGATCAATTTCATTGTTCCTTCAGGGAAGACTGTCTCAAGCCCGCCGATCGATGATAGTAAAATCCCAATCATTCGATTCCTGCCTGTGGGAGACAGACCAAGTTCCAAGCAAATTCGTCTTGACGAAAAGCCACTTCCGCATCATGTTAATTTTAGATGGTGAGAACAAATCTCTATGGGTTCATTAAAGTAAGAGGGAATGGCGAAACAAATCTCAGACACTGCTCATAGGTTTATTCTTACTGCGGCAGTCTTCTTAGGCGCCTTTCTCCTATTTGTCTCCGAGCCGCTCATCGGCCGGCTTCTGTTACCCTTTTGGGGTGGGGCCGTTCATGTCTGGCTCATTTGCCTCATGTTTTTCCAGGGGATGCTCTTGTTAGGATATCTCTATGCGCATTTTATTGCTCCAAGAATAGGATTTTGGCATTTATGTTTTTTGGTCCTGCCATTCCTCAATCTGCCATTTCGCATTGGCGCCGAACTAAACTCCCAATCCTCTATCCCTTCTCTCCTCGTCCTCCTTCTAAGTCATTTTGCACTTCCTTTTACGGTCCTTTCGACGACAGCGGTAGTCGTTCAATCATGGATGGCTCGATCTTATTTGGGGCAAACCTATGAGCCCTATCCCCTCTATGCCGCCTCCAATGCCGGTTCACTGATTGGCCTGTTTAGTTATCCCTTCCTATTCGAACCTTTCATGGGTGTTCGAATCCAAAGTTTCGTTTGGGCGTCGTTTTATATCGTTGTTATAATCCTCATGTCCATGACCTTCTATGCACTGAGATCGGGTAAAAAAAAGGAGCTGACGTCATCTGCGGAAGGACCTAAAGGAGCGGTAGACAAGACCCCTCTTCGTTCGACCTATGGGCTATGGCTAATCATAAGCGCCCTTCCGTCTGCGCTCCTTCTCACGGTGACCAGTTTTATTTCCATGGAGATTGGATCTTTTCCCATGATTTGGATTTTACCCCTTGCATCCTATCTCGCCAGTTTTATCGTAACCTTCAGAACCGGCGTAAAGATTCCAGAACTGCTCAAAATCCTTTGGCCAGAAATTCTTCTCATCGCAGCCGCTTTCTACTTTGTCGGACCTGATAATTTCGCCACTATTTGTGCTTGCCTCGCCACCTTTTTCGTCATCTGTATCTTGGCTCATGGAAAACTCTATGAACATCGTCCGCCTGTCAGATGGCTTACAAACTTCTATCTCACCGTAGCCATGGGTGGGTTCCTCGGGGGGGTTTCTGTGAGCGTTATCGCGCCGCTTATATTTAACGGATATCTGGAATACTTGATTTTACTTTTCCTCCTCGGAGTTTTCTTTTGGTATCTGCGTGACCCATCCTTTGAAGAATTTTGGAGAAAAGCATCCTTTTTCAAAATGATTGGACGAGTGGCTCTTGTGGGAATCATCATCACTTTGTTAGGGATGGGGACGTTACACCTATTTCATGAAACCGTCAGGTTTCGGCACCGCAACTTCTATGGAATCTATCGAATTGTAGATGATCTATCTTTTGACAAAAAGCTCGGAGACATGAGAAAACTCGTGCACGGCAAAACGCTGCACGGAGCCCAAATGCTTGATCCGTCCACCCAAAGGATACCGGTCTCGTATTATTATCAGGGGGGCGGATTCGCGGATGTTTATGACACAACACCAAAGCCCTTTCGAACTGCCGTGATTGGCCTCGGTGCGGGTGTGATCTGTGCCTATGCCGAACAAGGGGATGCGGTCACTTTTTATGAGATCGATCCGGATAATTATGAAATTGCAAAGAGATGGTTTACCTATCTCAGTGAATGCAAAGGGGAGGTAAAAGTCATTACAGGGGATGGCCGTCTCTCGATGAATGATACGCTGAAGGACGGATCGAAGTATGATATCATCACCATCGATGCTTTTACCGGTTCTGGAATACCCATTCATTTATTGACCAAAGAAGCCATGGAAGTATATCTCAATCGATTGGCTGAGAATGGGATCATCCTATTCCATATTTCAAATGACTTTTATAACTTGCGCTCTGTGATCAAATCCACCTCTCGAGCTCTCAACCTCTTTGGCGCCATGAACCCTATCGTTGGTAGGGAAAGATTAAAAAAGTATGAAAACACTTCTAATTGTGTTGCCGTAGCTAGAAACCCAATGAGGCTGCGGCCGCTGATGGACCGCGGGTGGAGGCTGTTCAGCGAGAAAGACGGTCTTTCAAGGGTTAACCCTTGGACGGATGATTACATCAATATCCTTGCCCCTCTGATTGAGAAAATGAAAAGAGGGGCTGTTTAACTTGATACGTTCGACCGCGCCAAACCCCGATTTTTAAATCGGGGTAAGAAGCGCCGCTCAGTATCAACCCTGAGCATACCCCGGGCCTCGAGACTGTGTCGTAATGTCATTCTGAGGCATTAGCCGAAGAATCTCTGTTTTCCAACCTATTGATTCTATGGGATTCTTCACTTCGTTCAGAATGACAAGCATGGCATTTCCCCCCCAATATGACACAGTCTCTTCAGACCGGGGAGTCGAATGGGTTATTGGAGAAAGCAAACCTAATCCTATTTGCTAATAATGGAGGGATCCGGCTAACCCAGATCCTTCTTTTTATATGGAAAGTTGAATGCAAAACGGAAAACATCAAGTTGGTCATTTTTTTATTGGAATTGTTGTCCTAACGTGGGGAATCAACTTTGGCCTTGTTAAATCAGCCTACCAGGATATTCCCCCCGTTCTTTTTGCAGCGATACGATTTACCGTTTCTGGCATCGTCATATTCCTACTAACTTTTTGGAGAGAGAGATCCATCTCTATTCGAAAAGAAGATCTAGGGATGGTTGCTGCAGTGGGAGGAATGGGTCTGGGATTATATCAAATTTTATGGTCCCTTGGGCTTAATTTGACTTCTGCCAGTAACTCCGCACTCATTCTCTCAACCCAGCCCCTCTTAGGGACTCTTTATATGGACCTGATCAAGAAGGAGTCTGTAGGGAAAAGACAGTATCTCGGAATGATCCTGGCTCTCGGTGGCGTGATTCTGGTTATCTTAAAGCCAAGCGTAAGACTCCATTTCTCCTTAGATACCTTGCCCGGTGATTTGCTAACCTTGGTGGCGGGCCTATGTGCAGCCATCTTTTTTTCCGCCTGGTCAAAGCCACTTTTGAAAATTTACTCGCCGTTGCGACTGATGGGTTACTGTATGATCATCGGTTCATTGGCCCTCTGGCTGGCGGCTCTCCTTTTGCCACAATCTGTTGCGTGGGGTCAGATTGGAGTGGAAGCCTGGGGGTCTCTTGGATACGCTATTTTTATTTCAGGGGTTGTAGGGCATACTTTCTGGTATGCAGGGATCGACCGAATCGGGGTCACGAGGGCTCTGATCTATCTCTATTTCATACCGATATGCGCCGTCCTTTTCAACTATTCGTTAATGGGAGAAAAGATCTACATTCAGCAACTCCTGGGGGGTGCCCTGATCCTCTGGGGTGTTCACCGCAGCCTTCGCACGTGAGTTTTACCCGATCATTCTGAGAAACTTTGTTGGTCTCACAAACCAACCTACAACCCGGTTCATTCAAAACTTCTTCCTGAGAAATCCGCGCTTCCAAAAATGTTAAAAAGGGTGTATATTACAAACCGCAATTGATGATTGGTAACTTCCAATCCTCAAAATCGTCTGTAATGAATTTCTAATCTATAGAGAATTAATGTGGAGACTAAATACCTAAGAATGATCCAAGGGATGAAGAGAAGGGGACGAAAGGATTGGACAGTCTATATCCTCCGCTGCGGGGATGGGTCGCTCTACACGGGGATAGCAAAAGATGTGCAGGCTCGGGTCAAGCAACATAGTGAGGGTCGGGGGGCAACCTACACCCGGACTCGCCTGCCCGTCAAGCTGTTATATCAACAAGAAGGCTTGACGCGTTCCAAAGCTCTTATTCGAGAAGCACAGATAAAAGCGATGCCCCGGTCCAAGAAAGAGGAAATCATCTTTAGTGAACATTGTGCCTAACCATTCATTCCAGCCGTCGCAGGACAATGAAAGTACCCAAAGACAGAACTGACGACGCAGTGGCACCCTCGCGGCGAGAAGATGAGGGCCAACAGGAAAAGGAGGTACGCAATGGGAGACAAAGGCAAGAAGGACAAGGACAAGGGTCGGAAACAGAAGATAAACAAACAGGAACAAAAGTCAAAAGAGAAGCTAGCGAAGCAACCGAGAAAGACCCCTTGATAGAAAGCATGGTGAGGTGTCCGCCTCAGCCATACGGTCAACATGGTCGTGTCCCTTGATGGACAGGCAATGGCGGACGGTACCACCTCGGTGGGCTTTTCGGGGAGACAGGGGTCCAAAAGCTTGAACACCACAATTCATGACGAAGTCCGATGCCTGATCACGGACCTTTCTTCAGGGAGGAAACATCATTCAAATTTTTGTCAATAAAGAGAAACGCAGCCGTAGAGAGGAAATTGAGTACCACTGCTGGCAGGTTGGATTTGTTGCGGAAGTTATCCTTCCTTTTCCTTCTTCCCTAATGTTTTGACATTCTCTTATTCCTTTTTGGGATTATCTCTTCCATTTCTTGCCTCTTCTGTCCCACTCCCCCCCGTGGCTCTGATAATCCCGATTTTCTACTTTGGTGGGTGCACAGGCAAATAAGATAAGAATGCAGATAGATAAAATGACATATCCTATGTTCATCAACTCAATCCGTTTTTCTCCCTTTTCATCCCCCGATCCACCGCTCTCCCCATCTCCCAAAACTCCTCTTTATCCCCTTTAACTCGCTTGAGCTGAAATAAGCGCTTTGTTGACATGAATATACTCCCTATCATTCCAAACACTATTGCCAAAAGAATCAGAGAACCAAACAGAAAGGAGATAAGGCCCAAGGCATTCATTAACGCCTTACCCGCTCCTTGAGTCCCTTTGGCGTTAGTCGGCATTTCTCCTTCAGCCAACTCTACCTCCCTCTGCCAGCATAGACCTCCGAGTGCTGAGCGTGTTCTTGCCTAATTTTTAACAAAAGTTTACAGATTGAAAGTCTTTACTTTGAATTAAATGTTTCTGGTTCAATCTATTACAGGCTCTTTTTATCCTCTATGATCTGGAACCCTTTATCAATAAGTATCTCTGTCTCTTTCCAAAGATGCCGCCGGCTCGGACTTCCAAGAAGAACAATAATAATTTCTTCATTCTCACGTTCAGCAGCGCATACGAAACAATGTCCACCCCTGAAGGTGTATCCCGTCTTTCCTCCTATAAGATTTTCATCCGACCATAAAAGCTCGTCCGTATTTTTTAGAAACAAGATTTTCCCTTTTTCTGTCAAGAGTTCTGCAGTAGGTGTTCCAATTATCCCTTTTATCTTGGGATAGCCTAATGCACATCTCATTATTCTCGATAAATCTAAAGCTGTGGTATATTGCTGAGCACCGGGGAGGCCAGTCGAGTTGATGAATTTCGTATCCTTTGCTCCGATAGAAGTGGCTTTTTGGTTCATAAGATGGACAAAGTGCTTTTCAGAACCGGCCACAGCTTCTGCGAGAGCAACGGCAGCATCGTTTGCAGATGTTATGAGGGCCGCATAAAGAAGTTTCTCCACAGTTACCTTATCCCCTTTTTCAAAACCCACTTTCGAAGGGCGAACCTGGGAAGCATTTTTGCTGATTGTTACAACATCGGAAAGGTCCGCTTTCTCCATGGCTACTATCGCTGTCATTAGTTTTGCAGTACTTGCTGGAGGAAGCCGACGCTCAGGGTTTTTTGCATATAGAAGTTTTTCTGTCGACATGTCCATTACAATCGCTGATCGAGAATTAATCGTTTGGGAGAAAGTGGTTGAAAGAAAGGGGGAAAAAATGGAAATAACGAAGGCCAGACCACATAAGAAAACCTTTGTGTATCCTTTTTTGGGGTGCATTTTAGGAGCCACTCCTTAAATTTCAACTAAGAACTCTGTCAGTATTGTCAATCCTGTCCAGATCAAAGGATTTGCCAGAGTGAATTGATCCGTACTAAGACAAACAAGATTGATGGGTAAAGATGCTGGGCAGTCCTAAATCTTTGTGATCAAGCAAATGAAGAAAGCAAGAGCAGGCAGAACAAAAGAGTCTACCCTTGCTTCTCTTCGCATCTCATTCCTTATTTCGGTGGGACAATCGCTTCTTTGAATGCTTTGGCTGGTCTAATCTTTACGACAGTCTTTGCCGGAATCTTGATTTCTTCGCCAGTTGCTGGATTCCGACCCTTGCGGGCCTTCCTTTTAGCGAGAACGGCCTTGCCAATGCCTGGGAGAACAAAGGCCCCTCTCTTCTTGGTTTCGGCAATCGCCAGTGCGGCCATCTCATCGATCATGGATGCTGCAATCTTTTTTGAGATCTCAAACTTCTCGGCGAAATGTGTAACGATTTGTCCTTTGGTCAGAACCTTTTTCGTAGCTGCCATATTATTGGCCTCCTCTTAAGAATTTGTTATTTGAACGGCCTTCAATATACGAGAAAATGTCTTTAAAATCAAGTCAAAGAAAGATTCAAAGAGAGATTTGGTCAAACCAATTGAGATTCACCTTTGACCCTCCGATCTTTCGAAGGCTTTCAATCCTTCCTCACCAGCCTCTCGGGAAGACGGTAAACTCAATTCATCTTCAGTACCCCTTCCAACCCTCCTCCTATTCGGAATAGATACCAGGCCTTGATTCAGTGTGTTAAGATGGCTGCGATGAGACGAATCCTTCATATCGATATGGATGCCTTTTTCTCATCCGTCGAACAGAAAAGACATCCTGAATTGTTCGGTAAACCCGTAGTGGTTGGGGGCGACGGGGATCCGACAAAAAGAGGGGTGGTCTCAACAGCCCCTTATGAGGCGGACTTCGTTTTTAGCGATTCCTAAGTATCCTAAATTCTACCAGAAGAAACTTAAAAAGACTGCTATAGAAAAGTGTGGAAAACAGCCAAGAAAAATGTCATAAAAGGAGCTGTGCAAAATCCAAGAAAAATCCTACAAAGTCGTTTATAACGTGAAGGGAGAATTATGGGCATTCTTTTCAACACTGTCAGCATTTGCCAGTTCATGGTAGTGGGAGATCAGCCTGCAAAAGATCTTTATGAATGGGCATCCGACTGCCTATCCAAAAACATTTTCAATTCTATTGACAATACAACTGACGAGGTCTCCTTCGGTTGGGTCCATCTTGATGATTCCAACGAAAACAGTTTTGCTTTCCCCAGGGCCTTCTGGCGAGATCATTATCTTGGCTTCACCTTACGACGGGACAAACGCCGAGTGCCTTCTGTCGTCTTTAAAGCGTATCTGAAAAACGCAGAGAGAGAGTTTCTGGCTTCCCATCCGGGTATGGGCAGGGTTCCCAAACAGAAGAGAGAGGAATTGAGCGAAGCCGTGCGGGCAGCTCTATTTGCCAAAACCCTTCCCGTACCCTCCACCTATGACGTGGTGTGGGACACACATTCCGGGTTAGTCACATTTGCAAGTTTAAGCCCCAAGGTCATAGAGCTTTTCGAAAATCATTTCAAAAACACTTTTGACCGGTTGAGACTGGTCATGCTTCATCCCTTTTCAAGAGCCGAGCGGGTGCTGAGGAATGATCTCAAACCCGACCTTCTAAAGGCAAATCGTGCCTCGACGGGCGATGTCCTCAGCTTGATCCATGACAACCAATGGCTTGGCTGGGATTTTCTCCTGTGGCTCGCCTATAAGACTATGAACCAGTCCTCGGAATATGCGGTTAATCAGCCAGGTCCTGCTCAGGAAGGTGCACCTTTTGTCGCTTATCTCAATGATCGTCTGGTTCTTTTTGGAGAGGGAGATGGCGGAGTTCAGAAGATCAGCGTGGTAGGCTCTCAAGACAAGTTCAGCGAGGTACGCACCGCCTTGAAAAATGGAAAGCAGATTACCGAGGCAACTCTCTACTTAGAAATGGAGGAGCACCAGTGGAAGATTACCCTAAGAGCTCTGATGTTCCACTTTGCTTCGTTCAAGTCCCCTTCAATCAAACTCGAAAAAGACAACATCACCGATGAGGCCGACGAAAGGGAAGCCGCCTTCTATGAACGGATGTATGTACTTGAAGAAGGCCTTCAACTCTTCGACAGCCTGTATGCGGCATTTCTTGAGATACGTCTCGGAAAATCATGGACAGATGAAGAGAAGAACATCCGGCAGTGGTGGGAGTCTGTCTGACGTTCGTATCTCCTCTTCTCTTGTCAAGTCTTCGGGTACCCCACAACCCAAGGATCAACCATTACCAAATGAAGTGTGCAAAAAGGCAGGACCATTTCTGATCCTGCGGTCGAACCTCGTTTGATACGAACTCTTGCTTCAAATTCTCTCTAAGGTGGATCTCTTAGGGCTCCAGAAATGAGAAATTAAACGGTAGAGAGAATAAAGGAGTAGATGACATAAAACGGCTATCGCTTTTTCTCTCTCTTTTGAGTATGATTTTGTTCTTCCATAAGGAGAAAGAATGAACCAAAAAAGGGAAAACCCTTTTGACTGAGTCTTCCCTTTTTTATGATTTCGTCATCGTTTGGCTACTTTTTCTTCTTTGGCATTTTGGCATTTAGGTCATCCACCTGTTTTTTCAAGGCCTCGTTCTCTGCATTCAGAGAAGCGATGGTTGCATCCTTCTCAGCCGCCATCTTCTGGGCATCCTCCTCCAACTTCTTCACATCCAGTTTCAATTTGTCGTTGCCCGATTTGAGGTTGGCGTTTTCAGCTTTCAGTTTTTCGTTTTCGGCCTTGATATCTGCCCCACATCCTGCCAAGACCGAAACAAATACACCGATCAAGAGCAACGACAGGGCAGCAGCAATTACCCTTTTCATCTTCCTATCACCTCCTTTCTTTCAAAAATCTAATAAGTTCCCAAATTATAGATACCTAAACAAAATGCTTTCACTATGATTTCTTCTTTTTGGTGGGTTTAGGTTTGGCTTTAGGTTTTGATGGAGACTTAGCCATTTCCCTGAAAGTGGTTCCCCACCTATCGATCATCGTTCTCAACTCATCCAATTTAGCTTTTGCTTCGGAAGGCGCCGAGGCAATCATTTCTTTTGACTTTGCTAAGCCCTCACTAATAGCTTTGGCATCGGCCGTCCAGGCCTGTTTCTTACCTTTCAGTTTCTTCTCCATTTTGTTGGCCGTGACACGCAATTTTCTCCATTTATCTTCAAGGGTTTTCAGGGCCGCATTCGCCTGATCGGCAACGACCTTCTTTCCGGCTTCAACGGCCGCGGCCGCCTTTTCAAAAGCAGCCTTGGCATCAAGATAACTCTGTTTCGCTTCCTTGTACTTCCTCTCTGTCATCTGCGATTCTGCAGTATCCCATACCTCCTTGGCAGCTTTCAGGTCAGCGGAGGCATATTGATCCGCGCCAGCTGAGATAGCAGCGTCCATTGCCTTCCTCGCAGCCTCTTTTTCTGCTTCCGGGGGTTTTGAACAACCCGACAATACCATTCCCAGAGCAAAAGCCACCAATACGAATAGCGATAACTTG
>Ga0315282_10013855_pt1 | contig 12085 bp, 8 predicted proteins | sample YL17G07_20_MG_FD_203693 | JGI IMG/M metagenome (GOLD analysis project Ga0315282, IMG submission 203693) | Sediment microbial communities from Yellowstone Lake, YNP, Wyoming, USA - YL17G07_20 | ecosystem: Environmental > Aquatic > Freshwater > Lake > Sediment | place: USA: Wyoming | collected... | reverse complement strand
GACGAACTTCGGCTTGCTCTGGGAGTTCAACGGTGGACAGACCGCCATCGGCTTGGCCGCCACGAATGTGGGAGGCGCGCTTTCGAGCTACCTCGGCGGCGATCAGGGGCTGAAGGATGACGTGCCGAGCGCGTTTCACCTCGGCGCGATGCACCGTCCCGCCCATTTCCTCATCCCCCTTACGCTGCTCGCCGACCTCTCGCTTCCACGCGACAATGAGGCCACCCTTTCCGTCGCGGCGGAGGCGCGGCCCGTCGGACCGCTCTCGCTCCGCATCGGTTACAACTCCCTGGTGCGGTACGTCTCTTCCGTCGGTCCGGACGATGCCCGGAACCGCAAGCTCTCCTTCGACGACCGCCGTACCTCCGGCTTCGGAGGTCTCGGCCTTTCGTTCGGTACGGGACTCGTGTGGAAAGGGTTCGGCCTCGACTACGCCTACAGCCTCGCCGGGCCGTTCGGCGGAGTTCACCAGCTCACGGTCCACTACCTCTGGTAGATTCCTCCTTGACACCGGCTCGGCTTTGCTGACAGACTTGGAGCCGATGGCGGAATCCCACACCCGCTCATGGCGAGGCTCTCCTGCCCATGTCACGTTCATCTCCAGGCCACGTGCTGAAGGATGCAACAATGAACGAGAGGAAACCGTGCCGCTGGGGGCGCATGGAGGAATTGCGCCCGGATCAACTTGAAGCGATCGTCGCGGAATCGCCGGTGGCATACTGGCCGCTCGGACTCATCGAGCACCACGGCTGGGCGTTGCCGGTCGGGTTCGACGGGGTGAAGGCGCAGCGCTTCTGCGAGCGTCTTGCGGAGAGGACCGGCGGCGTGGTCCTACCCGTGATGTGGTGGGGAAGCGGCGGCGCTCACGGGGAGTTCAAGTGGACCCTGTACCAGGACCCAATAGTCGGGGAGAAGGCGCTCGGCACGACCGTGCGGAAGCTCATCGACTTCGGGTTCCGAGCGATAGTCGCCATCGCCGGCCACTACCCGTGGGACGGGGTCATGAACCGTGCGCTCGGGGCGGTCCGAGAGGAACACCCGGATGTCCTGTTGCTCTGGGGGATCGAATGCACCATCGGTGGACCGGACCTGAAGCTGCCCGGCGATCACGCGGCGCGATGGGAAACCGCCTACGGGCTTGCGCTCCTGCCGGACCTCGTGGACATAGACTCCCTGAGACCGGGGCGCAGCGCGAAGGTGTGGCCGAACTCCGGTCCACCGCCGGTCGAGCGGCAGTACAAGGGTGTGAGCTTCGAGCCCGGCGACCCGCTCTTCGCACAACTGGGTGAGGACCCGCGCACGAGTTCATCGGCGGAAGAGGCAGAAGCTCTGCTCGGTCGGCTTGCCGACAGGCTCGTCGCGCAGGTCAACGAGCACGTGGGGCGCGCCTGACGCTCCTCACCCAAGCGAACGAATGTCCACCGATCGGGCGCAGCGTGTCGCGCCCCACCCTCGAACCCGGAGTCCCTTCCATGGAATCGGTTCCCGAGCGAATCCATCAGACTCAACTCCTTCAATACCCCGGCCCATGGTCGTTTGGCCTGCCGCGGACGGCGATCATCCTGGTGAGCGACGCGCAGTTGGAGGAACTGACGGACCCTGACCGTCCGGTGGACCTGAGCCTCAGCGCTACGCCGAATGTCAAGAGCTTGCGGCAGGTGTGCGAGGACGCCGCCGCACGCGGCGCAGACACGCTCATCGTGGCGTTCGATCACTTCTGGAGCCAGTACCGTCCCGGTCAGGGCCACACGCCGCGCCTGCTCATGCCCGACACCGACCAGTACATCGGGCGCATCGCGAAGATCAGCCGGTTTGCGGAATCGTACGGGCTCGGGCTGGAGTTGAGCCTCATCAGCCCGCTCGAACTCGGCGCTGGCTACCGGACCGCGACGGGCGAGTCGGGACGGTGGGTCCACTACCGAGAAGGTATCCGGGACCCCAGGACCGGCGGCTTTACAGTCCAGTACTGGCAGCACCGGCGATGGGGAAACAACAAGGGCGCATTTGAGGTGATACCGAGCGGAGTCCGCGTGTTCGCCTTCCGGGAGAAGAGCGTCCCCGGAACGCCCCTGTTCAGCGTCGCGGCGGACGAGATCCACGAGGTGAGCGAGTGCGCTACGCTCGACGAGGCGGACGCGCCGGAGTACCGGAACGGTGACTTCCTCGCCCGGCGCGTGACGGTGCGAGGACGTGGGCGTACGGGCGTTGGCGACCTCGACCGGGTGCTCGTCGTGCAGGTATACACCACCCTGGAAATGGACTACTTCAGCCCGAAGGCGAAAGAGTTCCTCACGGACCTGCTCGACCGCTACCACCGGGCGGGAGTCAAGCTGAACGCGCTCTACGCCGACGAGACGCACATCCAGCAGGACTGGGGCTACTTCAACCACCACGACCACGGGCAGTTCGCCCTGCGGTACGTCAGCAATCACCTCGCCCGCACGTACGCGAGCCGGTTCGGCGAACGGTATGCCGATTTCGACCGGTTCCTCGTCTACTTCTGTTACGGCCAGCACGACTTCCTGCCGACGACCGGCGCCAGTTCCCCGGCACAGCACGTGTTCGGTCCGTCCGTCGAGGAAATCCACCGGACGTTCCTCTTCCGGGCGCGATACTATCGCCTCGTCGAGGGCGGTGTTATTGACCTGATGGCGGGTGCGAAACGACACGCGGAGCGATTGGCGGGGGGTACACTCCCGGCACGAGCGCACGCGACATGGGCGGAAAGCCCGACCATCGACCAGTGGGACACCGGCCCGCTGCCGCACGCCTCCCAGCAGTACGAGTATACCTCGGCGTTTCGCTGGTCGAACACCGTCCATCAGGCTGCCTCGGCGTGTCAGGATTACTTCCGCTGGAACGACTTTCTCACCGGAGGTGGGAACGATCACGCCGAGGGGGGATACGCCGACCGGGACTACTTTGCCCTCGCCCTTGCGTGTTCGACGGGGATTCTCAACGACGTACCCTACGCCTACGCCGCGCACTGGGGGATGCCGACCGAGATCGCCGAGCGACGGCAGGCGCTCGTGGATGCACACGGCGCGTGTGCCTCGCCGACGTTCCAGGCGGTGGAAGATTCACAGCATCGGGACGTTGACGTCTTGATGCTCTATCCGCTCGACCTCGTCGCCGTCGAGGAGCGGTTCGGCAGTTGGATGGTCCAGTATGGCTACGCGAACTACGTGACGGCGGACAAGCTTGTTGCGGAAGGACGGGTGATCGAGGGCGGGAAGATCGAGATGCGGGGCCGGGCGTTCTCGACGCTCGTCGCGCTCTTCGAGCCGTTCCCGTCAGATGATCTCCTCTCGCTCGTGCGTCGCTTCGTCGAGGCTGGTGGCCGCCTCGTCTGGTCCGGCCCACCGCCGGTCCTGACGCTCGAGGGCCATGATGCGCTCACCGCGTGGCAGTCGCTGTTCGGCGTCGAATACCGACCGACCGCCCCGCTCGGAATCCCCGCGCCGGGCAGGATCGTGCGCTTCACCGGTCGCCTGGCCGAAGTTCCCGCGCAGACGATTCTCACGGACATGCTGGTGGACCACGTCTACCCGCTTAACCCAGGCAGCGATGCAGTTCCCGTTGCGCACGTCGCCGATTGGACCGTCGGTACGACGCGGCAGGTCCCCGGCGGGGGAACTGCGACGGCGCTCGGATTCCGTCCGCGCGACGACCAGTCGAAGAGCCTCGGCGATGAGGTTCGAACGTGGTTCGAACTCCTGAACGCACTGGGGGCGTACCCGCCGACCGGACGGATCGCCGGTGTGAACGACGACACCGAGTACGTCTCCCGCACGACGCCGTACCTTGCCTGCCGATTCCCGAACGGGACGACCGCCATCGCGGTGCACTTCCGGGACTACCCGGAGGGCTGGCACGGTGGGTTCCACCGCGAGGAAGAGCGCGACCGGGAATGGCTGGGCGCTCATCCTCTACCCTCGGACCGGTTCACCCTTCATGGCTTCACGGTGAACGGCCACCGGGTCACGTACGAAGGACGGCTCGCCGTGGCGTTCCGCCTGGACGAGCGCGGGGAGCTCCTCGCCTTCGCCGGGTACGACTGCATGGAGATCACCATCGATGGTCGGACCTGGCGCTTCGGGGATGAGCCGATCCGTCACATCGCCTGGGCGCCCATACCCCCGGAACAACGGGTGGACGACGGCGCGCTCATGCGCATCTGGGTTGACGGCGCGGGCACGCTGCGCGTGCCGGTTTCGCCCGACGTGCCCGATGTCAGGCTTGCGGCCGAGGGTGCGACGCCGGGGAGTCGGGGCGACGTGGTTCCCTCCCGCTGCGTGAACGCCTGGACCACGTTCGACATGACCCCCGCTGTGAGCAGGCGGTGGCTCTACGTCGTGAGGGGATGACCCGGAGACCGGACGGGCGCGCCTGATCAACCCGGGTCGTACCCGATCAACTCCATCACCGCGCCAACCAGCACGAACGACCCGCACGCGACGATGAGACCGTCGGCGGATGTCACCTCTCTGGCACGGGAGAACCCCTCCGCCACGCTTGCGCATGTCTCGACGTTCCCATGGACCGTTCTCCAGGAAGGCTCCATCTCGTCCATCGGCATGGAGCGAATGCCCGGTATCTGGGCAAGTATCACCCATTTCGCCATCGGCGCGAGGACGCGGGCAAGCTCATCGACGCGTTTGTCGCGCGAACAACCGAAGAGGAGCGTCGTCCCTCTGTCCGCATGGTCGGGGAACCGTTCACGAATTGCCGCGACGAGCCGTTCCGCAGAGTCGGGGGTGTGCGCCACGTCGAGGAGGAGCGGGGGCGTCCCGTCGAAAACCTGCAACCTCCCCGGCACGTTTGTCTCCCATGCCACGCGCCTGACGATGCCGGGGTCGAGCGGGACCTCCGCCCGGTGGAGCGCCGTCACGGATGCGGCGAAGTTCCAGCGCTGATGCGCGCCCATCATCCCCATCCGCAGGCCGGGATACTCCGTCCCATCGACGGTGAGCGTCCAGGGATCGCTCTTGTCGTCCACCGGCACGTCCTTCCCCATCCACGTCGGGAGGACCCCGAACTCCGCGCACTTCTTGCGGAGCACCGCCGCAGCCTCCTGCGTCTGGCATCCGATCACAACCGGCGCGTTCGGTTTGATGATCCCCGCTTTCTCTCCGGCGATCTCGGCGACCGTCGAGCCGAGGTACTTCGTGTGTTCGAGCCCGATCGGCATGATGATCGCCACTCGTGGCTGCACGACGTTGGTCGCGTCCAACCGTCCGCCCATGCCCACTTCGATGACACCCCATTCGATGCGGGCGCGGCGGAATGCCTCGAAGCCCACGCCGGTCAGCACGTCGAAGAAGGAGAGCCGGTCCTCGTCGTGTTCCGTCTGCCACCGCGTCGCCCACGGTTCGAGCCGGGTCATGATCTCGGCGAACAGGTTCTCCTCGATCTTCGCCCCATCCATGCGGATGCGTTCGCGGAAGCTGACGAGGTGCGGCGAGGTGTAGACGCCGGTCCGATGGTCATGCGCCCTGAGGAGCGCGTCGAGATACGCCGCAACCGATCCCTTCGCCTTCGTCCCGGCGACGTGGAGGGCTGGCCACCCCCGTTCCGGATTGCCGAGTTCCCGCATCAGCGCGACGACCCGGTCCAGCTTGAACGCGGCGTCGTACTGGAACGAGGGCTGCTTCTCATAGTCGATGAGCTTGTTGAGGTAGGCGGTCGCTTCGTGGTAGGTCATGGAACGTTTTCTCTTACGGTGCCCAAAAGTATGGCGTACGCGCGATGTCTTCCGTTCGGTGCCCTTACCCCTCGTCGTCAATCAGACTGGTCTGCTCCGCGCCGTCGCCTTCGACGTGCTTCGGGGCTTCTTTGTACGTGTTCGCCACACCCCGGGTGTAGGGGAAGTCAATCCGCTTCCCCGCGAGGAGTTCGGCGACGGTGATCAACTGTATGCGCGGGTGCTTGCCCCACGGCGAGTCGTAAAACCCTGCCGACGCGGCTTCCGTCCGCATCGGGCCGGTCGGCTCCTCGAAGCTCACGAGCACCCCGATCTGCGCGTCCTCCCGCTCGACGACGCCGACGAGGTCCCGCACGTGGGACACCGTCGTCTTCCCCGCCTTCACGCTGAAGACGATCTGTTTTGTCTTGCCCCCCTTGGCGGTTTCGTCGTGGAAGTACAGTACCCCGTCAATACCCCTGTCCGCGCCCTTCTTGTCGCTCGGACGGGCGTGCGGGACGAGGCTGAGCGCCCAGAGCTGGAACTGCCACGGATCATCCTTCGCAAGTTGTTCGGCGTCGTAGACGGTCGTCGGCTCGCCGACGACCCGGTACGTCTTCCGCACTTCCTCGCCGAACGTGTCGTCAAGCCGCGTCCTGATGAGGTTCGTGGCAAGATGGGTGATGTCAATGCCGACCCACTTCCGTTTGAGCTTGTGCGCTACGGCGATTGCCGTGCCGCACCCGCAGAACGGGTCGAGCACCGTGTCTCCCTCGTTCGACGAAGCCCGGATGATCCGTTCAAGGAGCGCCTCCGGTTTTTGCGTCGGGTAGCCGAGACGCTCGGCAGCTTGGGAAGATATGGGAAGTATGTCGTCCCATAGACTCTGCACTTCTTCCCCTTTGAGTTCATCCACATATCGTTTGCGTCGGATGCGACCGGCTTTGGATCGCGGGAAATGGAGGCGACCTTCTCGGTCCCATTGTTCCATCCTCTCCCGCGATATCGCCCACCCCTTTTCCGGTGGTTTGTACCCCTTGTACTCGTACATCAAGTTCGGTCTCGGATTCGGACTCGCGAGGTTGTCAATCCCATAAGGACGCCCGTCTTCGTCAACGTGCCGAAAGAACTTCTCGAGGTAAGATGGATCATTGGGACGGTATTGCGTGTTGAAGGTGGCCCGCTCGGTTCTGCCGTAGTAAAGAAGCATATCCGTACTACATCCGAACCTGTTTGCTGGGCCAGCCTTACCGTACTTGCGTTTCCAGACGATTTCATTCCTGAAATTCTCCCCGCCAAACACCCCATCCATGAGCATTTTGAGGAAATGGCTCGCGGTGGGGTCGCAGTGGAGGTAGATCGAGCCGGTGGGCTTGAGCACACGGCGCAGTTCCACGAGGCGCGGGGCCATCATCGTCAGGTAGGCGAGCATGTCGTTTGTGCCGAGGAACATGCGGAAAGCCTGCATCGCTTGGGAGACGCGACCGCCTCGCTCGACGACCTCTTCGTAGGTTCGGGCCGCCGCCTCGTCCCAGTGCCACGTGTCCTCGAACGCCTTGATCTGCGCGGCGGACTCCGAGCCGTTCTTCTCGGCGAACAGGACGTTGTACGTCGCGTTCGAGTTGAACGGCGGGTCGAGGTAGATGAGGTCCGCCGACTCGTCCTTGACGTGCTCGCGGAGCACGTTCAGGTTGTCGCCCTACGCCGCCCTGACAAGCTTGACGCTCCACTAGTCGAGGACGTTCTCGTGCAGGTAGTCGAGCGCGCCGCGCACGCTGACGAACCCCACGGGCCGCCTCATGTCATCCACGACCGGGATGTGTCGGTAGCCACTGATCGCCATGAGGTTGAGCGCCTGTCCGAGCGTGGCATCGAGCGTCAGCGAGTCCGGGTTGGGAGTCATCACCTCCCGGAGCTTCACCATACCCAACTGCCGCCGCTCGAAGGCGAGCTTGTTGAGCACGTCCCGCTCGGTGAATATCCCGACGAGAACGCCACCCTCCACGACGAGCACGGCACCGTAGCCCTTCCTGCGCATCTGATCGACGGCCTCGGCCACCGTCGCCGTCGGGGGTAGCGTGATCGGCTCCGGGGGCTCCAGGTCGGCGAGCCTGACTTCATGGAAGTGCCGGCTCACCTTCCCGGTCTGTTCGCGGGGCAGATCGAGCCCGCCGAGATCGGCTCCGCAGTGTTGGCACAGGTCGGCGCCGCTGATGTTATCATGGTCACAGTAGGGGCATTTCATACGAGCGCTCCGTCGCAAGGCGGATGTACTGCTACGACACGTCCCATACGTCACCGGCGTTCAGCAGGTCTTCCAGTTTCCCCGCGCCCGACGTTTCCCGCGCGCGGGTGATCTGGTTGACAAGAAGCTCCTCGTACGTTGGCCTGTCCACCGCGCGAAAGACCCCGACCGGAACGGGGAAATCGGGATAGGTGAGTTGCGTCAGAAAGTAGGCGAGACTGGGGCTTGGAGCGCTCTCGTCGTGGACCATGATGTCGCTCTCGGTAACCCCGTTCTCACCGATGGTTACGGCCTCCGGCGTCATCCCGCTCAAGCGAATACCCCTGTTTCTGTCCTTCCCGAAGACCATGGGCTTGCCGTGCTCAAGATAGAGCACCCGGTCAGACCGAACCGACTTGTCCGTGAACTCCTTGAACGCACCGTCGTTGAAGATATTGCAGTTCTGATACACTTCGACGAAAGAGGTACCCTTGTGCCGCGCCGCACGTTCGAGCGAATGGGCGAGATGCTCCGTGTCGATGTCAATCGACCGCGCCACGAACGTTGCTTCTGCGGCGATTGCTGCGCAGAGGGGGTTGATCGGCTGTTCGATGGTGCCCATCGGACTCGATCGAGTCTTCTTCCCGAACTCCGAGGTCGGCGAGTACTGACCCTTCGTAAGCCCGTAGATGCGGTTGTTGAAGAGGACGACGTTGATGTCGAGGTTCCGCCGCATCGTGTGGATGAAGTGGTTTCCCCCGATGGCCAGACCATCGCCGTCACCGGTGGCGACCCAGACCGAAAGCTCCGGCCTGGTGATCTTGAGGCCCGTCGCGATGGTCATCGCACGCCCGTGGATACTGTGAAAGCCGTACGTGTTCATGTAGTACGGAAACCGGCTCGAACAGCCGATGCCTGAGATGAACACGAAGTTCTCCCGTGGAATCCCGAGCTCCGGCAGCATCTTCTGCATCTGCGCGAGGATCGAATAGTCTCCGCAACCCGGACACCACCGCACTTCTTGGTCGGTCACGAAGTCCTTGCGCGTCAGCTTCACTTCTTCGACGGCGAGCGCCGTGCCTCCCTGCCCATCGCCCTTGCTTGTACTGCCACTCATCACGCATCACCTCAGAGAAGCTGCTCGATTCGCTCGACGAGTTCGTGGACCGTGAACGGACGACCCTTCACCTTCGAGTGCGGGATCGCGTCCACGAGGTAGCGCGCGCGAAGCATCAGCGCAAGCTGCCCCAGGTTCAACTCCGGCACGAGCACCTTCTTGAAACGAGACAGGACGCCGCCAAGGTTCTTGGGGAACGGATTCAGGTAGCGGATGTGGATGCTGGAGACCGGGCGACCGAGCTTGTGCAGTTTCTCCACCGCCGTGGTGATCGAGCCGTACGTGCTACCCCATCCGACGACGAGGACCTCGCCTTCCGGCTCGCCGAAGATCGTTTGCTCCGGGATGAACTCCGCAATACGGGCGATCTTCGTCGCCCGGAGCGTCACCATCTTCTCATGGTTCTCCGGATCGTAGCTCACGTTGCCGGTGACGTGGGATTTCTCAAGGCCGCCGATGCGGTGCTCCAGCCCCGGTGTGCCCGGTATCGCCCACGGACGCGCCAGGGTCCTCTCGTCGCGCAGATAGGGCTTGAACGTCTCCGGGTCGGTCCAGAACTTCACGGTCAGGTCGGGCAGCTCGCGTTCCGACGGGATGCGCCACGGTTCGGCGCCGTTGCCGAGATAGCCGTCGGAAAGGTAGATCACCGGGGTCATGAACGTCACTGCGAGGCGCACCGCCTCAAGCGCCATCTGAAAGCAATCCGCCGGGGAAGCCGGTGCGACGAGGGCAATCGGCGATTCGCCGTTTCGACCGAAGACGGCCTGGAGGAGGTCCGCCTGTTCGGTTTTCGTTGGAAGACCGGTGCTCGGACCTCCGCGCTGAACATCGACGATCACGACCGGCAGCTCGGTCATCACGGCGAGGTTGATCGCCTCGCTCTTGAGCGCCAGGCCCGGACCGGAGGTTCCCGTCAACGCAATCGCTCCTCCGAACGCCGCACCGATTGCCGCGCCCATGGCGGCGATCTCGTCCTCCGCCTGAAAGGTCATCACTGCGCAGCTCTTGCGCGAGGACAGCTCATGCAGGATGTCGCTTGCCGGGGTGATCGGGTAGCTGGCGTAGAAGAGCGGGCGTCCCGTTCTCGCCGCCGCTGCGATGAATCCCATCGCCGTCGCCTCGTTCCCGGTCACCTTCCGGTACCGTCCCGGCACGAACTTGGCCTTCTGCACACGGAAGAACGTCGGGAAGATCTCCGTCGTATCGGCGTAGTCGTACCCGGCCTTGAGCGCTCTGACGTTCGCCTCGGCGATTGCCGGGTCCTTCCGGCCGAAGTAGCGGTTGTAGAACTCCGTGGTCGGCTCCATCGGACGGTCAAAGAGCCGGTAGAGCACGCCGAGAGTGTACGTATTCTTGCAGCGTTCCTTGTTCTTCGGGGTGAGCGGGCTGTCGTGAAGCGCGTCCAACGTCAGCTTCGTGATGGGGATCTTCACGACCTGATACCCGGAAAGCGAACCGTCTTCGAGGGGGTTGACGTCGAATCCGGCCTTCTGAAGGTTCGTCTTGGTGAACTCGTCGGCGTTGACGATGATGATGCCGCTATCCCGCAGGTCCCCGAGGTTCACTTTCAGGGCCGCCGGGTTCATAACCACGAGCACGTCCGGTTCGTCTCCCGGGGTGAGGATGTCGTGATCGCTGAAGGCGATCTGAAAGCCGCTCACTCCGGGAAGCGAGCCGGCGGGTGCTCGAATTTCCGCCGGATAGTCCGGAAACGTCGCTATGTCGTTGCCCGCAATTGCCGATGCGTTGGTGAACTGGGTGCCGATCAACTGCATCCCATCGCCGGAATCCCCGGCAAAGCGAACGGTGGCCGTATCGAGTTGCTCGACACGCGGTTTCCGGCGGTTCAAGACTCCGAGTGTGGAAGACATGGAAACGAGTTCCTTTCACCGCCTCATCGACGCCACGTCACGCACCTTCCGGCGTCGCCATGTGCTGCTCAGGCCGGGGAGGCAAGTTATAGACATCCTTGGGGAAGTGAGCCACGATGAAGTTCACGATCGCCGCCGCAGGGAGGGAGGCGACCGGGCGTCCTTCGGCGTCCACGATGGGAACGTTCCGGTACCCGCCTTCGCTCATCACCTCGATCGCATCGCCAAGGGAGTGCTCGGTGGTCAACGCAATGGGGTCCGGCGTCATGAACTCGCTCACCGGTTGTTCCAGCAGCGCGGGCTTCCCGATGATCCTGTTGAGCACGTCGCGTTCGGTGAAGATCCCGACGAGTCTACCGTTCTCCACCACAAGCACGCAGGGGCAGTGCGCGCCCTGCATCCGCCGGATCACCTCCCGCGTCGCCGTGGATGGGTCAACCGTCGGGGGCAGAGGCAGGTTCACGTGGCGGATTTTCGTGTCTTCAAGCACCCCGTGGAATGGCATAGGGCTACCTCCTCGAAGGCGGAAGCGCATCGGAACGCGCCGTATCATACGACGACCCAAGTAGGGTTTCAGAAGTTCTTTTCACTTCCCGCTTGCCGCTCAGCAGGGAACATCTTCGGACAGGTTCCTACGACGCTGTCCCGGCTCGGCGAGCGCCTGTTCCAGTCTCCTCCAAAGCAGACGGTTCTGCCAGCGTCGGGAACCCGTCCCGGTGGCGGCGCGGGTCAGCCGGTAGAGGAGTATCTCTGGCGGAGCGCCAAGCCTCAGCAACGGACCCCATGTGCCGACGCCGCACGAGACGTAGAGTTGGCTGGGCCCGTGGCGATAGTGTCCAGCGACGTACGTGTGAAAGCGCTTCGCCACAAAGCCCCATGGCCACACCTGGCCGCCATGCGTATGCCCGGAGAGCGTGAGGTCGACTCCTCGCACGCACGCCTCATCAAAGATCTGGGGTTGGTGAGATAGGAGGACCACCGTCGCTCCCGACGGGATGCCCGCAAGCGCCTTGTCGAGGTCCGCCCCTTCGCCGGTGCGTCTCCCGGCCGGGTCGCCCAGTCCTGCGACGACGAGAGCGGGGGCCACTTCGACCCATTCGTTGACGAGGACGGTGATCCCGGCTCTACCGAGTGCCGCGTTCACCCGCCCGGCGCCCCCGTAGTGTTCGTGATTGCCGTTGACCGCGTAG
>Ga0315282_10013853_pt1 | contig 12089 bp, 7 predicted proteins | sample YL17G07_20_MG_FD_203693 | JGI IMG/M metagenome (GOLD analysis project Ga0315282, IMG submission 203693) | Sediment microbial communities from Yellowstone Lake, YNP, Wyoming, USA - YL17G07_20 | ecosystem: Environmental > Aquatic > Freshwater > Lake > Sediment | place: USA: Wyoming | collected... | reverse complement strand
TACCCCTAGCTCCCGAAACACTCTTTCCGCGTACTGCTTCCGACCGATCACCTCACCATTAAGCTCGTAGACCGCATCGTCTGGTCTCCGCTCGTCGTCATCGCCGTGCCAGGTAATCAGCGTTACCTTAAGGCGCTCCTTGCCGTGATAGAACTCAAGCTTTACACCGCGCCTATACCAGTGGTTAAGGAGCATCGAAAGACATCGTCCAGCGGCAGGCAGTGGAAAAGCCGTTTCAGTTTCGGGCACTGCGATAGCAACAACATGACGCGAGTTCATCGGAACGCTCTCAAGCTGATGCAGCCCCTCATCACTGTTGGCGAACTCCGAGCCATCAAACAACCACGTTGACACGAGATAGCCATCTCTGGGCATAGCGAAGCGCCAAGTGAACGTATGCTGCCGTCGTCGCTCGTCAACGGGCCTTTCGTCCCCAGGAAACGGGTTGTCCCCGGGGTAGTTGTCCGCATACGGTGCTTCGTAATCTCGTATGGACCACGTGGAAGCGCCGAGCTTCTGCCACTTAATCATGAATTCGGACAGGAATTCTGAGCCTTGCGGCTCGCATCCATTTTCGTACTTGTCAGGCGCGAATTTCAGAATTACCACGTCCTTACCCACTTTGACTTCGCTAAGTGCGATTCGCGCAACTTCCCGTTCACCGATACGTTTTCCATTCAGCTCGTAGACGGCGTTTTCAGGCTTGCGGCCCTCCTGGTCGCCCTGCCAGCTAACAGCCACCACGCTAAGCTGCTCCTTCCCACGGAAGAGTCTCAAGCCGACGCAGTTTCTGTACCAATGGTTCATTAGGGCAGGCAGAAAGCAGCCAGGCGGGAACATGTGCTGCAAATCGTCCACGCCGGGGATCACAATATCAACAACGTCATTCTCTGTCAGCGAGAGCCTCCTGACCTTCTCCAAACTCTCGTCACTGTCGGCGTACTTGACGCCATCAAAGACCCACGATGCAACCGGTGAATCCCCTTTCTGTTCACGCAAGACCCAAGTCAAGGAATGCTGACGTAGTTGTTCGCCGGTCTGTCCAGCCCCTACTGTCAGAGCTACCATCGCAACCAATGTTGCCAAGAAGGCGCTTGTACGCATCCCGGTTCCTCCTAAAGCCTCAAGGGCTGCTTCAGCCGGATTCTCTTGCTTTCAATCTTCACCGGCAATTGCCCAGGAATCGGGTAATTCCGGGGACACCATACTTAACTCTCCAGCCGTGAAAACAATTGACTGTCCCTGGTTTCCCCAGAACTCGCTGGACTACTTCAGCGCAACCTGGGCGGGATAAACATCCACGCGCCCAGGACGGATGCCGGCGCTACAGCGACAGCACGTATTCGACCAGCTCGTCGAGCTCTTCTTCGCTGAGCTTGCCCGTGTTCCCGTGCTTGCCTTCCGGGTTGCACTTGGTGAAGACTTCCTTCATGGTCGCGGCCCGGCCATCGTGCAGGTACGGCGCGCTGCGCCAGCATTCGATGAGCGTCGAGGTCTTGAAAGGCTTGCCCTTGTCCATCCCCTTGCCGAAGCCGAGGTCGTACTGCTTCAGGTCGCTGTAGAGCGGCGGCGCGTGGCACGTATCGCACTTGGCCTTCTCGAATACCTTCTTCCCGCGCTTGGCCGCCTTGCTCGGTTCGCCCTTCTCAAGGCACGGGCTGGGCACGGGCTTGAGGGACTTGAGGTATTCGTCAATCGCCACAGCGTCTTCTTCGGGGCGCACGGCGAACTGGATGAAGCGGATGCCGGAGCGCACGGCTATCTCGGCGGTGTCGCGGACGCCCAGCGACATTGCGGGCGGGATCTTGTGCACGAACAGCATGCTGCGGGTGTTCTTCGGATTGCCGATGCCGTCGTTGAGCAGGTCCCAGTTGAGTCCGTCCACGCGCGAATCAGGGTGGCAACTGCTGCAGCTCTGCCACTTCTGGAAGCACAAACGCGCGTCCTGGAAGAAGAGTTCGCCTTTGCGGGTGGCGGTCACGGCGGGCTGCGTCCCGAGCGGAATGGACTTGGCCTTGACGTTGAGACTGGGGAGTACGTCCACTACGCCCAAAGCGCCGGTGAAATACTCGGCGATGTACGCCTGCGTGCCGATGATGACCAGGTCGCGCGGGCCTTCGCCGGCCAGGGGCAGGCGCCGCCGCAGACCCACCAGGAAGCTCAGATCGTTGGGCACGTCCGCGGCCGTGGACGAAGCGTCGGAAACTTTCTGGCCGGCCGCGACCTTGGTCAGCTTCTCGTGGAGGCCGGCGCGGTCAATGACGCTCAGTTCATGCGTGCCGGCGTGCGTGACGCAGAGGTACTTGCCGTCCGCCGTGCAGGCCGCGCCGTAGGGGTTGGCTGCGCCGAGGTCAACGTCATCGAGGAGCACAGTGTTGACGAGCGTCTTGCCGGCGGCGTCAATGATGGAGAGCGCGTTGGTGTTCATCCAGCCGCGTTCCAGTTGCGTGGTGGGGACCTGGTAACGGCCAAGGATGTGGGCCACGTACACGAACTTGCCGTCGGGGGAGATGCACGAGCCGCGGACGCTGCTGGAGCCGTTGGGCAGCTTCACGGTTGCCGCGACCTTGTTCTCAGCGGTGTCAATCACGCTGACGGAGGCGGATATGTAGTCGCCGTCGGCGGGGCCGACGGGCAGCAGGTTGCCCACAAAGAGCAGCTTGCCGTCGCCCGACAGCACCGCGGACACCGGCTCGCGCAGCACCGCAATGACGGCGCCCGCCTTCTTCGCGGCCGGATCAACGACCATCACGTTGTTGTTGAAACGGTTGCAGACGTAGAGCGTCTTGCCGTCCGGGCTGACCACCAGAGCGCTGGGCGTGTGGCCCACGGGGATCGAACCCGAGACCTTGCCGTCGGGCAGGTCCACAATGTGGACGCGGCCTTCGGGGACGGCGCCGGCGACGTACAGGCGCGTGCCATCCGGGGCGAGCGCCATGCCGGCCGGCTCGTCGGGAAGGCTGACGGTCTTGGTCACCTTGGCCGAGGCGACATCGAAGAAGGCGACCTGCTTCGCCGTCACGAAAGCCACGTAGACCGTCTTGCCGTCCTTGTCGGCAACCACGGCGGAAGGCGACAGGTACTCTTCGCCCGCCGCGCAGACGCAGACAGCAAGCGCCGCGCAACAAGCCGCCAACAGGACTTCGGAACCGCGCGTGTGTGTGTTCATGGTTGCCATGTGATTCCCTGTTACCCCGTGTGTGCACCACTCCTTCACCAGGCGCGTGGCACGGGCATCTTGCCCGTGGGCGTTCATGGGCTGGAAGCCCATGCCACACGCCGCAATCCCGACGTTCCCCGTGAGAGGACAGTGGTGCGATCCTTTCCGGTCGCGCCGCCGCTCTTTCCTCCGCTTACAGCTTCACCTTCGGGTGGGTGAACCGCAGCCCCTTCATGTCGTGGAAGGAGGCGTACTCGGTGACAATCGCCCCTTCCGGACCGGCGCGCATCGAGTGCTTCTCGAGCGGCTTGCCCAGCATCTTGATCTCGCCGGGCTTGAGGAAGAGCTCAGTGCGCGCCACGGCAATATCCCTGTGGCTGGGCGAAATCCGCGCTTCGACACCGGGCGTGGGCGTGCCTTCGCCGTAGAGGTACGCCGAGCCATGACGGACCTGCCAGCCTTCGACCTTCGCCTGGGCTTCCTCCGTCTTCTCGTGCCAGTGCTCCGGGATCATCTGGTTGGGGAGCAGGTAGATCTCGTGGCCGAGATAGTTGTGCTCCTTGTTGTTCATCCAGAAGATGCCGCCCATGCCCACTTCGGTGAAAATGCCCACTCCGAAGTCGAGCGTCCAGAAGTCGGCGCCGCGGAGGCGGTCAACGATGGGGTAATCGAACCACTTCATCATCTTGTAGTAGGCTTCTTTGGCCTTCTCGGCGTCGAACTTGCCGTCTTTGTAGAACTCCTCGTTCTTGAACGTCTTCACCTTGTGCTTCGCCATACCCGGCAGTTCATCCTCCGCCCTGGCCGTACCCGCGGGAAGCGCCAACGCTGCGCCGCCGATCATGAGGCCGCCAATCATCTTCCGCCTGCTCACATTCGCCATCGCGTCACTCCTTTGCACGAGCGGCCGGAATCACTTTCCCGCCTTGCCCTTCTTGCCCTTGAGAGTGTTGTACAGGTCGAACGCCTGCTCCGGTTTCGCGTTCTCGTGAACAACCGTCCGTACCGCCTGCACCATGGCGACGGGATCGTCGGCGCCGAAGATGTTGCGGCCCATGTCAACGCCCAGCGCGCCCTGGCTGATGGCCTTGTACGCCATCTTCAGCGCGTCCAATTCGGGAAGTTTCTTGCCGCCGGCGATGACGATCGGCACCGGACACCCGGCCACGACCTCCTCAAAGCCCGGCTCGCAATAGTACGTCTTGACGATGTGCGCGCCGATCTCGGCCAGCACGCGGCAGGCCAGGCCGAGGTAGCGGGAGTCGCGTACCATCTCGCGGCCGACCGCGGTCACGCCAAGGCTGGCGATGCCGTAGCGGTTGCCGGCGTTGATCAGGTGCGACAGGTTGGCCAGCGTTTCCTTCTCGTGGACGCCGCCGACATACGCCTGCGCGGTGATCGCAGCGGCGTTGAGGCGGATGGCGTCCTCGATGTCCACGCCGATGACCTCGTCGCTGAGCTCTTTCAGGACCGTCGCGCCGGTGCTGCAGCGCAGGACGACCGGCTTGTTGCTTTCGGGCGGCACACAGGTGCGCAGCGCGCCGCGCGTGCACATCAGGCAGTCAACGTGCGGGATCAGCGGCGGGATGACCAGGTCCATCCGCTCGATGCCCGTGGTCGGTCCCATGAGGTAGCCGTGGTCGAAGGCCAGCATCACCGTGCGGCCCGACTTGGGGTTGAAGATGCGGCTGAGGCGGTTCTTCATGCCCCAGTCAAGCTGCGCGGCGCCCCGCAGGTAGAAACCGGAGGTCTGCATGGGAATGCCAAGCCCGAAGTCTTTCTTCTCGCCCTTCTCGCTGGCTTTCTTCTCCGTCGTATTCGCATCAGGCATTCGCTTCCGCTCCTTCCACAAACCCCTTGAAGATCAACGACACCGACACGGCGCCGGGATCGGGCGAGCCAATGCTCTTCTCGCCGATATTCCTCGCCCGGCCGATCCGCGCCGCTATTGCTTTGGTCGCTTCCGCGCCCTGCGCCGCGGCCTCAGCGCCCTTGCGCAGGGACCCGATGACGTCAGTACCGGCATCCGCCGCCGCCCGCATGCTCTGCACGGCGGGGATGAGGGCATCGAGCATGGTCTTGTCGCCCTGTTTGGCCTTGCTGGATTTCTGGATGCTTGCCAGTCCGCCCTCGAACATTGCGGCGAGGGCCTTTGCATCCAGCGTCTTCTTCTTCGCGGCCACGGGCGCCATGCCCATGAAGAAGGACCCGAAGAGCGGGCCGGTGGCGCCGCCGTCCGTGCCCATCACCGCCCAGGCGATGTTGTTCAGCAGCGTCTGGAGATCGGCTTTCCTCGAGGACTCGATGGCCTTCTCCATGTTGCCCATGGCGCGGGCCATCGTGGTGCCGTGGTCGCCGTCGCCGCCGACCGAGTCGTACCTGCCCAGCGCGTCAACGCTGGCGCGGATCTGCGCCGCGGCAGCGCGGAACATGGCCACGAGTCTCTCGCCGTCAACTGTCTGTGCCATGGTCTGGACTTGTCCTGCGTCTGTCAGCCACACCGGGCTATGAGCTATTGGCTATTGGCTTCAGCCGCATGCCGCGATGCATCGGCCAATAGCTAATAGCCAAGCTCCTTATTTGACCGTCAACGCCGGCGAGTCGCACGGCGCATCCCACAGTTCCAGCAGTTCCTTGTCCATGCGGGCGAGGACCATCTGGAAGCCGCCCATCTCCTGAACGGTGAGATACTCGCCGGCGAGCGTGCGGGCCAGGTTGACCTTCTTCTCGTCGAGGATCTGCTTGCAGCGGCGCAGGACGACGTACTGTTCCATCAAGGTGGTCGCGCCGACGCCGTTGATCATGAGCAGCACGTCCTCGCCGGCCTGGATGCTCAGGCTCTGCATCAGCTTGGAGAGCATGATGTCGGCGGCGCGGTCGGCCTTCAGGTTTTTCTCGGTGATGCCGCCGGCTTCGCCGTGCTGGCCCATCCCGATCACGTAGTCTTCGGGGCCGATCTCGGCGATGACCTGGCCGGTGCACGGGTGCGTGCAGCCGCTGGCTGCAATGGCGACGGTGGCCATGTTCGCCGATATCTTCTCGGCCACAGCCACGACTTCGTCCAGCGACTTGCCGGCTTCGGCCGCGGCGCCCGCCACCTTGTAGACAAAGAGGCAGCCGGAGAGCCCGCGTCCCTCTTCGGTCTTGACGCCCTTGATGACGTCAATCTCCTCGTGCGTCAGCACCTGCTTGATCTTGATGCCCTGCTGCTCGGCCATCGGCACGGACATGTTGGCGGAGAGCACGTCGCCGGCATGATTCAGGACGATGAACAGGATGCCCGCGTCGCGCTTCATCCGCTTGAAGGCTTCGAGGACTTTCGGGGGTCCGGGCGCGGCGAAAATCTCGCCGGCCACGCTGACATCGAGCAGGCCCTGGCCGACAAAGCCGCTGAGGGCCGGTTCGTGCCCGGTGCCGCCCAGCGTCACGAGGGCGACCTTCTTCCGGGGCTTGGACTTCGCCCGCACGACGAGGTTGCCGGAGACGATCTTGATCTTGGTGGAGTTTGCGATGGCGTAACCTTCGAGCAGTTCGCTCACGAGGTTGGCCGGGTCATTCAGGAACTTCTTCATAGCCATCTGTCTTTCCCCTCCGGTAGTAGCACGGGCGTCCCCGCCCGTGTGGTGGCGCAGGCAGGATGCCTGCGCAAAAAAAACACGGGCGAGACGCCCATGCTACTTCTTCTCCTGCATCAGCTCGATCACCGCGTCGCCGTCCATGATGAAGGCGATGCGCAGCGTGGGCGTGGCGTCACAGGGAGGCACGAGCACCTTCTTGCCTTTCACCGCGGCTTCGAGGTCGTCCACCATGAACGCGGCGTGCGAGCGCGACTGCACTTCCTTCGGGAACGGGTTGCCCTTCTCGAAGCGCACGAACTCAACTCTGTACGGGTGCTTCGCGGGGTCGGTCACGTGGACCTTCGCCCCCTCGATGAACGTGGCGCCCTCGTATTTGGTCTTCGTGGGAACGCCGAAATGGTGGAACTCCACGGTGGCCATCCTGCTCCCCCTCCTTAAGCGCGACGGTCCTATCTCCATACACCCCGGCTACGGCATTTGCAACGCGCGCCCCGACGATTTTCTAACCGCCAAGGCGCCAAGAGCGCCAAGAACGGCTCTTATCAAATCTGTTCTTCTTGGCGTCCTTGGCGTCTTGGCGGTGAATAGCCCAGGCTACGGGCGCGCAGTCAGCTCCTTCCCCGTTGGCTGCCCCTGCACGCGCGCGTCGGACCCGACGGGACTGACCACGCGGAAGCCCACGTTGAACACCTGCTGGTATGGCCGGTATGCGAGACGGAACGACGACGTGGCACGGTAGGGTCTGTCAATCCAGGAGCCGCCGCGGACGACACGCAGGCCCTCAGCCTTCAGGTCGTTGCGTCCGTCGGCGTCATTGTACGGATAGGGCTTGAAGGCCGAGAGCGTCCACTCCCAGACGTTGCCGTGCATGTCGTGCAGGCCCCACGGATTGGGCTTGTACTTGCCGACGTTGGCCTGAATCTTCTCGCCGTCGTTAAACCGCGCATCCTTGGGCGTGAAGTCCTGGAAGATCGGGTTGGGGTTCTTCACAGGCTGCGGGTTCACGCCGTCCACCGCCAGGAGTCTGATGGACTGGTCCGCGAGGTCGGCGAAGGGCGAGAAGTCGGTGTCAATCCCGCCGTAGAAGAACGGCGTCTTCGTGCCGGCGCGGCAGGCCCACTCCCACTGCGCTTCCGTGGGCAGCGTGAACTGCTTGCCGGTCTTCGCCGACAGCCAGCGGCAGAAGTCCAGTGCCCGCTGCCACGACACGCGGATGACCGGCTGGTTGGGAAGATAGGACGGGTAGCCGGGCGTGGTGTGGTCCTTGTGCTGCATGTCCATGTAGCCGCTGTGGTGCAGCGGATCGAAGCAGTTGTACTGCTGGTTGCTGATCTCGGTGATGCCCATCCAGAAGGGCTTGTCAATTCTCACCTTGGCCCTCGGCCGCTCGTCGGCGTAGCTGTCGGTCGCGCCCATGACGAACTCCCCCGGCGGGATCAGCACGAGGTCCATCTTGACGCCGCTAGCGAGGTCAATCGAATCCTTGGTGGTGGCGCCGGCGGCCTTCTGTTTCTTATCGGCTTCCGCGGCATCGAACGGCCAGCCCGCGCAGGCGACTTCCGGCTGCTTCACCTCGGGGAGCGGCTCGGGTTTGACGAACGCCACGGGGCCCTGTTTGAGGTCCGGGATCGCCTCGGGGTCTTCCGGCCGGTCGGCGTACTTGGTGCGCATTTCGAGGCGCCGCTGGCGGAAGTTGCCGGGGACCTGCCGGTGTTCCGTCCAGGTGCCGTGGTCGGGCACATTCTGGTCAATCCATGTGGCGAGGCGGTCCCAGGCCTCGTTGTCCAGTTTGACGTTGTAGTGGCCCTTCTCCAGCATCTGGACCAACTCGCTGGTGCTGGCGTGGAATTCAAGCGGTGCCTGGATGTGGTCGTCGCTTTCGGGACCGGGACGCCGCACGAACGGATGCAGGTTCAGGTACGACTGGGTGAAGCCGCCCCAGCCCTTCTTGCTGGTGGCGAGGTCAATGGTCTTCTTGCCCTCATAGGGCTGGCCGTTGTGGCAGCCCACGCAGAACTTGTCGAGCGCCGGCTGTACGTCGCGTTTGAAGCTCAAGCCCCGCGTCGGCCCGTGCCAGGGCGTGATGTCCGATGGCGGGAGCGTCATGGCCATGAAGCGCTTGGCCGGCGGGGACGTGTTCTGCTTCTCGTGGCAGCCGATGCACGAGATCTGTTCGCCCGGCATGGCCACGAACCAACTGCGCATGATCTGCAGCGATCTGCCTTGCTCGTCGAGCGGCTGGACGGTGATGGGCGTGTTGGCGGGAATGGTGAACGCCGCCGAACCGTCCTCCTGCACGGGCACCGTGCCGTAGATGCGGCGCACGTCCCAGGGGCCTTCAACGCCGACGTTGATGTGGCCGCCCATGTGCGGGTACGTGTAATGCGGCTCGGTGATCCGCAGTTTCTTCACCGTGCCGCGAGGCACGCCCTTCAGCCCCGGCCCGAGGTAGATGTCGGAGAGGTACACGGTGGCGTCGCGCGTATCCGGCTTGTACTTGTCGGGGATGATAGGCGGCGTGGGCCGCTTGCGGAACGGGATCGGCTCGAGCAAGGCGTAGCCGGGAGCATCGGCCAGCAGGAACATGTTGTCGAACACATCCACGAGGTAGATGGCCCACGGCATGCCCGGCTTGGGCTGGCTGGAGACCAGGATGTACTTGTCGCTCAGCGGGTACGGATGCAGGAACTTCGGCCACGAACCGTCCACAAGCGTGTCCACAATCTTCGGCTCGACCTTCTGGCCGTAGCCGGGGATCCGCTGCACCGCGCCGTCGGCTTCGAGGCGGCCCTTGGCGGGGTCGAGGACCACCAGTTCACCCATGCGCGGCACGCCGTGGTGGCCGGAGACGATGGCCACAACCTTGCTGGACTGGCCCGGCACCGACTTGGCGTAGAACATCGAGTTGGGCCAATAGGATTCGCTGCCGTAGTACTCCATCTGCCCCGTGCCGTCCGGGTTCATGCGCATCAGGAGGCGGGTGAAGTAGTGGGCGGTGTCGGAATACTCCCAGCGCGTAAAGAGCACGCGGCCGTCGTTCATCACGACGGGATACCAGTCGTGGTCCTGGTCGAAACAGAGCTGCCGCATGTTCTTGCCGTCGGCATCCATGATGAACAGGTTGGCCACCCAGTTGGCGCCGCCCACGCACGGCACACCGTGGAAGCAGCCCGTGGAGGAGAAGATCATCCGCCCGTTGGGCAGGTAGCAGGGATAGTAGTTGTCAACGTCGGGGTACTCGCCCGTCGTCACTTGCCGCAAGCCCGTCCCGTCGGCCTTGATCTCGAACACCTGCCATTTGTTCTTGCTGCCGGGCATGGAGAAGGCCAGTTTGTCGGCGTTGAAGTGCAAATCCACGTCGCCGACGAACTCGCCGTTGGGCGGCCGGAAGAGTGTGGTCAGCTTGCCTTCGGGGGTGACGGGCGAAAGCACGTCGAGCTCGTTGTCGTAGCCCTTCTGCCCCAGCGCGCAGTTGCCCTGCCAGTTCTGCGGCAAGCCCAGTTGCCGCGGGTTCCGCTTGACCACCAGCAGCTTGTCGAAGTCCAGGAGCGGGTTGGCGAGGAGGGCTTCGCGGCGCAGCGACCTGTAGGCTTCCGCGATCTTGAGCATCTGGCCGGCGTCAACCTGGCCGGACTTCTGCGTCAGACCCATCAGGGCTTTCTCAATCTCCGCGGCGCGCTGCTGGAATTCCGGGCCTTTGGGATACCTGGCGCCGTACGTCTTGGTCAGGTCGTCAATGGCCAGGCGCAGAGCGACGATGTTGAAGTCCTTCACCTGCGCCTGGGCTTCCTCGAGGGCCTTGGAGCGGTAGTAGGCGTCGCGCACGGGGACGAGGTCGGCGACCGTCTTGGCTTTGCCGGCCGCCTCCTGCGCCTGCCCGGCGAGGCTGCCGCGCGTGGCCTTGACGTAGCGGTCGGCGAGCGCCGCGACATCGCCGGCCTGCCAGTCCGACGCCCAGAGCCTGTCCTGGCGCTCCCAGGCCATCTGCCGCCGCGCGTCGGGGTCGGTGAAATCGCGCTGGACGAGGTCCCAGAGGCCTTCCTGCAACTGGTTCTGCGGGCTCTGGTCGGAGCCTGACGTGGGATTGGTCGAGAAGTAGAAGCCGCAGCCGCCGCTCTGGTTGTGGATCTTGAAGAGCAGCTTGTTCTCGCCGGCGGCCAGTTCCAGCTTGGCCTGATCCTGGTTTGGCGCTGCGCCGCGCGGAGTGTCCTTGGAGATGAGTTTCTTGCCGTTGAACCAGAAGGCCATGCCGTCGTCGCTGCCAAAGTAGCCGGTGATGATCTTGGGGGCCGTGACGGTGACGGTGCGGTAGAGGTAGGTGGCCGTGTTGCCGCCAGTCTGCAGGTCGTGGACCACGCCATCAACCCATTCCGGGTGCGGGCTCCACTTGAGGCCGTCATAGGACTTCTTGAGGTCAATCTCGGTTTCGGGGGGGAAGACTTCCGAGAAGGAACTCTTACGCGGTTTCTGGAACGTGCCGATGTGGTACCACGGTGTCCACTTGTCGGCAGACTGCACCTTGACCGCGACCGGTTGCGAAGCCTCATGCTTGGCAAGCGCTTCGCGTGACGCGATGAGCGTCTCCTGCCACGTGGCCTTCTTGAGGTAGTAGGGAGGGCTGTCGGCTGCCTGCGCGGGGTTCCAGAAGTACCCCGCAAGCACGGCCAGTGCAACAGCGCTGCCCAGTCTGGCATTCCGCATGTGTCACCTCGGGTTCTTCCCACTGCCGCGCGGCGTTCCGGCGCGGCGGGACCGGCATTGTCGTAGACCTGATAACACATACACTGGCGGATGACAATAGGCTACCGCTGCAAAGTAACATTTTCTCACACGGCAGGCAGGAAAATCGGCAAGCCTCAACTGGTAATGGCGAAGGGGCATAGTAGGATGTTTCCGTTCGTTGGGCGCGTTCGGGCTTACAGCGGCGCATTGGGCGCGGCGGCTTTCGAGCGCGCGGGTCAACATTGGCTGGTCTTGGGCTTCGTACAAGTTCAAGCTGTCTAACACGGAATAGAAACCACAGATAAACACAGATTGACACAGATATAGCCTGAGAATCCACGCAGCACGAACGACGTTGTTTCCCGTGCATCCGTGTGCATCTGTGTTCATCTGTGGTTCCTGAGCCCGTGGAAAGGGAAACATGATCAAGCGGTTCAGTACGCTGGACATCGGCGTCAGCGAGAAGGAACTCGATGCCGAAGTCGAGCAGTGCATGCAGGACGTCGGCGCGGCCGAGGCCATGGACACGGCCGCCATCGCCACCGTTGCGGACTTCACGCAGGGCGCGATCCTGAAGGGACGCATCGTCCGCATCGCCGGCGACGACATCGTCGTGGACATCGGCTACA
>Ga0315282_10013852_pt1 | contig 12089 bp, 8 predicted proteins | sample YL17G07_20_MG_FD_203693 | JGI IMG/M metagenome (GOLD analysis project Ga0315282, IMG submission 203693) | Sediment microbial communities from Yellowstone Lake, YNP, Wyoming, USA - YL17G07_20 | ecosystem: Environmental > Aquatic > Freshwater > Lake > Sediment | place: USA: Wyoming | collected... | reverse complement strand
CGTCGCGGTATACGCGGGTGACTTCTATGAACCCTTGCGCCTGTGGTCAAGCGTGCTGCAACGCGAGGGGTGGGAGATCCCCCAGCCGACGAATGAGGACTACAACATCAGTTGGTGCAGTTGGGGCTATCAGTCGGATGTCACTCCCGCCTGGGTCCTGGGCACGATTCCCAAGCTCAAAGAATTGAATATCAAGTGGGCCACGCTGGACTACCGTTGGTTTGGGCATTTTGGAGACTGGGAGGCCCGGCCAGACACTTTCCCCGATCAGTCGGTTCAGAAACTGGTAGACGCATTGCACCGGCAGGGGTTTCTCGTCCAACTCTGGTGGTTTCCCGTGGCGGCCGAAGACGGACAGGGACATGACCACTGGGGGCACAGCTATCAAACGGCCAAAGTAGTAAAGCAACACCCTGACTGGCTCATTTTGGATAAAGACGGCAAGCCCGCGCATATACGCATGAATCTCGCGGCACTCTGTCCCGCCTTGCCGGAGGTTCAGGATTATTACCGGAAACTCACCGAAAAGTTCATCCGCGATTGGGGAGCAGACGGGCACAAACTCGACATGTGCTATACGGTCCCACCCTGTTACAATCCCCAGCATCATCACAAATCACCTGAGGAATCTATCTATGCGGAGGGGGAAGTCTTTAAGTCGATTTTCCGGACGACGCGCCAGCTCAAACCTGAGAGCGTAACTCAGATTTGCCCCTGTGGTACTCCTCCGAACCTGGCCTGGTTGCCTTACATGGATCAAGCTGTCACCGCCGACCCGGTCGGAGCTTCGCAAGTCCGGCGGCGAATCAAGATGTATAAGGCTCTCTTGGGGCCGCAAGCTGCCGTCTACGGCGATCACGTTGAACTCAGCGACATGCCGCGCACAGCAAGCGGAGGGTATCTCGAAATCGGCAGAGATTTCGCCTCGACGCTTGGTCCAGGCGGTGTTCCTGGGACGAAATTCACCTGGCCCGACTACGGTCCCGAGTTTAAGAATGTGCTGCTGACTCCCAAGAAAGCCATCCACTGGAAAAAGTGGATTGATTTGTACAACTCGAAGATGCTTTCTAGAGGCACCTTCTTGAATCTCTATGTATACGGCTACGACATCCCCGAGGGCTATGCCATCCAGAAAGACGGAAAAGTGTATTACGCATTCTTTGCACCCGATCCCGCTAGGCCCTGGGCCGGCGAAATCGAATTGCGTAGTCTCCCTCCCGGCAAGTACCGAGTCTTCGACTACGAACACGAAAAAGTGTTGGGGATGGTTGATGCCCAGAATCCGAAGCTCGCCGTGACCTTCACCCAACACTTACTGGTCGAAGCGAGCAGGGAGTAGCACATCCCGGACGCGGCGTGGCCGAAGGGGCAATCCGTACGCGCTCGGCCAGCGGTCAGCCTGTTTGAGTACGCCGGCCCGGCGTTCAAGTTGTTCTCGCCAGCGCCGTGGCAAGGCGTCTTGACTGACGCTGACAAGTCGTACAGACACTTGGGTCATAACTCAGGCAGATGCCAAGTAACATCCCAACCCCGCTTTCTTGGAGGTCGCCATGTTGCTAATGACGCGACGGGAGCTTTGCCGATGCGCATTCGGGGCACCATCGGTCGCGCTTTTCTTGAAAGACTCCAGAGAAGGGACCCCTGGGCCAAGCCCGGCCGTGACCGGCCGGGTGAACTACATGCTGCGCTACTATATCCGGAGTGAAACCGCCTCGCAGCAAACCAACGCGCTCATTGTTTATTGCCGCCAGCATCATATTCGCCATCTGATATTGTTCAGTGACAACCACTGGGACATGGGATGGAATCTACCGACCCTCGAAGAGGCCAGCGCGCGGGTGGCGATCCTGAAGCCCGTGGTTCGGCAACTACACCAAGCTGGACTTCACACCAGCCTCAACATGATGACCACGATCGGCCATGGCGATTTCGGTCGCGATGAGAGAAGTCGATTCTCCTGGCAATTCATGGTGGGCGACGACGGAGCCGAAAGCCACACCGCTCCCTGCCCCCTCGACCCGACCTGGCGTGACTATATCGCCAAGCTTTACAGCTTGTATGCCGCGCTGGAGCCCGAAATCCTTTACATCGACGATGACTTCCGTTACCACAACCACCAGCCCTTCGCTTGGGGCTGTTTTTGCCCGCTTCATCTGCGGAAGATGGCGAGGCGTACGGGAAGGAACCTCGGGCGAGAAGAATTGCTCGACAGAATCCTTACCGCCCGGTCTCAGCCCAGCGAGGAACGTGAACAGTGGTTGAAACTTTGTGGAGATTCCATTCTCGAAGCGGCGCGTACCATTTCCGAATCAGTTAAGAAGGCCTCTCCCCAGACCTGCATGGGCCTCATGTGTGGAGTCCCGGACGTGCATGCCGCTGAAGGCTGGCGTTGGGATGACATGGTCCGTGCCATGTCGGTAAGCGGCAATCAGCCAGTCCTCCGGCCGAGTTACGCCTCCTATTCCGAAGGGACTCAGCGAGACGTGGTTATGGACCTCGCGCCCCTGCGGAAGTTGCAAGCGTGTTTGGCCGGCAAAATGCGCCTTACCCCCGAATTCGAAAACTTTCCGTTCACGGAATTCAGCAAGTCTGCTCGACTCACTCGCTTGCAGATAGCCCTAAGTGCGTTCTTGGCTCCGCCGGACCTCACGTTGGACATTCACGCCTACACGGACCCGCAGCTGGGTGATGTTCCCGCCCATACGAAAGTATTGGATGACTCGTTCACCTATTTCAATGGCGTTGTTGCCTGGGCCACTGAATGCCGGAAGGAGCGGGGACTGCAAGTCTTGTGGGATGATCGTTTACCACTACACCGAACGCTCGAAGTCGCGCGGATGAGCGCCCTTCCGGCTTCCCCATGCTGGGAGGGTACGCTGGACCTATTGGGCTTCGCCACGACCTTCTATCCCGGTGAGGTGAGAGTGGCGGGAAGCTCATACCTGGAGGAGCGCACGCAAGGCGAAATTCGAAGCTTGCTCAAGACGAAATTGCTGATAGATGGGGATGCCGCCCAGCTCCTGGTCGAACGCGGCTTCGGCGAGCAAGTGGGGCTGAAAACCTGTGCGCCGATGGGCGGAACGAATTACGAACAACTGGTGAACAAAGATTTTGCGGGCAGATTCATTAATCAGAACTTCGCTAGCATGTTTTCAAATAAGTACCGGTTGGAGCCACTGGAGCAGGCCATCCTCGTGAGCAAAATGTTTGGACCAGCGGCAAGCTTCTCTGCTCCGGGGATGACCTTGTTTGAAAACGCTTCCGGAGGACGAGTCGGTATTATTCCTTTCAGTGGTTCCCACGGCGACCTCTACAGTTTGGAATTTCGAAATTGGGTACGGCAATTCGCCCTGAAAAAGATGCTGGAGTGGATAAACCGGGGTCCGTTGCCGCTGGTCGTTGCCGACGCTGCGAATGTCCTCCCCCTGCGACGGGATGGGGATAACGCGGTGTTGATTGGTGTGGCTAATCTCAGCGCGGACCCGATGCCGCAGACCGTTCTGCAACTGGCTCCACCTTTCGAGGTCAAGCCGGTGCTCGAATGCCTGACTCCGGAAGGCATTCGCAAAGCGACTGAGATTGAGGCAAAGGCGGTGGAGGGCTATCTGCGCTTGCGGATACCAGTCAAAATAGCCCCTCTAACACTCGTTTGTTTTCGGCTGCCGAGGGCATAGCCTTCTGCCGCGAGTGCGCTTTGGAGCAGGTCCTGCAAACCGGGGGATCTCGAGTGTTGGTGTGCCAGGCAGCGTCGCGGGATACTCCGGCACCGTGCAGCCGTGGCGCGCCAGCCTCGCTCGCCGCGCTGACCTTCGCGCGGCGCCACGGGAGTCAGCATTGTCGGAATGATTTGGCACTATACTGGAGTGCCGCTCGCCGAGAGGATAATGGGAGTGCGCGCTGAATTAGTTCGTTGAAAGGCATCTTCGGGCTTGCTTGTCTTCGCTTGACCTAATGGAACTATAGCGAGGACCTGCAATTTGAACGTATTCAGGACCGGGCAAAGATTGGCGGATCAAGAAGGGAGACTTCAGATGATCAAACCGAGAGTCGGCTTCATTGTCTACGGTGTACACAAGGACGGCTTGCAGGACCCCATGGGGCAGCCATTCATAGACGAGTCATTGATTGCGCAGGCCAAAAAGAGGTTGAGGGAGGCCGGCATTGAACTTGTCGAGCATGACGTGGTCCTTGCCACGAAGAAAGAAGCCCGCGGGTGCTTCGCCAAGTTCAAGCAGCGCGACGATGTCGATGGGGTGATTCTGTTCACGGGGACCTGGGTATGGGCCGCGCACCTGATCGCGGCCCTGCGTGATTATTCTCTTACCGGAAAGGGACTCCTTGTTTGGACGAACCCGGGTTCGCAAGGTTGGCGGCCGGTGGGCGGGTTGGTGCTGCATGGCGCGCTGAAGGAAATCGGCATTCAGCATCGCTTTGTCTATGGCAGCTGCGAGGATCCGATGGAGATTCGGCGCCTCACGTCCTATTGCCGGGCCAGCCATATGAAGAACATTTTGAACCAGAGCACCATCGGCACGTTTGGCGGCCGCGGCATGGGACAGACCTGCGGTGTGGCTGACCCATCTCAATGGATGAAGGTCTTCGGTGCGGATATTGACTCGCGAGACACGACCGAACTAATCCACACGGCGCAGACCTTTACGGCCGAAGAGGTGCGTCAAGCCAGAGCCGCCGTCCAAAAGCTCTTCCGCGAACCGCTTCCCGACGACGAGGCGGCCGACCACTCGATGCGCCTCTATTTGGCGATTAAGAAGATTGTCGCTCAGGCGGAATTCGACTTTTACACCATCCAATCGTTTCCAGGCTTGGGCGACGACTACAGCGCCACTTGCTTTGCCCAAAGCATGATGTTGGAGGAGGGTGTGGGCACTTCAACGCTCGGCGACTTCAATACCGCCATGACGGTCAAGCTGCTCACGGATCTCAGCGCCGAGCCCGTCTATTACGGAGATCTCCAACATATCGATAAGAACAATAACGAGATAAAGATCATCGGCGATGGCGCCTGCCCTCCCTCGCTGGCGAGCAAGCTCGGACCCGCAGGATTTGCCCATCACGGAATCCCCACGGAAGGCAAGGCGGGCGGCTTGTCTGTCAACCTAGTCTGTAAGGTGGGCGAGGGCGTGCTGGCCAGGCTCGGCCGCAATGACGGGAAGTTCGAAATGGTAATCGTTCGCTGTTCCATCTTTGAACCACCCCCTGAAACGTTGGAGGCACGGAAGAATGAGTGCGGGATACCGTTCTGGCCCCACGGGTTCGTGACCGCTCATGGTGACATCAACGCAATGCTGGAGGCTTGGAACAACGAGTACGCTGTGCTGGGGTATGGCGCTCATCTTTATGAGGATCTCGTGGCTTTTTGCGAATTGACCGGCATCCGCCCCATCACCCCATAGAGATTTGTGTCGTAACAGACAGCTGAGGGTGCTGGGCAAAGCTGGGATGGGGTCCAGGCGCTTCCGCTGCACCGGCGCGCTCGTTGATTGCGATGTTTACCTCCAGGCCGCGGACAGCAAAAATGCCGCTTCCAACCAGAGATCGCAGAAGGCACTGGCCAGCCATGGACTTGAGACAGCGGCGGGATATCCTGGGGCGAAACCTTCACGGTCATCCATGACCGCGCTCAGTGAATCACCGACCCCGTAAGTGTTTCGGGCCGGGCCCCTTAGCCGGCCCGATCTGCCACCGTGCCCCGTCGGGCGTATGAGATGACAAAGCGCGCGATCTTCGCCCGCAGCTCGGGATACTGTTGCAGGAACAGGGCACTGTTACTCAGACCACCCACCGAAACAATGACCACTTTTTCTTTGGAGGCCTTCACCACTTGGGCCATGAGTTCCGGCGCCGGCAGCGGTGAGATTCCGGATACCTTCTCTCCCGGCGCAATGATGCCGATTCCTTCCCAGTCGGCTCGAAATGGTTGCTGCCCGTCCAGCGGCATTTCCGGGCCACGGGCACCTGGTCTTTGCCCATCAGCAAGAGAAGCTTTCGCGACACGGCCGAACGCAAGGCGACGTTTCCGTAAGCGGTGACCACCGCCAGCAGATTCACCTGCGGGCTGCGCGCCGCCAGCACCAGCGCGTAGGTGTCGTCCACGTCGCCGCCGATGTCCGTTTCCAAAATGATGGGAATGGGTCTGGATGCTCCCCACAGCGGGGCCGCCAAGAAAAGTAATGCCACCATGGTTTCATGGTACTCCGCCGTTAGGAGGCTAGTTCTCTGCGGCAACAGCCTGTAGGGGCCACCCGGTATTCACAGGAACGCGAATCAAGGTCCAACCACGGTGTCCGTGACCAGACGCGAGAGTCGTGGGGCGTCCGCCGCCGTGACCAGGTCAATCGGGATCGGCCCCTGCGGATCCTCAATGGTGCGAATGTGCGCGGGGGCGGTCTCCAAGCGGATTCGCGTAGGTTGGATCGTCGAGATGCTGGGATCAATCAAGGTGCTGACGGCCAGAGGGTCGTGCAGCAAGGCCACCGAATCGCCGGCGGCGACGTCAAGGCCCAGGATTTTGACGATGTGCGCGTGGAAGTCCAGGGTGGCGCGCCCGATGACTTGCGCCAGCGGCGAAGATGACTGCTCGAGCCGCGCGAAGTCGGTGCGATAGAGTTTCATCTTGAACGTCACTTCCGCAGGTACGAGCGTAATAGGAATGCCGCTATTGAAGACGATCGTCGCGGCCTTTACGTCGTGGTGAAGATTGGTCTCCCACTTTTCGGGATAGGTCTTGCCCTCAATCACAAAGGGGCGCACGCAACCACCCATAATGACAAAGCGGGCGATTTTGCCGCGCAAGGCGGGATATTTCTCCAGCAAGGCGGCGCTATTCGACAAGCCCCCTACCGCGACGATGACGGTTCTTCCCTTGGACGCCTTCACCGCCTGTGCCATCAACTCGACCGCGGGCAGCGGTGAAATACCGCTCACCTTCTCCTTCGCGGCAATCACGCCGTGGCCCTGCCAGTCGGCGTTTCGCGGGGTTTGCCCATCCAGCGGCTGCGCCACGCCGCTCGCCACCGGCACCTGATCCTCACCCATCAGCAGGAGAACCTTCCGCGCCAAAGCCGAACGCAGAGCGACGTTGCCATAAAGCGTCACCACTGCGCGCAGGTCCACCTGCGGGCTGCGCGCGGCCAGCACCAGCGCATACATGTCATCCACGTCATCGCCGATATCCGTCTCGAGAATAATTGGGACCGGCCGGGCGCCCCCGAAGAGCGGCACCGTGAGATTCAAGGCGAGGAGAAAACCTGTGACCCGCATGCGCGAACACCTCCACTGAAGCCGAGTTTCTCCGGAAGTTGTTGATGCTGGAGGCCACCCGCCCGGGCCCCGGAAGCCCGGCGCCGCACGTCGGCAGAGGTTCAGCCGCCCTCCGCGCAGGCCCATGTCAGTCTTTGTGCAGGGCTTCCGCGACCTCCACATAGTGCGGCTTGAGCGCGGGGTACAAATCACGGAAGATGGTGTACAGCTTCATATACAGTTCGCGGTTCTCGGGATTCGGAACAGTCTTGGGCCCGAGCTGGACCCAGTCCTTGACCACGTCGTAGTTCTTGAAGATGCCGACGCCCACGCCCGCGGCCACCGCGTTGCCGACCGGGGCACCTTTGGATGAGGTGGCGAAGACGCACTCGACGTTGAGGATGTCCGCAATGATCTGGCGCCACAGCGGGCTGTTCGCGCCGCCTTCGCTCAGGACCAACGGCAGGTCCATTTTCACACCACCCGCCCGCATTAAGTCGAAATTGTGCAAGAGCGCGTACCCAGCCCCCTCCATCATAGCGCGAATCAAGTGGCCGCGGCCGTGGTCGAGGCTCAGTCCGAAGGCCACACCGCGCGCGTGCGTGTCCCAGATAGGCGTCCGCTCACCCATGAAGTACGGCAGGATGATGAGGCCGTTACTGCCCGGCGGCACATGCTTCGCCTCCGCGTTCATGATGTCGTATGCATTGATCCCTGAAATTCCTTCGGTGGCCCGTTCAAGCTGGCCGAAGTTGTCGCGGAAATAGCGGATCAAGGCGCCGCAGGAGACCAGCGCGGCCAGGGTGGTGTACTTCCGGCGCGAGTCCGCGGTGTGAATGATGGTGATCATGTCCTTGGTGAAGGTGGGAGTCTCGTGCACCACGCCCAGCACCCCGGCAGTGCCCATCACGAGTTGCGTCGAACCGGCATCCACCGCGCCGCCCGCCACCCAGGCCGCGTTGCAGTCAACGGTGCCCGCCACCACCGGCGTGCCGGCCGCGAGGCCGGTCCGCTCCGCGGCCTCGCGGGTCACTTCACCGATCACTTCATCGCAGGGGTAAGGATCGGGAAACTTAGCCGGGTCCAGACCAATCTCCTCGATCAGCGCCTGGTCCCAGCGGCGGTGGACGATGTCAAAGACGATGCCGATGAGCGAGGCATTCGAGTAGTCCGTCACGGCTTTGCCGGTTAACTTCATGCAGGGATAGTCGGCCGCCGTCTGAAACTTGTACGCCTGCTGGTAGAGGTCCGGGCGGTTGTTCTTCTCCCACATCAGTTTCGAGGTGGCGTAGTAGGGGTCGGTGGGATTGGCGCTCAGCTTGAAGATGCGCTCCTCGCCGATTTCCCGCTTCAACCAATCGCACTCGGCCGTAGCGCGCCGGTCCATCCAGATGTGGGCGTTCTGCAGTGGCCGCAGGTTCTTGTCCACCAGAATGCAGGCCGGCGACAGGGCGCTGATCGAGACGCCCTTGATGTCTTTGGGATCGACTTTGGACTGTTGAATGGAGACACGAATGGTGTCGGCCACCGCGTTCCAATACCAGTCGGGATTGTGCTCCGCTTTTGCCCCGGGAAACTTGTCCTCGGCATTCTTGGCGGTAATCAACGGGTACTCGATGAAATGAGAACCCAGCACCGTGCCATCGGTGGCCATAACTGCAGCCTTGGTGCCACCCGTACCTACATCACAACCAACCAGATACTCACCCATGCGACAATTCCCTCCTCTGCCGGCGCCGCCGGTCAAAATGCGGCACGTCGAGGCGCCGATCTTCTCAAACCAGGGCGATTGTCCGCCCGGCCTGAAGCCGATCCCTAAGCGTCGCGTATCAAAAGACGTCGCGCGACGAATCACCATACCACAGGATTGAGAAAAATGACCAGCGGTGTTGCGGCGGCAGGTGCAGGTTCCTCGCCCCGGGCCGGAAGACAACGGATGTCCCCGTCACGCCGGCGGCCTCGCTCAGCGGCGCACGAAAGTAAGGAACAACAGCGCAACCGAGGCCATCTCAAGAATCAGAACGCCGATTAAAGCGCCCAGATAACGCAAGCCCATTTTGAAGGGAGGCCGCTCCACGCGCGGAGGATCCTCATACATCTCCAACGGCCAGACGAAGAGCTGCATGTAAGTAAAAGCAACCAGTGGGCCGATCACGGTAAGCAGCACGGGCGCAGCGAGGAAGCGTGGCTGAAACAGAAAAGCTTCCTGAATCCACCCCGCCAGGCCGCCGATATAGAGTGCCGCCTTGCGATGCAACTTGAGCACGTGCATCATCAAGACGGTATACGCTCCCCAGGTCACTAGCACCACCGTGCCAAAAAACCAATCCGGAAAGAGGGGTTGGCGCGGGTGCCGCTCCCAGAGGCCGGTGCCGGTTAGAAAAGACATCAGCTCTTCCAACCCACAAAAGATAAACAGACTGACGAGAAGCTTCCACGTGCGGGAACCGGGGAGGGCCAGCAGGAATCGTGCCGCTGGGCGGCAGGTCAGAAAGAGTACCGGCCCAAGAAGCGCGGAGAAGTAAAACCAGTAGTCAATCCCCGCCACCAGGTAAGCTTGCCAGCCAAAAACGTGGTGGGCAATAAAGCCCACGGCGCTCAAGACCAAGGAGATCGCCACGCAAGCCCAAAACAGCAAATCAAGGATGCGGACCACGGGCCGGTCGCGCGAAGCAATCAGGTCATAAGACTGAGCCTGCGGATGGCTCGGCGGTTGGGGCGGGAAAACCGTGTTCGGCGGTTCCCCGCCAGTCGCCCGGCCGGAAGGGTCAGACCAACTGCACGAAAACAAAGGCATTCTCCGCCACATGGTCACCTTGCCGGGCACAAAGAGGTGACGCGGGGTCCGCGCCCCTCCGGTTTGCGAAAAGGAAGGTCCTCAGCTTGCGGAACAGTCCTGCGCACCCGCGATAAATGCGCCCACCGATCCGTTACGCAACCGCGCGATTTACCCGAGCATGCCCGTCCCGGCAAGTCCCGAGGCCGCAACGCGCACCGCTTCTTTGGCCACGGTCCCACAGACGATGATCTCGCCGGGGGCGAGCTTGATGTCGCTAACTCCGCCGAAATCCGGCGGCACCTGGGCCAGGAAGGCGACGTAATTGATGGTTTTCTTGCCCTTGGCGTCAACCATCGTGTGGGTCGGCGTTCCCCAGAGCGGTCCCAGCGCGAACGAATCCCGGCGCACAATCGGGAAAGGTGAAGCGCCGAATTCGAGTCCCAGCGACTGGGTGCGGCTCGACCAGGGCGCGTCGCTGCGCGAGCAGTTCTCGTGCCAGATGGCACACCAGGGGTAGTCCCGGCGCTGGAAGCAGTACCCGATCAGCAGACCCAGTTTGGTATTGACGGCCGCAACATACTCAATATTCCGGCGGGGATCCAAAAGCACGCTGGCGACGTATCCTTTTCCGGGCTCGGGGAAAGGCCGCGTCAAGTCCGCAGTCCCCTCGCCGACCTTGGGGGCGTTCGGCCACTGGAAGTCCTGGTCCCCTTCGAGCAACTTGTCGCCATCGTACCCGCCGGGGAAAGTCCTGCCCTTGGTGGCGGGAATGCCGATGATAGTGTCCCCACAGGCCACGAAAGGAGCTCCCAGGGTGACGTGCTGCGTCCAGTGGAAGAAGTGGTCAGCCTTCCGCTCGTTCACGACCGTTTCGCTGAAATAGGCGACGGATTCACCCCGGCAGAGGGCAATCTCACGGGTGAACTTCAGCCCGGCCACCGGCAACCCGACCGCCAGCGTCAAAGCAACCTCCTGGTTAGTAGTGCGCGCCTTGACCTTCTGCCACTTTTGCACGCCCGCCTCTCCGTGGATGCAAAGCCCATGCTTCATCTCCACCTCGGAGGGCACGCCGAAAATGTCGAGGCAAAGGTTTTGACCCGCTATGTCAGCCAGCAACTTGCCCACGCCCAAGGGACCGTACTTGGCGCCGTGTTTCTCATGCTTATAGTGCTGAGGCTCGATGGGCTTCCACGGTGGAACCCACATGGGATTTACGCTGGGCCGTCTGGTGGACTTGTTAAAGTGAAAATCCGCAACGTGTCCGCCACCCGCCACGCTGTACAAACTGACCAGATCGTTTCCGACCACGTATGCCTCCCGGCCGTGCCAGGAGGTCTTCTCACAAAGAATGTCACGCTTCTTTACCATTGATTATCCTCCCCGTTACTGCCTGAATTGCTGTAAGACCGGTCATGATTCTCCTATTACCCCCAAGAAGTCAAGTATCTAATCTCCCGGGAATTAGACAGGCACATCTTGTCCACGCGTCAGGTCAAAGTGTCTGATTGAGGAACGGAGCCGAAAGACAACAGCCTGGCGGCGGAGAGAAGCCCGTAGCCCCCGCCGTGGCGAGTGCTGTGGGTTTTTCGTTTTGCCTCGCCAGCACGCTAGGGGCTGGGGACTAGGGGCTAGGGGCGGAAGGCTGAAGTGTGAAGGATGAAGGCTGAAAGCTAACGGCTGAGGGCTGATGGGATTTTGGATTTTGGATTTTGGATTGACTGCCCACTGACCCACCGTAGGCGGGACAACTGACAACTGACCGCTGATTGCTGACGGCTTCTTTATGAAGTCTGCGGTACTTGGCCTGGGGACATGGAGAAGCCGCAAACCCACACAACAGGTCGGCGCTACCTTGCTGCATGGGCAGCGCGGCGTTTGAATATGTTTTTGATTCTCGCCTTATAAATGCAAAGGCAATCTTCCACCTCGTAGGGGCGGAGAAGATGAAACTCACGGGGCAATTGATTCATTTCCAGCTTCCGTGATTTGCAGTTGATTCCGAGTGCCCGTGCCCCCTCCAGTGTTCCGGCGTGGAGATAAACCAACGCAG
>Ga0315282_10013851_pt1 | contig 12089 bp, 13 predicted proteins | sample YL17G07_20_MG_FD_203693 | JGI IMG/M metagenome (GOLD analysis project Ga0315282, IMG submission 203693) | Sediment microbial communities from Yellowstone Lake, YNP, Wyoming, USA - YL17G07_20 | ecosystem: Environmental > Aquatic > Freshwater > Lake > Sediment | place: USA: Wyoming | collected... | reverse complement strand
CGAGAAATAAGATAGACCAATAGATTGTCCCACTTCTTATCATCTTCATATTTTTGATCAATCAAGCCCTATCATGAGCGTTTTGGATCATCCCCCTCGATTTCAATTTTTCTATCCCCCTCACCATAAGCAGACTAAAAAGGATGAACGGGCCTGCTGCTGGGAGATAAAGCCTGTGTTCATACACTATTTCCAGAGGAAAGATAGATGATTCAATCACTAAATTTCCAAAATACCATAAAATAAAGAAGGAGAGCACGGGTCTCTTTTTGGCTTTCCAGATACTATATCCAACAAGGCCGGCGATGATTAAAATGGAGATCAAGGTGGTGGGAGGATCAAGGATCGTTTTGGAAATAGGGAAATCGTAATCCAGATTGAGTCGGGATGGATGTGGAAAAACAAGGAGAGTGACATAGTAAAGGACGACCCTGAACTGTGTGAGGACTCTCTCCAACATTGTAAAAGTGCGGTATTGGTAACCTTCGATAACGACATTAATATATCTTTTTCCCCAGAGGATAAACCCAAATATCCCGAGGACGAGTAGACCTACTATGAGGATAAGGATTATCTTTTTACCTTTTGGGCTCAAATCAAAATTTTGAAAAAAATAGAACTCATACAGAGCGATAAACAGAGGAAGGATGGCCACGTTCTCTTTTGAAAAAACACCCAGCAAGTAACTCAATACCATCCCTCCGAAGTAAAAAAACCGTATATGACCAAGAGATAATCGTCCTTTTATATAAAGGACAAAGGAGAGAAGATAAAACATCCCAGCCATACTGGCCATCCTTTGAACAATGTAAGTGACTGATTGCGTCTGAATGGGATGGGAGATAAAGATTAGACTTGTAAAGAGGGCCACTTGATAAGCAATGGAACCATATTTTTCTTTTAAGGAGGAGAGATGAAATGTCAGAGTAAGGAACCAATATAAAAAAATTCCCGAAGCCACATGGATGAGAAAGTTCACCAGATGATAGCCAAAAACATTGAACTCTCCAAAATAGTAATTGAGGGCTAAAGTAAAAAAAGAAAAAACTCGAATGCTTTCTTTATAGGTATTCTTGATTAATTGCTTCACTCGGTCCCAGGTGAAGACTTTGATCTGGACATTAGGATTCTGGAGGATATTGGGCCGATCATCGAATTGAAAAGGAACATGGAATGTGTTGGAATAAGCCCCCAGCGCCACCCCGAAAATTAGTCCAATAGCAATGAGATGTTGAAATGGGAAGGATTTCCATCTCCCCTGCTTTTTTAACGAAACCTTTTTCTTATCATCTAATTTTTGGGTCTTTTTAAGTTTACCCATACAGAACCCTTTCCCTTCATCCTTTCCGAAATCGACCGATTAAATATACCACTCCAATCAGCCCAGTTTCAATGAGGGTGATCCAGAGACGAGTGAGAATAGAGATGATCACAGCAACCGAACCTGGCATAACATAGGAAAGGAGATAGACCAAAGCCCCTTCTCTCACCCCTAATCCAGCTGGAGCAAAAATCGCAACGAGACCCAATATGCTTGAAAAGGCTAATGCCCCGGCTAAAAAGAGTATATGAGATAAAGGAACAGGAAATATAGACTCAACAAATAGATAAAAACCTATTCCTCCAATGATCCAGGATATAATGCTAACAGATAATATCCATAATATATCGAGATACGAAATAGATAGAGCAATGGGTTCTTTATGAAATAGAACGAGAATCCAACTCAATATCTTCTGTAGAACTCTCGGGTGAAGGAAAATAAATGCAAGGAGGAATAAAAGGACTAACCACCCCACCCATCCTTCGGTGTGGAAGGCCTGGACTTCTCTAAAAAAAATAAGGGAAGCCATAAAGATAAAACCAGCTGCCATCACCACACTCACTATTTCTAAGTAAAGAGCCACTGAAATAGCTTTCTTTGATTTTCCCTTTGATGCATAGAAGTAGAACCGGCTGAGAAGGAGCCATACTTTCCCTGGTAGGTATTTACCTGATTGGGAGTAAAACCAACTTGCCACTGTCTCTCGAAAAGAAATGGCGATCCCTAATTTAAGGGTGATGAGATACCATGCCCAAATCTGAATAAAGTAACTGAAGATGAAGATGAGAGTAGCCCAAAGAAGAGGAAAAGATTTGAGAGTGAAGGGTCCCCCCTTCACCTCGTTCCAATTGTCCCACACCATCTTCCCCATAAAGGCAAAGATGGTTATGACGATCATCCATTGAAGAACTTTCAAATAGGGGGTTCGTGTTTTTTCCGGAAAGAACTTCAACCTACTACCCATACCCTTTCTAATCGTCCCTTTTTAAAACAAATAGATAATCCTGATAATAGGAGATAAGCTTTTCCTCTTTCCGGCGATGAAGGATCTCACCTTGGGCGATTTTAGAAAAAAATCTTTTGGGGATAATCCCATATCGAATCAGATAGAGAAGCCACCAGCGACCATTTCGAATGGGATAATATTTTAGACAGTCTAAATTGGATTCTTTAAAGGCCTGAAGATACTCTCTCACTTTAGGGCGCTCCATCTTCAGATTATCTGATGCCTGCTCTATGAGGTAGATTCTCCCTCCTGACTTTAAATATTTGGTCAACTCATGAACAATTCTCTTTAATATCTCGCCTTCCATATACTGCAAGACCCATACAGAAAGTATGAGATCGTGCGGGTAGGGAAAAACAGGAAAACGGACTCCATCATAAAGCATGAATTCAACATTCCCGATTGTCCGGTTTTTTTCGGCCAAATCTATCATCTCTTGTGTGATTTCTAAACCAACCACTTTCTTCACTCTGGGTGCAATCCAATAAGCAATCCTTCCGCTTCCGCATCCAAAATCCAAAACAAATTCATCCCCTTTTAACTCCAGTACCTCTTCTAAAGCCATTTTCTGGAGAAGGTCGATATAATAGTTTTTGTGACCTCTCCGGTCAGCAGAATCAATACCGGAAGCCAAAAACCCTTCCTGAGCCCTTTTCCCCCAATCCGGCTTCTCGAACAAGTCCTCTCCTTCTGGAGGCTGATTTAAATCTTTCTCCTTATCCATCACCTTTGAAGCATCCCCCGGACCAACCCAGCCATCTTTGATCCCCAACTTGACAATATTATTTTCCTCCCAAACTCCCAGATTTTACTTTTCATAGGATTAAAATCTTTTACATAGGTGTGTATATCCAAAGATTGACTTCCCCACTTTTCTTTGAATCTAATTAAGGAAAGGTCCATTGGGTCTGAACCCATAAAATCAAAAATAGAATTTCCTTTCTCAATGGACTTTTCTAAGGCAGAATGGACTAATAGCTCATTGGGACAGAGCTTTAAGAATCCATCTTGAGAGCCATTATGGAAATAGTGTGTCGTCGTTGTTGAGTTGATGAGAACCACTCCAGCAATAGCCACTTGGTTTAACTCGGCAAAAAAGAAAGTGCCTAAATGCCTCCCTACCATCTCTTCATAAATTGCATTAAACCAATGGAATGGGTATTTCGCTACTGCCTTGTTTCGTTCCATTGAGGCTAAATAGAGTTTATAGAATATTTTGACATCTTCTCTCGAGGTTTCAGTGCGAATATCCACTCCACTCCTTTGAGCTTTTCTAATATCTCTACGAATATATTTCTTATAACCCTCCCAAATCTTTTCTTTATTAAGTCCTTTTAGATCTAATAGGGTACATTTTGCAGGGATTGATTTGAAAGATTTGGGTTGATAGGACTTTAAAAAAGGCGATTCAGTGATCCTGATTTGATCGATCCCTCTGTTCCTAAACTCCCGATCCAGAAGTTCCATAAAGGGTAGAAAGTATGATGTTTCACCGATGAGGTTTCCATAGGGAATGGAGGCATATAGAATTTTGAAAATTTTAAAATTGAGCAATATCCCTGGTAACCCCGCAACGATCTTTCCTCCTTCCTTCAGATAAAAATAAAGGGGTTGTCCTCCCAACCCCCTTCTGAGCACCTCACTCCAGACCGATTGATAAAAGATTAAGTCGGTATATTGAAAAGCAAATTCATCCCATTCCTTTCCGGGTGACTCAAAAACTTTTAGCTCCATATCTTAATGACTTCTTTTACCTTTTTCGCAATCCACTTCACATCCTCCGCCTCCATCCGGGGATGGAGTGGAAGGGTCACCTCTCTTCGACTTACCTCTTCGGTTTTTGGAATCATGCCTTTCTTATAACCAAATTGACTTCGATAAAGTGAGAAAAGATGAACAGGTGGATAATGAACGCTTGTTTGAATCCCAAAATTCCTTAAACCCTCCATCAATTTATTCCGTTGTAAAGCAAACCGATTATCTTTCTCGGCATGGACCAGAATAGGAAATAGATGATATGAAAAATTGCCTTTAAATTGTGAAAAAGGAATAGAAATTTCTTCCACTCCTTGGAGTTCTTTTCGATAAACCCCAACCAGTCTTTTTCTTCTTTGGTTATTTCGATCCAATTTTTTTAATTGGACCAAGCCCAGGGCTGATTGAATCTCTGTGGTTCGATAGTTATAACCCAATCTCTCTATATCGTAGGATGAAAGGTGGCCACGGTACTTATCCCATGAAAGGGCCTTCATTCCATGGGACCTCATCCATCTAACCTTCTCTGCCCATTCCCTATTTTGAGTGATTACCATTCCACCTTCGCCGGTCACTAAATTCTTGTTAGAAAAGAAACTAAAACATCCCATCTCTCCAATCGTCCCACACTTTCGACCTCGATATTCTGAACCAGGGGCATGGGATGCGTCCTCAATCACATAAAGACCATACCTTTTGGCTATCCCCATGATCGATCGCATGTCACAGGGATATCCTCCATAATGCATCACTATGATGGCTTTTGTCCTCGGGGTGATCTTTTTTTCAATCTCCTGAGGCGATATATTAAGTTCATCAGGACCTATGATATCAGCAAAAATAGGTTTTGCTCCCACATAAAGAATAGCATTGGCTGTTGCCACAAAGGTGAGGGAAGGGAGAATCACCTCATCTCCCCCTCCTAAACCAAGAGAGGCTAAAGCTAAGTGAAGGGCGGCCGTCCCATTCGAAACGGCGATCGCATACCCTCCACCAAGGTATTCTGAAAAGGCCTTTTCAAACCTCTCCGTGACAGGGCCAGTGGAAAGCCATCTCGTTCGTAGAACTTTAAGGACCTCCCTTTCCTCTTCTTTTCCAAGATCGATATCAGATAGCGGGTATTTCCATTTCATAATGGATAGCTTCCTACTTTAAATCGAGATAAGTTTTTACGATACCAATCGATCGTCTCCTCCAATCCATCCTCAAGAGTATACTTCGGTGCCCATCCGAAAAGTTTCTGAGCTATTCGGGTATCGGAGAGAAGTTGCATCACTTCACTCTTCAGCGGACGAATTCTTCGCTCCTCAATCTCGATCTCTCCTCTCTTACCCATCAGGTGTAGAATTTTCTTCACCAGTTCTCCAATGGAGATGTCATGTCCCGTACCAACATTGACGACCTTACCCACCGCCTCTTCACATTGTCCCAATTCAATAAAGCCTCGGACTGTATCTTTCACAAAAAGAAAATCCCGCCGAGGTTCTATATTCCCCAAAAGAATTTTTTTATCAGCAATGACTTGTGAGATGATGGTGGGTATGATGGCTCTCAAGGATTGTCGTGGGCCAAATGTATTGAACGGTCGAATGATAGCAATGGGAAGGTCGAATGAGAGATAATAGCTCTCTGCTAATTTATCCGCTGCGATCTTGCTGGCAGCATAGGGAGATTGGGCCTGAAGGGGATGTTTCTCGTCAATGGGAATATATTGTGCCGTCCCATAGACTTCACTGGTGGAGGTGTGGATGATTCTCTCCAAAGCCTCATTTTCAAGACAGGCATTAAGAAGGTGGGCTGTACCAATGACATTTGTCTGGATGAAATTGAACGGGTGAACATAGGAATAGGGAATAGCAATGAGGGCGCCCAAGTGGAAAACTTTATGACACCCCTTAACCGCTTTTTTCACACCATCAGGGTCCTTCAGGTCGCCAGGAATCACCTCAATTTGGTTTCGAATTTCTTTGGGTAACTCTTCTAAGAGGCCCCTCTCATCCCTCGAATTATATCGGACAAAAGCCCGGACGTCTTCCCCTTGCCTGACTAACTCCTCAGTGAGATGGCTTCCGATAAATCCTCCTGCTCCGGTCACCAGAATTTTTCCCATAATAACCTCGTTTAATCTCCCTATTTGCTGTGTTACTCAAATCCAAATGTCATCCTTCGACAGGCTCAGGACGATGCCCTGAACATTCTGAAAGACGAAATCATGGTGAGACTTCGGCGTGAGCTCAGTCGAACGCCTGTCGAACCATGAACTTTGAGCTTTGACATTTATTACTCATATAGTAATCTTTTCCTCATTTTTTGGAATTTCTTCTGTGCCTCCTCATAATCTTCATGACGACCAATATCCAACCAAAAATCTTCACTGGGATAACAGACAACCCTTTCCCTTCGCTTGATGAGTTTCTGGATCAATTCAGGAAAATCCAAATATTGCTTTTTTGGAATCCATTTCAATACTCTCTTCTCAAAGACATAGATTCCCATGCTAACAGAGTAAGAGAGGGTTGGTTTTTCAATATATCGGGTCAATCGATAGTCACGGCTAAACTCCATCACCCCTAATTCCAATTGGACTTTCTTCTGATTCATGGCAATGGTAACAATTCCCTTCTGCCGCCGATGGTATTGAATCAATTTCCGATAATCGAGAGTGGTGAGAATGTCTCCATTCATCACCAGAAATGTGTCTGGAAGATCCGGGAAGATAGAAAGAGGCCCCACTGTTCCAAGGGGTCTCTCTTCTCGGGAGTAACTGATGTTTACCCCGTAATGACCCCCGTCCCCGAAATAGGCAGAGAGGAGAGGTTCTGATTGTTGACTCACGGTGAATACCATCTCTTCAATCCGAAAATGTGCTAACTGCTTGACGATCACTTCAAGGATGGGCATTCCGTCAATGGGCATCAAAGGCTTGGGAAAGACAGTGGTATAAGGAGCAAGCCTTGTTCCCTTCCCCCCAGCCAGTATAATTGCTTTCATCTTTTCTCTCCAAAAAGGGGACAGGCAACTTTTTAGTCCTATCAAACCCTTTTCCCGACTCTTTGTAATCTCCTCGATACTAAAGACTTTCTCAAAAAGTAGCCTGTCCCCTTTTTCCTTTTTGTCCCTTTTTTAATAGTCTGCCAAAAACCTCTCCACACTAATCTCGATATTGAATAAATGCTTCAATTCTGCCCTTTTCCCATTCACCCCATTGGGTGCAGGGCTCGCCATTTTCTCATCATCTTTAGATTCGATTCTTTGCTTCATCATCTCTTTCAAAGCCATGGGATCTTCAGGAGGAATTACCCAGGCCACTCCATATTGTCGGCTCAACATCCCCATATCGCCCACATCAGTGACAATCAATTCTTTCTCAAACTTTAATGCCTCTGAAAACACTAAGGGGATCGACTCAGATCTTGAAGGGATCACGACACAATCAGAGGAGGCATAGAGAAAAGCCAATGCCTTGTCATCCACATTTCCCATAAATGTAATCCGTTCTTCCAGTGCATTCTTATTAATAAAATGCCTTGCCCATTCCTCCATTCCTCCTCGTCCAACAATATTGAGATTGAAATCCAATCCTTCCCCTTTCAGTAATACCATGGAATGGAGAAGAAGATCGATTCCCTTTACTTTCTCAAGCCTTCCCACAAATAGGAATCGATAGGGTTTACTTGCTAAATCCCCCCAACCGTCCGGCGCCATAGTCTGGCTTTGGACGGCGGCGCCCCCCTTTACCAAGGGGGGGAGAGGGGGGATTTTTCGTGTGGTGGCTAAAAAAAAACATTTTCTTTGAAACCGATCTTCTACTTTCTTGGCAAGGTCGAAGCCATCCGCAAAAACACTCTTAGCTTCATGAAGTATCCTTTTCATTATTGGATAAAGAAAAGGATTTCTTCCTAATTGATAGATATCTGAACCGAGAGCCCAGACAGAGTAAGGAATCTTGGCTCGACGATAAGCTTGATTTGCAAAATACCCGCTGGGAAGAACCCAAAGGGCAAGGCATACATCTATCTTATGATTATTGACAAAAGGAAACAATGCCCTATTACCATTAAAAAACAGGCTTCCAATCCGAATACAATCCAGAGGATGAAAGGGATTGAGGTGAACAAGGGGTCTTTTCGATCCCATCCATGGGAACCAGTTGACTTTTACGCCCTCTAAAAATTCTTCCTTTTTCTCCTCGCGATCCTGGGTGAAGATGAAGACTTGATGTCCCCGTCTTTCCAGTCCTTCAATAAAATTGATGAGGAAAGGGGCTTGAGCAAAGTCACCAGAATGGGATGGGAAGGAAGAGGTAATGATGCAGATGTTCACTGTTCAATCCATCGCTTATTTTAACCCTTTATTATACTCCATATCAAACCACATGGCGAAAAACAGGGATTGGAGACCTGAGATCGTAAAGAAGGCAGCAAACAGAGCGCTGGTTGCTGCCACCGGTCCGACAAAAAGCCTAAAAAGAAGAAGATAAAAACCAAAAACTACTCCGATAGGTGTGAGGACGAAACCCAAAAGATAAAAAAGTACCAGAGGGTGAAAGTCCCGTATGATATATTTTTCTTTAAGCCTCCAAAGAAAGAGTTTAAAAAGAAGAAAGGAAAGGGTGAAAATAATTTTATAAATTTTGATGCCAGAGCGCTCCCCAATCCCATAAACAGGATTGATCGGTACGTCCCTGACCCTGAAATGATATATATTCAATTTCACCAAAAAGTCATTGGGCATTCCATAACGTTTGTAAATACTGCCCAGGTCAAGGGTTTTGAGCACCTCCAAATTCACGGCGCCATAGCCCGATTGAGAATCAGCCACATGCCAATACCCAGAAGCAATCTTTGTCAGAAATGAAAGAATGGCATTTCCTAAATAACGAGCTTTGGGAATCACCTTCCAGGCCTTTCCGGTGAAAAGCCGATTCCCCTTGGAATAGTCTACTTCTCCATCAACGATGGGGTCCAATAATTTGGGCAGATCATTGGGGTCCATCTGTGCATCACCGGCCATGACCACGCTGATATCAATTTCCTCATTCCTGGCCCATTTATAACCAGCGACGATTGCCCCACCCACCCCTTCGTTATTTGTATGACGGATATAAATAATTCGTGAATCCTCTTTTTGATGGGTCTTCACGACCTCCCCTGTCTGATCAAGACTGGCATCATCCACCACAATGATGTGATCAACAAAGGAGGGTATAGTTTTAAGAACCTTCCCGATCAATTTCTCTTCATTATAGGCTGGAACAACAACAGCAATGGTTTTATTTCGATACATAATCTTTTCTATTTTACATGCCCGTGTTATGAAGCCCCCCGCCTTTTTCCTCCCCCACATGCGGGGGGAGGAGAGGAGTGGGGACGGGCATGAAACACGGTCCATGCCTGCGTGCCTGCGCGCTGAAGCGCTTCGGCGAAGGCAGGCGCTCCGGCGTGCAGGCACGAACAAGTTTTTTTATAAAATTATTGGGTATCACAGAGATAAGGTGAGTGTCAATCTAATTTAAAAAATGTAGCCCATTAAAAGGAGGCGAATAATCTTAAAGAATTAAAAAGTCAACCCTTCGACTCCCCGGCATAAATGCCGGGGCTTGCTCAGGGTTAACCCTGAGCGGCGCTCTCCTCACCGCCCTGAAGGGCGGAGCTTAGCGCCGCCGAATGGGTCAATTTCAAAAAACATCTACTTCAAATGCTCGATAATGATATTTAGGCTTCTCCCTTTTCAGAAGCATTTAACGGTGCTCCCGGGGCACTTACGATTTTTTGCCATTCCCTTCTATTCAATGATAGCAATCGGTGCCTCTGCCTCTACCTCCTGACCTGCCGATACGCAAACCTCTTTCACCACCCCACTCACTGGAGCAACCACAGGCATCTCCATCTTCATTGCCTCCAATACTGCAACCTGATCATTCTCTGCCACCCGATCCCCAACCTTTACAGAAACCGATACGATCTTTCCAACCATAGGTACTGTCACAGATGTCGCCATAGATACCTCCGTTTTTAAATATCATTTCCGTGTCCGTTAATAATTCTAACCTAAGTTGAGCGATTCTACGATTGAAGCATTTAAGATTGTCATTCCCGCGGAAGCGGGAATCCAGAAAATAAGCCAAGAACCTGGATTCCTGTTTTCACAGGAATGACATGGTTCTATTTTACTTATTGGTTGGATACCTGATGTGATTTGAAGGGGTTTCAGCTCAATGTTTTTCTTCATTTTGGTCAAAAGAATCGCTCAATTTAGATCTAAGATAATTCAAAATTGGATTTCAAAATTCGGACACGTGACACGCCTGCCTGCAGTAGGCAGAGACGTCGGACACGTAATTACTTGTTGATATAACCCAAACCACCCCTTATTTGTCAATATTTTTTTATTTTGTCCGTACACCCTGTCCCTGCTGAGACTGTGTCGTAATGTCATTGCGAGGGAGTGAAGCGACCGAAGCAATCTCATAATGCCTTGAAAGTAAAGAGATTGCCACGCCTGCGTGCCGAAACGCCTGCCTGCACGAAGCGTTTCGGCGAAGGCAGGCACTTCGGTGTGCAGGCACGCTCCCTTCGGTCGCTCGCAATGACAAATAGGAATTGTAACACAGTCTTTACTGAGGTGGGGAGGGCAGGTAAATGTGCTGTTGTACCCATTGTGGAAAATTAGCCAAAAAAGAATTGACATCAAAACCGTGTTATATTAATCTATGTGAAAAATTTAACCAGTTACCCCTCTCCCTCTCCCCATCGGGGGAGAGGGAGAGGGGGAGGGGGCGGAGAGCTTATGGACATTAAAACGATAGGAGTGTTAGGTGCAGGTTCAATGGGAAACGGTATTGCTCAAGTAGCAGCACAGGCAGGATATCAAGTGGTCCTGAGGGATATTGAAGACCGTTTTGTTGAGAACGGTCTCAAAGCCATCGAAAAGTTCCTTACTAAAAGCATCGAAAAAGGAAAGATGACCGAGGGGCAAAAGAAAGGGATCCTCACCCGGATCAAAGGAACGACACGAATGGAAGAGCTAAAGAATGTGGACTTCGTCATTGAAGCGGTTTTTGAAGACCTCGATTTAAAGAGGAATGTCTTCAAACAACTGGATGAATTGACACGATCGGAGGTCATCCTCACCACCAACACCTCCTCCATGTCGGTTACAGAAATCGCTATGTCTACCAAACGGCCTGAAAAGGTGGCGGGAATGCACTTCTTCAACCCAGCACCAATCATGAAATTGGTTGAGGTGATTCGGGGACATTATACAAATGATGAAACCACCTATGCCGTCATGGAGATGGCCAGAAAGATGGGAAAAGAACCTGTAGAGGTGAAAAAAGATACACCCGGATTCATCGTCAATCGCCTGATGATTCCTCATGTCATAGAAGCAATCAAGATGGCGGAGGAAGGCGTGGCGAGCATTGAGGACATCGATAAAGCGGTCAAGTTAGGTCTGAACTATCCAATGGGTCCCTTTGAGTTGATGGATTTAACAGGTGTCGACATTGCTCTCCATGTCACGGAATATCTATATAAAGAATTAAATAAAGAGAGCAAATGGTCTGCTCCGACCCTCTTGAGATCAATGGTTCGGGCGGGAAAATTGGGCAGAAAGACCCGTGCAGGTTGGTATAAGTATTAAATGACGTGTCCGTGCCTGCACGCCGGAGTGCCTGCCTTCGCCGAAACGCTTCGTGCAGGCAGGCGTTTCGGCACGCAGGCGTGACCGTGTTTCGTGTCCGCCCCCCCTTCCTCTCCTCCCCCCGCAGGTGGGGGAGGAAAAGGTGGGGGATTTAAAAAAACGTACACGGACACGCAAAGGAGGAGGAAAGGTTATGACCCGCTTAAATAAAGCATATATCCCATTCAGAGGTTATTACTCTTCACCATTCTGTCGCTGGCAGGGTAGCCTTGCCAATGAAAACTCTATTGTTCTCGGAGCAACGACAGCCAATCGGTGGCTAAAAAAAAGGAATATTGACCCAACGATATTCGACTATCT
>Ga0315282_10013850_pt1 | contig 12090 bp, 9 predicted proteins | sample YL17G07_20_MG_FD_203693 | JGI IMG/M metagenome (GOLD analysis project Ga0315282, IMG submission 203693) | Sediment microbial communities from Yellowstone Lake, YNP, Wyoming, USA - YL17G07_20 | ecosystem: Environmental > Aquatic > Freshwater > Lake > Sediment | place: USA: Wyoming | collected... | reverse complement strand
ATACCTGAGGATCCTTCCCATCCAGGCGTTGGTCAAATAGGAGATGATGACCAGGGCGATGAGGAAATCGTTCTTGAGGTATTCGCGGGCGAGCTTAAGCAACGGGAAGACCCCCGACCAAGCCACGAGGCCGTGCAGGACCACGAGGAATAACGGGGTTGAAAACAGGCCGTGCAGCGGGACGAGAAAGATCAGCCAGTAATTCGGGTAGAAGGCGAAGTGATTGCAGTCGCGGACCGTGCTGTACATGAACCGCCCCTGGCGGGTGAAGTACAGCATCTGGTCGAATATGCTGAAATCATAGGCATTCACGCGAAAGGCGTAGAATCGCAGGAGGTCGGCGCACAGGATCGCGAGAAGCGAACACCCGATCAAAAAGGCAAATTCTCTCCCGGGAAGAATGAACGTTTCCCGATGATGAAGGCCGAATTTGTACTTGAGAGCGAGGAGGACGAAGACCGCGGCTAGGAGATATTGCCAGTTTCTGGGCGAGGCCAGGGGAACGTGGATAAAGGCGAACGGCATCGTCCCGATAAAAATGAGAGCGGACAATCGGCAGTACCAGATCGCGAGGCTTCGCTGTCTCCCGTCCAACAAAGATGATTCCCCCGAAGCCGATGGGATCAACGATGTCCGCTCCTGAGTTCTCTGAGATGTCGCTTGGTCGGATTATATAAATCTCGACGACCTAAGGCAATATCCCGGCCAAATTTATTTTGAGCTCAATGGGGCGGCGGCGAGCCGTTAGGTCTCGATCGTCCTGGATTCCAAAGCGTCGACGCCGGCGAGCTGAGGGAAGAGCCGCATCCAGACCAGGGCCACGAGAATCGTGCCGACGCCCCCGATCAGGACCGCGGGAACTGTGCCGAACCAGGCCGCCGTCAGGCCCGATTCGAACTCTCCGAGCTGGTTGGACGTGCCGATGAACATGAAGTTGATCGCGCTCACCCTGCCCCGCATCTCGTCCGGGGTCCCCATCTGAACGAGCGAGACCCGGATCACGACGCTGATAACGTCCGCCGCGCCGAGGACGATCAACGCGGCCAGGGAGAGAAGAAATGAGCGCGAGAGGGCAAAGAAGATCGTCGCGACTCCGAAAATGATTACGGCGATAAACATCGTCCTTCCGACGCGGCGGCGCAGAGGCCTCCGCGCGAGGGTGATAGACATCAGGAGGGCGCCCGCCGCCGGACCCGCGCGAAGGAGTCCCAACCCGACCGACCCAACCCCGAGAATTTTTTGGGCAAAGATCGGGAGCAGGGCCGTCGTTCCGCCGAGCAGGACCGCAAACAGGTCGAGGGAAATCCCCCCGAGGATGACCGGCCGGGTGCGAATAAAGGCAATGCCCGCGAACAAGGACCGGAGGCTGACCGGTTGGGGTTTGGCGAGCGTCCTTTCAATGCGGGTCAACGAGATGAAAAGAAAACCCAGCCAGCACATCCCTGCGGTGGCGGCATAGACCGTGGTCGGCCCAGCCAGATATAAGAGCCCGCCGAGCGCCGGGCCCATGATGAGCGCGGCCTGACCCGCCGCCGTCGACCACGCGGCCGCCCGGGGGAAAAGCTCGGGACTGACCAGGGCGGGCAGCAGGGTTTGCATAGTCGGAACTTCGAAGGCTCGCGCCGCCCCGATGGCGAAGACGATGGCCAGGATGCAGCGCGCCGAGATCCAACCACCGTGACTTCCCAGAGACAGGGCCAGGGCCCCCGCCCCTTCGATGAGCTGGCAGATCCTGACGATCGACTTCCGGTTGAAGCGGTCTGCCGCGTAGCCGACTCCGAGCGTCAACAGGAACATCGGCAAGAACTGGACGAGCCCGACAAGCCCGAGGGTGAAGGCGCTGCCGGTCAGGGCGTAGATCTGCCAGCCGACCGCGACGGAAAGCATCTGGTAGGACAGGTTCGTCGATATCCGGGCGGCCAAAAAAGACTTCAGCGGCGCCGTGTGGGTTAAATCCGGAGATTTCATTTTCCTGTCGGAACGATGCCCTTACCCGAGCAGAGCTCGAATCGATCGGCCCAAAATAAAATGCTATCCGCCGGCGTCGTTCCCGTCAAGAAAAACGATCGGCCTGGAGTCGGGTCACTTGTGATGGCGCGGGAAGCCGGAGGCCTCAGGGCGGCTTCCCGCGCCGTGAACTAGCTAACTGCCGATCGTCGCGGGTTGACTTGGATTCGCGGGTGTTATAAATTCAGGGCAAGAAAGGGATTGCGCGTTCCCTTTTCGAGGGCTGCGGAGGGCCGGAATGAGAAAGTTGAAGTCCTTTTTTTTCAGGCGCTTCGAGGTCTCTCTCGTCCTGGCCATTGTCGTCGGCATCCTCGCCATCGCTTTTCTCGTCTATTACAAATTTTCCTTCCTCAATTTTTTCTTCATCCCTGTCATCCTCTCCGGCTATTACCTGGGGCGGCAACACGCCGTCCTGAGCGCTTCCTTCAGCATCCTTCTGGTGGCTCTCTATCTCGTTTTTGTCAACGTCAATATGGGCCGGAGAATCGGAACCTCCTGGGACGAGATCATCACTCTCGTCACGTGGGCCGGCTTCTTGATTCTGACCGGCGGCATCATCGGAAGCCTTTCCGAGGAGAGGGAAGCCAGGATCAAAAAACTCAGGCAGGCCTACATGGGAGTCCTGGACATTCTCCTGAGATATCTCGAGCTCGGCGACGAAAACGAGACGCACACCATGCGTGTCGCGCTCCTCGCCGGGAAGATCGCCAAGGGTCTCGGGCTCAGCGTGAGAGAAAGCGAAAACATCAAATCGGCGGCCATGCTTCTCGAGGCCGCCGGGCTGCGGAACAACCTGGCCTTGTTCGATGAGGTTGGCGCGTTTATGAGAGAAGATTTCGCCCCGTTCAAGGCCGAGCTCGGGGTGAAGGATCGGATCATGCTCGAGACCGTCGCCAGCCTGCTCGCCGAAGTCCGGCCCATCCTCGACGGCTATGTCAGGCATTACGTCCGAGACGCGGGAATCCCGGACAAGAACCTATCCGAGATTCCGATCGGAAGCAGCATCGTCGCGCTGGCCGACCACTACGATAAGATCACGTCCGGCGTGGCCCGAGCCGCGGCTAAAGAAAGCATCAAGACGCTCATGGACATCGAGATGCTCAGGGGACGGGCATTCCCGGCGTCCGTGGTTCAGGCGCTTTTCGACACGATTCCCGCTTCGGAGAGGACGGCGGGAATCTGACCGGCCCGGAAATTTGTGAAAATCCTTCTCGTCCAACCCCCCTTCGAAGATTTTTACGCGACTCCCATCCGTCTCTATCCTCTCGGCCTCCTGTACGCAGCCCGGGTTCTGCGCGCGGCCGGGTGTTCGGTCGAGATCCTCGACTGCCTCGCGCCTCTGAGGAAATGCGCCGTCCCGGTCCCCGAAGAGATGTCTTATCTCGAGCCCTATATCGGCGAGCCCCATTTTTTCAAAGGGTTCTATCGCTTCGGAATTCGGGACGAGGAAATCCTCCGGCGGATAATGGTCGCGGCGCCCGACCTCGTCGGGATTTCGTCCCAGTTCACGGCTTATTACCAAAGCGTCGAATCCCTGGCCCGGCTCATCAAGAAGGAGCTCGGCCTGCGGGTCTTTATCGGGGGACACCACGCGACCGCGTTTGCGGACGAGATCAGGAAGCGCACGCCCGAGATCGATCACGTTTTGACCGGCCCGGCTGAGGATTGTCTGCCCCGCCTGTTGAAGGGCCTGCGGCTTTCCTCGGACGGGACGCATCTCGATTGGGCGGAGATCCGGCCGGCCCACGATTTGCTCGTCCCCGGGCGCCATAAGATCGGTCGGAAAAACTATATCTCCATTACCGCCAGCCGAGGCTGTCCTTTCCCCTGCGATTTCTGCTGCGTCCACAACATGTTCGGCGCGCATATTCGGTACCGGACCGCGGCGTCGGTGTTGGACGAGATGCGTTGGGCGCGCCTCGAGCGCGGCGTCGAGGTGTTCAATTTCGAGGACGACAACCTGTCCTTTGACCGCGACTGGTTTCTCGCGTTTCTCGATGCCGTCGCGGCCCATCCCGCCCTGGCCGGCGTCGAACTGACGGCCATGAACGGCTTTTGCTCGTGGACTCTCCACGAGGAACACCTGCGGGCCATGGCTGCGGCAGGGTTCAAGCGGCTCAACCTGTCGTTTGTCAGCCGGAGTCCCGAGGTCAAGTCGAGTTATCGCCGCCGGCCCGAGAACAGCGATTTTGAAGACCTGATCCGGGTGGCGCACCGATTGGGCTTATTCGTCACTGTTTATGTCATGATCGGGCTCCCGGGCCAAACCTATGAAGAGGTCCGCGAGAGCATGGAGTATCTCTGGGGCCTTGGGGTTCTCGTCGGACCGTCCGTTTTCTACGTCCCGCCGGGCAGCCCGCTCTTCTCCCGGCTCGATCTTCCCGCCGGCCTCAGGGACAACTGGAATCTTTACCGCTCCTCGGCCTTCGCCGTCGAGTCCGCCGCTCTCCCTCGAAGCAAGCTGCTCGAGCTCTTCCTCTCCGCGAGAGGAAGAAACCTGGAAAACAGGGCCAAATTGGGGTAATCTCACGCTCATGGAGAAACAGGCGCATCACCTTCCCCGCGTTCTGGGGCTATGGGACATCGTCAGCATCGTCATCGGAGGCGTCATCGGGTCGGGGATTTTTCTCGTCCCGAAGGATATGGCTGTCGCCGTGCGGGCCCCGCTTCTCATCCTGGCCGTCTGGGCGGTCGGCGGCCTCCTGACGTTTTTCGGGGCGCTCTCCTTCGGCGAGCTCGGCGCGGCCATCCCCGAAGCCGGAGGCGCATACGTTTTTCTCCGTGAGGCCTACGGGCCGGTTATCTCCTTCCTTTTCGGCTGGACGCTGTTCCTCGTCATCGACTCCGGGGCTATCGCCACGCTGACCGTGGCCTTTACCTCGAAATACCTGACCCATTTCTTCCCCCTCTCATCCCTCGCCCAGAAGCTCGTCAGCGTCATGTTCCTTGTCTTTCTGGTGGTCGTGAATTATGTCGGCGTCCGCTGGGGAGCGAACCTGCAAAACCTGCTGACGGTGATCAAATTCGGCGGCCTGGTCGGGATCTGCGGGGTGATTTTCTTTCTGGGCAAGGGAAGCGCGGCGAACTTCGTCTCCCCCTCGCCCGATACGGTTTCGGGGAATATCTTCGGAAGCTTCGGGATCGCCCTGATCGCCGCCCTCTGGGCCTACAAAGGATGGGAGGCCTCGACCTACAGCGCCGGGGAAACCAAGAACCCGCAGCGAAACCTGCCCCTGGGAATTCTCCTCGGGACGGTTGCGTGCATCGCCATCTATATGATTGCCCAACTGGCCTATCTCTACGTTCTCCCGGCGAGCGAGATCGCCAAGTCGGACCGGATCGCCGCGGACGCGATGAACCTCGTCGTGGGACCCGTCGGCGCGTCGATCATTTCGCTCATCATCCTCTTTTCCATCACGGGCGCCACCAACCAGAACTTTCTGTGCTCGCCTCGGGTTTACTACGCCATGGCGAAGGACCGGGTTTTTTTCAAGGGCCTGGCTTCTATCCACGGCCGGTTCCTGACGCCTCACGTCTCGATCATCGCCATGGGTGTCTGGAGCATGATTCTCATCCTCTTTTTCGGAACGTTCGAGCGGCTCTTTACCTACGTTATTTTTGGGCAGTGGATCTTTTTCGGCCTGACCGTCGCGGCCGTGGTCATCCTCAGGAAGAAGCGTCCCGACCTGCCCAGGCCGTATAAGACCTGGGGGTATCCGATCACTCCGGCGATTTTTGTTCTGGCCGCGCTCTACATCTCGATCAGCACGCTCGTCAGCCAATTCCGGAACGCCCTGGCCGGACTGGGGATTATTCTTCTCGGGCTTCCGTTTTACGCGTTCTGGCGGGCGAGATCTCATAAGAATGCTTAGAGTCTCCCGTGATTCCCTTGGATAATGGGGCTCGGGGGTAGGGGATTGGCCTGCCAGGAGGACAGGGGTCAAACCTGAATTTTGCACGTTTTAACGTTCGAACGTTGGAACGTTAAAACTTGATAACGCTACGATACAGTCAAAAGTGTAGGTTTGACCCCAATCTTTTTTAGGACGGCAGCTTCCGGAGCTGGGAGTGTTTGGCCCGGATGAACGCCGGGGACTCGTAGGGATCCCACCGGTTGTCCCGGGTCTGAGGGACAAAAGCCGTCTCCGCCTCGATACGCTCGACGCCTTGGGGCGCAAAAGGGAACGGGGGAGTTTCTTCGTAGCCGGGCACCGGAAATGGGGGAGGCGTGTATCTGTGAGCGCGCCGGGCGGCGGCGTTCACTTCGACCGGCTCGATGTGCTTTTCGAACCCCCCCTCGAAGCCGGTGGCGATGACCGTCACTTTGACCATCTCCTTCATGGACGCATCGATGACCGTGCCGAAGATGATGTTCGCGTCGGGGTGGGCGAGCTTATGGACGAGTTGCGAGGCCTTCGAGACCTCGTGAAGGGTGAGGTCCTTGCCGCCGGTGATGTTGATCAGCACGCCCTTCGCGCCCTCGATGGAGGTGTCGATGAGCAGGGGGCTGCAGATGGCTTTGTTGGCCGCTTCGGCCGCGCGGTTTTCTCCGGAGGCGATCCCCGTGCCCATGAACGCCATCCCCATGCCCTTCATGATCGACCGGACGTCGGCGAAGTCGAGGTTGATCAGGCCCGGCTTCGTGATCAGGTCGGAAATGCCCTGGACGGCCTGGCGCAGGACGTCGTCGGCCATCTTGAACGCGTCCTGGATGGACGTCTCCAGGCTCACCGTCTGGAGGAGCCTCTCGTTCGGTATGGCGATGACCGTATCGACTCCGTTCTTGAGGTCGTTCAGGCCCTCTTCGGCCTGTTTGCGCCGGACCTTTCCCTCGAATTCGAACGGCAGCGAGCAGATGGCGATCGTCAGGACGTTGAGCTCCGAGGCCAGGTTGGCGATGATCGGGGTGGCGCCGGTGCCCGTGCCGCCCCCCAGGCCCGCCGTCAGGAAGATCATGTCTGAGCCCTCGAGGAGGCCGACGAGCTTTTCCGTGTCTTCCATGGCGGCTTGCTTGCCCACGTCGGGGCGTCCCCCCGAACCCAGGCCCTTGGTCAGTTGATTCCCGATTTGGATCTTGTTGGGAGCCCGGTTATTGTTCAGCGCCTGGAGATCGGTGTTGACCGCGATGAAGTCGACGCCCTCGATTCCGGCCTCGATCATCCGGTTCAGGGCGTTTCCGCCCCCGCCGCCGATTCCGACGACCCGAATCTTGGCCGTGAACGTCTCCTCGACGAGATGAAACTTGAGTTTGCTTCCCGTTTCGCTGGACATGATGCCTCCTATTCTTCCTTAAAAAAATCTCGGAATTTGGCGAAGAGCCCTTTCTTTCGGTCCTTGGAGAAACCCTTGTCTTTCATCAGGCTGTGGCCGTACAGCAGCAGCCCCACGGCCGTGGCATAATCCGGCGTGTTGACCCTGTCCACGAGTCCGCCCACCCCGGTCGGGTCCCCGCGCCGCACGGGGAGGTCGAAAATCTCTTCGGCCACGCCCTCGAGTCCATCGAGAAGGGCGGTCCCGCCCGTGAGCACCATGCCGGAGTTCAGCGATTTTTCGTAGCCCATCCTCTTGATGTCGTTGTCGACCAGCCGGAAGATTTCTTCGGCGCGGGGCTGGATGATATCCGCCAGAAGCTGCCGCGAGAGAACGCGGGGCTTCCGTCCCGTGCCGACCGAGGGAACCTCGATCGTCTCCTGCTCGTCGTTCACGGGACCGACGACGCAGCCGAACTTCTTCTTGATCTTCTCCGCGTCGGGGATCGGGGTCCGCAGCCCGACGGCGTTGTCGTTGGTGAAGTTATCGCCGCCGAGGGGGATGATCGAAGTGTACCACAGGCTGCCGCGCTCGAAGATGGCGACCTCGGTCGTGCCGGCGCCGATGTCGATCAATCCGACGCCGAGCTCCTTCTCGTCGTGGGTCAGAACCGAGGCGCTGGCGGCGATCTGGTTGAGGATGATCTGTTCGATGTTGACGCCGGCGCGCTCGACGCACGTCCTCAGGTTCTGGACGAGGGTGATGGCCCCGGTGACGATGTGGACGTTGACCTCGAGCTTGATGCCGCTCATCCCCAGCGGATCGCGGATCCCGTCCTGCTCGTCCACGACGAACTCCTGGGGAATCACGTGGATGACCTCCCGGTCGGGAGGAATGGAGACGGCCTTGGCCTGCTCGATGACCCGGCGGATGTCGTCCGAGGTGATCTCCCGGTTCTTCCCCGACACGGCGATCACGCCGCGGCTGTTGAAGCTCTTGATATGGGCTCCGGAGATCCCGACGAAGGCCGAGTTGATGGCGACGCCCGCCATGAGCTCCGCTTCCTCCTGGGCCTTCTTGATCGCGGCCGAGGTGACATCCAGGTTGACCACGACTCCCTTGCGGAGTCCCTTCGAGTCGGCGGTCCCGATGCCGATGACCTCGATCTTCCGTTCCTCGGTGATTTCGCCGATGACGGCGGTCACTTTCTTCGTGCCGATATCCAGCCCCACGACGTATCCGTTCTTGGGCATCAGCGTGTCTCCTTATCCGAATCCAAAGGCTCTTTCGCGGGAGGGCTCGCTCCCGCGGTTTTGACGTAGACCCGGTCCGAGAACCTCAGGTCGACGTATTCGAGAGGTCCGAGCTCGCTCTCCCAGCGGTCCTTCATTTTCCGAAAGAGGGCGATCCTCTGGCCGAAGAGCTCGTCGCCGAGTTTCAGCCTGGTCGGGCCGGACCTGAATTTGAGGACCACGTCGCCGGCATCCGATAGGTCGAGGGTCTCGGCCTCGGACCTCTCTTCGGGGGTCATGGCGTCCAGACACTCCCGCGCCCGCCCGATCTTGTCCGCCGCTCCGTCCCTGAACCGGCCCTCGTCGACGAGGACCGGAAGCCCTGAGCTCCGCTCCGGCCCGGCGGGGCCGAGCTCGACTCCCTCCGGGTCGATGAGGATGAGGCCCTCTTTTTCGAGGACCGCCGCGGGCTCGCGGACCGCGACATCGATCTTCACCGAAGAGGGGAAGATCTTTCGGATGCGGGCGCTCTTGACCCAGGGGAGGGATTCGATCCTGCGCCGGACGTCGGAGATGTCGAGGAGCAGGATGTTCCCCCAGTGGATTCCCTTGAGCGTTTGATCGATCTCGGCGCCGACCGTTTTGTCGGGGCAGCTCAAATCGACTCTCCGGATCGTCAACTTCCCCCAGGATATGACCAGCCGATACGCCTCGTGGACCGCGAAAAAACCGAGGGCCGTCAGGCCCAGGGCGAGCAGAACGCGCTTCATGTCCAGCGGGGCTCTGCGGCCGGGCTTCTTGACCCGGATTCCGGCGTCGCCTCTCTGGAATTGAAAGGCCGGGGCGTACGCGGATCCCGATCGGCTCAAGGCTGCGCCTCCAGGCTTTCAATGACCGCCGGAATGACCCGGTTGATGTTGCCCGCGCCGAGGAAGATCACCATATCTCCGGGACGGACGATTTGCTGGAGAAGGGCGGGGATGTTCTTCGTGTCGGGCTCAAAGAAAGCGTTCTTGTGGCCGAACAGACGGACCTCTTCATAGAGCGCCGCGCCCGAGATTCCGAGAATGGGAGCCTCGCCCGCGGGATAGATCTCGGTGATGACGAGGACGTCGGCCTGGTTGAAAGCCGTCGCGAATTCCTTCATCAGGGCGGCCATCCGGGTGTAGCGATGGGGCTGAAAAACGGCGACGACACGCCGGGGCCAGCCCCGCTTCGCGGCGTCCAGGGTGGCTTTGATTTCCGTGGGATGGTGGGCGTAGTCGTCGATGATCATGATATCCCGGACTTCTTTTTTGAGCTCGAACCGCCGTCCCGTGCCGGCATAGCTTTCCAGGGCCTCGAGGATGATGGAAGGCGGGATGTCGAGGTCGAGTCCCACCGCCACCGACGCCATCGCGTTGAGGACGGCGTGCTTGCCCGGGACGCTGAGCTTCAGGGTCCCGAGGCGCCGCCCCTTGAAGGTGAGGGCCGACCGGCTCCCGAAGCCCTCGAATTGAAGATCCCGAGCGAAGATATCGGACTGGGCCGACAATCCGTAAGTGATCAGCCGCCGCTCGAGCTGGGGGATGATGCTCTGAAGGTTCGGGTCGTCGAGGCAAAGGATGATCGGACAGTAAAAGGGAACCTTGTTGGCGAAGTTGACGAACGTCTTCTTGATCTCCTCGATGTTCTTGTACTGGTCGAGGTGCTCCGCGTCGATGTTGGTCAGGACCGCGATGAATGGGGAGAGCAGCAGGAACGACCGGTCGCTCTCGTCGGCCTCGGCGACGAAGAAGTCTCCCTCGCCCAGCTTGGCGTTGGCCCCGAGCGTGTTCAGCCGTCCCCCGACGATGATCGTGGGGTCGAAGCCCCCGCGGTCGAGGATCGTGGCGATCATCGAAGTCGTGGTGGTCTTGCCGTGCGCCCCCGCGACCGCGATGCCGTACTTCATCCGCATCAGCTCGGCGAGCATCTCGGCCCGGGGGATGACCGGGATCTTCAGCCGCCGGGCTTCCCGGACCTCGACGTTGTCCTCCCGGATGGCCGAGGATATGACGACGACGTCGGCGCCCCTGACGTTTTCGGCCCGGTGGCCGATGAAGATCCCGGCCTTGAGACTCGCCAGGTGCTCCGTCGCGTCGTTGGGCTGGAGGTCCGAGCCGGTCACCATGTACTCGAGGTTGAGGAGCACCTGGGCGATGCCGTTCATGCCCGTGCCGCCGATGCCGATCATGTGGATGTGCCTCAGCTTCCTGTATGTTTTCTTGACCATGGTTTCTCCTAGCGACGGGCCTCCATGAGCTCGAAGCACAGGGCGGCGATTCGATCCCCGGCCCGTTCGGGTTTCAGCCCGGCGAGGTTTTCTTCCATCCGGCTGATGCGCTCCGGATGATCGAGATAGGCGACGATCTTTCCGGCAAACAATTGGGGCGTCCATTCGCTCTCGAGGATGACGTCGGCGCCGCCGGCGTTCTTCAGCACCTCGGCGTTCGAGGCCTGGTGGTTTTCCGCCGCTCCGGCGAACGGAACGAGGACCGACGCCTTTTGGGCGGCGATGAGCTCGGCGCAGGTCGTTGCCCCGGACCGGCTGACGACGAGATCGGCCGCCCGGAAACGTTCGGGCATGTCAAAAAAATAGGGGGCGACGACCGCGTCGCCGAAGCCGGATTCGGCGTATCGCTCCTTCACCCAATCGATGTCCTTTTCTCCCGTCTGATGGGTCATCGCGAGACGATCCTTCGCGTCTTTCAGGTGAGGCAGCGCGGCCGTCATGCCCAGGTTGAGAAAGTGAGAGCCCTGGCTGCCGCCGAAAATCAGCAGCGCCAGCCGGCTCGATCGTTCTTTGGGCCGCATCGCATAGAACTCTTCCCGGACCGGGTTTCCGAGAAAGACGCCCTTTCCCTTGAGGCGGGGGAGAGACGCTTCGAAGGCCGCGACGGCCCTTTTTATCCAGGGGAGAAGAAGCCGCGTGGTAAAGCCGGGACAAACGTTTTGTTCGAGGATGACTGTCGGGATGCGCATCAGAGAGGCCAGGAGAACAATCGGACCTGAGCTGTAGCCCCCCACCCCGACGACGAGCGACGGCTTGATGCGCAGAAGAAGGCCGAGGGATTTGAGGAACGCCCCGGGGAGGAGAACGATCGCCTTGAGACTCCTCAGGCCCCGTCCCTTCAGCCCTTCGATACGCATGGGAATAAAACGGACTCCCTGGCCGGCCATGATCGTCCGTTCGGTTTCTCTCCGGCTGCCGACAAAGACGAGTCGCAGGCCCGGTTCCTTTTCGAGGAGCTTGCGGCCGAGGACGAGGGCCGGGTACAGATGGCCTCCGGTGCCCCCGCCGCTGATGATCACGCTCTTTTCGCTCATGCCGATCCCCGGCCGATGTCCTTTCTCTGAGAGATATGGAGGAGAATGCCGACCGCCAGGAGGCTGGTCATGAGGGACGACCGCCCGAAGCTGAGGAAGGGGAGAGGGACCCCCTTGGCCGGCCCGAGGCCGAGAACGACGGTCATGTTGAGGAGGGCCTGGATCGTAATGAGAAGCGTCAGCCCGGCCGCCGTAAGCTGGCTGCTGATATTCGGCGCTTTCATCGAGATGACGATCCCCCTCCACAGGATGA
>Ga0315282_10013849_pt1 | contig 12090 bp, 9 predicted proteins | sample YL17G07_20_MG_FD_203693 | JGI IMG/M metagenome (GOLD analysis project Ga0315282, IMG submission 203693) | Sediment microbial communities from Yellowstone Lake, YNP, Wyoming, USA - YL17G07_20 | ecosystem: Environmental > Aquatic > Freshwater > Lake > Sediment | place: USA: Wyoming | collected... | reverse complement strand
AAATCCGAAACTCGAAATCCGAAATCCGAAGGAAACGGAAAACGGCGAAAAGGAAAGCCCGGGTAACGGATATCGGGACTCGCGTATCGGGAACGCAGACCCGAAACCCGATACCCCATACCCGATACCCGAAACCCGTTGCCCCCGGGAAATAGCGTCGGCAACGACGGTGTTCGCGCTTGGCGTCCTTCCGCTATCCGCGCTGCGTCTGGATGCGGAAGCCATGGCGTGGCTGAACAAGCTGGGGCTGCACCGCATCGGCGACGTGCTGAACCAGCCGCGCTCGGCGCTGCCCAGCCGTTTCGGGCCGCAATTGCTCGCCCGCGTTGACCAGGCGCTCGGCGCGGCGCCGGAGATTATGCCGCTCGTGCGGCCCGCGCCGGAATTCCACGCGACGAAGGCGTTCGAGTACCGGATTACGAATCTGGAATGGCTGTATCCGGTCATCGAGGGCCTCGCCGCGAAACTTGCCGCCGACATGCAGCAGCGCTGCCGGGGCGCACGGGAAATCGAATGCTGGCTGTATCAGGAAATGGGCGAGCCGCTCTGCGCCGCGGTGACGCTGCACAAGGCGAGCGCGTCGGCGAAACATCTGCTCCAGCTTCTGCGCACAAAGTTGGAAGACGTACGGAACAGAATTCAAAATTCAGAATTCAAAATTCACAATGACGGAGGTGTGGCGGCGGGGCAGGGGGGAGGGGAGAAAGCGCGGCCCCTGCAAATCGAAAATCAAAAATCAAAAATCAAAAATGTCGAGCCCGAGGACGGCATCCGCGCGGTGTCGTTGCGTGTGATGGCCAGCGAGCCGCTCGACGCCGAACAACTCGCGCTTTTCCACCAGGCCGTGCGCACGCCGGAGGGCCTCGCGCTGACGCTCGATCGCCTCAGTACGCGGCTGGGGCGCGATGCCGTGCTGCGCCCGACGCTGGTGGACGACGCGCAGCCGGAAGACGCGGTGGAGTGGCGCATGCTGGATGAACCGCGTGCCACTGCGGGCTTGTCCCGCGGTGCCTCCCTTGCCTCGCAGGAGCCGGAGGGCGAGCGGCCGCTGCAGCTTCTGCCTGCGCCTGAGCCGATCAACGTGTTCTGGCCGCGCCACAGTCTGAAGCCGCTGCGTTTTGAGTGGCGCGGCAAGTTGCACATCGTCAAGGAGGCGTCAGGGCCGGAGCGGATCGAGACGGGCTGGTGGAAGGAAAGGTACGTGCGGCGGGACTACTACGTTGTCGAGACGGCGGCGGGCGGGCGCTACTGGATCTTCCAGCGGCGGGACGATGAGCAGTGGTTTGTGCACGGGGTGTTTGGGTAGTGGTCATTGGTCATTGGTCATTGGTCAGTCGTCCGTGGCGCACGCGGCATACCAGTGGCAACGGACCACTGACCACTGACCACTGACAACGGACGACTGACTACTGACCACGCGCACGTGGGAACGCACGGTCTCACGTCTTGTCAGTGCGGCGGCTTGCCTGCTCAAGCTGCACAAGCAACGCCGGGATGTCCAGCTCGGCGATGCGCCAGACCTCGCCCAGGTCCACGCCTTCATAGTGATGGATGAGCATGTCCCGCGTGCGCGCAATCTCCGACCAGGGAATCTGCGGCTGTGCCCGACAATACTCGGGGGATAGCCGCTTGGCCGCTTCGCCGAGGAGCAACACCTGATGAATGACGGCGCTCTGGGTCCTGGCGTCGCCACGGAACGTTGCCTGATCCATTCCCTGGACAAACTCACGGATGCGCCGGCAGGCCAGCACCATGTCTGTCACGCTGGCTGCATCGCGGTCAGGCTGCACGGTAGATCGTCCGGGCGGTTGACAGGATGGCTTCGCGCCGAATGGCGTTCGCGCTGTTCTCCACGGCAGGGCGGGTCAGTACCTGCACGCGCCGGCCCAGCATCGCCTCCAGTTCAAGCTCCAGACGCGCGTGGTCCAGCAAGCTCCACGCGGCGTCGGACTGGAAACTCACCAGCACATCAACATCGCTGTCGGGGCCGAAGTCGTCCCGCAGGATGGAACCGAACAGACAAAACTCCGCAATCTTCCACTTGCAGCAGAAGACCTCGACTCTATCCATCGGGACCGCAACGCCATGGTAGGTCATATTTTCGCCCCAGCCGTGCACACGTATTGTACCTCATGCCCGCCGCTGCGCAACGGTGCCCTGGCTGCAGGCGGGCTCCGGCCGCCGACTACGAACTACTGACCACTGACAATCCGCGCCTCCAACCGCACGGTCTCGCTCTTCCCTGCGGCGATGGGGATGACGCCTTTGCCTTCTTCGAGCGCTTTGGGCAGGCCGGTGAACGGTTCCAGCGCCAGCGTGTAAGCGCGGCCGAACCACGGCGCGGTGAGTTCGCCGGCGTTCTCGTACAGCCAGCAATACGGAAACTTCGCCTTGTCCCAGCGCAGTTCGAAGGCGAGTTTCCACGACGGGCTGACGAGGCGATACAGGCCCTCTTTCAGGTCCGTGACGAAGACCATCTTGCCCGCGCGCGATTGCGGCCCGCGAACCTTGGAGACATCAACGCCCTCCTTGTCCAACGGCCAGCTTCGGGGGACAAGAGGATTGTCGCGCGTGTCCAGACACGTCCCGCCGGGGATCTCGATGACGCAGTGTTCGTCCAGGAACGGCGCGCCGAACATGGGATGCTGGCCCCAGTGGACGGCGAGGTCCACCGCGCCGAGGTTCGTGGCGGTCTCTTCGAGGTACAGCGTTGGGTCGTCGCGCTTGAGCGAGAACGTCTTGGTCAGCTTCCACGGCGTGCGGTGCGTGAGCGCCGTCATGGTGGCGCGGCAGCTTTCGGCGTCCTCGTGCACGGCGTTGAGTTCGAACGGCAGGCCCCAGATTTCGCCGTGGAAGCCGAGCGATGCGCCGTGGCATTTCACCGGCGCGCTGCCGCTGGGGAAGCACTCGTACCAGCCGCCGGGATGGTGATCGTTCAGCGGGGCCACGTCGTAGCTGCTGACGGCGAACGTGCCGAGCGGGCGCAGGCCGCTGGGGTTCTTGAAGAGGACGTCCAGGTCGGCGGGCTTGTAGAGGAACTCCGGCATCATCGCGCCGCGGCCGACGTTGACGACGACGCGCAGCAGCTCGTTTTCGAGCACCACGATTTCCGAACCGTAGAGTTCGTAGCCCGTGAGGACGCGCGGGCCGTGGCACTTCGGGGATTGGGGATTCTGGTATCTCATGGGCAGGCGCTCCGACTCGTGGCTATCAGCTATTGGCTATTAGCTATTGGCGAACAGCCCGCCGCGCAACTGCCAATAGCCAATAGCCAATAGCCAAGAGCCAAACATGCACGGGGCGCTCGTAAGCCGGCTCCTGTTCTCCTTGCGGAGGGCAGCCATTTCTCTAGGACCGCCGTCGCCGGCGGCCTCAAGCACCCAACCCGCGGATTCTAACGGCGCGGACAGCGCCTCTCCGCCTATTCGGGCTTGCTCCAGGCCGGGTTTACAGTGCCTCCAGCATCGCTGCCGGAGCGGTGGGCTCTTACCCCGCCATTTCACCCTTACCGCACGGACTGAAAGTCCGCGCGGCGGTATGTTTTCTGTTGCACTTTCCCTGAGGTTCTCGTGAAGCAAGCCGAAGCCTGCAGCGCGATCCCCCGATGGGCGTTACCCATGGCCTTGTCCTGTGGAGGCCGGACTTTCCTCGATGAGGTGCAGGGATGCCAGTCCGAAGGCTGGCATCAAGCGGTCCTCGTCGCGGCTGCCGAGCGCCCCGCGCGGCCACAGCATAGTGCAAAATGGAAAATGCAAAACGCAAAATGAACGGATTACTTGCCCGCCTTGCCGGCTCCGATCGCCGCCTTGATTCCTTCCGCCGCCTTCGCGTCCTTCAGCGCCGCTTTGGCGACGCAGTCCTCCGCCTTGTCAGCCTGGTCGTCGGCGAAGAGAAAAACGGCAGCGCACAGCTGCCCTTCGGCATCGTCGTCGCCGGTGCAGAGCGCTTTGGCGATGGAGACGCGGTCCGCGGCCGGCAGGCTCTTCCACGCCACAGGCAACGTGTTGCCCTGAATGCTGACGCTCAGGCTTTTCTCGTCGGCGCCCATGAGCGGAAACTTGTCGGTCTGGATGCCCGCATGCACGAACGCCGCCGGCTTCTTGCCGTCCTTCACCGCGGCGTTGATCCGCGCGATGAGCTTGCCTTGCCATTCGTCGAGCAGCGCTTGCGGCACCTGGACCTTCTTCACTTCGGGCCGCGGCGTTTTGGGGACAAGCTGCGCTGCGCTCTCGGCAACCTTGGGCGCCGCAGTCGCCGGCGCGAGCAGCGGCAATGGGCCTTTCTGGTAGTAGCTGGCGCCGCGCGTGCGCAGGTAGCCGCCGTCGTCGTCGGCGACGAGCGCCTTCTCGCCCTTGTTGCCTTTGACCGGTTCGGGATTGGTGATGCCGTCCTTCATGGTGTCGCTGCGGCTCGTGCACCCGCCCGCGCCGCCGCCGAAGAGCAGGCCGATGTAACCGTGTGCGGCCCATTCGGCGATGTGCGTGTTCTCCGGGTACTTCTCAAGGAAATACTCGGGGCGGTTGTCCATGTAGTGCCCCTCGGTGTTGTTGCAGCTCGCCATGAACGTGTTGCCGATGGGAATCTGCCAGGCGATGACGGGCAGGCCGGTGAGCTTGTGGAGTTGGCCGCTCCAATCGCGGAACGAGACGAAGTCCTTGTCGTCCCACCACGCGCCCTCGGCATGATAGCCCTTCGCGATGCGCCAGGCGGAGTCGCGGTCGCTGGGGTCGGTGAAGAGGAGGTCCCAGGCGCCGGACTTCATGCAGAAGTCGCTCATCTTCTTCGGGTCGGGATGGCCCCACATCGAGGCGTGCCAGGCCAGCAGCACGCCCGGCGCGTACTTGTCCCGCAGCGCGACGATGGCCTGCCCGAAGCCCGCGGCGGTGTCATCGAAGGCGGCGGCTTCCGCGAAGCCCGACGACTTCACCATCACCTTGATCTTGTCCGGATCGTTCGGCGCGAAGGCCTGACTGATGCGCATGAAGCCCCACAGGTCTGGCTCATGGTGGACGATGACCGTCTTGCCGAACTCGCCGCACTTCTGAAACAGCAGCTTGAGGTCTTCGAAATACGCCTTCATCGTGCCGGCGTTCTCACAGTTGAGCTTGTTGCAGGCATCCTCGTTGCCCTTGGCGTTGCCGGGCAGGGACTGCAGCATCTGGTAGTAGCTGAAGCACGGAATGATGCCCTGCTTCCCACATTCGTTCAGGTAGAGCGTGGCGAACGCGCCGGCCGGCTGGTTCCAGGTCTTCCAGTTGCTTGGGGTGTTGACGCCTCCGCAGATGTATTGGTAGCGGACATCCCACGCCGCGCCCTGCTTGCGCGTCTCCTCGATCCAGCCGTCGCCCGGACCGCCGGAAACGCCGAGCATGAAATGCGGGCGCAGCTTGCGGATGACCTCCTCCGCCTTGGGCGACGCCGCGAAGACACAGTGTAGCGATGTCGCCGCGCACAACGCCAACAGGAAGCGTAGTCTCATCGCTGCTTGCTCCGAATCTCCGGCACAGTAAGGAGGCCACGCCGCGGGCCGGCCACTGATGCAGCTTCATTCCGGCAGCGGCTTGCCTTTGGTCTCCGGCGCGAACCAGATGACGACCATGCCCACGAGGTAGATGAGCGTGACGGCCGCGCCCATCCTGGCGTAGTCGCCGCCGTAATGCCTGACCAGCTCCCCGGCGTAGACCGCGCCTGCGGCGGCGATGACGCGGCCGGTGTTGAAGCTCAACCCCTGGCCCGTCGCGCGCACGCGCGTGGGGAACAGTTCAGGCAGGTACAGCGGCAGCCAGCCGTAGAACGCCGCTGTCGTGCCGCCGACGATGAAGGTCATGAACAGCAGCAGGCTGCCGTACGTGTGTTCGCCGCGGTACAGGTACGCGCACGCCAGCAGCGAGGTCAGACACAGGCCGAAGTACGCGGGACGCCGCCCCAGCCACGCGCCCACCAGCGGGCCGATCATGCACCCGATGATGGCGCCGGCTGCGGAAAGCAGTTGGGCCAGCGCCTTGGCCTCGGGTTTGTGGCCTTCGGTCAACTGGTCCACCCACACGGGAATCCACTGCACGGAACCCCACGTGCCGATCAGGGCAACGGCTGCGAAAGCGATAGCCAGGATCGTGGTCCCGAAAAGCGCCGGCGAGAAGATCTCAGCCACGGGCCGCGCCGCGGCGTTCTTCACGGACTGCTTCCAGCGTTCGGATTCGGGGACGAAGAGACGTATGAAAAACGTGAGCAGCGCGGGCGCTGCGCCGGCAAGCATCACCCAGCGCCACGAATCCGGCCGCACGTGGAACAGCAGGGCCACGATGGCAATCAAGGCGTAGCCGAAGTTGGCCGCCGCGCCGATCAGCCCGGCCAGGATCGGCCGGTGCCGCTCGGGCCAGCATTCCATCACCAGCGCGACGCCCAGCGACCATTCGCCGCCCATGCCCAGCGCCGCCACGAAGCGCAACGCGCCCAGTTGCCAGGGCGCCGCCGCGAAATAGCAGAAGCCCGTGAAGACCGAGTACGTGAGGATGCTGGCGGTCATCGCGCGGACGCGGCCGATGCGGTCGCCCAGCCAGCCGAAGAGCAGTCCGCCGCAGGCCGCGCCGAGGAGGAACAGCGCGGTGATGCGGCCCATCCACTGGCCGATGGACTGATCGTCCACGACGCCCATCAGGTCCTGCAGGGCGGGACGGGCCACCAGAGGGAAGATGCCCATCTCGAGGCCGTCGAACATCCAGCCGAGAAAGGCGGCGAGGAGCACCAGCCAGCGGCCGCGCGCGCTGATTTGCGATTCCATGTGCGGCGCATCTTCGCCGTGGCCGCGCCGCTCGTCAATGTGGTTTTATCGCGCCCATGCTCGACGCGTCACGACACTATAGCGTCTTGACGTTATAACGGTATGAGGTTATAGTGGCAGGTGGAGGCGATGAGATATGACCGGCATGGCAACTCGTTCGACAATCTATCTCGAGTCTGAATTGCACCGGGCGCTGCGGCTGAAGGCTGCGCACACCCGCCGCTCCGTGTCTCGGCTTGTGAATGACGCAGTCCGGCGGGCGCTCCAAGAGGACCAGGAGGATCTCGCCGCGTTCGAGGAACGCGCGAACGAACCCACGCTGAGCTACGAGGAACTCCTCAAGGACCTCAAGAAGCATGGGAAGATATAGGCTCGTCTTTCGCAAATCCGTCGCGAAGGACCTGCGGCGCATCCCGAACCGCGACGTGCGGAGAATCCTGGCTGCTATCAACATGCTTTCGGACAACCCGCGCGGACAAGGCTGCGAGAAGCTTTCCGGCCAGGAGCGGTATCGGGTGCGCCAGGGGGACTACCGGGTCATCTACGAGGTCCACGACGCGGAAATGGTGGTCGTCGTGGTCAAGGTGGCCCATCGGCGAGACGTGTACCGGGACAGGTAACGGCGGCGAGGGCGCGACGCGGAAGCGACGGTCTCGGCAGCAAGACCCGTTCAGTGCGCTGCCGCAGGCTCAGCGTTGCCGGCGCCGGTGCCCGGGATCTCGTCATCCGGCAAGGGCTGGTTAAGGGTCTCGGGCGCCCAGATTAGCGCGATCAGGCCGATCACGTAGGAGCAGGAGACGGCCAGCGCGGCGAGGCGGAAGCTCTGTGTCTCGTACTTGCCTTCCCACATCGCCGACAGCGTGCCCAGCGTGATCGGCCCCGTCGCAGCCACGAAGCGGCCAACGTTGTAACAGAAACTCGTCCCGAGGTTGCGCAGGCGCGTGGGGAACAGCTCGGGGAAGTACATCGCGTAGCCGCCGAACGGCGCCAGCGTGCCGAAGCCCAGCAGCGGGGCCATGTACCAGAGCTGGCTTACTTCGTGGAACGAGTAGAACGTGTAGACGACGGATAGCCAGCCGATCGCGAACGCAAATACGAACGCGGGACGCCGGCCGATGGCCGTGGCACAGTAGGAGTACGCCAAAATGCCGAGGAACGCGCCGATTTGCTGGAGGACAAGCCACAGGCCCTTGAGGTCGGTCATCGCTTCGCGCGAGAGGGCCTTGTCGAGCAGCGCGCCGACCTGTTCCTTCTGCACGGCGTTGAGCGGCGTGGCCAGCGCCTTCTCCTTCAGCGCCTTGATCTCCGCGGGGTCGGCCACGTTCTTCGGCCCAAAAGCGCTCTGGAGCATTGCGGCGAACCCCGACAGGGGCTCCGCGTCCGCCTTCCGCGGCGCGGCCAGCACTTTGATGCCCACAACCTGGTCGGCGGGTTTGAGCCATTTCGAGACTAACGCGATGTACCCGCGCTCGTCCTCCTTCAGTGCGCCAAGGGCATCCTTGCAGCGCCCGGCAGTCTTGGCTATGGCGATGGCCCGCATTTTGTCCCTGGTTTCCGGCGAGAGGGCCTTGACGAACGGGTCGGTGGCCGGTTCGTCTGCCTTCTCCCCCACCAGTGCCAGGAGCTGCTTTTGCTGCTGCTCGTTGAGCGGCGTCTGGAGCGCCTCCGCGGCGGGGACGGGCGGGTCGAGGCGCGTGGAGGCGAGCGCGGCGTACGCGTCGTCGTCGAGCTTGAAGGCCGCAATGGCGCTGTTGTGCTCGTCAAGGCTGGTCGCGTCCACCACCGCCCTGATCTTCGCCTGCGTCTCCTTGGACAGCATGGGGATGGAGGCGTCCATCAGTTCCGGACTGAAGAAACCGGCGCCCCACAGACCGAGCACGCCGGCGATACCGAGCGCCAGGCCCACGAAGGTGTTGCGGCGCCAGCGGGGGGTACGGAACAGGTCCACCATGCTGCCGAGGTGTCTGGTGGCGTCCTGGCCCGCTGCTGTCGCGGCTCTGGCGGCCTCCTTGGCTTTGACCCAGCGTTCGGGTTCGCGCAGTTTCATGAACGCGAAGACCGCCAGTAGCGCGGGGAACGCGCCAACGAGGTAGAGGACTTGCCAGCCGTAGCGCTTCTCCACGATCCTGAACAGCAAGGCGCCGATGACGTTGCCGATGGCGGAGAAGGCCTGGACCAGGCCGAGACACTTGGCGCGCGCTGCCTCGGGCATGGCTTCGGCGACCAGCGATGCGCCCGCGGCGAACTCGCCGCCAACGCCCATGCCCGTGAGGAAGCGGTAGATGCCGAACTCCCACCATGTCTGCGCGATGGCGCTCAAGCCCGTGAAGCCTGCGTACACGAGGATTGTCAAGCCCATGGTCTTGGCGCGGCCCCACTTGTCGCCGAGCGCGCCGAAGATCAGGCCGCCGATGGCCCAGCCGAGGATGAACATGCTGGTGACGTAACCGCCGAACTCGTTGACGTCGCCGCCGGTCTGGCTGAGGAGGTCCTTGACCGCGATGGAACGGGAAGCGATGAAGATCTGGCCATCCATCGTGTCAAAGAGCCAGCCGAAGATGGCCATGATGAAGACGAACCAGTGGTAGCCGTTCAGTTGGCGCCACCAAGGACGCTGGTCCGACGCGGTCGCAACAGCCTGATCGCTCATTCTGCCACCTTTCTTCTTTCGGTGTTCACTAGTCTGTGTACAGTCTCGGAGAGCGAGAAGCAAAGGAAAATGTCATTTGTCAATTGTCACGTGTCATTGGTCATTGGTCATTGGTCGTTGGTTCGCACTTCACAGTTTCGTGAACAAGGGCAGGATGCCGACGTAGGCTCTTCGAGCGTGGAAAGAGTGGCGTGACATAGCGCTTGGATACGCCATGCACGTGCGTTTTGCGTCAGTTTTTCCTGTTTTATGGCAATGATGAAAGAGTGGAAGCTGGTGGTAAGGAACCGAGTCCCCCTCTGAACGCCTCAACACGCCCGGTCCGCCCGGGCGGAAAGGACGCCGGGGAATGCTCGTCGGTAGAGGCACTCAGTATGCGACAGCGGACAACCGGACCGGTGGCGATCCTGTAAAGGCAATGCTCGTCGCCTGTAAGCCGTGGCGGAGTGCAAAGCCCAATGCCCGAAAAAAAGAGTGCGCCCGAAGATTGTGGGTCCCCGAGCGCAAGGCAGGAAGTATAGGCAGGTCTCTGATACCCATCCAGGCTGCAGGACGCAGCCCAGCCAGTATCGGTAGGCACCTTCCTTCCAAGCAATCGTCGTGCCAAGTATTCTGCATCGCATCATGAATTATGAACAACGTGGCGTGCATATACGGCGACCAGAAACATATAAGGCATTTACCGGAAACTGGTTACAGCCAGTAGCGGATCTGGTACGCCAGCGACTCCAGCAGTGCTTGGTTCCATGACCGAGCTTTGTGTAGTTCCATCGTCACTTCCCGGCACCGTCCGATGTCTGCTACAATCTGGTTGCGCAGCGCTTGCGCGAGCTTCCGGTCAAGCATGAGCACGCCCACTTCCAGATTGTGCAGCAGGCTCCGGTGGTCGAGGTTGTACGATGTCACCACGGACCACACATCGTCAATCACCGCCGCTTTGCAGTGCAGCATGCTCACGGGGTACTCATACAACCGCACGCCGCTGGCCAGCAGTTCGCCATACAGCGCTCGCGAAGCCATGGCTACGATCTTCAGGTCGCTGTGCATGGCGACCACCACGCCCACGGCCACGCCCCGCCTCACCGCCACGCGCAGCGCGCGCCGAATCCTGCGGTCCGGGATGAAGTACGCGTTCTCGATCAGGATGTATCGCTTCGCGCGCTTGATGGCGTGCAGGTACGCTTGCCGCACGCGCACGCGCCGGATGAACTCCCGGTTGCTGAGCACCTGTACCGGCACGTTGCTGCTGGTGGCGGGAGCGGCGGGCGCCTCGCCCGCCTGGCCCTCCCGCGCAGGCGCGACGACGACCGGCGCGGGCGTGGCTGCCGCGTGCGGCGAAAGATGCAGCCGGTCCGCCCGGTCCCACGTGGCCTCCAGCGGCTCTTGAAGCTGGCGCGCCGGCTCGGCGCCGTCCAGCCGGACGTGCGTATCGCGCCAGCCTTCGCCGCCATCTTCCCTGGCCGCGTACTCGTCGCCGATGTTGAGTCCCCCGGTGAACGCGGTCTTCACGTCCACCACCAGGATTTTGCGGTGGTCGCGGCGGTTCATCCGCCCCAAGCCTCGGCGCCAGAACGTGGAGAGCGGCCGGTACGCCGCGACGTGCACGCCCGCTTGCAGCAGCGCGTCCGTGTAGTCGTGAGGCAGGCCCAGGCTGCCGAAGCCGTCATACAGCAAGCGGACTCGGACGCCGCGGGCCGCCGCGGCGGACAAGGCTGCCGCGAAACGGCGGCCCGTGCGGTCCGCGCGCAGGATGTAGGTTTCCAGGTCCACGGAGTGTTCGGCGGCGGCGATCGCGGCCAGCATCTCCGGGTACGCCTGCCGGCCGTCCACCAGGAGCTTGGCTGTATCCGCCCGCACGTACGCCGCGGCGTGCAAACCGTACTCCACTGCGGTGGCGCTGTCTGCCGGTTCTGCCGCGCCGCTCGGCGGAATCGGGAACTCGCCGACCGGCTGCTGCGGCCGCATTCCCTGTTCCATGCGCTTCCGCAGCCGGTAGCTGTAGTATATGCTCAAGCTCACCAGGCTGATCGGATACGAGATGATCGCGGCGGCCATGCCCGAGAGAATCACGCCGAGGGTCAGCGGGCCGAGTACGTCGGCGCCCACGCTTGCCAGCGCGGCGCCCGCCGCTACCAGTGAGTCCACGGGGCTGCTCCAGACCCAGGCTTCGCCGGCGCTCTTCAGCGCGGCCATCGCCTGGTCCGCGTGAGCTGCCCGGCTGGGCCACAACGCCGCGCCAAGGCGGTACTGGAGAAACGCCAGGGGCAGCATCGTGACCGCGTTCGAGAGGAACTGCGGGATAATAGAGACTGCCTTGTTGCCGCGCACCAGCCACGCAAAGAGCAGGCTGAGCGGGATCTGGCAGCCCGCCAGCGGGAAGGCACTGGCGAGGAAGCCCGCGGCGATCCCGCGCGCGACCCGCTCGGGCGGGTCGCCCGTGCTCAGTATCTTGCGCATGATGCGCCGGAAGCGGGTACGGAAGCCCTGGAGCATGTAGTCCATTCTGGCAGGACTCCGGTCCGTTTGCAACGTTACCGATTCTGGTATCGTGCATCCTGTGCCCTGAACCCTGTCTTCCGTATCCGTGTTCATCCGCGTTCATCTGTGGCTCAATCACGTCACGCACCCAAACGCCCCCCGCATCCGCTCCAGCCAGTCC
>Ga0315282_10013848_pt1 | contig 12091 bp, 10 predicted proteins | sample YL17G07_20_MG_FD_203693 | JGI IMG/M metagenome (GOLD analysis project Ga0315282, IMG submission 203693) | Sediment microbial communities from Yellowstone Lake, YNP, Wyoming, USA - YL17G07_20 | ecosystem: Environmental > Aquatic > Freshwater > Lake > Sediment | place: USA: Wyoming | collected... | reverse complement strand
GAACCTACTCCCTCGAAAAATTCCAACAGCCGCTCTCTCAACTTATGAACCGCCTCCTCATTGCACAACGAGTTCCCCAAGGAGCACCGAATGACTTATTCTAGCGCCTATGGGGCGGGGGTGAGGGGGTCAATTCGGAATCCCACCGTCAAAAATTACGTGGGATGGGCACTACGAAGCCATCGCCTTGCTTTGAACAAACGTGGTTCGCCCCGTGCGCTTGCTGGACCGGACGAAGTAGATACCCCCGAAAATGGCCCAGCACAACGCGATTCCCAGGGCCGTCAGGGGCTCCATCTTGGTGCCGTACCCCATGAACGGGCCGACCAAGTAGAAGATCATGCAGGCCAGATTGGCCAACAGACCGAAGACGGGAATCAGCAGGTGCTTCACCACCTTAAACTTGGGGTGGTTATGGTAAGCCACCATGCAGATGACACAACTCAAGCCGTAGAGAAGGAAGGTGCCGAAATTCGACGCGAGCGTCATGGTCAGTAGGCTATTGGGGAGCGCCGCCATTTTATCGTGTGTCAGATAACCGAAGCTCGAGAAGAACCCGTGGGGTAACGCCTGTATGGCCGCGTCGGTGGGAGCGCCGGCGTCGCCAAACGCCAGGATCAGGGAGAGACAACCTACCACTGCGGAAATGGCCGCCAAGGTCCAAATAGCCCGGTGTGGAGAGAGGTTCTTGGAGTGCAGAAGTCCAAAGTGTTCCGGAACTTCCTCATCTTTTCCCATGGCGTAGGTCACGCGGGCGCCGGTGTTGATGCAGGAAAGCGTGGTGCCGATGATCGCCAGGAACACGGTGAAGGCCTCAATCAGCATGAACGCACGGCCATGCCCTTGGCCGAACAGCGCATCGCCCACCACCACCATCATGTCGCCGATGGGCGCCGCCGAGCCCGCGGCGCTTTGCATGGTATAGCCGCTATTGAGGAAGTAGTTGGCGGCGAAATACTCGAACAAATAGCAGAACAATCCTTGCACCAGGAGGGATACGATGACCGCAATGGGGACGTCGCGTTTGGCGTTCTTGGCTTCACCCCCCATGGAGGTCACCGATTCAAATCCCACCAGGATCAAGATGGCCACCGTAGCCTGGATGAAAGCCCATCCAATGTTGTGCAGTCCCACCACGGAGGCGGCGTTACCGTGGGAAAGGAAATTGCCGCTGGCATCCTTGTCGGGGTAGGAGATGAGGTAAGGTACGGGCTTGCCGGCGGCATCCAACTTTGGTTGCGGAACATTGTTGGCGTCGCGGACAATCGTCTCCGTCGCCTGCCCGTTGACCACGCTCTTGGTGGTGGCAAATTCATAGGTGTACGCTTCACCCGAAGTCGGATCAAATTGGAAGGCCTGGGTGCCGGGGGGATGATTCATGCGATAGCCGAGCGCCATAACTGAGAACACCACCAGCGCGGAGATCTGAATGACGTTGATGGCAATATTCACGGCCGTGGATCCGGTGACCCCCCGATGGGCGATGTAAGCGACGGCAAAGGAAAAGCCGACGGCCACCAGCATCATAAACATAGTTCCGGGATTGGAAGCGCTCATGAAGGTCGGCCACAGCGTGCCCACCAGGTAACCGCAAAGGATTCCCATCACGGCGACCATCACTCCGGGATAGATCCAGTAGTAGAGGTGCGAGCCCCAACCTACGATGAACTTGGAAAGGCGCGCATAGCGCCATGCCTTGTCGTGATTCAGGAACGATTGTTCCGCAAAGTAGTAGGAGCTCCCCGTCCCGGGGTAGAGCTTGGCCATTTCGGCATAACAGACGGCCGTCGCCAGACAAAGCAGCAAGGCGATGAAAATCCCGATCCACATCGAAGGCGCCGTGACGCCGGTGGTGGCCTGGATGTAGAAAGTCAGCCACAGAAACGCTCCCGGCGCGATCAGCGCCATGGCATTCATCGTCAATCCCGTCAAACCCAATGTGGGCTTCATTTCAGGTGCGGTGTTCTCCGCCATCTAGATCCTCCTTTGTGTGTAAGAGTCTCGCCCTTGGTGACCAGCACATTCACCTTATGCAATCGCTCGGGGTGAGGTCAAAGTAATAGATTTTGTGGCGCCGATAAAAATAGCTTGGCCAAAGATTAACTTTTGGAACCATAAAGAAATCTTTTCCCCCTCGTTCTCCCCTCGCACCGCGCGGAATGCGAAGCAAGGGTGGCAAGCGCTGGAAGTCGATGAAATATAAACCCCGTCGCACAGCTTGGCGGCGACTGCGGGGTCGCTTCGGCAGGAGAACACGTCAGCGGAAAAAAGGAGTAAGATGGAGGAAGCCCGGCATTAAATTTTAGGTGCAATAAAAATAATCAATTGGACGGGCCTCTGACTGGACACTAGGCTTTGCGTTTGCCCCACACTTATTCTGATAAATTTGAAGGGGTGGAAGAATGAAAATTACCGGACTCCTCATGATGCCAGCGGGGTGGTTCATAGTATTGTCTGCTTTGGTACTGCTCCGGGCTTTCCTGGCGCAGAACTTGTTCATCGCGGCCGGCATCGGGGTGGAAATCCTGGGACTCGTTCTCTTCACGCGCTCACATTGGGTGGCCAAAAGGGGGAATGCGTGAGTCCCCAGCCGGCTCCGGCGATGTCCGAAGTTTCCCAGGCCTTTTGCATCCTCTTTATACTTCTCCTTCCGCTCGCCCTGGCAGGACTCGCCCTTATTAATACCGGGCTCAGCCGATTGCGCAGTGCGGCGCACTCCATGATGGCGACCTTGTGCGTCGTGGGCGTTGCGGCCGCCGCTTACTTTGTTACCGGTTTCGCCTGGCAGGGTTATCCCGGTTTGCCTTCCCACACCCTCAGCATTGTTGGCAAGGAATGGAGCTGGCTGGGCGCGGGACACTTCTTCTTGCGCGGAGTGCCCCTGGACGGCTCCCGCGCCTCGCTCGCGGCGCTTTTGCAATTATTGAGCGTGGGACTGGCGGCGGTGATTCCCTTGGGCGCGGCGGCGGAGCGCTGGCGTCTGCGCGCCTGCTGCATTTCCACGGCGCTCCTTGCCGGCGTCACCTATCCCCTGTTTGCCCATTGGGTTTGGGGAGGAGGCTGGCTGGCGCGCCTCGGCTCGAACTACGGTCTTGGCCTGGGCTTTCTGGACGCGGGCGGCAGCGCCACAATTCAGGCGGTGGGGGGACTGACAGCCCTTAGCCTGGTGTGGTTGCTCGGCCCCCGCCGGGGGAAGTACAACCTGGAAGGCATGCCCGCCGCACTGCCGGGCCATAACACGGTCTTGGTACTGTTCGGCTGCCTTCTCGCTCTGGTAGGTTGGATGGGATTGAACTCCGCCGGCTCGATTCTCTTTGCAGGCATACCGCCGGGGCGAATCGTTCTGGTGGCGGCGAATACTCTGCTGTCGGCTGCCGGTGCGGTGCTGGCGGCTGCCGCCATTACCCGTTACCGCTTTGGCAAGCCCGACGCCTCGCTCAGCGCCAATGGTTGGGTATGCGGATTGGTGGCTTCCAGCGCCGGCTGCGCATATGTTCCCCCCGCCGCGGCACTTTTGATCGGACTCGTCGCGGGCGCGCTGGTGACTTACACCGTGGCCTGGATGGAGGCCCACCTGGGGTTGGATGACCCCGCCGGAGCGGTTTCTGTCCACGCGATCGGGGGGGTTTGGGGAATCCTGGCGGTAGGTCTTTTCCCTCGCGCGGCGGCGCTTGCGACCGCTCCCAGCGCAGCCAATCCTGCCGTGACGCCAACCGGGCAGATGCTCGCGCAAGTCGTGGGCGTTGCCACCCTGGTGGGTTTCGTCCTGCCCTTCACTTACTCTCTCAACTGGTTACTCAATCGCTTCTTCCCGCAGCGCATTCCTCCGGAAGAGGAGCGCCAAGGCGCCGACCTCTATGAACTGGGCGCCGGCGCCTATCCGGAATTCATGACCCACACCGACGAATTCTCGCAGTGGTAAACTCGCAACGTCGTGACGAACTCTAAAGACCGCCGCCCGGCGCTCCCCGCCAATGCAGGGCAGGAGCCGAGCGTCGCTTCAATGCCGCTGCGAACGCACTTAAGGTTGTTAACCAAATCCGTCCCCGAGCGTTATACCCACTGAAGACAACTCGCCAAGGTTAGAATATCCCGGCCGCTGCGGATTCGAGGGCCGGAGGAATCGGGAGGGAGGGACAGCAATGGGAACAAATGCTAAACGGCGCAGCGCTCTTTGGGTAGCGGTTTTGGCAGGGACATTTTGGGGCGCGGTGGGGGCTGGACCCGTGCCGGTTTATGCTCAGAAGCCCCCCGCGGCTGCCAGTGCAGCCAGCCCGGTGGATCAAGACATCTCGAGTGTGGACGCGCAACGCGGCGCCTTGGACCGTTTCCTGGATGCGCACCCGGAGGTCGAGAGAGAGGTGTCGGGACGTCCGTCCCTCATGAGTGATCCCAACTACTTGCGCAGACATCCGGAACTTGAAGCCTTCTTGGGAAGCCACCCGCTCGTTAAAGCTGACCCGCGCGCCTTCATCAGCCCGGGAGCAATGACGTTCCACCAAATGGAATCTGGCGACACCCGGAGAAGCCTCGTTCCTTTCTCGGTCTTCATCTGCTTCCTGTTGGCATTCCTCTGGGTGGTCCGCACGAATCGCCGCTGGAACCGGACCTTCAAGATGCATGAGGAATTGCACGGCAAGCTGATTGAGAAGTTTGCGTCAGGCCAGGACTTCAACGCCTATCTTCAATCCGACACCGCCACGCGCGGCCTACCTAACCCTGTCGGCCGAATCCTGCGGTCGCTGCAAGCTGGGTTGGTGCTGTTCCTGGTAGGTCTCGGCCTGCTGGTGCTCCGATCGGTCAGGGAACTAAGCGACTTGTCTTCACTGCTGGTGTTACTGCTGGTGTTTGGAACCCTGGGCGTGACCCTGGGCGTTGGCTTCATCCTTTCGGCGGCGGCTTCCTACGGTCTATCCAAGCACCTCGGGTTAATCGCGGGAGCTACGCAGGGAAGTGACTCGACGCTGAAGCGATAAGGGCGCGACGGGCCGGCAGATAAATCCTGATCACCGGCCCCATTTCGTGGCAGAATCTGAGCATGTTCATTCGGGAAATAACCGTGGCGGAGCTGGAAAGTTCGAAGGTCGGAGCGGAAGCCGCCGAGTCAGCTTTCCACATGGACGAGCAGACCTTCCGGGTTTTCTACGAGAGCACGGCGCGCCCCCTATGGTCCTATCTCTCCCGGATCCTGGGCAACGCGACACTGGCCGAGGATCTTGTCCAGGAAAGCTACTTCCGCTTCTTGCGGGCCACCCTGAAATCGGACGATGCGGGCTATCAAAAAGCCTACCTTTTCCGGATTGCCACCAATCTGGCGCGCGATCACTGGCGCCGCCTGCCGCGCCAGGAACAAGGGGATGCCGATCTCGAGCAGGTACCCGCAGACGATCGCACCGCCGAGCATGTGCAGCAACGATCGGACCTGGGACGCGTCCTGGGGCGCCTGAAACCGCGGGAGCGCGAGCTCCTGTGGCTCGCCTACGTCGAGGGCGCGAGCCACAAGGAAATCGCGGAAGTGTTGGGCCTACGAGCCCCCAGCGTCCGTTTAATGCTGTTTCGGGCGCGGCAAAAGATGTTGCAATTGCTCCGCCGGTCCCGGCTGGCGATGAAAACCCAGGTCGACGCGAGCGATCGTCCTGAAGGTAGTGGGTCAATTTGATGTAGAGGCGGCTTTACGCCGCCATTTGGCGAGGTAAACTCGCCGCTACATCATCAAATTGACCCACTACCTTCCTGAAAGATGAGCAAGCCCATGAAGCTTCCACATTGTGATCGGGAACAAGAGGTGGTGGACGCATTACGGTCCGGCCGCTGGACGAGCGCGTGGGGCGATGAGATCCGGCAGCATGTGGCGGTTTGTGCGGTGTGCGCCGAGGTGGCGCTCGTCGCCCAGGAGTTTCAGCGCGAAGAGGAATTGGTGAGGACCGGACTCCAGCAACCGGGTGCGGGCCTACCCTCGGCCGGACTCGTTTGGTGGAAGGCCCAGCGCGCGGCGCGCCGGGCGGCCGAGCAGCGCGCCGCCGAGCCGATTGTGTTGGTTGCGCGCGCCGCTTATGCCCTTGGAGCGCTTACGGCGCTGGGGCTGGGCGTGTGGCAGTGGCCACGGATCATGGGCTGGCTTCAGCGAGCGCAGACTCCGGCGTCCATACCGCGCTTTGCGGCGATGCCCGAGTATTCTTCCAGCAGCGAGTGGCTCCATCAGCTCGCACAGGTTTGGAATGGCCAAACGCCGGCCTATCTGCTGGCCGCCAGCGCCGCCGCCTTTCTCGCCTTGATGGTCTTCGCCGCTTATGTCGTCTGGCGGGAGGATTAAAAGGACTTACATCTGCGTGCAGAATTCGCGGTTCGGCCTCGGCCTCAGTTTGATGCCAGAGGATCGAAGAGCAGTTCGGTGGTGATCGTGATCGCCTTGTAAAGGCTGAGGTAGACCGGGCAATTTTCCGCAAAGAAGCCGTGGACCTTGAGCGCCGTTTCGCGGTGCTGCTCTTCCGCCCTGAGCCTCAGACTGACGTGAATGCGCCGGATCACCAGGACGTGGCCCTCCAATTCCACTTCGCCCACCGCTTCGGACACCAGACGTCCATGGGACGCTGAAATTTGGCGCGCTTCCAGCGCACCCCCGAAGGTTCCGGTAAGTCAACCGGCCGCGGCGGCGACGATGTAATCGAGCGTTGTAGCGCGCTCCTCGAACGCGTTGGGCGGGACCTTGTAGTGCTCGGCGACGGCTCCGTGCACCCCGAAAATGACCGGTTCGCTCTCCGCGGGCAAATAGGCGCGGCGAACGGGACCCTTCACCCGCTCGATGCGCACTTCGGATCGGTACACGACTTCCCCCATAACTCACCTCCGAAAAACCCATTCTATGCCACAGCGCTCGGCCGCGCACGGAAACCTCCACCTCGTCTGTGATCGGGGCATCGGGCCATTGAGTCATTTTGGATTTTAGATTTTCGATTGAAACAATCCGCAGACCCCACCGAGGAAGGTCCGCGCTACGCTTGCTCCTGGCTGAGGTTATTTTCCCCCTTGGAAAACGTGGAAGATAGGGAACAACTGCGCTAGAATGGGTGCCCAGGAACCCCTTTTCTCTGCTCACGTAGTGCGGAAGTCACGCCAAGATACGACGAGGAGGTATCCCACTATGACGTCGCGCACCAAGATTCTGCTGATGGTTTTCGTGGGCGCGGCGGTGAGCCTGGGGACTTTAGTGGCTCAGGCTCAGAAGAAACCCGCCATCGCCTATCCCGCCTATCCCAACGATCCCCGCAAGTGGAGGCACGTCAGAACCATGGTGGTCTTCAGCAAAGAGAACAAACTGTTTGACAGGTTTGGAGGCCTCCACAACGTTTATGTGAATGACATCGGCTGGCCCTCGTTAAAGAATCGCAAAGCCTACCCGGATGGTTCGATGTTCGCCCTTGAACTCTTTAACATCAGCACCCCCCAGGGGGCGATCGAGCCTCGGGGACGGAAGGCCCTTTACGTGATGAAGAAGAATTCCAAGCTTTATGCGGACACGGGGGGCTGGGGCTTCGAAGTTTTCCAGGAGGAGCAAACAAAGGGTTCGGTGAAGGATATGAAAGAGTGTTTTAGCTGCCACGTAAAGCAGAAGAACAGGGACTACATTTATTCAATGTACATGGAGTAGGTGCAGCACTCAGCCAGTCGGACTGGACGCGGGTTCCGCCGGGGTGGGGGCCAGATGAGTCCATTCCCGCCCCGGCACGCGTCTGGCCCCTGGACAGCCGCGACTTTCACCAAAGCAAGCGTACGGCGGACCTGGCTGCCAGGTCCGCGGCCTTTCGCACCCGCCCGCGCCGGAGAAATTCCCCATCCCTCTCCCGTGGGGAGAGGGTGTCTCGACAAGTCGGGACGGGTGAGGGGTCACTTGCCCGCTCAAGGCGTCGGAAGAATCTTGTAGGCCCGAACTGCGTTCGGCCAAGCCCGCCCTGCCGCCTTCGGACTTTTGCTCGTCACTCGCCACTGGTCTGTTTCGACCCCGGACTTTGGACTCCGTATCTCGCCACTCGTCACTCGCCACCTGCCACTGTTCTTTACCGACTTCCGGGTCTGTATCTAGTTACTCGCCACTTGTCACTCATCACTCATCACTGCTCTTAAGATTGCCAGTTTGCCCTTGGATTCGAAAGCGCGGAGCTAAGGAAGAACCGCCGACATCAAAGATGGAAGTGCTTGCTGATCATGCCACGGCTGAACCACGAGAGAAATTCTTTACGAAGAAAACCGGGGCAGGCACAAGCCTGCCCCGGGGAAAAGCGCTCCGTTCAGTAAATGAGTTTCAGCCCGAACTGGATGTTGCGCGGACCGTTCGCTTGGCTGGTGAGTTGGGTATAGGTGCCGCTGGCCGGATTCATGTCTGGGACGCCAAACCAGGGCCGGTTGAACGCGTTGATCATCTCGCAGCGGAACTGGAGCTTCATGCGTTCCTTGTAGAGGAACGTATTCTTGATGACCGCCATGTCCATATTGTTGATGGTGGGGGACCTCATGCTACCCCAGAAGATCGGGAGACGTCGCGCCGTGAAGCCGGGCATGACCGTAAACGCCGCGCCATTAAAGAAGTTTGCGACGGTCCGGTTGCTGATCGACGGGTTGATACCGGTGGGCACTACCGCAGGCATTCCCAACGGGTAGCCGGATTGATAGATGTACATACCGCTCCACTGCCAGCCGCCGATGAGTTTGTTGACGGCACCAATGTCGGAATGGAAGGCCTTGCCTGGGCCCATCGGCAGTTCGTAAATGGCCCCGATTGACACGCGGATCGGGTTGTCGAACTGGCCGACCATCTTCGAGGGGGCCGGATCGCTGGGTTCGACGTAGCGGAGAGTCTCCATTTGTCGCGACCAAGTCCAAGCTAGTTGTGCGGTTAACCCTTGGCTCATACGCTTAGTCGCACTCAATTGCAGCGAGTTGTAGTAACTGGTTCCACCCTGAGAGTTGTACTGGGGGGTGCCGCCCGAGTCCCGGTTGATGCTGATACTTTGGAACTCCGGGAAGGGCATGAGCAACTGCGCGACGGTAATGGTACTTTGTCCCAGCGGGCTGGCCGCGGGAATCAAGCCCACGAAGGGATTGGGAACTTTGGCGTTGAGCCGGCTGCCCAAAGAGTAGTAGTTCTGGTAAAAGGTTCCACCCGTGCCGTTCCAACCGGCGTTAATAATCCGGCCGCTGTCCCCGGCGGCGCCGGGTCCGCCGGCTGAGGATGTGCTGAGCATCAAATGGTAGGCCTTCCCCCCGACATAGTTGAGCTCGACTTGGAGATCCTGTCTGAATTGGTGCTGGAGGCCGAAGCTCCAACGTTCGTTGCGGAGGTTCTTCCGCCAGTAGTCGTAAACGTTTAAGGAAGTTCCCAGCAGCGTCGCCGCTCCCAGAGAGGACCCGGTGGGTGGGATGAGGCCGGCCGGGAAAGGATTGGAAAGCGAATTGGCCGGCGTAAGGCCACCGTCGAGGGAGGTATTCATATTCGTGCTCGCGGAAAAGCCGGTGGCATTGACGAACGGCTGCCACCATTCCGAATAAAAGATCCCGAAGCCGGTGCGGAGCACGGTATTGCGCGGGAGCCGGTAGGCCAAGCCGATGCGGGGTCCCACGTTGGTCTTGTCCAATAGCGTGTTGCTGCGACTCTGCGGCGTGGCAAAGAACAGCCCGCCATTCACCGCGAAGCTGGACACCGGGAGTTCGGGAATGGGGTTGAGCGCGTAAGCGGCTTTGGCGGCCGCCGCAATCGGGCTGGTAATGGTCGGGTCGAAACCTAAGGTGTTGATGTTATGACGTTCGGTCACTCCGAAGAGCAGGTCGTAGCGGAATCCCAGGTTGAGCGTCAGATTGGAGGTCAACTTGTAGTCGTCCTGGAAATACCAGCCGTAAAAGGGAGCCTGCGGAGTCGTCGCTGTCCGCAAATCCACGTGACTGGTGCTGGTGGCGCTCGGATTACCCAGCAGGAAGCTGGCAATGGCATTGCCGAGGGCGCTTCCGGACACGAACGGATTTGGTTGGGTGAAGCCCCGATCGAAAAAGTACTGTCCGGTCGGGTTGTTGGCGGGGATGGAGTTGTTCTGTTTCACCTGGCTCTGCATGCCCCATTTCATATTGTGGCTGCCTTTGGTCCACACCACGCCGACGTTCCAGGAGTACGTGTTGGTGTGCTCGTACCATTGGCCTTCCGAGGCCCCGATATAGTACGAATCCACGTTATTGAAATTGAACTGCGGGAACTCGTGCTGTTGCATCTGGCTGACAAGTGAACTGGGGAACCCAAGCGTAGTGGGATCGAACGTGGCGTGGGTGCCGATTTGGGTCCAACGGGTGTAACCGGCCTGGCCGGTGATCACCATGGTCGGGCTTATGGTAATGGCGTCGCTTAGACCGATGGAGTTCTGCCGGCGACTGTTGCCTTCCAGATACCCCACGCCAATACCGCCGATATCCCATGGGGTGGGCGTACCGGGAAAGCCATAGTTGTGCGACCAGCGGGAAAACATATGGTGTCGTTTGAAGTTCCAGTCGGCTCGGGCCGTGTAGTTGGAGCCATCGTAAATGGCCGGAACCTGGGAGAAATAGTTGTTGGCCCCGGATGCGTTAACGGGTGTGGCATTCGGGAGGGGATACCGCGAGATGACGTTGGCGGCGATGGAATTGATCCGGTTCGACGGGATTACGTTGTTGGTGAACTGCGTCCGAGTGTAAGTTCCGCTGACGGCGCAAGCGGGATTGTTGCCGGTTCCGCAGGTGGTGAGCGGGTCGGCAATCACCATCAGCGTTCCGCTGCTGTTAGTTGTTGCCGAGAAGTCGCCTTGGCGTTGTTTTGCCGTGGGCACCGTGAAATTGTAAGTAGTAGGCGTGCGCTGGCGGAGGTACTCAGCGCTGAAAAACCAGAACACCTTGTTCTTGATGATCGGCCCGCCTGCGGTTAAGCCGAATTGGTTGAAATGGAAGGCGGGAGTCGGCTGGTGATTCTTGTTGGAGAAGAAAGAGTTCGCGTTGAGGAGGTTATTGCGAACGAAATCCCAGGCGGTGACGTGGATGTCGTTGGTGCCGCCCTTCGTCGTCATGTTGATGTACATCCCCCCGCCGTGACTGTATTCGGCGTCGAGCGCGTTGGTTTGCACCGTGAACTCTTGCACATCGTCCAACGTCGGAATGTAACAGACGCGATCGGAGACGTTGTTGGGAATGCCGTCCAGCAGGAACTCGTTCTCCCGAGCATTTGCGCCGGCGGCAGAGGTGTAGGAGGTGTTGTCGATGTCGATCAGGCCGGTGGTGGTGTTGGTCGGCGAAATGTTGGTGATGCCCGGCGCCAGGTTAATCAGCATCAGCACGTTGCGGTTCAGTAAGGGTATGTCCTGGATCGTTCTCTCCTGAACGTTCCGGCTGATCGCTGAGGTGCTCGTTTCCAGCAGGGGCGCCTGCGCGGTCACCGACACCGATTCGGTGACGCGGCCGATCTCCAGGCTGAAATCCGCCGTGGCGCGGATCCCGGTCCGGACGGGAATCTGCTGCGTCCCCCTCTTAAAACCGGTTTTCTCGGCGGATACTTCGTAGGTGCCGGGATTCACCAGCCGAAAGAAATAGTAACCTGTTTCGTTGGTTGTGGCAGTGCTGCTGACTCCGGTCTCGACATTCTTTAGCGTGATATTGACACCGGGCATCGCAGAGCCGGTTGGGTCTTTGACAGTCCCGTCAACACTGCCGACGGGCAATACTTGGGCCGAGAGCGTAGCAGACAGCCCCAGGCACAAAATGAGGAATAATCTGCGAAGCATACTCCCTCCGTTATGTTGTGATAAAGTGGGGCATGCCGTTATAGGCCCCCCTACGAATCCTCGACCCACGATACCCGGCGAGAAACTTCAAACAAGACAAGTCTTCAGTTTGGGCTCCCCTGAGTGGAGCCCCTGAGGCGGAATATGCACCTCTTCATGCCGCGTGTCAAGGCGATTTTGCCTTTCTGTCGTTAGCATGTCATCTGTCCGGTTCAATTAGCACGTGATCTGTCCGCTCGAGGCGGCGGGAGTTGAAGCATTCTGTAGTTCGGAGGCAGGATGCCAAAATACTCAGCGGTCGCCTG
>Ga0315282_10013847_pt1 | contig 12092 bp, 12 predicted proteins | sample YL17G07_20_MG_FD_203693 | JGI IMG/M metagenome (GOLD analysis project Ga0315282, IMG submission 203693) | Sediment microbial communities from Yellowstone Lake, YNP, Wyoming, USA - YL17G07_20 | ecosystem: Environmental > Aquatic > Freshwater > Lake > Sediment | place: USA: Wyoming | collected... | reverse complement strand
CCTCAGGGGTGTCCGGAATGCTCCGGAATGGGTGGCCGGAATCAATCGGAATGCCCGGCCGGAATGGATCGGAACAGGCGTCCGGAATCGGCCGGAATCAGTGTCCGGCATGGCCCGCAATACGCACCTTGCAAAACGTTTCTCGCGCTGATTTTCATATGAACCTCCTTTGGACTACTTAAACAAGTATATCATATTTTTGATTTTTGATCCTAAAGGCATATCCCCTTTGGCTTACCCCGGTGGATGTGGGTGGAGGTCTCCAGGAAAGTACCTTCCCTCGATCGGAGAGACAGTGAGCGTCTCATGCGGGGACGCGGACCGGGCAGCCAGAAGGTACATGCTGTAAGTTTTCTATATCTCGTTAATATAAGTAATAATAAGTTATTTTTTGTAATTAATTTTTTTGACATTGAGACGGGGTGCTGTTAATATATATTTCTTTAGAAAAGGAGGGCCCGATGTCTGAAGAGATCATGAACACCAAGGAGGTCGCCCAGTATTTAGGGATTCATGAGAAACAGGTCTACGCCTTGATTAAGTCCAAGCGTATTCCCTCCACCCGGGTAACGGGGAAGTGGATCTTCCCGAAAAAGCTGATCGATGAATGGATTGAGACCCATGCCCAACCGGGGATGGCCGAGGCCCGGAGAAAGACAAAACGTATCGAAGGCGCCCTTCTGGCAGCGGGCAGCAATGATCCGATTCTGGACATTCTCAAGACGTATATCCGCAAAGCCTACCCGGAATTTTACCTTTTCTCGGCCAACACCGGGAGCACCGATGGGCTCAAAGCCTTGAACCAGGGGTACACGGATATCGCCTGGTCACACCTTCTCGACCCGAAGAGCGGCCAGTACAACATTCCTTTTCTGAAAACCTATCTTCCCAACCTGAAAGCTGTCGTGATCAACCTCTTCAACCGGGACCTGGGGTTTCTGGTCGTCTCCGGAAATCCCTTGAACATCCGCGGCTTCAAAGATCTCGTCAGGCCTAAGGTCCGGTTTATCAACCGGCAGAAGGGCTCCGGCACGAGGGTGCTCCTGGATCATCATCTGAAAGAGTTCAAGATTCCCTCTTCTTCGATTAAGGGATATGAGAATGAGGTATACACCCACTTTGAAGTAGGCCTTTCCATCCTGGCCCAAGAGGCCGATGTGGGCCTGGCCACAGGATCCGTATCCAAACTTCTGGGCCTGTCCTTTATTCCCCTGACCCAGGAAAGCTTTGACATGCTCCTCGATCAATCCACCTTCTTTGAACGAGGGGTCCAGGCTTTCATCGAAATCCTCAACTCCAGGGAATTCCGGGGCCGGGTGGAAAATCTGGGGAGTTATGACTTCAAGAACTCAGGAAAGATCCTTTATTCCAAGACAGCGTGAAAGGAGCAAAGCATGAAGAGAATGCAACGAGCAATGGCCGTTGTGATCGTCTGGTTGGTGATCCTCTGCCCTGTCTGGTGCGGCGCCCAGAGCAGCGGGTTTATCCTTCTGTCCAGCACCATCGGTCCAATTGACTCAGGGATTGTGGATCTTCTGGAAAATGAGTTTGAAAAAGAGACCGGCATCCGGGTGCGGCATGTGGGTGCGGGAACGGGTGCAGCCCTGGAGATTGCCAAGAAGGGGAATGTGGATTTGGTCATGGTCCATGCCAAATCCCTGGAAGAAAAATTTATTCAGGAGGGCTTTGGCACCGAGCGGATCAGCCTGATGTACAACGACTTTGTGATCGTAGGCCCGGGGAGTGATCCTGCCGGGGTGAAAGGGATGAAGAGCGCCCAAGAAGCACTGCAGAGGATCTCGGGGAAAGGAGTCCCCTTCATAACCCGGGGGGACAAGTCGGGAACCCACGTGGCCGAGATGGAGTTGTGGCAAAAGGCGGGGATCAAACCCCAGGGGTCCTGGTACATAACGTATGAGAGAGGAACCGAAGGGAACGTCCCCACCTTAAAATACACAAATGAGAAGCAGGCTTACACTTTCATCGATCGAGCCACTTACCTCTCCCTGAAGGATCAAATCAAGTTGGCGGTCCTGGTGGAGAAGGATGAAATTCTTCTCAACTTTATCTCCCTCATCCCCGTCCATCCCCAAAAGTTCCCCAAGGTGAACCATGCCGACACGATGAAATTCGTAAAATGGCTTACCTCGCCGGAAAAGGGACAGAAGATCATCGCCGACTTCGGCAAGGATAAATATGGAAGCCCCCTCTTCTTCGCCAATTCCAGGGAGTGGCAGGAAAAACAGGGGTTGAAGAAGTAACCAATCTTTGAAGGAGGAAATGATGAAACAGAAAAAGGCAATCCATGCGGCTTTGGCAGGACTGGCTATAATCATCGCCCTGATGGCCTGGACTCCGGTTCAAGCCCAGCAGAAAAATATCATCCTTTCAACGACCACGAGCACCCAGGACTCCGGCCTGCTGGACGTACTCATCCCGATCTTTGAGAAAAAGACCGGCTACTTCGTCAAGACCATCGCCGTGGGCTCCGGCCAGGCCATGGCCATGGGGCAGAAGGGGGAGGCGGACGTGCTCCTGGTCCATTCCCCGGCGGCGGAGAAGAAGTTCGTGGCCGAAGGGTACGGGATCAACCGAAGAATCATCATGCACAACGATTTCATCGTGGTGGGTCCGGCCGAAGACCCGGCCAAAATCAAAGGGGTCAAGGGAACCCCCCAGGTATTTAAGAAGATCGCCTCTGCGGGGTCTCTATTCCTTTCCCGGAGTGATCAATCCGGAACCCATTCCAAGGAAATGGCCATCTGGAAGGCGGCGGGAATCAACCCGGAAGGCCAAAAATGGTACCAGCAGACCGGCTTGGGAATGGGCCAGACCCTCAACGTGGCCTCGGAGAAGAAGGGCTACACCCTGGCCGACCGGGGAACCTATTTGGCCCTGAAAAAAAACTTGAGCCTTGATATTTTAGCCGAGGGCGATGACATCCTCCTCAATGTCTACCATGTGATCGAGGTGAATCCGGCCAAGTGGCCCAAGGTCAATGCCGCAGGAGGCAGGGCGTTTGCCGATTTCATGGTCTCCAAAGAGGTTCAGGATATCGTCAAAACCTTCGGGGTGGACAAATTCGACTCGCCTTTGTTCTTTCCCGATGCCGGAAAGAAAGAAGAGGCACTGGGGAAGTAAGTGGACCTCATTCTTGAAGGAATCCTCAAGGCCTTTCACCTCCTTTTCACCCTCGACCCCGAGGTTTTGGGGATCACCCTGCTTTCCCTCCAGATCTCAGGCACGGCTACGTTCATCAGCTTATTGATCGGCATCTCCATCGGCACGACCGTTGCCCTGACAGAGTTCCCGGGGAGAAAATTTGTCGTCAGCCTGATCAACACCGGAATGGGTCTTCCACCGGTGGTGGTCGGGCTCTTCGTCACCATCTTCCTCTGGAGGAATGGGCCCTTTGGGTTTCTGGAAATTCTCTACACTCCAACGGCCATGATCGTCGCCCAGGCGATCATCGCTACCCCCATCGTCATGGGGATCTCCTTAGCGGCTATTCAAGCCTTGCCCAAAAACCTCCGGCTCCAAATCCTGGCCCTGGGAGCAACCCGTTTGCAGATGGTCTGGATTTTAGTGAAAGAAGCCCGGTTGCCCCTTTTGGCCGGGGTGATGGCCGGGTTTGGGGGCGTGATCTCCGAGGTCGGAGCCTCCATCATGGTGGGCGGCAACATCAAGGGGTACAGCCGGGTCTTGACCACCGCCACGGTCATGGAGACCAGCAGGGGAAATTTCGATATCGCCATCGCCCTGGGAATTATTCTCCTCCTGCTGGCCTATTTCATCAACCTGATCCTTACCCACATCCAGCAGAGAGAGCGGCCCAGGTGAACGGACCCCGGTCCATTTTAGTGGCGAAAGATGTGCAGGTGCGCAAGGGAGGAACCTTGGTCCTGGATGTCCCTTCCCTGGTCATAGAGGAAGGAGAGATCCTTTCCCTTATCGGGCCGAATGGGGCGGGGAAGTCCACCCTTCTTCAGACCCTGGCCTCCTTAAACAGACTTTCGGCAGGAGGCATTTTTTTTAGGGGAGAAAAGATCTCTTCCGACCACCGCCTTTTCCAGTACCGACGGAAGCTGGCCATGGTCTTCCAGGAACCCCTTCTTTTCGATACCACGGTCTTTGAAAATGTAGCTTCGGGGTTGAAAATCCGGGGTCGGGAAAAACCGGAAGTCGCCAAAAGGGTCCAGGAAAACCTGGAGCGGTTTGGAATCCCCCACCTCCTAAACCGGTCAGCCCGGAAAATCTCCGGCGGTGAGGCCCAGAGAGTTGCCCTGGCCCGGGCCCTCGCCACTCAGCCTGAGGTTCTCTTCCTCGACGAACCTTTTGCCGCCCTGGACCATCCCAGTCGGGAGTCCCTGATTGACGACCTGGAGCAAATTCTGCACCAAACAAAAATGACCACAATCTTTGCCACTCATGATCTCCTGGAAGCCCTGCGACTTTCGGACCGCATCGCGGTCATGAACCGAGGCCGGATCGTCCAGATCGGCCCTCCAGAGGAAGTGATGAATCATCCTGCGGATGAGTTTGTGGCTTCCTTTGTGGGCGTGGAAACGATCCTTAGGGGGAAAGTGATCCGGCAAGGAGGGGGAACCTTTGTCGCCTCAATCTCCGGGCGAGAAATTGAAGCCCTGGGCGGCGCCCAATTGAGTGAAGAAGTGGTTTTAGGGATCCGGCCGGAGAACGTGATTCTCTCACCCTCTCCGGCCAAAGAGATAAGCAGTGCCCGGAATGTTTTTCCCGGAAGGATTGTAAAAATTACCTCCCTGGGGCCTCTGCAAAAAATTCAGCTTGACTGCGGTTTTCCTCTGGCGGCCTTCGTGACCCATCACTCACTGGAAAATTTATCTTTAACCGAAGGCAAAGAAATGGTCGCTTCTTTTAAGGCCACGGCCATCCATGTGGTTAGAAGAGGCGAAAAATGAGGGTCTGAAGACCTACCCCCGGCCATCAGCCGCCAATTTTGACCATCGGGCGGTGGCACCTCTTCATCCCGGTTTCCATGACAGGATGACGGAGGGGTTTCGTTGAAATGGCCGCATCCAGCTTTCTTTCCAGTTCGCCATCGTCGCAAGTGGAACGCAGGAGAGGTTTCAGGTCGATCTCCTCGTCCGAGAAGAGACAGGTCCGCAACTTCCCGTCGGCCGTGAGCCGAAGACGATTGCAGGATTCGCAGAAGTGGTGGCTGATCGGACTGATGAACCCGATCTCACCGGCCGCCCCCGGGAATTTAAACAGCCGCGCTGGCCCTTCATAGCCGTATCTACCATTGTCCAGGGGGATCAGCGGCCGGAAGCTTTCGATACGCCGCTTGATCTCTTCGAAGGGAAGGCAGCGTTCTGGCTTCCATTCGCTGGATGGCCCGACGGGCATGAATTCAATGAAGCGGACCTGGCAAGGGTCTCTTAGAGTGAGGCGGGCGAATTCCAGAACTTCCATGTCGTTGAACCCGGCAATGGCCACGACGTTGATCTTGATGGGAGAGATGCCCGCCCGCTTGGCCGCTTCGATCCCCGCCCACACTCGGGAGAGCTCCCCGCCACGGGTCATCTGGCGGTATTTTCCCGGACTCAGGGAATCCATGCTGATATTCAACCTTTTCAATCCAGCCTGGAAAAGAGCCGGGGCGAACTCCGCAAGAAGGATTCCATTGGTGGTCATGCTCAAGTCAGCAATCCCGGGCAACTGGGAAACCTGTCGGACCAGTTCAACTACCCCTTTGCGAACTAAGGGCTCACCCCCCGTGATGCGGATCTTGGTGATTCCTCTTTTTACGGCCAGAGCCGTCAGGCGCAGGATTTCCTCATAGCTGAGGATCTCGGAGTGACCGAACTGGGAAATCCCTTCCTTCGGCATGCAGTATTGACAGCGGAGGTTGCAGCGGTCGGTGATGGAGACGCGCAGATAGTTGATTCTGCGGTTGTGCCCGTCTATCAGATTATTCATTTCTGAAGCCGGGGAGGGGAGGACCTGGGTTTGGGGCAAAGAAGAGAAAAGCCAAGATTCCGGAGAACATTGGCTTGGAAACAGGAAATTCCATTTTTGATCTCCTTTCCGATTCCGGGAGGTATGGCCGTTTCCCGCCATACCCTGGCCTCTCTCCCGATATCCCCCAGGATTACCTTGACGGAAATTTAGGGAATTTGAGGCTCGGAGAGTTATAATTTATCATACCTAATTTCCGCCTTTTGTCAAGAAAGATTGGGGGCTCTCCCAACCCCAGTTTTTATCAGCGATATCAGGCCTAAACGCATGTGCCCCTCATTCGGAATAACAAGGCCGTGATGTTTCCATGGATGGGGCGGGAAGCTTACGCTCCGCTCTGTAATATTCTCAATTACTGTTCGGGCGGCATATGGTTGCGACAGAAGCCAAGTCGGGCCTGAAAGGCGCTCCTGCAGATCCCCACTTTTCCCCCCCCCCCCCTTTGTTGCCGAAGCACCATCCTGGAGCGACGATCAAGGCCCCTGAGCAACACCATCCTGCCGCCTTCCCCTTCTTCCCGCTGTGGGAAGCCGGCCCTATTATCCACCCAGGGCCTGATTGAAAATGGCTGCCTTTCCCGCAGACATTTTATTGGATTCTTGAGAAAGTATGATTGATTTATTCTTCCAGATAGAATAAGAGATCAAAGAAGCGGGGATGTAAATGGAAAAGCAGGGATTGGGCCGGGGGTCCGGGCAGGCGGGAGAGAAGAGGGGAAGCAAAATCATCACCATCGACGGCCCGGCAGGGGCAGGGAAAAGCACGGTCAGTAAAATTCTTGCCAGGCAGTTGGGCTACTTTTACCTGGATACAGGAGCAATGTATAGGGCCGTGGCCGTCCGGGCGCGGGAAAAAGGAATTGACCCAGAGGATGATCGGGCCTTAGCCCGACTGTGCCGGGGATTATCCATTTCTTTTCGGATGAAAGGGAGGGAGCAGCGGATCTACTGCCAGGGAAAGGATTCCACCCAGGCCATCCGGGAACCGGAGATCAGTCTTCTGTCCTCAAAAGTTTCCACCAGGCGCCCGGTGCGGGAAGCCATGGTTCTGTTGCAGCGCAGATTCGGGGAGAAAGGAAAGGTTGTCGCCGAGGGGCGTGATATGGGCACGGTGGTATTCCCCGCAGCCGAGTTCAAATTTTTCCTGGATGCCCAACCAGAGGAGCGAGCCCGGCGCAGGTACCGAGAATTACTCGGAAAAGGTGTAGCCGTTTCCAGGGGGGACGTGGAAAAAGAGATGGAAGAGAGGGACAGGCAGGATTCAACCCGTGTTCTGGCCCCCCTGCGCCCGGCAGAGGATGCTCTACGGGTTGACTCCACTGACCTCGGCCCGGAGGAGGTCGCAGAACTAATCCTGAAAATTATCCAAAAAAGGTCTGGAAATCAGGGGGCAAGGGGGGTGGGGAGCAAAGGAAAGGGTTAAAAGTGATTGGCAGTCCAAGGGGCTCTACACTGGCAGAAAGCTATTAAAATATTATAGTTGTGGTTTTTTTTGCATTGTGATATATTCTCACCGGAAATCTTGTGGAAAAAGTGTGAGGGGGTATTTTTTGATGCCAGAAAAAGAGGAAGGGGTTTTTGAGGAGAAAATGGAGGATCGTCCTCCGAAAGAGGCAACTGAAGAGACGAGTGAAGGTAAACCCAAACCCGAAGAGGGAAAGAGTTTCAAAGAACTTTACGAAGAGAGCCTCCAAGAGATTCAAGAAGGGGAAGTAGTCCACGGCCGGGTGATCCATATCGGACCAGAGTTCGTTACTGTGGACATCGGGTACAAATCCGAAGGCCAGGTTCCCTTACGGGAATTTCAGAAGAGGGAAGGTGTCCCAGCTGTGGCCATCGGTGACCCCGTCGATGTGTATGTGGAGCGGAAAGAGACCGAAAGCGGGCTGATGATCCTCTCGAAAGAGAAGGCGGATAAGTTCAGAGTGTGGAAGGATATCAGCCGGGCCTGGAATGAGGACCAGGTCATCGAAGGAAAGATCGTCTCCCGGATCAAAGGGGGGTTAAACGTCGATATCGGGGTCCAGGCTTTTTTGCCGGGCTCCCAGGTGGACATCCGGGCCATCCGCAACCTGGAGAAGCTCATCGGCAGCACCATGAAATTCAAGATCATCAAGCTCAACCGCAGGAGAGGAAATGTTGTCCTTTCCAGACGGATCCTATTAGAAAAGGAACGGGAAACGCAACGCCATAGAACTCTGGAGAATCTGCAGGAAGGGCAAATTGTCGAAGGGGTGGTTAAGAATATAACCGATTACGGGGCCTTCGTCGACCTGGGAGGAATCGATGGACTGATGCACATCACGGATATTTCCTGGGGAAGGATCAACCATCCATCGGAAGTTCTCATTCTCGGTTCGACCATAAAAGTAAAAATTCTGCAATTTGACCGCGAGCACCAGCGCGTTTCGCTGGGACTGAAACAAACTTTCCCCGATCCCTGGGAGCGGGTTGCCGAGAGATATCCTGTGGGAACGAGAGTGAAGGGAAAGGTGATGAGCCTCACGGATTACGGGGCCTTTGTCCAGTTGGAAGAAGGGGTGGAGGGATTGGTTCATGTCTCCGAGATGTCCTGGACCAAGCGGGTCAAACACCCCTCAAAGATTCTCTCTGTCGGGGATGAGGTGGAAGTGATGGTCCTGGATGTTGACCCGGCCCAAAAGCGCGTTTCCCTCGGACTGAAGCAGACCAGCCCGAATCCCTGGGACACTGTGGCGGAGCGCTACCCGGTGGGAACGAAAATCCAGGGCCGGATCAAGAACATCACGGATTTTGGTATCTTCATCGGAATCGACGAGGGCATAGATGGTCTGGTGCATATTTCCGACCTTTCGTGGGTTCAGCGCCTCAAGCATCCTTCCGAAGCATTCAAAAAGGGTCAAGAAGTTCAAGCTATTGTCCTGAATATCGACAAGGAAAATCAGCGTTTCTCCCTGGGCGTAAAGCAGATTCAGAAAAACCCCTGGGACGAAATCCATCACCGTTTCAAGGTAGGACAACTGGTCAAGGGGAAGGTAACGAACGTTACCAAATTCGGAGCCTTTGTGGAGATTGAGCCAGGAATTGAGGGGTTGGTGCACATCTCCGAGCTCAGCCATCAGAGAGTGGAAAAGGCTGCGGATGCAGTTAAGGCGGGGGACGAAATCCAGGCCGTGGTCATTAACGTGGAACCAAAGAAACATAAAATCGGCCTGAGCATTAAGGATATTGACCGTTACCGTTCGAGCAGTTACCGGAAAGAAATGGCTGCTGGCTACGATGAAGAAACCTCTGAATTCGGCCGCATGCTGAAAGAAGGGCTGGAGAGGAGAGCGCGGGAAGCCGATAACCTCCGGGAGCGGTAATCCGCAGATGAAAAAGCACCCTGTCTTATTAGGGATGTTGGTCTTCGGAGTGCTGGGGGGTCTTTTTTTCCTCACCGTTTTGGCCCTGACCTATTTTTCCGACCGCGAGGAAAGCCTCTGGGGGGGCGAGAAGATCGCCTTGATCGAGATCAAAGGTGTAATCCTCGACCCTCAACCAGTCGTCGAAAAACTCATCAAGTTCCGCAAAAATGATCAGGTCAAAGCAATTATCCTGCGTATCGATTCGCCGGGCGGAGGAGTGGGCCCGGCCCAGGAGATTTACGCGGAGGTAAAAAGGGTCCGGCAGGATAAGAAGGTCCTGGTCTCGATGGGCTCTGTGGCTGCTTCGGGGGGGTATTACATTGCCTGCGCGGCGGATAAAATTGTGGCCAACCCGGGGTCGATCACCGGTTCGATCGGGGTGATCGTCGAGAGTCTGAATGTGGAAGAATTATTTCACAAACTTGGTTTGCGCTCCACCGTGGTCAAGAGCGGCAAGCACAAGGATATCGGCTCCCCCCTGCGAAAGATGACCCCGGAAGAAGAGAAGCTTCTTCAGGGAGTGCTCGACAGTGTGCACGAACAGTTTATCCGCGCAGTAGCAGAAGGACGAAACCTTCCGGTGGAGAGGGTACGGAGCCTGGCCGATGGAAGGATCTTTTCGGGGGACCAAGCCAAGAGCCTGGGGCTGGTGGACGGGTTAGGAAGTCTTCAAGACACCATTGCTATGGCCGCCCAGATGGCCGGAATCAAAGGGGAGCCCAGCGTTATCTACCCGGAGAAAAAAAGATTTTCCATTCTTGACCTGCTTTTGCAGGAGGCGATCCAAAAATTAATCCAAACCCTGCAGGGGAACTCCTTCTCCATTTATTTCCTCTATCTGCTTAAAGGCTAATTCAAGGAATCAACCCGGCTGTCCGGTCGATTTCTTAGACGGGCCAAGATTTGTCGTCCTCTTTGATTATGAACCTGGACTGAGCCAGGCCGCATAGGGAGTTGACAAAGAAAAGAGCGAATGCTAAGTTTTGCACGGAGATTGTCAAAGCCTTGCGGGCCATGGAGGTTGGGAAGCCCTACGGCAGAATCAATCTTCATTTATAGATCGGGAGGGATGTCATGACCAAAAGGGAGTTGGCCGAGCAAGTAACCCAACGGAGCCAAAACCTTAGCCGAAGGCAGACAGAGGTCGTCATCGATAGCATTTTTGGGGAGATGATCAGGGCATTGTGCAGGGGAGAGAAGGTCGAGATTCGGGGTTTCGGAAGTTTCAAGGTCAAAAATCGAAATGCCAAACAAGGGAGGAATCCCAAAAGCGGTGAAGCTGTGGATATTCCCGCCAAGCGAGTTCCTTTTTTCAAAGTAGGCAGGGAGCTGCGGGGTTTGGTCGCGGGCTGACGGCCCTGCGGCCCCTTTGAAGATCCTGCCGTTGATCCGTCCTGAAATGCCCTCGAGTCTATACGCCTCTTTGGATATTGGCTCCAACACCGTGAGACTTCTTTTAGCCCGAAGAATGGAAGGGGGATATTGCCACCCCATTCGGCGGGAGCAATCCATCACCCGCCTGGCGAGAAACTTTTCACCCCCGGGAGAGCTTGAAGAGAAAGCCATTTCCAGGACAGTGGAAACTGTGGGGGCCTTCGCCGATTCCTTGAAGCAAGAAGGAGCTGAGGCTGTCTTCGCCGTGGCCACAGGGGTGTTGCGGGAAGCAAAAAACCGAGAGGCATTCGTCCAGCGGGTCTTTGAAAGGACGGGTCTCTCTCTTCGTGTCCTTTCGGGGGAAGAGGAAGCCCATCTAATGCTCAGAGGAGTGCTCTGGTATTTGAAGGGGGAAGTCCCGGCGCGCCTGGTTGCGGACATCGGGGGCGGGAGCACGGAGATCGTCTGGGTCGAGGGAAGATCACCGAAGAGAGCCTGCAGCCTCAACCTGGGGGCCGTAATCCTGAGCGAAAGATTTTTGCGGAGTGATCCACCCCAGCCTGAAGAAATTCAATCCATGGAAGCTCAGATAAAGGACGCTCTGACGAAGGCCCGGGAGGGGTTTGCAATGGAGGGGCTCATGGCCAGAAGCCTCCATCCAACTCTGGTGGGGACAGCGGGAACCATGACCACGCTGGCAGCCATCGATCAAAAACTCGATGACTACGACCCTGAAAGGATTAATGGCTATCAGATATCGAGTGAAATTTTGCAGGGAATTTATGTTCGTCTTCGGTCCCTTTCTCTCCGAGAACGGAAAAATGTCCCCGGACTGGAGGAGGGGCGGGAAGACCTGATCGTTGCCGGGGCTGCGATTGTCCTGGGGTTGCTGGAGGTTTTTAGGTTGACCCTGCTGCTGGTGGTGGATTCAGGACTGTTAGAAGGGGTCCTTCTGGAAGGAATATTCCAGCTACCTTAAAAGGGCAGATTCAATGTATCTGCAAGATGAAGAGAGTGAGGAAATTCCCTCCCCATTGCGAGGCCCGTAGAGACGTAGCAGGCTACGTCCATACACCCGAAGGCCAGCAATCTTCAGTTTTTAAAACAAGAGACGAATTTCCGGAAAGAGCGGTCGTAGGTCTTCTCGGCGGCGGCCGGAAAGAAGCAGCCGGGAAGCTCTCCATGCCCCCGGTGGTAGGTTACGCATTCGCAACATTTTCCCTTCCGGGGGCAGGGCTCGTACGAGCAGGTGCACCCTTTTAGATTTTTCTTTGAGTCGCATTCCATATTCATCCCTCTTTTTCCTCGACCCGGTAAAGCCTATGGCGTCAGGGGA
>Ga0315282_10013846_pt1 | contig 12092 bp, 10 predicted proteins | sample YL17G07_20_MG_FD_203693 | JGI IMG/M metagenome (GOLD analysis project Ga0315282, IMG submission 203693) | Sediment microbial communities from Yellowstone Lake, YNP, Wyoming, USA - YL17G07_20 | ecosystem: Environmental > Aquatic > Freshwater > Lake > Sediment | place: USA: Wyoming | collected... | reverse complement strand
ACTGAGCGCAGGCGCTGCCCCCCGCCATCCCGCGTCTTATTCACATAGATGTAACCCGGCTGAAGCGTGGTGGAATCCTTGTTGACGGAGAACCCCGCCGACTCGGCCCGGCGAGCGAGCCATTCAAACAGACTGTCAGCGGGCACGGGCACGCGCTTCCCGATCCACTTCTCCCCCACCGGCTTTCCGTCCCGCTCACGAGAATGCTGCGATAGTCTCCTCGTGGGATTTGCCGCCAACCGGAATCGAAGCTTCTGTCCCGCCGCAAAACCCGGCTCGTACACCTTTACTTCGGCGGGAGCGGCCAGCAAAAACCCGGCATTTTGAAATGCATAATCCCAGTCGGGGTTCACCGCCGATTGCACCAGGATCACAGACCTCCCGGCAGGGCCCGGGTCGATCCGAAAGAGAAAACCGGAGTCCGCCCGGCGCGCTCCGTGCACCTGACCGTTGCCGAAATCCGCCGGGTCGAAAGGCTTGAGGAAATCCGCGTCATGGGATTTTCGGGAGGCGGAAGGGAATGCCATGCAAAGACGCTGGTGAACGTGATAAAGATTGCGCAACCACATGCGCCCGGGACGGGGGCGGTCAGGATTGATGCCGGTGTCAATCAGGAGACAGGAAAGAAACATGGCTATTCCACCTCCTCGGCAACGAGATGTCGGCGCCGGGTTTCGAGCGAACGGAATTTAATAATCTCCTCTCGCTTTTCGCTGATCAGATCGCGCCAGCGTGGTTCTTCCGGATTAATCCGGTCCAGCCCCATGCCCATCCCGTATTCGATCATGGTCACAGCGTCGTGACAGAGACGGCACAGCGAGCGCAGGTCATCGTCGCTTTCATTCCCGCCTGCGCGCCGGTAAGTGATGTGCTGGACAGTGGTGGCGGGTGACTTGCAAAAGACGCACAAATGATAGTCACCAGCCAGCCGGTCCCCCCTCCGCTTTCGGTACTCCGTGTTGGCATAGTCGGCGGTTGGCCGAGTAGGTGCAGGCGTCAGGGTCTGGGCTGTGGAGATGGCAAGCGTCACCTCTCCTCCGGGTCCCACTCGTAGTTGCTTCCGAATAACGAATCGGGGCTGGTGTGAGGGCGGGTCGAATGTTACCGGGACGTCGTACCAGACAAGCGCATCGGCAGGCGCCTCCGGCTGCTCTGCGGTTGGATACCAGTCAAGCAGGCAGTCCACGGTTTCGGGTTGGGGGTCGCCCGTCAGCCGCTTGCGCCAGGAAACGGAACTGAGGGCGGAGAGCGGGTCGGCGAATTCACCGGGCGGATGCTCCATCAAAGGGTGCGAAGGAGGACAGCATTTTCTGCCAAGGTACACTGTCCACTTCGGGGCTTTGATGGCGGCCTCAAGTTCGGCGATCAGGCCCGGCTCACCCTGAAGTGCGACGAGAAAGGATGCATCCGAGAGATACTCGCGTCGGGTGAGCATGGCCCCGGACTTGGTTCCACCTTCGGCAGTGCGCATCGGCATGCCCGCGCCCACGGTGTGATAGTCCCACCACCGGACTCCCGGCACATCGATGCGGACTCCCATACGCAGCGCGCCGAGCTTGGATAACCAGCCTTCTGCGGCCTCGGGACGCGAAACGCCCAAGGCCGCGCAAAGCAAACCGATGACGCCGGACTTGGTGGGGGCGTCAGCCGTCCGCCGAATCAAAAACTTCGACTGCTGGTCGCCCCATGCCTGAAGGGGACCTTCAAGGCGAAGAAAGAGGGCGTTTGCGCTCATCAGGCCACCTCCGAGTCTACAACCGCCTTCTGAACCTCCCCCCAATCGTAGCCAATACCTTTAATGACAGCCTCAATCAAACCATCGAGCGACTTGAGGTTGGTCGCAGCCAGAGCGATGTCCTGGCCTTCTTCCGCGACATTCAACGGATAGCGAAGATTGGGCGAGAACCAGAAGCGCGCGGTGGGCTTGCCGTATCCGGTGTCAACATCGTGGACGTACTGGCCGAGCTGCGCGATGCTCTGGGATACGATGTCTCGCTGGCCATGGGCCGCCGGGCGGGCAAAGGCGTTGGCGTAGCTGAGCGGATTGTTCCTGATTTCCACCAGGATTCCGTCGGGAGGATTGTGGGCGGCGAAGCTGTTCTGCTTGCCGGTGGGATTTGACAGGGCGGCGCCGCGAATAAATGAACCCACCGTGTGGGCGGCAAGTTCCTGGTTGCCCTTGAGGTTCCGCTTCAGGGTTTCCAAATCGATGGAGAAGTACTTGTAGAAGCAGGCGGCCCCAAACATGGCTTCACCCACCAGGCCCGCACCCGCATCATCGCCGGGGACGTCATCGGCCGCCACGAAGTAATCAACCTCCGGACGAGCCTCGTGCGTGGAAATCGCGTGGGCAACCTGCAGGGCGGCTTCAACCGTTGTATCTTTCAGTACTCCGGTTTCCAGCATCCTGCCGCTGAGGGCCATGTCGGGCACGCAGGTGGATTCACTGATCAGCTTGCCAAACTCTTCCGCCAATTCCTCATCGTTTCTTCCGTCGCCATCCTGCAGAAGTTTGGCCATCTGGACAATTGCTTCCTGAGTTGTGTATACAAGCATGTCACTTCTGGTATCGTCTTCGCCGCGGGGCTTGATGCCGCACTTTTCAAGAATCTTCGCTGCCCGCTTTTTCGCGGCGGGTTTCCCGGTTACTTTTTCCGAAATCTTTTCCGCCAATTTGCGTGTGCGGATGCCCCCCAGCAACTCTTTGAACCCTTGGCTCATGCGGATGCTGCGCTTCAGGCACTGGCTGGAAATGCGAGAGCGCAGGACCCCTCCGAAAAAGCAGGTCTTGGGCGCGCCCAAGTCGTCCCGGTTCAGATTGGCCGGGCTGTGGTTCTGGATGGCGTGAATTTCAATCAGCATGACGGTCCTCCTTGGAAGGGTTTATTTCGAGTAGCGTCGATCTCCGATCGACGACGGCGGTCGGAGACCGCCGCTACAGCCGAACGCGCATCTTTATGTCGTCCAGCGTAAGAACTCCTCGGCCCATTTGAGCCGGGTGGTTTCGCGTTCCCAGATGGAAATGTCGTTGGTGAGTCTTACCCAGTCGAGCTTGAGGTGTTGGGAAGACACAAGGTTAATGGCCCATTGCAGGGAGGGCTCAAGATTTTCAATCGGTAACGCCAACAATCTGTCGAACCTTTGCGTGACCGGATCTTTTTCGGGGTCCCTATCTTTACGACAACGCCCAAGTTGATAAGCGATGGTTTCGCCGGGTGAATGTTCAACGCGCCGCACCGCGTAAAGTTTGGCGACCAGCCACGCCACAGCGCGGCGAGGCGCGCGCTGGTTTTGCGCGCGCAAAGGCCACCAAAGCCCGGCAAACAGGTCAAAACCCTCCACCGTTTCATCAAGCCCCCGCCCGGCATGCTGGCGCAAGAGCCCGAGTTCACCAGATTTCAAACGGGTCAGGACTTGGATGTATTGCTCCGTCGCTGTCACTTGTTCCCCCTTTCTTCCCCTTCTTCTTGCCGGTTGCGGGCTGTTTAGGCCGCATATCCGGCTTTGCGTATTCAATCTGGCGCCGCCGGCGGAGAGCAGCGGTGGTAACCCCCGGCGAAAGCGATTTGGCAATTGCCGACATCATCGGGGCGTATTCCTGGGACGCCTGTTCCCAGGCCTCCTCGCCGCCGGAAATCAGCTCTGCCGCCCTCTCTGAAACCTTTGCTTCGACGTGGGGACGAATGGCGGCAATAAGGGCGGCCCCTTCTGATTCTGATCTCCCTAGCCTCTCCAACTTTTTCTCCATGGCCCATCCTTGCACCCGCCAATTCTTCACAAGTGCTAGCGCTTTTCCCGAGGCCGCGGGGCTTGTTCGGACGTCAATGCTCCGCTCCCACACATCTATGTTCTTTGCCTGGTGCGTCGCGAAGCCTACAATAAGGAGAGTGCCGGATTTACCACATTCGAGAAGGCGAGCAACCAAGTCGGACCACGGGCGGTCCATTCGGAATCGGGCCGACGCCGTAAGGTCCACAGCCCTCATGGCCTTCCGTGTTTCCCCGTCTAAATAGACCGCGTGGGGATCACTCCACCTGTTGTTTTCCTGTTTGCCAGCAGTCTGGTATTCGCAGGCATATATGAGTGGCAAGTCGGTTAGACCGCACCCAGTGCATGCATCCCGCGTCTTAATTGGCTCGTGCAGATATACTCGCCTTGGCAGAAGTGTTAGACCAGTTAGGAGGGGAACGTCCGCGTCGGTGTTTGGTACCCCTCCGTAGTCAACCCATGAGGGTGTTCCTATATTTGGGTGCGCAGTCCAGTTAGCAATGAGGGTTTTCAGCAGCGATTTATCCCACGGCACGACGTATACAGGTGGAACTCCATTAATGCCAGCCATAAGATTCGGCTCCCCAGGGCCGCTGAGACCACTCACCGAAAAAAGGGGCAACCGCAGTAGCCCCAAAGCGCAGCATGCTGGGCATAGGCCGCTTCGATTATCCGTTGAGTGCCTAAGGTGCCAAAAGTTGTTGCCTGCGGGTACTTCCTGCACCAATACCGTCACGGGGCGGCGGCGCTTTGCAGCTTGGTCCTGATAGAATCTCTCGCCATCACCCAGAAGATTGAAGCAACCCCTGTGTTCATCGAGCTTCTTGAACCAATCCGAGGAAAACGAAGAGATCAAGTCCCTGTTGTCCGGGGGATTTCCCCTGCACCAATAAAGCAGCGCAAGCAGGAAACGCAGGATGGCCACGCGGTCCATAGGGTTGCTGGCGGCAATTTGGTGAATCCTCGCTGCTTGAGTGAGCGCGTCAATAATGCCCAGGCGTTCGCTATGCCCATCTTTCCACAGAGCGGGAATCCATTTCTCTTCGAGCAGGTTATAGTTCACAGTTCCCCCTCCCATTCCCTTCGCAAACCGGACCGGCTAAATGCTTATCCGCATACATGGACGACACTGGGCCTATTAAACAACCGCAACCGTCAGGCCGCCTTCGAAGTTGTCACTATACACCCGCACTCCTGGAGCAGACGAATTTTTCGTGGGTGGCGCGGATCAACGAGGGACTGCGCACACATGCGCACCACCGACAAGGCTGGCGGCCAATGTTCTGAAGCTCGAACAGAGGATAACTGCAGAGATCCTTCGCCCCGCTAAGTCGGGACCCAGGATGAGGGCTTGCTAGAGTTTTTTTGCAGCCCGTGGAAGCGGCTGGGAGCCAGAGCAAGCGGTGTGAGTCAGAGGCTACTTATAAAGGCTACACATAAAACCACAGAGCACAGAGTGTTGCAAAATGATACACATATAGGGAAAAAGCTATATGTTTTTGAAGCCCTCCAACCCGTTGAAAAACAGTGGGATAATTTGCTGCGGAGACAGACTACCTCAAGAAAAATGGGAAAAGTGGTAAAAGTGGGAAAGATGGGAAACCCGCCGCGAGGGCGGCAATCGATCTTCTGTTGGCCGCAACCTCACGCTTCGTTTTCTACCGCCTGGAGGAGAGCCTGGATGTAGCCATACTCGAAAGCGAAGGCTTGCTTAGTGCCCGTGTCCCCCTCCATTTGGGGCGCATGGTCCGGCATGATCATGCCGTCGTAGTTCACTTCCTTATAAACCCGCATTGCCTGCACCATGTTGACGTCGCCATTATCCGGGAAGGTTTCCTGAAAGTTCAGGAAGTGCCCATGGATATTGCGGAAGTGTACGTTAAAGATTTTCCGTCTCTCGCCAAAGTAACGGATGACGTCGAAGATCTCTTCTCCAGGACGCTCCAACATTTCACTCACAGTCCCCTGGCAAAAATTGAGGCCGTGATAAGGACTGGGATGAATTTCGACGAAGCGCTTCAACCCTTCGACGCTGCCCAGAACGCGGTGGATGCCTCGAAAGCCCGCCTCCCGAGGCATTCCGGGATCGTGGGGATGGCAAGCCATTTTGACTTGGCATTCCTCTGCGACCGGCACCGCGCGTTCCAGAAAGTAGGTGATTCTCTCCCACATCATATCCGCACTGACCGGGCCAGCCTGAGTCAGTGTCTCGGTTTGTTTGGCAATCTCGTAATTGAAGGTGCTGTAAAGGGCTCCGCCGCGCCCCCGGGTCGGGGAAGTGCGCGGCACACCCAGAAGCGTGAGGTTGTACTTCACAGCGGGAATGCCTGCCCGCGCCACGTTGCGAATCATTTGGCAGATTTCCTCGATCGCGCGGTCGCGCTCGGGGGACTTCCCCAACATGATAGACGGGAACTCCGCGCGATCAATTGGACTGGAACTCAGAGGCAACGGGACCATCAGCAACTGAATGCCGAAAGACTCAACCCTTTCCTTAAGCTTGGTGAGCCCTTGCACACTCCAGTGCTCATCCAAACGCGCCGAGGGGAGTCCGCTGCAAATGTGATTAACTCCTAGTGCAGCCAGATCGCGCAGCGTTTCATCCGAAGGGCCGGCGCCAAATTGCGAGCCTAGCTTCATTCGAACCTTAGAAGGAGATGAATCGGTGAGTGTCCTCGCCAGGCTTGGGTGGGCGGACAAACTCGAGGCGGCTGCGGTGCTGATTTGCAGAAACGATCGGCGGTCCATTCGGCGCTCCTCCCTGCTTGCTCAGCATCGTGGGCGTGTCTCGACCCTGGCAAGCACTCAAAGGTTCGTACTATAAGGTACACCTACGTGACATTCATCTTCATCGAGCAACCCCTCATGCCATCCTACTTGCCCGCCTCAAGTGGCAGCAACTTCAGCCGGAAGGTTTTGATCTGATACGGGCCCAGGTCAAATTGCAGCGTGCCTTTCACAACCTCGAGGTCTGCGCCGTCGTCCTCAAGGAGGTTCACCTCACGGGCTGAGGAGATGCCGGCGTTTAGCTTGATTTTAATACCGCTGCTCGGGCGGCCTGCGGCCTCGTAAACCCTCAAGACCACGCTACCGTTTCGGCTCGGCTTCAGCGCTGATACGACGACGTCGGGTTCGGACACCTCGAGCAACCCCCATCGTTTCGGCAATAGACCTGGGTGTGAACCCACTTTGCGAACTGTTAACGGATGGTTAAACTCCCAGCCGGCCCGGTAAATTTCCGCGCTACGCCAGTCTCCTTCGTGGGGGAGGAGCGCGTAATCAAAGGTTCGCTTCACCCCTAACTCAAGCCCTAAGTCTGAAGAAACGCCTGGCTCATAACCGCCAAAGAAGGGGTACGCGGATATGCGCGCCGAGCGCAGCAGAGATAGCATCAGCGTGCCCTCCGCAACGTTGTTCCCGGGGAGCCCCCGATTGAGCATGGCGACGCCCTTGGTCCCGTCGCCGTAATCCATCCAATTTTGCGCTGGAAACTCCTGCGCCAGGGGCCGTTCGATGGCGCCGAAAGGGATTTCGTCGAACCTCTGCCCGCTTTTGATGGAGGTGGGGAACAGGACCCTGTAACGCACAAATTTCTCGTTATTCAGGATGTCGGTCCTGATATCGATGCGGCGAATTCCCGGGTAGAGCCTGACGGTTGTTTGAAAGCTGCCGTCGCCGAATGGATGCGAAATGTGGAACTCAGAATATACCGGCCCCTCTTCAGTCCTCCCGTCGCCGCCCACCCAATCGTTGCTGAAGTGCGTCCTCTCGGGTGGCGGCAAGCCTTGCTTGCGAGTCATGGCAGTGAGTCTGCCGCCATTGAGGGTGCCGTATAATTCCCAAAAGTCTCCCCCATCCTGCTCACGCGCCACAACATTGGCGGGCCGGTCACCCAGCGCCTCCCAATCGCCGGACTTCACATGTAGTTTGGTCATTGCACCAGTCCAAAGGTCAAAGGCGGCTTGGTAATACTCGTTTTCGAGAGACCCAAAGTCTTCGTGCATGGTCGAGCTTGGCGGTGCGCTGGAGGCTGTGCGGTTTCCGCCGCCCGAAGTGCCAACCTGCTTTGGAATTACTTGATACAGAGAATAACCAATTCCCGGCACGTCGCGAGCAATAAATGTAATCCTCGCGTGCTTGATGCCCCCGTCGCCATAACGTGTTGTTTCGGTGTACTGCACCGGAACGGCTTCACCGGAAGCCCCGAGGAGTTCAACCGCCCGATAGCCTGCATCCGAAAAGCCGATGTCAACTTCTGCGATGTCGCTGCGGGGCCACCCGAGGGGGTTGAAGACGACAACGGGAATACCGTCCATGCGCGTGTCAATTTTGGAGGCGATCGCGTTGAGGCTCGTCTCCACCGTTTCTTCACCGAGGCTTTTGGAGAATTGGTATCCGCGCATTGTGTCTTCGTAAACCTTGTCTACCATGGTGCCGGAAGCCAAATCGTGAGCTTCGTTGAACAGCACCGGCTCCCAGGCGCGAGCCAGGTTAGCGTTATCCGCTGGAAACCCCAGCCAGGAGGCCAGGGCGCTCAATTTTTCGGCTGTACCAAGGACGCGTTCAAGGTCTCTCATCCATTGCTTGAGTTCAATTCGGGCGCTATACACGCCCTGAAAGACCGGGTTGAGTTCGCCGCTCACCACGGGCCGGTCCGGCCGTTTGGCAACCACGGCCTCGAAATCGCTCGGAACTCCAAAACGCAAGGCAAAGGGCTGTTTCCCTTCTCGATTGCATTCGCGCACCATGATGGGCAGCGCCTCTTCGGGCTCGATTACATCGGCCCCGGCCACCGCTACACGCTCCGGCCATCGAGAATAATTCCCCAGCGCCTCCCATTGTTGACGCGCATACAGATCGAATTTGAACAAGCTGTCGGGCGTGGGGTAGAACATGCCGTAGCCTAAGGGCAGCCAGAAAGCAGGAATCCGGGTGCCATCTATTCCTTCCCAGAGAAATTCGGAGGGAGTGTCATTACCGCGCACCCCGCGCTGGAACCAGTATGACTTGTATCCTGCGAGCTTCAGGAGTTGTGGCATCTGGGCGTGGTGCCCGAAGGTGTCGAGCGCCCAGCCCACCTTTACGTCCACTCCTAACTTTTCGCGATAGTAAGTCTTTCCGTAGAGGGCTTGTCGAATCCACGACTCGCCACTGGGAATATTCACGTCCAACATGACGTCATTCGCGCCTACGATCTCCAATTTTCCCTCTGAAACCAGTTTTCGGAAGACCGCCGCCTGCTCGGGACACCTCTCCAGGAATGGTTTCACGTAAGCGACTTGGTCGAGTACAAAACGATACTCCGGGTGGGTCTTCAACAGCTCGAGCGCCGTCAGGATGTAAGGTAGGCCAATCTCCAGGTATTCCTCGCGTGTTTTGAAGACGGCGCCTTCCCAGTGGGTGTGAGGGATGATCCAGAGAGTATTGTTCGCCGGGCTGGCTGGAATCGCCTCTGCCGAAGCTAATAAGTCGCGGCCGGCTTGACCGCAAAAGGCCAGCGGCACCCATAAAAGCGCGCCAAGAACCAGTTTCACAATTGTTCGCATAACCTTAATGACTCTCGGCTCTGAGATTGCAGACAGGAAACTGAAAAACCTCTCAAGCGTTAAGGACGCAACGTCACTTCAATCGCCAGCAAGGCATTTGCGGCGCAAGCATAGCATGCTTGAGGGGAGAAATTTTAGGCTGCCTGGGAATACAAATCAAGATGTAGAGGTGGCTTCACGCCGCCATGTGGCTGTGATCGCTAATCGAAATGTGGAGGCGGTTTTATGCCGCCATGTGGCGAGATAAACTCGCCGCTACAAATCCAAACTGACCCAGCACCAAGAAAAGCGATAGTATGAAGCGGATGAAGCTTTCGAGCCAGGACGAAGATGCCATTCGAAAGGCGCTGCTGGCGTGGTATGATCGAAACGCGCGTTCCCTCCCCTGGCGAAAGAGTCGTGATCCCTATGCTATCTGGGTCTCCGAGGTAATGCTTCAGCAGACCCAGGTGGCGACGGTGATCCCGTACTACCAACGTTTTCTCGAGGCCTTTCCCACGATCACCGACCTTGCGCGCGCCCCGCTCGAGCGGGTGCTCAAACTGTGGTCGGGGCTTGGCTACTACCGCCGCGCCCGTCACCTCCACCAGGCCGCCCAGGAACTGGTTCACAGCTTTGCCGGGGCGGTCCCCCGTGACTACAAGCAGATTCGTTCGCTGCCCGGAATCGGGGATTACACCGCGCGGGCCGTTCTAAGCATTGCCTTCGGTCTGCCCTACACCCTGCTGGACGGAAATGTGGCTCGAGTCCTCGCGCGTTTGGGAGCGCTCCGGGGTCATCTTCACCAGCGCAGCTTCCGTCGCGCGGTCGAAGCCCAGCTCCAACGCCTGCTTGCGCCGCGAAGCCCCAGCCAGTTCAACCAGGCATTGATGGAGTTAGGGCAAACCCTCTGCCTGCCACGCGCTCCCCGATGCGCTGCGTGCCCGCTGCGAAGCTGGTGCCGGGGATACAAATCCGGCCAGCCCCAACTCTACCCTCCGCCGCGTCCCCGGCGCGCGGGAGAATCTCCTTACCTTGCTGCCGCCATCTTCCGGCGCGGCCCTCGAGTGGCCATGGTGCGCGGCCTCGACGACGGCCTGTTAGATGACTTGTGGAATTTCCCCTCCGCCTTCGGCCGCTCCCGTGCAGAGGCGCTCCTGAGCTTGCGCGATAAGCTCGCTGGTTTCGGGATCGCCTCCCTCACGCTCGCCGACTCCGTTGTCGAGCTCCAGCACGGCATTACTTACCGCTCCATTCGCGTCCATGCTTACCCAGGGGAGATTTCGAACCCTCCCCGCAAAAGCGGACTGCGTTGGTTTCCTATTTCCAGCCTGGGGCAGGCCGCCATTTCGCAACTGGCTCGCAAGATAGCGCAACGAATTTCCTATATTGCTAATTGCTAAATGATTACGGTTTCTTGGCGGTGGCCGAGGGGAGCGCTGCCGACGATCTGACGGTAGCGGTTATCAGTTTTGTTTTCTCAATGAGATTTCTGGTGATCTCGTACCTCTCGTCGCATGCTTGTAGAAGTTCATCATGGCGAGAGTTTGGAGAGTAAAAAAGGATGACGACAACCCCTTCATCCCTAGCTGCTTCGATAGCTGGAACCAGGTCGCTGTCACCGGTTACAAGGATTGCTTTCTCGATTTGCCTATTCGAGCTCATTCTAACCAGATCAACGGCCATCCATATATCCACCCTCTTTTGTTTGAATTCAGCTCCAATCCTTTGCAGCTTGCCTTGTCTAAACTGGAACCTGGGAAGCTTTTTGAGGTTAAATATGAATCCATCCATCGCCGCAAATTTGAGGCGCTCTTCAGGGGTTGGAGGAACACTTTGGAATGGCATGCAGTGGTAGTAGTAGGTTCTTAAGCGTTCCATGGCTCCTGCCAGCTCATCTGCCAGCTTTCCGATATCCACACGAGCGTTCGCGAAATCGTTCTGGAGGACTTTGTCCAAGTAAGCGCCATCGATTAGCACGGCACATCTTGCCATTTCCCAACCTCCTCAAAGGAAATTGGCCCCAAAAGCACAAGAGGCACCGACAGCATAACCGTCGATGCCCCTTTGATGATACTCGCCCGGTCTCCCGTAGAAGCCCGGTGTCTATAATTTCCGTATTTCATTATATTGCATCCCAACCACTTGGGTTGGTTACCGCAGACAACCCACTGAAACAAAAGGGAATATAGTTCTTGACACACCCGACACCACATACCCGGGTGCACCACTAGGTATGACATGTGTCGACTAATCCCCATGAAATCAGGTCCTGCATGTTCCATACGGGATCCATGATCCCCCCTTCCATCGAGGGCGTGAGCCCCTGGGGTCGAATGCACACGGAAGAGGTTGTACCACGCAAAATGTAAAACCAATGCTGCCTTAAGATTCTCCCACGCGATTTGAGACTATCCCTGTGACTCCAGGTTTGGGCAAAAGATATCTCATTGCCGATTGGCGTATCGTAGGTCTCCCCGACCTCCGCCAGCCCGAGCAACACAGGTTTCGGACACTCCCTGGAAATGTGTCTTGCGTTAAAATGTAGTCTCGATAAAAGCGCCGCTCATGGCAAAAACCGCACAAGCCGAACCCTCCACGCTCCTCAGCCTTCAGGCCAACATTAGTGTGCAGCGTTACTTCGAGGTTTCCCTGCTGCTGACCCTGGCGACGGCATTCATCACCGTCACCATGACCGGCAAGTTGGACTTCGTCTCGACCGTGGTGGTATCCATAGCGCTGGGCGTGAAGCTTTGGAGCTATTCTCGCGAGGCTGACTTCTCCCTCTCTCCCCGCACC
>Ga0315282_10013845_pt1 | contig 12094 bp, 7 predicted proteins | sample YL17G07_20_MG_FD_203693 | JGI IMG/M metagenome (GOLD analysis project Ga0315282, IMG submission 203693) | Sediment microbial communities from Yellowstone Lake, YNP, Wyoming, USA - YL17G07_20 | ecosystem: Environmental > Aquatic > Freshwater > Lake > Sediment | place: USA: Wyoming | collected... | reverse complement strand
CCAAGGTTCTGACCAACCAGGCAAAGGGGGTAGTATGGGATGTGAATTATGCGCCGTTCGGGGAAATGTTATCCTGGGCCACCAACACTCTGCCCACCGACCAGCCCTTCAGATTCCCCGGCCAATATGCGGACAGCTTGACCGGGTTGTATTATAATTGGAATCGGTATTATATGCCGGAGGTGGGGAGGTATAATCGAATGGATCCAATATTTGACGAGGATTCCCTTTCGGGAGATATCCTAGCTTCTAGTATCTCTTCTTATGATCAATTATTTCAATGCCCAGCCGTGGCCCATCGTTATTTAAATGAAAAGAAGTATTATTTTCGTCCTCCAAATCTTAACTATAAATATGCTGATAAGAATCCAATTAAGTTCATTGATCCGGAAGGACTTTATTGTGGAATGACTGGCAAATGCGGCCCTCCGCCTCCCTTCAACCTCCCATCAAAGAGAGAGGTTTGTCATTATACTCAACCGATCAAAGAATGCTATCAGAATTGTGATGATCTATATCCACAATCTGTATGGGAAATTTGCTTCATATTAGGAGGAGCTGGCGTTAAACAGGTTGGTTGGACATGCGGGTCTTCTCGTATAGGGTGGAAGGCAGGATGCATTACATCATGTACTGTAACGCCCGCTAATTGGACCTGTACCTGGTACCCTTCATGCCCATGAAATGGAGGTCAGAAAATTAATACCAATATTTCAGAGAAGCAAAAGCTGTATATTAATATTATTTTTTTTGTCTTTAGTATATTATTTGTTATTGAAGGATTACTCTGTAAATTTAGGTTATTAGAATTTATATTTTGGATATTATTAGGAATTTCTTGTTTGCTAGGTCTAATTAAGCATTATTATAAAAAGAATAACAGATCAAATTAAATGATATTCCCTTTGTTATCAAGTTACTTTTATTGGAGCGACAAGGAGGCATCAAATTATGATGAATATTACTATTCAATATATTTTACATAACTATTTCTACTTTCCAGGTGGGATAGTTATGCTATATAGCATTAGATATAGCAAAAAGGAATCTTCTGGTTATTTTAATAGAGAACTTACTGAAAAAGGTTATTATTGTATATTAATTGGGTTTATATTAATATTTATTGGGCATTTCATTAGGCTAGCAATTTATGGGACATAGGCCGATATTGGGTCAGTGCTTAACCTTAGAAAGAAGAGATGGGGTCAACGCTTCACTTTACACTTAACGGGAAATAAGTATGGTGTCCCCCGAATTGAATTAGGATTTCTTGCTTCTTCCTCCGCAAGCGTATCGGCGCCTAGCCGGGGACGCGGTCAATCTTGCCTTTGGCTTGCAGGTCCAGTTGCAGCACTTTGGCATGCCAAATAATTGAACCCGGCTTCGGGAAATGGTTTTTCTCACGCAAACGTGATACAAGATATCTTTTCTGAAACAGGCTTGCACTCGAACCTGAGTAAAGCGGGCTTTGGGAGGAGAGGAAGATGGCAAAGGGAAAAATGATCTTGGGGTTCGCCCTGCTCATGGCGCTTTCGGTCGCCGGTTTGACCCGGGCGGAAGTCTCCTGCACCGCGGCGGTGGCGACGAGTTCCGGCCAGGTGCGCGGGATGAAGGAGGCGGGAACTCGGACTTGCGCCTGGAAAGGCATTCCCTATGCGGCGCCGCCGGTGGGGAGGTTGCGCTGGCAATCGCCGCAGCCGGCGCCGGCCTGGTCCGGGGTGCGCGAGGCCGCCCAATTTGGTCACCGTTGTATGCAGAATGGCATCATGGCCCTGGAGAACCTGACCGGCCGGGAAGGGATGTCCGAAGATTGCCTTTACCTGAACGTGTGGCGGCCGCAGCAAGAGGGAGAATTTCCGGTCATGGTCTGGGTCCATGGTGGCGGCTATTACGGCGGGTCCGCCAGCACGCCCATGTATTGGGGCGACCGCCTGGCCGCGGCCGGCGACCTGGTGGTAGTGTCCATCGCCTACCGGCTCAATATCTTCGGTTTTTTCGCCCTGGCGGCGCTGCGGGAGGAAGACCCGCACCGCTCGACCGGCGGTCAAGGCACCCTGGACCAAGTCGTGGCGCTCCGCTGGGTGCATGAGAACATCCGCAATTTTGGCGGGGACCCGGATCAAGTCACCATTTTCGGCGAATCCGCCGGCGGCTGGAGCATCTGCACGCTTTTGGCCACCCCTCTGACCGAGGGCCTGGTCCAGGGCGCGATCCTCGAGAGCGGCGGCTGCGAGCAAAGCCGCGACCTGGAAGCCGGTTATAAGTTCGCGCAGAACCTTGCGCCCAAGCTGGGCTGCAAGCCAGACGACCTCAACTGCCTGCGCAAGGTCTCCGCCAAAAAAGTGATGGATAAGGGCGTGGCCGGCGGCATGGGCAACCTGGCGTTCATGCCCCATCATGATGGCTATGTGCTTACCGGCACGCCGCTCTCTATGATCCGGTCCGGCAATTTTCGGCAGGCGCCCTTTATGGCGGGAAGCAACCGCGACGAGTTCGGGAACGCGCTCAAGCTGATGCGGCGGTTTCGTCAGATCCCGCCGGACCAGTTCGAGGCCAAGCTGAAGGAAGAATTCAACGCTTCAGATGACGAAGCCCGCGCGCTCATGAGCTTGTATCCTCTGGCTGAATTCCAAAACCGGCCGGTGAACGCCTACGGCCGCATGTTCGGGGCGGACATGGCGCTCATTTGCCCCACCTACGCCGGCCTTCTCTCCGCGGCGCGCCAGGAGCCGAATACTTATTATTACCATTTTGAATACGACGGGATGAAGTTCGGCAAGTATCTGGGCGCGGCGCACGCCCTCGAGATCCCCTTCATCTTCGATTCCTTCGACCGCCTGCCCATGAGTATTTTTTATAACCAGAAAAATTTGCCGGAAGCGAAAGCCCTGTCCAAGATCATTCAGGGTTATTGGATCGGCTTCGCTAAAACCGGGAACCCGAACCAGGCTGGCCTGCCGGAATGGCCCCGGTTCGAGCCCGGCGCGCAAAAAGTCCAGGTGCTGGATACCACGGTCAAGACCGAGCCGGCGGGGATGGCCGACAAATGCGAGTTCTGGGAAAACTTCTCCAAAAACCATCCGGCCGGCGAGGCGATGATGGGGCGGAAAAAATAAGCAGGAGCTGCAACACCCCGGCCAGAAAACTTCCGCCCTACTTCTGCGGCATCAGGGTCAACACCGACTCCGCGGCCTCCGCGATTTTCTCCGGCCGCATCTCGGCCACCATGTAGTCGCTGTTATACCATAATGTATGCTGATCGCGGTAGTGCGGCGAGAGCCACTGGCCCGACTCGGAGCCGTCTATCACCAGGAGCGCGTGGTCGGGGTCGCCCATGTCCATGATATGTCGCATCACCGGGCCGCCCAGCGCGAGGTAGCGGCGCTTGCCAAAGCTCATGATGGACGCGGCGTTGCGCACGGTGTTGTCCCCGCCCGGATGGGGGAACGGCCCGATGCTCATCTCTTTCAAAGCCATGAAGCCCATGGGATGATACCAGGCAATCGTGTGCAGCTTGCCCCATTGCCACTTCTCCAGGTCCGGGCCGGCCACTTGGGTCAGCCACTTGACCGCATCCTCTAAAGCGCCCACCAGGGCATCGTTCACGTCTTCCACCTTGCCCTTGGTTTTCGGGTTGTCAAAAAATTCCGACTGGCCTTTGTACACCATCATCTGCACGGCCAGGCCCGCGCTGTCCCGGATGTAGTCGTCATAATCCTTTTTCTTGAAGTCGTCCTTGAGCACCCGGTCGGGCAAATGTTTCATGGTGTCATAAAAAATGGCCGGGCCCGGGCTGTCCACCGTGGCCTGATAGTCCCACTCGCGGAGCAGCTTGGCCGCCTTGAGGATGCGCTTGTCTTTCACCCCCTTCGCTTCCACCGCCTTCAGGATCAAAGGCACGAACACCTCGGCCTGCTTGACGTAAACGTCGTTCTGGATCATGCGCATCTTGTCCACGGTGAGAGGCTGATACTTCTGGATCAGCTCCTCAATCCTCCACGCCCGGTAACCGTCATCGTAGTTGGTGCCGAAGATGTAAGGATAATACCGCGCGTCCACCACCTGGTTGTTGGCCGTGGCCATGTAGCCCCGCTCCGGATCAATCGCGTAAGGATGCTCCAGCAGCGGGATAAAGCCGATCCAGTCATACTCTCCCTTCTCGCCCGGCACCGGCATCGTGCCGATGCCTTTCTTCCGGATCGGCACCAGGCCGCCGGGCAAGTATGCAATATGCCCATCTGCATCGGCCGCCACCCAGTTCATGTTGAGCAGCTCGTTGTATTGCTGGGCTTCGATAAAATCCTGGATGCTCTGCGCTCTCATGAACTTACCGAACATCATCGCCACGTTGAACGGCTTGATCTGCTTCAAGTCCATGGTGCGGAGCTTGGCGATGAACTCGTCCACCGTGGACAAGCTCATAAATTCCTCGTGCAGTCGGACTTCGCGGGAAAAGTCCCAGCCGGTCCAGCGCAGCGCCAGCGGCGGCGTGTCCTGGGGCAGGTGCGGGACCATGTCGTTGATGACCGGGCCGTGGATGGTGTGGCGGACCTCGATCACCTTTTCGTGCCAGCGCCGGTCCGGCCCCCATTGCAGCTTGCCCGGCCGGATCCGGATGACCTCCCGGTGCACCATGAAGGGTCGCCATTCACCTTTGTATAAGTACTGACCCGGGTGATTCTTGGGGTCCACCGTCTCGATGAACAGGTCCTCGCAATCAGCGCCGGTGACGGTCGCGCCCCAGGCGAGCCGGCGGGTGTGACCCATCACGATGTAGGGCTGACCGGGGAAGACCACGCCGTGAGCGTCATAGCCGGCGCCCTTGAGGTGCATCACGTAGCAGAGCGACGGCTGGACGTGGATCAGGTGCGGGTCATTGGCCAGCATGGCGGTGTGGGTGGCGGTCAGCTTGGGCCCGACCACCCAGTTGTTGCTGGCCCAATAACTGGGAAACAGGGAAGCGGCGCGAAAGGCCTTTTCGGCCTCGGCAATCTGCAGGGCCGCGTCGCCGGAGAGACCGGTCAGGGAAGGATCGGGCCGGCCGCCGGGCGGCAGGGGCCGGGGCGCGGCGAGCCGGTTCTTGAGCATCTCGGTCGGGACCACGGTGGGTCCGAGCGACTCGTGCAGGGGGAAAAGCTTCCAGGCCATGTCCTCTCCGTATTTTTTCGCTATGGCATAGCGTAATAACTCCTGGTCCAGGTTGGCCGTCAGGTTCGAAGCAAAAAAGCGGGAAAGCCCGATCACGTCGGCCGGCCGGAACGGCTCGGGCTTGTAGTAGAGAACCTGGAACTCGATGGGAAGATGGTTGCGGTTCTGCTCGAGGAAGGCGTTGATGCCGTCGCAGAAAGCCTGGATCTGGGCGAGCACGTCGGGGTTGGTCTCGGCCAGCATGGCCTCCCCGGCCTCGCCCAAAAAGCGCATGCCCATGATCCGCATGCGCTTGTCCATGTCGAAGGTGGTGAGTTTCATGCCCATGAGGGTCTGGCCCGGAACGCCGATGTTGCCGAAGAGCTCGCACAGCCGGCCGGTGCCGATGGCCCGGAAGAACACCATCTCCCAGAGCCGGTCCTGGGCCTGGACGTAGCCGTCGGCAAACCAGAGGTCGTGCTCGTTCTCGGTGAAAATGTGAGGCACGCCCCAGTGATCGCGATAGACCTTGACCTCGCCGCGCAAGCCCGGAACCCGCAACTCGCCCGCCACCTGCGGCAGGGTCGGGTTCTTCACGTAGCCCGGCATCGGCCGGATCGCGCAGCTCAGGACCGCGGCCATCGCGATGATGCACGCCGCTCGGAAATTCAATTTCGCCCCCTTGGCCATGTATCTCTCCTTGGTTTACAGAAAAAGAAGCAATTCGCTTGGCCGTCTTATAGCAAGCCCGCCCGCCTGAGTCAATCGCGGCTCTTTCGAAATTGCGCCGGATCGGGTTACAATAGGCAAGATGACGCCGCTTGATCCCAGTCCTCCGCGCTACCCCGCGGCCATGGTCAACATCACCAACCGCTGCAGCCTGCGCTGCCGGCATTGCTTTGTCTATCGGGAGGGCAATCCCAACCGCCCGCGCGATGAAATGGACTCGGCGACCATGGTCCGGAAGCTGGCCGAGTTGCAACAGCGCCATCAGATCCTGGCCATGCTTTGGATGGGCGGCGAGCCGCTCTTGCGGCCGGACGTCTTGCGCGAGGGGACCAAACTCTTCGCGCGGAACAATGTGACCACCAACGGCACCCTGGACCTGATTGATCTGCCCCGCTGCATCTACGTGGTCTCGATTGACGGGCCGCCGGAGCTGAATGATTCCATCCGGGGCAAGGGCGCATTCGAAAAAGTGATGAAGACGCTCAAGCGGGTGCCGGAGAATTTCGGACCCACGATCATGTGCCAGTGCGTGGTGACCAGGACCAACGAAGGCCGGCTGGAAGAATTAATCGTCCGGCTGCGCTTGACCCGGATCCAGGGCCTGACCTTCAGCTTCTACGTGCCGCGGCGGCAAGACGACTCGGGGCTGAGCTGGGGCTCGCTCGAGCGCCGGGACCAGGCGGTGGCCGAGGCGATGCGGCTGAAGGAGAAGTATCCTGACTTTATCTGGCTCAAGCGCCGCCACCTGGAGCTGATGCTTTCCTCCCAGGCCAAGCGCGTGACCGACCATTGTCCCTCCAAGCGGCTGGTCTTGCCCCTTTACCTTGAGGGCCAGGACTTTGTCTCGCCCTTTTGCTGCTATGGCAACGACGTGGATTGCGACCTGTGCGGCGCCTGGGTGGTGTTTTATCTGGCGGCGAAAATGGAACAGGTGAGCGAAATAAAATGAGCGCGAGCGGTAGATGACCAATCGGCAAGCTATCCTATTATTCAATTATGAATTAACTTACAACTAAAGCTCTAATCCCAGCCTCAACTGAAAACTGAAGCTTTGATACCTGTTTATTTGCAAATCTAAAGATAGCAGCCTCCTAAGAGCTTGTCCGCCTCTGGCCACTTGATGGCGCCGACGTAGAGGCCAGGCAGGGGGCAGGGGTCGAGGATCTTTTGTTCCTGGTCATCAAGCTTTTGTTCTCGAAAATAAAGCAGGATCGGGACCGGCTTGAGGCTTACGATATCGGGCAGTTTAATAAAATCATCTTCCTTGTTAATACCCGCCTTCCGCGCTTCACACACGAATTCTTCGAGGCTTCCCCATATTTCCAGGTTGCACCTTCCGCGCAATGTGTTCTTGTCGAAAGCATGCTGAATCGCGTATTCAAGGCTCTGTCTTCCCTTGTTCTGGAAGTGAGGAAAGCTGTTTATGTATTTCAAGAGTTGCTCAACGCCGTATGGGGGGCTTTTTCTTAAACCTTCACATTCCACTAAGCCGATTTTCGGTCCCGGTTTGGGGTTGATCAAGAAAAAATCCGGTTCGCCCCCGGGACAACCGACCCGGCGGAGACAAAAGCACTGCTCGAACCCGGGAATTGCATGAAAGACTTGTTTCCAGTTAAGAAAAAGTTTCCCATTCGGCTCCCATTTACTTTCACTTTTTCCAATATTGGCCCCTTTATAGGTTGATATAATATTTCCTGGCACGGATGCACGAGCTGGGGTGACCTGAGCGTGAGATTTTAGATCACTTCCACAATGCTTGCACTTGATGGCCTCGTCTTGAATCTCTTCAGCGCAATAAGGGCATTTTTTCATGGCTCCCTCCTTTGCCTGCTTCTTTTGCTCCCAGGCGGTTTCAGAATACCAAAGCGGTTTGGGCTTGTCAAGACAGCAAGAATTTTTCAACACAGTCGCTCATGCCGCGGGCGGCACCCTGAAAGAATGAAGTAGGGGCGACCGGCCGGTCGCCCCTACGAGATTATTTTCGGAACAGATTTGGTCAAGAGCGGTGTTATCCCGGCGGCCGAGTGGTCACAAACGGCCGACGGTCGCGGTGGCAGAGGACCTGGATAATCTCGCGGCCGTGGATGGCGCCGGTGGGAACCCCGCCGCCGGGCTGGACCCACTGGCCGATCATGTAGAAGTTTTCCAGGCCGGGGAGCGTCCGCTTCATGCGCAGGAACATGTTTCTCGTGGTGATGAGCCAGCCCTCCATCGAGCCTTCCCAGTTGCCGGTATAGCGCTCGAAGGTCATGGGGGTGGCCACGTCCATCATCTCGACCTGCTCGGAGATGCCGGGATACTTGGACTCGACCAAGCCCAGCACCAGGTCCGCGATCTTCTGCTTTTCTTCCTGGTAGCGTTTGCGGTCGGCATATATTTCTTTCCAAAACTTCTGGTCGGACATGAACCGCGCCATCACCACGGTTTTGCCCTTGGGCGCCAGGGTCGGGTCCATGGCGAAATTTTCAATCATCAGACCCTTCTGCGGTTCGCCGGCCACGGTGATCGGCTGGTCCAGGACGTACCCAGTCGTATGAGGCTCAGCCGAGAGGTCGCGGTCCACCCCGAGCGACACCTGGACCAGGGACTTGAACTTGGGCATCTTTTCATAGTAGCCCCGGATTTCCTCGTCCGTGTATTTGCCTTCCAGCATCTCAAAGATGGTCGCGTGCCCATCCGCCGCGGAGATGACGACCTCGGCCCGGTGCTCGCTCCCGTCGGTCAGACGCACGCCCACGGCGCGATGATTCTCGACCAGGATCTTGGCCACCCGGGACTTGTAATGGATTTTTCCGCCCAGGTCGAGGAACCGCTTTTCGATTGCTTTGGAGAATTCGAGCGAGCCGCCGATGGGGTAGCCCGCGGTCTTGTTGTGCATCCAGGCCAGGGTGACCAGGACAAAGAGCATGGGGAAATCGGGCAGGTCAAAGGGCAGGGGGAAGGTCTCGCGCAGGAACGGGTCCTGGAAGCGGGCCGCAAAGGCGTGGATCGAGGTCTTGCCCCAGCGCCAGAAGGGGAGCAGGAGCGGCCGCATCTGCCAGAAGAACTTGAGCGTGTCGGTCCAACTGGCGATCTCTTTGGGGACGCCGAGGGGAATGTCGGTCCTTGCCAATTGGCGGATGGTGTCGGTGAGTTGCTTGATCACGGCCGCGTCCGCGGGCGAGAGTTCGAGCAGGTGTTTTTCCAGGCGATCCACATTGGTATAGAAGATCAAGGTCTTGCCGCCTTTGCCCTGGATGCGGGCGAACTCCTCGTGGTCCACGATCCGCCGGCCCTGGAGCGCGCCCAGTTCAAGCCAGACGCCGTGGAAATTAGAGGCCGGGGAGGACCCGACCAGCCATTCCAGGCAGCCGTCAATCACGTAATCCTTGCGCCGCCAGGAGGTGCACAAGCCGCCGGGCTGGTCGTGGAGCTCGAAGATGTCGGCGGGGTAGCCGTTCATGCGGGCGTAACAGCCGGCGGACAGGCCGGCGATTCCGGCCCCGATGATGATAATGGATCGTTCCATGACCGACTCCTTTCAAGGAGTTCTATGTTAGCCGAAGCCGATGCGCGGGGCAAGACCGGCCGCGGGACCTAAATCTCCGGCTAATTTTTTGGAGTGCGGCAGCTTGCTGCCGCTTTCCCGCGCCCCGGCTGGCCGGGGCGCGAATCGCGGCGGAGGCAACGGGCACACCGGATGGGTGAGGACATCGGCGCGACGCGAGTTCCGGGCGATTGAGGAAAAGCGGCAGCAAGCTGCCGCACTCCAAACCGGAGGTTTTCGGCGGCTGGTTATACAGTTTTGTTTAGCCGGAGATTTGGGCGGGATTGAATTCGCTCCGCCAAAGAGTATATGATAAAGACCTGGCCGAAGAGGGCCGCGGAAGTTCGGGAAGGAGAGACGGATGAAACCACGCTGGTACAAGTTCGGGCAAGTGTTGGCGCTGGGAGGGCTGCTCGGTTGGAGCTTGGCCGCCAAGCCCCAGGCGTCGGAAGATAACGCCGGCAAAGTGAGCAAGCCCTTCGAGTATAGCGGCTACACCGCTGAGGATTTCAAGGGCATCGAGAAGCGCTCGGAATACGTGCCCATGAAAGACGGGGTCAAGCTGGCCGCGGACATCTACCTCCCGACCGCAGGCCCGGCGCAGAAAGCCTTCCCCGTGATCATCGAATACACGCCTTACACCCGGGCCTTTATTGATCTCAACAACGGGCTCACCCATCGCGCGCTCCGGAAAGCAGTGCTGAAAACCTCGAACCCGGTGATTGACCTCCTGGCCGTGCCCAGCATGACCAAGCCGATCCGGCTCTTCCTGGCTCACGGCTACGTGTTCGTGCGGGCCGACATGCGCGGCAGCGGCGCGTCCTCCGGCTGGAAGGCCGACTTCATGCCCCAACTCGCCGAGGACGGCGGCGAGCTGGTGGCCTGGATCGCGAAACAGACCTGGTGCGACGGCAACGTGGGCATGATCGGCGGGTCCTACACCGGTTATTCACAACTGGTTACAGCGGGCAAGGCCGGGCCGGCCCTCAAGGCCATCGTGCCCATGATGGTGCCGCTCGAAGGCTACGACGGCGAGGTCTATCCCGGCGGGATTTATTTGAACGGCTTCATGACCGCCTATTCCAAGGGCCTGACCAGGCTCAACCTCAACTATTACCAGCTCAGCCTGGGCAAGGCGCTGATCGGCAAGCGCGATTTCAGCCTGCCCGCGGCGCCGGTCGTGGACGAGGACGGCGACGGCCGGCTGGATGACGAGATCCCGCTCGACCTGAACCACAACGGAACCTTCCTTGACGACTACCGCTATCCCGACGATCCCAACGACGAGCCTAAATACAAGGACGGCCAGAAGCGCCAGCACATCTATTACCTCGCCAACCTCGAGCACAAGCGCAACCTCGATTACCACACCTGGGCCAAGAACATGTATTTCCTCGACGCCGTCCCGCCCTACCCGCTCGAAAAAACCTCGATCTATGACTTCGACCCCAGCGCCCATATCCCGGCGATCATGAAGTCCGGCATCGCGGTCTATAACATCGGCGGATGGTTCGATACTTTCAGCCGCGGCACCGCGGAGCTTTACTGCACCATGCGCAAGACCAATCCCTCCAAGATGCTGATCATCCCCAGCTACCACGGCGGCGGCGGGCCTTTCTGGAAATACTTGGGCGACGATCCCAAGTCGCTCCTGCAAAAGGCCGGCCCGGAAGTCCTCCGCTTCTTCGACCATTACCTGAAAGGCGTTGACAACGGGATCGAGAAAGACCCGCCCATCATCATCTACGTCATGAACGGCGGCGGCTTCCGCCAGGAGAATGAATGGCCGCTGGCCCGGCAGAAGGTGACCGATTATTACTTCAACCCGGAGCACAAACTCTCCACCGAGAAAGCCGGCTCGGGCGCGGACCCGTACGCGGCGGATTTCACGCAGGACTCGCGCTTCGGCAAGAAGCAGGGCAACCGCTGGCTCGCGGCCATGGGTCAGGCGCCGGACGTGTTGCCGATCCGGACCCGGCTGGACAAGAAATGCTTGACCTATACCACTGCGGCGCTGGAACAAAACCTGGAAGTCACCGGGCACCCGATCGTCCACTTCTGGGCCAAGTCCACGGCCGACGACGGCGATTTTTACGTTTACCTCGAAGACGTGGATGAAAAAGGCGAGGCGCTGCTGGTGACCGAGGGCGTGCTCCGCGCCGGTTTCGCCCGGCTGGTCAGCAACGACCGGGAAATCTGGTCCGGCCGTTACGGCGTGGACGTGCAACCGGAGCTGCCCTGGCACGGTTTTGAAAAGGCCGATTACGTGCCCAACATTTTTGCCGGCGGCAAGGCGGTGGAACTGACCTTCGACTTCAAGCCCACGGCCTGGGTCTTCCGCCCAGGTCACCAGATCCGCGTCTCGATCGCGGCCGCGGACTGGCCCACCTTCCGCCTGCACGAGCGGCTCGCGCCGGACAACGACCCCAAGAACCCGGCCAACATCGTGCCGACCATCACCATCCTGCGCGACGCCGAGCATCCCTCCGGGATCAAGCTGCCCGTGATTCCGCGTTGATTTTCAATGAGTAGGGGCACGGCATGCCGTGCCCCTGCTTTATATATGTATTGACACACGACATTGGAATACAAAATTTTGAGCGTTGGTATAGGCGGCCCCCGTAGGGGCGGTTCGCGAACCGCCCCTACATCGGCTGGCCTGTATGCCAACCTTGGGTGTCAATACATGTATACATTACTGCAAACTATTCG
>Ga0315282_10013844_pt1 | contig 12095 bp, 9 predicted proteins | sample YL17G07_20_MG_FD_203693 | JGI IMG/M metagenome (GOLD analysis project Ga0315282, IMG submission 203693) | Sediment microbial communities from Yellowstone Lake, YNP, Wyoming, USA - YL17G07_20 | ecosystem: Environmental > Aquatic > Freshwater > Lake > Sediment | place: USA: Wyoming | collected... | reverse complement strand
TCATCGGCATACGTCCTCAAGCTGCCTCAGGTGGTGCACCCGAAGGACGTCACGGTGACCGCAGACCTGGTCCAGCACGCCACCACCCCGCTCGCGGAGCGGTTGGTGCTCATCCGGACGCCCAAGAAAATCATCACAATCGATCGATCCCAGACCGACGCCGTGACTCTGGATCAGCCGCTCAACATCCGCGGCCAGTGGTACCTGCCGGTGAGGGTGAACTACTTCGACCATGGAACGCCCGTGGCGAGCGTCAAGGTCCGGGTCACGCTGCCCGGCAACCTGGGCCTCCCTGCGCTTCCGCTCGGCCCTCCCTTGGCCATCTATCCCAAGAACCTGGCGATCATCACCACGAATGCCATCGTGAGCGCCACCAATCTCCTGAACGAGGCGCAGGCCGGCAACTTCATCACCCACAAGAAGTCGAAAGGGTTCACGAACGTCTACCTCATCACCGAGGACGAGTACGGCGCCGCGACCGGCGCGGCCCGGATCCAGAACGTGCGCCAATGGCTCATCACCAACTACTCGGCCATGCAGATCGGCTACGTGCTCATCATCGGCGACCCGAGGGTGCTCTCCACGGATACGGCCGTACCCATGCTCCAGTCGCGTCCCCTGTCCGAAAACCTGAGCTTTTACTGCTCCGGCATCCCGTCGAACCAGTGCGATCCGGACCCCACGGATTTCTACTACTCGGACCTCGTCGGCAACTGGGACCTGGACGGCGACGGCGCCTACGCCGAGGAGAGCGACTTCGTCGAGGGGAGCGGCCCGCAGTTCGGAGCCACAGTCATCGTGGGGCGAATCCCCTATTACGGCAGCGCGACCGACCTCGACCAGATCCTGACCCACACCATGGATTTCGAGAACATGGCTGACACCAGCTACCGGGACAAGGTGCTCCTGCCCGGCTCGTTCGTGTTCTTCAACGAGGAAGGAAACGGGGCCGAGGACATGGACACCGGGTACGTCATGGAAAAGATCAAGGCCGACCTCGAGACCGCAAAGCCGGGCAAGCTCACCTTCTCCACCCTGTACGAGGCCGAGGGGGTGCAGCCCACGGCCATTTCCGGTTACACAGCCGCCATCAACGAGTCCAATGTCATCGACTACTGGAACCAGGATCAGGGGGTCGTGGTCTGGTTCGGCCACGGCATGGAGACCATGGCGGTGCGCACCGTGCTCGAGAACATGAGCGGCTACACCTCCACGCCGACTCTTTTCAACACCTCGTCGGCCGATTCGCTCACGACCGTGAAGCCGTCGTTCGTGTACATGATCTCGTGCCTGGTGGGAGCGGCCGATACCACGGACAACCTCGCGTACACCGTGCTCCTCAAGAACGCGGCGGCCGTGGCCGCGCCGAGCCGGGTCACCATGGCCGGCGGAGGCTGGCTCTACACGGGCTGGCAGCCGAGCCTGGATTTCCCCGGCGCCGAGACCGGCGGGTACCTCTTTGCCGTCAACGTCCACAACCAGATTCCCGTGGGAGAGGCCCTGGCCCTCACGAAGTCAGAGCCCACCGGCACGGGCGCGATCAACTACCACAACAAGCTCGAGTACAACCTGTTCGGCGACCCGACCTTGAGCTTCTGCCAGCCCTGCCTCACCGACACCGAATGCGACGACGGGCTCCTCTGCACCGGGAACGAGACCTGCGCCGGGGCCACTCCCCCGGACATCAAAGGATGCTGCCAGCACAACAACGCCATCGACTGCAGCTCCAAGAACTCCGCGTGCACGCACGGCGTGTGCAACGAGAGCACTCTCTTATGCGATACCCAGAACATCCCGGACAACACCCCGTGCAACGACGGCCTGTACTGCACCTCGATCGACGCGTGCCAGAGCGGCGTCTGCACCGGCATCTCGAAAGGGTGCCCGGTGAACTCGCACTGCGACGAGACGCTGGATCAGTGCGTCGTCAACGACGCCGGCACGGACGCGGACGCGGATGCGGACGGCGACGCGGACGCGGACGGCGATGCGGATGCTGACGCGGATGCTGACGCGGATGCGGACGGCGACACCGACGGCGACAGCGACAGCGACGGGGACGCCGATTCCTCGAAATGCACGGACGACAAGGATTGCGCTAATGACGAGATGTGCCGCCACGGGGGGTGCGTTCCGAAATCGTGCCAGACCTACTCCGACTGTGCGGGCGGGTATTCCTGCGAGAACATGACATGCGTCGAGCAGTGCGTGAGCCTCACGGACTGCGCCAAGGGGGAGACCTGCCGCGGCGAGATGCCGAACTCGTTCTGTCGAACCGTTCAGTGCGCGAGCGACCAGGATTGCACCGGCAGCGACATCTGCAACTACGGGAACATGACCTGCGAGGAGCCGGGGGCCGGAGGGGGTTCGTGCGGCGGGTGCAACGTGGGCTCGCGCTCCAAGCCCGGCGGCGTCAGCCTCTCGATGATCCTGTTCCTGTCCCTGGGCCTTCTCCTGCGAAGAATCCTCTAGTCGGAAAGTCGGACCTCGCTCACCCGCGGTATGCACGCCGGCCGCTCGGGGTCGAGGAGCGGACGAATCTCATAGGTCTCCTCCCGGGAGCCCAGCTCCACACCCTGAAAGGAAGGGTCCTCCGCCTCCAGCCGAATCTGGCGGATCTCCCGGTTCCCGGCCCACAGCGAAAACCGCATGGCAACCCCTCGGCACGCATCCGGAGATCCCCACGACGCGGCCAGGAACAGACGATTGAACCGTGCCCGGCCGAGGACCTTCAGCACCAGGGAATCCGAGGGGGCGATCGGCTCCCAGAACGTGCGGGGGTCCTGATCGAGCACGGTCTCTCCGTAAGGGGAGATGCAGGTCCAGCCCGGAAGAGGGGCGACCAGACGCTCCTGGTCCAGCCGCTTCCCCGCCGACGCGAGAATGAAGAGCGCCGCCTCGATCTCCCGGGCCCTCTGGGACAGTTCGCGTGAGCGATGGTCTTTCGTCTCGAGCACCCGCACGGCCTCTTCCGAGGTCTTCACCGGCGCGCTCTCCACGATCCAGGGGGGCGCGTCGAGAAGCTCGAGCAGCAGTTTGAGGCGTCTGGTCAACAGCTCGTCCCGACTCGATTCCTTGCCGCTCGAGGCCTGGATCCGCTTCTGGATCCATGATCGGAAGCCCTTCGGGTCGAACCGTCTCGAAGCGAGATCGTAAGCCGCCGCCTCCATGAACCAGGTCACGTAGATCCCATCCTCTGCCTCGCGATCCCATCCGGCCGGATCCAGGATCCGGATGCCGGCGTAAAGCTCCGGCGCCTCGGCCCGGAGCACCGCCTCTCCGAGTCCGGCGCGGCACCCTGGCCGATCATCCCCGTCTCCCTTGCGGCAGCAGCCTGCAAGCAGCCGCATCGCAGGCCCCTTGCCCACGCGTCCGAGCGCGCGACCGGCGAGATCATCGTAGGGAGACGCCATGGCGAGGAACGACCTGAGCAGGGCCACCCCCTTCTGGCTCCCGGACCTGGCCAGGATCTCGGCGGCCCGAACCCGCTCATCGGCCCTGGCCGAGGCGAGCATCGTCTCGATGCGCCGGATCGCAGGCCCATGCCCCTTCTGGACAAGCAGGACATCGAAGTCCGCCTTCACCTGGGGAGAGGCGAAATGATCCCGGGCCTCCTCGATTCTCTCGAGGCCCGAGGGCTTCCCGCCGTCCCGCCGCTTGAGCCTCGCGTCGGCCGCCAGGATCGCGGGCTCCGGCTCTTCGCTCCGGAGGAGCACCAGATCCAGAAGCCAGTCCGGAGCGTTTCCCAGCCATCGCTCCACGAGCGCCGGATGGACCTTCCGGGTGCCCCACGACGGCAGATCCTCGCAGAAGAGCGCCCACGCCTTCATGAAGGTCTGCTTCAGCTCGAGCGACGAAGGCTCTCCCGGGTCCGCCGCCGATATCGTCGCGGAAAAGAGGAGAAGGGCAACCGCCCCACAGAGGGACGGTGCGGACGAACAAAAACGAGAGAGGCGATTCATTCCTCGTAGAACATGGGGGAGCGTTGACGGAAAAACTTGTGGATCGCCTTGGAATCCTCATCGCTGACGTTCTCGAACTGGATGCCCATGCCGGGATGCATGTCGGGCGTGGCGGGGTTGTACTCCCTCACCCACCTCACGATCCCCCCGGTCATCACCACATGGCCGTTGGGGAGCGTGAAGCTGATCGACACCTGAGAGCCGATCGGTTTGATGTCGAACGTCGCAATGAAGATTCCCCCCATGCTGATGTCCTCGGTAAAACCGGTGAAGAAGTTGGTGTCGCTCTGGAGACCGATTTCGGCCGAGATCGCAATCCGCTGGAAGGATCGGCGGGGATCCACTTTGGTGGGCTTGCCGATCTTGGACGGCGCCTTCTTCGGCTCAGTCGCAACCCGCTCCTGGGCCTTCGACACGGTGTAGAGGACGGCCAGCACCTTGGCGATCACCCGGCTGGAATCGAGGACCGCCGCCTCCGCGGAGCGGACCTCCTGAAGAATCTCCAGGCTCTTGCTCAGGTGCTGCATGGCCTGGACCACGCCGGCCCGGTGTGCGGAATCCGACGGATCGGAGGTCTGGACCGAAAAGAGGCAACCGATCGCCTTGGCGATGTTCCGGGAAAGCTTCTCGAGATCCAGGGCCGGATTCCGGATGTCCTGGATGCGCCCGAGAAGCTCGGAGAGCATGTCCTTCGCAACCTTGGCGGGCCGCACGGCCTGAACCGTGCTGCTGGACGTGAGCTTCTCTTTCGCCATCCTCTACTCCATGCCTGACCGGACGCTCCGACGCCTCAGCCCTTCTTCCTCTTGAGGCCGAAATGATCCTGGATCTCTTTCACCCGGTCCGTCTCCTCCCAGGTGAACCCCGGGCCCCGTCGCCCGAAGTGCCCGTACGCCGCGGTGTTCCGGTAGATGGGCCGTAGCAGGTTGAGATCGTGGATCATGACGGCCGGCCTCATGTCGAAGTTCTTCTTGACCAAGACGGCGATCTTCTCGTCGTCCATCACGCCGGTGCCGAAGGTCTGGACCAGCACCGACACCGGCTGGGCCACGCCGATCGCGTAGGCGAGCTGCACCTGGCAGCGCTCGGCGAGACCGGCGGCCACCAGGTTCTTCGCCACATAACGGGCGTAATAGCTCGCGGACCGGTCCACCTTGGAAGGGTCCTTGCCCGAGAACGCGCCGCCGCCGTGCGCCCCCATGCCGCCGTAGGTGTCCACGATGATCTTGCGGCCGGTGAGGCCCGCGTCGGCGAAAGGCCCGCCGTACACGAAACGACCGGTAGGGTTGACGTAATATTTGGTGTTCCCCTTGAGGTACCGCTCCGGAATGACGTGCTTCACGACCGTCTCGATCAGCGCCTCGCGAAGCACCTTGTACCTCACGTCCGGCGTGTGCTGCGACGACAGGACCACGGCATCCACGGCCACGGGCTTGTTGTTCTCGTACCGGACCGTCACCTGGGATTTCCCGTCGGGCCGGATGAACTTGAGCTCGTTCTTCTTCCGAACCTCGGCGAGCCGCATGCACAGCTTGTGCGCGAGGCTGATGGGCAGGGGCATGAGCTCCTTGGTCTCGGTGCAGGCGTACCCGAACATGATCCCCTGGTCTCCGGCCCCTTGCTCCTTGAAGAGCCCCTCTCCCTCGGTCACGCCCTGGGAGATGTCGGGAGACTGGTTAGCTATGGCGGACAGGACCGCACAGGTCTGCCAATCGAACCCCATGTCGGAATCGTTGTAGCCGATCTCCATGATCGTCTTTCGGACCACGTCCGGCATGTCCACATACGTGGAGGTGGTGATTTCTCCGGCGATAATCGCCATGCCGGTCTTGACCATGCATTCACAGGCGACCCGCGCCTTGGGGTCGTCCTTGAGGCAGGCGTCCAGGACCGCGTCGGAAATCTGATCGCAGATCTTGTCCGGATGACCTTCGGTAACCGATTCTGAGGTGAACAGATATGAAGCCATTTTTTCTCTCCTCGATTCGATGTCCAGTGTTATTACTTTCAGGTACGACCAACCTGGTCGCCCTATCGAACAAGAAGGGAAACACTAACCCCTTTGGCGACTTCCAGTCAATTCTTTCAGTCCATCCACCCGCCTGAAAAGGCGAACCAAGGAGGGGATTCTCCGGCCTTTCCGTACAGGTTTGACACACTCTTACCCTAATGTTAAATTTCCATTCGATTTTTAAGCGGAAAGAGGGTCTCTCCCTGTTGGCATTTTGAGAAAAAAGCATTATTTTAAAAATAGAGACGACACGGGAAACCGGCAGGGATAGGGGGCTTGAACGGGGCCAGAAACGCGTCATGCGGAGGGAGAACTGATGGCCGAGGAAAGGCGAGAGAACTCAGTCCAGTTCGCGTTGAACGAACTCATGGGGATGGAGGACGATCGCAAGCGCACCGAGGATGAGGAGCGCCAATTCCGCGAGGAGCAGGAGCGCAAGCGACGCGAGGAGGAGGAGCGCAAGCGGCGCGACGAGGAGGCCCGACGCAAGAAAGAGGAGGAGGAGCGCCGTTCCGCGGATATCAAGCGGCGCGAGGAGGAGGCTGATAAAAGGCGGCGCGAGGAGGAAGCCGAGCAGCTCCGCGTCAAGCTCGAGCAGGAGCACAAGGCCAAGCTACAGGCCGAGGAGCTGCGCCTCCGGCATGAGCAGGAGCTCAAGCGTATCGAGGCCGACAAGAAGGGACTTCCCGGCTGGGTGTTCGCGGCGATCGGCATCCTGGCCATCGCCGGAATCGCCATCGGGTATTATTTTTACAACCAAGGACAGGAAAGCAAACGCGCGGCGGCCGAAAAGGCGGCCCAGATAGAGATCGAGAACCAGGGGAAACTGCGGCAGCAGCAGCTCGCGGCCCAACGAGCCCTGGCCGAGAAGGATGAGCTGGCTCGCAAGGCGGCTCTGGAAGCCGAGCACACAAAGCTGGAGCTCGAGGCCAAGGAAGCGGCTGAGCGGTCCAGGCTGGCCGCTCAGGAAGAGGCGGCCAAGCGTCGCGGCCACAGGGGCGGCGGCAAAGCCGGCGAGGAGGGCGGCGCCAAGAAAAAGACCGGAGTCTCGGACGACCCGCTCGGAGAGCTCTGAAGCCGGAAGCGGTGCTCCGCGCTTTCTCATTTCCGTTTCAATGACAACGTCCATGAAAGACGCGACAAGCCGGGCAAGGCAGAAGCTGATCTTCGCCCTCGATGTTCCGGATATCCCATCCGCCATCCCGCTCCTCAAGACCCTGGCTGACGAGATCGGGCTCGTGAAGATCGGGCTCGAGCTCTTCACGCGGGAGGGTCCGGCCGTGGTGGCCGAGGCGAGGCGGCTCGGGCTCGAGTGCTTCCTGGACCTCAAGCTCCACGACATCCCTGCCACGGTGGAGCGGGCCGTGAGAAACGCCGCGACGCTCGGCGTCCGGATGCTCACGGTCCACACCGGCGGAGGCGAGGCCATGCTGCGTCACGCGGCAGAGGCGGCACAGGATGTCGAGGTGCTCGGCGTGACGCTTCTCACCAGCCTGGGTCCAGAGGATCTCACGCCCGTGGGCCTCGTGAGCGACATGAACGACGTCGTCCGGCGTCGCGCCCTGCTCGCCAGGTCCTGCGGCCTGGGGGGCCTCGTGACCTCGGCGCAGGAGGTCGGGTGGATCCGGAAGCTCGTGGGACCGGACATGACCCTGGTGGTTCCGGGGATCCGGCCGTCCGGCGCCGATACCGGCGATCAGAAAAGGATCGCCACGCCGTTCGACGCGATCCGGAGCGGCGCGGACTACCTGGTCGTAGGCAGGCCGATCCGCGACGCCGACGACCCCAGGGAAGCGGCCCGGGCCGTGGTGTCGGAAATCGAAAGAGCCCTGTCGCCTGCCGGGCGCCTATGAAACCCGTCGTCATCGGCCCCAACGCGGTCCATGAGATGTTGAAACGAAGCCCGCGCAGGATACGCGAGGTCTGGGTCTCGGGCTCGGGCGGCCGTGTCGGTCGCATCGCGGACGAGGCGTCGCGGCTAGGCATCCCGGTCCGGTCCCTTTCCGAAAAAGAGCTTCAGGAAATCGCAGGCTCCGGCAGCCACCAGGGGATCGCGGCCCGCATCGAGCCGAGGCCCGAGATGGACCTCGACGATTTGATCCCGCCGCCGCCCGGCAAGGCGGCGCTCCTGATGCTCGACCAGGTGCAGGACCCGCAGAACCTGGGCTCGCTCCTTCGAAGCGCCCTCGCCTTCGGTCTCCACGGTGCGGTGCTGCCGGACCGTAACGCGGCGCACATCACGCCGGCCGTGAGCAAGGCCTCGGCCGGCGCGAGCGAGATCCTGCCGGTCGCCGTGGTCACGAACCTGGCACGCGCAATCGACCGGCTCAAGGCCAAGCGGATCTGGGTCGTGGGGCTCGACCCCAAGGCCGACGCGGACCTCGATAGGGCGCCGTGGACCGAGCCGGTGGCGCTGGTGCTGGGCAGCGAGGGAGAGGGGCTCCGACGGCTCACGGCCGAGAAGTGCGACCTCCTGGTCCGGATCCCCATGCTCGATACCTTCGACTCCCTGGGCGTGGCTGCGGCAGGCGCCGTGGCCATGCACGCCCTCTCGCGGGCCCGTCTCGCTCGATGAGGCGCCTCGTCGACGCCGGTCTGATCCTGATCCTCGCGCTCTCGATCGTCATCCGAATCGTCCTCGCGCTCTCGACCGATCTAGCGCCTGACGAGGCCTACTACTGGACCTGGTCCCGGCATCTCGCGTGGGGCTACTTCGATCATCCGCCGCTCATCGCCTGGCTCATCCGCCTGGGCACTCTTTTCGCAGGCGACACCGTGTCGGCGGTGAGGCTCCTGCCCCTTCTCTTGGGCGGCCTGACGCTCTTGGGTTTCTTTTTCGCCGCCCGGCTCCTCTCGATCCCGATGCGGGCCGCGCTCTTGCTCGTCGCAGCCGCGGCCTGGTCGCCGCTCGCCATGGCGGGCGGATTTCTGGCCACGCCGGACGCGCCCCTCGTCGCGGCCTGGGTCTGGGCTCTCGCGTTCTCGATCAAGGCACTGAAAACCGACAAGGCGTGGTGGTGCTATGCCGCGGGCGCGGCCATGGGCCTCGGGTTGCTCGCCAAGCTCTCGATGATGCTGTTTCCGATCTCCATCGCGATGGGCGGAATGGTATGGTTCATCCTCGGAAGAAAATCCCCTCACCCCTGTCCCTTTCCTCGAGGTCTTCTTCTCCATGGTCTGCTGGGGATGGGACTGGGTTTGATCATCTGGCTTCCGAATGTCCTCTGGACGGCCACGCACGAGTGGTCCACCCTTCGCTTCCAGCTCGGACATGCCCTGCTTCCCGGCGCCGAGGGATGGAGCACCCATCACGCCGTCGATCTCGTGGGGGCTTACGTGGGGGCCCAGATCGGGCTTCTCACGCCGCTCGCCGCATGGTGGTGGCTCGAGTCCGTGGCCGCGCCCCCCTCGCCGGACGATCGCGCAAGCCTCCTGCTCTGGTTCACCTCCTTGCTGCCGTTGGGCCTGGGGCTCGTCGCGTCGTTCGTCGTGTATCAGGAGCCGAACTGGGCCGCCGTGGGCCACCCCGCGGCCCTGCTCATCGCCGGCGCCTACCTCGCCAAGGCATGGGACCGGGCCGACGCGAGACGCAAGACATCGGTTCTCCGGAACGCGGCCCTGGCCTCACTGGTCATGGTGATCTTCGGCGCAATCCCGGCCTCGCACGTGCTTCATCCGTGGCTGCCCCTGCCGGCGGCCAAGGACCCAACCTCAAGGCTTCATGGGTGGGCGCAGTTGTCTCAGGAGAGAGGTGAAGAAAAGCCTGTACCCTCGGAAGGCGGAGGTGTGCCGAAAGCCTGGAGGGATACATCCGACTCCCGAGGCTCTCAAGAGTTGGAACAAGGACAAAAGGTGACGAAATACGTCGGCGTGCTCGCCGACACCTACGGGCTTGCGGCCGAGATGGCGTTCTACCTCAAGGATCACGCCTTGCCCGTCGCCTCGCCGGACCGCCCTTGGCCCTTGCTTCCTGCCGGAAACTGGCTCTTGGTCCGAGAAGCCGAAACGGGTAATATGGGGAGGATTGAATACCGATTGACACGGATCGAGAAGCGATGCGTGAAGACCACGGACCTCCAGACGCTGGAACTACGACGGAACGACGGCGCCGTGCTCCGGCGCATCGACATGCTCTCGGGTGAAGGATGCGGGGAAAAAGCAAGACCCTAGAGATCTTTCTTGACGCAACGACCATCGAGAGACGCGTCAAGGAGCTCGCGGCCGATATCGATCGGACCTATGCCGCCGAAAGGCCGCTTTTCGTGGTGGTCCTCAAGGGGGGGTTCGTGTTCGCGTCGGACCTCATCCGGGCCGTGACCGTGCCGATCGAGATCGAATTCATCGGCGTCCGGAGCTACGGCGCCGGCACGTCGAGCACGGGCGCGGTGGAGATCACCTACGACCTTCCGCGCGCGATCGAGGGCCGGCACGTGCTCCTCGTGGAGGACATCGTGGACACCGGGCTCACGGCCCGGTTCCTCCTCGACCACCTCATGCTCCAGAGACCGGCGACCTTGAGGCTCTGCTCCCTGCTTTACAAGCCGACCCGGGCCGTGATGAAGGTCCCGATCGATTTCCTCGGGTTCAAGGTGCCGAACCGGTTCATCGTGGGCTACGGCCTCGATCTCGACGAGCAGTACCGGGACCTGGATTACCTGGGCTTCATCGACATCGACGCGACCAAGTGAGCAAGGGGGAGCCATGAAAACAAGCGATCGGTTGAGCAGGCGGGAATTCCTGGTCGACGCCGCTGGCGCGATCGGCGGCGCTCTGCTGTCTTCGATGGTCCCCGGGTGCGGCCGGAAGACGGATATGGCCGCGTGCCCCAAGACGCGGCACGGATCCGCGGGATCAAGCGCCGCAATCCGGGGCTTCACGGAGGAGACCGGGACGAGCTTCCCTCTTCTCGAGGTCTCGGGCGAGCCGTTCGACATCGGTTACGCGATCGGGAAGCGCTTCGCAGCGCAGGTCCGGAAGGGCTTCGAGGACAATGCCGGGTGGTGGAAGGATCTGAAGCGATTCGTCGCGTCCTCGCCCGCGGAGATGCAGGGCCGGTTCCTGGCAGCGGCCGAGCGCCACGCGCCGGACGCGGTGATGGAGCTCCGGGGCTGGGCCAAGGGCAGCGGCGTCCCGTTCGAGGATCTCCTGATCCTCAACCTCAAGTGCGAGTATGGCGCGCTCATGGACTCGGAAAAGGCGAAGAAGAGACCCGACGCCTCGCCCGGCTGCTCCACGCTGGTCCTGAACGACGGCAAGCGCATCCTCATCGCGCACAACGAGGACGGCGACAAGGCCTATTCGGCCAATATGTTCATGCTCAAGGTGCGGCCCTCGGGGAAGCCGTCGTTCCTCGCCGCGTCGTACCCCGGGATCCTGCCGGGCAACGCGCCATGGGTGAACGACCGCGGCGTGATCATGACCACGAACTTCATCTACTCCAAGTCGGTCCGGTTCGGCGTGGGCCGGTACTTCCTCGACCGACTCGCCATGCAGGCGCGATCCGCGGACGAGGCGCTCACGATCTCCAGGAACCCGGACCGAGCCTATTCGTACCACCACGTCATCGCCTCGGCGCCGGAGCGCCGGGTCTTCTCGCTCGAGGTCACGCCGGAGAACGAGCACCTTGCCGAGATCAAGGACCTCTTCATCCACACGAACCACCTGCTCGCGCCAAACCTCTCGGCCGAGGCACAGGACCTCGATTATGTGAAGAGCTCTTCGCTTACCAGACTCGAGGTCCTTACCCGGTGGAAAGCGGGCCGACCGGACATCGCCGCGCTCTCCGCCGACGACCTCGTGTCTGCGCTCTCGAGCCACGAGGGCAGGCCCTACTCTCCGTGCCGGCATCCCGAGGGGGAGATCCGAGGCTCCACGCTGCTCACGGCCGTGTTCGATCTGGATCGGAGCACGATGAAGGTCTACAAAAACCAGCCTTGTCTGAATCAGATGACGGAGTACCCGTTCCCGACGTGACCTCACCCCCCGTCCCCCTCTCCATGTACATGGAGAGGGGGTGGCCGAAGGCTGGAGGTGAGGTCTCTTTGCCTGGAAGGGGTTGGGTTCTTTCCTACTCCACGATATAGTCTCCGGAGCAGACGCCGATCTCCATGATGAGGTAGGTC
>Ga0315282_10013843_pt1 | contig 12096 bp, 14 predicted proteins | sample YL17G07_20_MG_FD_203693 | JGI IMG/M metagenome (GOLD analysis project Ga0315282, IMG submission 203693) | Sediment microbial communities from Yellowstone Lake, YNP, Wyoming, USA - YL17G07_20 | ecosystem: Environmental > Aquatic > Freshwater > Lake > Sediment | place: USA: Wyoming | collected... | reverse complement strand
AAGGTGTAATCCGGGGCCGCACTGTTGAGACCCACACTCAGACCCGCATCCAGCAGGACCTTGCCAACCGGCACCTGTAGGCCCAGAAGGATATTGGCGGGATCATCCTTTGCATCGGAATTGAAATTCCGGGTATAACGAATTTCCCCCACGGCCAAGAGCCCTTTCATCACCTCATATTCTCCGGCCAGGCCGAGATTGAGCTCATCCGTGGCCCCCTTCTTCCCGATAAGGGTATAGCCCATGTTAAAATGCATGTTCATACCCACGAAGGACTTGCTGAAGACGGCGGTCAATCCGGAGTCCGTTTTCCCGGAGCCCAGCCCTTTATCGGCATTCGCGGTCGGGATCTTCACCTGGGGCTTAAGGGTAAAAGCGGGATAATAGTCCCCTTCCCCCCAAATCCCGTATTTCAAGTAAGCCGCCACATCACCCCAACCGTCTTCCCGGCTGCCCTCATGGATATCCTTGAAGACGTATCCGATGGCCACGCCTACCTCCGCCTGTTTGGTGAGCCCGTAGGCCAGTTGCAACGAAGGGATAAAATTTTTGTCGCGGTTATCCTCCCGAGAATAGTCAAAGGCTGCCTCCAACTCGAAAAATCCCTTTTCCACGGTTGACGCATCCTCGGTGACCAAGGGTCGGCCGCCAAAGGCAGCAGAGCGGTCAGTCGCCCACAGGCCGAATAGAACCCAGAATAAGACCCAGATCCTTTTCAACGCCCCTCCAAATCTATCCCTTCTAATCTGCCGCTTTGACTTGCCAAAAGAAAAAATGGTAATATTCTTTAAAAAATCGTGTTACATAGGAATAAAAAAAACTACCCCCAATCAAGCCAGGTCTTTTCCGGTGGTGGTCAGAGAAAGTTTTCCATGTTTCACTCCTTTTGTTCCGATCAGCCGATCGCTGATCCTTTTGATTTCTTCGCCCTTCCCCCGGACGATCAGCACTTCCAGGCAATTATGCTCATCCAGATGAATGTGGGTGGTGGAAATAATGGACGCATAATACCGGTGTTGCAGATGGGCCAAGACCTCGGCCAGCTCACGGGTGTGGTGGCTGTACACGATGGTGACCGTTCCCAGTGTCTCTTCCGAACCGGCCTGCCATTCCGCCTGTACCAGGCTGTCCCGGATCAAATCCCGGATCGCTTCCGAGCGATTGGTGTATCCTTTCCGGGCGATCAGCCGGTCGAAATTTTTCAGCAGGTTGCTATCCAGTGAAATACCAAAGCGGGTGATCTCAGACATAGCTATGCCTCTATTTGGTGACACAAGATTAAAAAATATGGCACAAATTGTCAAGTCTTTTTTTCGTCCGGGGACCCCCAATTTTTGTCTTTGTCCGGGCGCCGCGGCCCAGACGTATGGGCCAGGATGACCACGCAATTCCCGATCCTTCTGACCCTCTGAGACTGTTTCCGCTTTCTCTAAAAATTGAAGATCCCTTTTTTCACCCCGTAATGGAGGGCCAGGCCTGCCAGGTAAGCCACCCCCATATTCCACATCGCCAGTCCTGCGGTAACCAGCATGATATAAACATCCGACCGCTTGCTACCGATATCCCGGGTGATGGAAGCCAGCTCCAGGCCGGTGAAAAAAAGGATCACCCCGAGGATGGAGGGAGGAAAGAACTTGAAGATGGTGGCCACGGAGTCGCTAAAAAATAATCCGAGGATAAGAACAATAACGCCCAGGATCACAAGCGCTCCACCGGTACGAGCCCCGAAGCGGACGTGACCGGCCATCCCCCCGGCTCCATGGCAAAGAGGAATGCCTCCGATGCTGGCGCTGAAAATGTTCATGATTCCATGGTCGATGGCGATTGTTTTGACTTTGGCCGGACGGTCCGGGAAGAGCTCATTGTTCTCTTCGGCCGTACCGATGATGGCGTTCCCCAGGGTCAGCGGGGCCTGGGGCAATCCTAAAATAAGCGTCCCGGCCACAAGATCCTGCCAGGTGATCTTGCCAAGATAAATCTCCGGAAATCTCAAACGGGCAGAGATTTGCGTAAGCTCATTCCAGAGAGAAGGGTTGGAAACCAGGGCTACGCTTATTCCAAAGGCCAGCAGGATCAGCATGGCCGGAATCTTCTTCCTGTCGAGCATGAAGAAAGTCCCGGCCACGGCGATAACGGCCACGACCGGCTGATCCCCCATCATTTTGACCCCCTCGAGGACGAATGAGAGGCCCAGGCCAAGCATGATGCCGCGGATAATCGGCCTGGAAGTGATTCTGTGCAGCCAGGAGACTGCCCCGGTCATCCCCATGACAAACCAGAAGACGGCCGTGAATACCCCGGAGCCCCAAATCATCCCGTGGGTGATACTTTCAGGATGGGCGATCGCCATGCCACCGATTGCTTTCATGGGCTGCACGGGCATGGGTGTCTTGAAGTACAGCCCCACGATAACCTTGAAAACCCCGAAGGAAATCAAGATGCCCAGCGGGTCCATTTTGTTTAAGGTGATGTAGGCGGCCACAAAAGGGATGAAGGTGCCCAGGTCACCAAAAGCCCCGGCAAATTCCATGCGGTTGTATTCGTTTCCCCACAGACGCATTTGAATAGCTCTCCGCCCTCAGCAGCGATCAGCCTCAGCGATTTTCTCCAGGAGGCCATAATGTTTTCTCTGACCGCCTGCCGCTGAAGACTCCATCCCTATTTCTTGAAAGCGGCCTTAAACCTCCTCCCGATGGTTTCGTCCAGCCCGCTCCGGAAGGTTTCATACTGATTCAGGAACTCCTTTCCGCGGGGGGTCAGCCGGGCGCTGCCCCCCTCTTTTCCACCCACCTGGGTTTCAACAAATTTGAACCCTGTCCGCTTTTCAATCTTCTGGATCATCCCCCAAGCGTGCCGGTAAGACATCCCCTTCCTTTCCGCTGCCTTCTGGATCGATCCCAGTTCATCGATCACTTTCAGGAGGCCTACCTTCCCGTTTCCGACCAGCACCTCACCGTCCTTTTCTAACCAGACCTTGAATTTAATCTCCATATTTTCTCCCGCCGAAAAAGCTTCCGATATGTTTATATGAGCCTATCGATCGGAATTGTCAAGAAAATTCTGATTGACTGGTATGCTTAGACTAAATCTTTACAATTTTGGGAGGGCCATTTTTTTAGACATTTAGGGCGTGATGCCCAGTGCAGTGACTTTCATCTCCTTTCTGAAAAGGGGGATCGATAGCATCCTCGAAAGCCTCTGAACAATAGGGCCAAACCCAGGGGGAGAGATCTTGTGGTTCTCTCCTTGAGACAAATCGGCAACATGGTAGAACGGGCCATTCAGGAGAAGCGTCTTGGTTTCTATCTGGAGGGGAAAATCTCAGCGGGCGGCCTCACCCTGTAACAGGGTGCTGAAAAAGTCGGCTTTTCGCCGCTTAGGATATTTTTTTCGCACTCAAAGCCTCACTTTTCAGTTTTTCAGCAACCTCCTAATCACCCATCATGCGGGAAACGCAGACAACACCGACCGGGAAAGGACCTCCCCCGGAGTGTCCACCATGATCCTCGCAGAATGATGATATTTCAAACTGCTTTGAGTCGGGCGGCAGTCGCTTGCATCCATTTTCTATTTTTCAACTGGGCCAAATCTTCAGAGGATTCCTGAAATCTTTCCAGGGCGTTGAAGAACCGATCCAGCAAATCGCCGCTAAATGTGGGGACGAGAAAAATATGGGTATGGGGGATTCTTCTCCCCCGGGCGTACATGCAGACAAAATCGGGGCGGAAGGCCTTCATCATCTTGCGGGCAATCGTCCTGGCCACCCTGAAAAGACTCTCCGTCTCCTTTTCTGTCAGGTCGTGCCACCAGGGAACATGTCGCTTGGACAGGATTAGGCAATGCCCCTGAGCATAGGGATGGATGTCCAGAATTCCCAGGGAATCGGCATCTTCATAAACCCGGTAGGCCTTCGCCCTCTCTTGGACGATTTCACAAAATACACATTTGGCTAAACGGGGGTTGCTTTTTTGCCGTGCTTTGGTCTTTACAATTTTTGCCTCATTCTTTTTCATTTTTTCCCCTGCCCGATTGGAAAAACCCTGGAACCCAGGAATAGGAAAGCTTCAGTGGGGGATTATTGTTCTGTCGGAAAAAGTAAGAGCCGGCTGGCCATGCCATGCCATAGGGTTCATTCCCCGGGAAACCAAATTAATAGAATCGGGAAATGGAATGAAAGATTCTTGACAAATATGGGCTTAATGGTCCCTACATTCTTTCTTTAAAAAGTCATGCAGGCGGAGGTGGATTTCTTTGGGCAATGGTTCGCTGCTGGCATATTTGTAAAGTGTGATAGTCTTCTTCAGAGTGTTCACAAAAACCAGGCAGGGATGGCAGTCTTCCATGTGGCGTTCCAGCTCCTGACAAAGCCGCGGGTCGAGCTCCCCGTCAATGTATTCAGAAAGCTTCTCCAGGATCTCTTTGCATTTCATGGATTCTTTTCCTCCAAGCTCTGTGATGAACCCCCGTTCCAGACCGACAGAGCCCCGCAGAAATCTCCCTCTTTCTACCCCGGTGCCCTTCGTGGTTCCCTTTTTTCAAAATAATCAGAAAGCATTCCCCGAAGGGTGAGGCGGGCCCGGTGCAGTCTGGATTTTACCGCGGCCACGGAAATACCCAGAGCTTCGCCTGCCTCCGCATTGGACAAGCCCTCCATATCCCGCAGAACGAACACGGCCCGGAAATCGGCCGGCAATTTCCCCAGGGCCTCAAGCATCTTCTCTTTGGACTCCTTGCTCAGGAGCGCCTCTTCGGGCCGATCTGTCCAATCCTGTATAGAGGGATGTGCCCCCTCTTGGTGTCGGGGAAGATAATCCTCCAGGGGCAATAAATTCGCGGGCTCCGTTCCCCGATGGCGAATCTTCATCAGGCAGACATTGGTGGCCACCCGAAAAAGCCAGGTGGAAAAAGATGAACGGCCTTCGTAATCTTTCAGCCCGCGGTGGACTTGCAAAAAGGTCTCCTGCAGCGCATCTTCTGCGTCCTGCTGATTTCGTAACATACGCAGGGCCAGACGATAGACTTTTCCCTCATAGCGATTAACCAGGGCCTCGAAGAAGCCAAAATCCCCTGCTCTTATTTTTTCAATGAGGAAGTGATCGGATAATTCAATCATATATTGATGCTTTCCGACGGAAAAAGGTTCAAATAAATTGGCTTTTCACCTTTTCCCTTTCTCATGAAAACGCGAAAAAACGGGGCCAGGAGTTCACGTGAGCCGGCCCTTGGTGAACCCGTGTCCGCCGACCTTCTCACCGAAGCTCCAATATTCCGCCGCTCCCGGGCAAAAGGCAAAAGGTCTGGCCTTCTGGAGGTCCAACCTTCCCTTCTCTCCCTGGACTTCCTCGTCCATGTGGGCGGCCACCACTTCTCCCAGGAAAAGGTCATGACTTCCCAGGGAAAGAACCTGTTTGACCCGGCATTCCAGGTTTATCGGGCACTCCTTGATCAGGGGACATTTCAATTTTTCTGCGGCCAGGGGCGTAAGCTTCGTTTCAAAAAACTTATCTACTTTGCTGCCGGAAACTACCCCGCAAAAATCCATCTCCTTCAGGACTTCGATCGTGGGCAGGTTGACAATGAACTCATTTGTCTTTTTTATGATTCCATGCGAGTAGCGACCTGGACGGATCGCGATGGAGATCATCGGTGGTTCGGAATTGACCACCCCCACCCAGGCCAAGGTGATTATATTGGGCCTATTGGTTCCATCCTGGCAGGTCACCAGGGCCACAGGGGTAAATAAAAGGGCAGTCGTCGGCTTTAGGCTTTTTTTGGCCATCCCTACCTCCTTTGGCAATCAATCCTTGTCGTTTGGCTGAACATTCAACATGAATTCTATTCTTTATAACCAAATTTTGATGCTTTTTCAAGAAATTTCCTCATCATCGATCGCGGTCGGCGCGAAGAAATGGTGGACGAATTGCTGAGGGATATGGAAATTTACCATTCCACTAATGAGGACTCGCGGTCTTGTTCGAAAAAGGGCTTCCATCCTACAAAGCGACATAAGTTTTTCTTCTCTTCTTGTCCATTATCACTCCTTCTGTTATCCTGATAATATTCTGGTCCATTGAGGTGTAAAATGTATGGAGACAACCCTCCGGGTCGTCTCCACGAAGGGCCGGGCAGTGCCTGGCGTGTGGTTGCCACTTACGGCCAGCAAGCTAAAGCCCAGTGCCTGGAAGAGGGAAGAAATCTCCTTTAGAAGGTTGCTGTGGAAAACGAAATTGAACTCCGGCAGGTCACCAAAGCCTATGGAACTCTGGTAGCTGTGAGGGAGGTTTCCTTCGCGGTGCAAAAGGGCACGGTTTTTGGACTCCTCGGCCCGAATGGCGCGGGCAAAACCACGCTGGTAAATATGCTGACCACTCTTCTTAAACCCACTTCGGGATCTGCTTTTGTCGGAGGGTATGACGTGGTCCGACATGGGGCCAACATCCGCAGCCTGATCGGCGTTGTCCCCCAGGAGAATAACCTGGACCGCTACCTCACGGCCCGGGAGAATCTCGTCCTCCACGCCAAGATGCACGGAATGCATCCTTCCGCTTACCAGCGGCGGATCGATGAACTCCTTTCCCTGATGGGGCTCGCGGAAAGGCAGAAGGATTTCCCCAACAAATTTTCCACCGGTATGCAGCGCCGCCTGGTCGTGGCCCGGGCATTAATCCACGATCCCCAAATTCTTTTTTTGGACGAGCCTACCACCGGCCTTGACCCCCAGGCCAAACGGGCCATCTGGGATTATTTTCTTTCTCTGAAGAGGAGGCGGACCCTGTTCCTGACCACCCACAACATGGAAGAGGCGGATTTTCTCTCTGATGAAATTTCCATCATCGACAACGGCTCCCTAATTGCTCGGGGATCTTCAGCTCAGCTTAAAGAAGCCGCCGAGAACGCCCGGTTCTACGAGATCGAAGTCGTCCATAGAGCCGAAGAGTATAGCCGGATCTTTCAACAGATGCCGGTCATCGAAAGCGCCTCCCTCCAGGATGGTTTCATTCGGGTCTGCCTCAAGAAAGAAGGAACCCTTGGGGCCCTTGTGGAACAGATCGACCCCCGGGATCTGAAACGGATTAGCTCCCGGGAACCTTCTTTGGAAGATGTCTTCCTGAAATTGACTGGAAGGAGGTTACGCCAGTGATGCGCGGGGCGTTTTGCATCTGGCAACGGGACATGCTCGTCCTGAGGCGAAATCTGTTTTCTGAGATTACCACGGTTTTGGCCTTCCCCTTGATCTTCTTTATTACCTTCGGCCTCGGGCTTAAAGGATACATCCAAGACATCGAAGGCGTGCCCTATGCCCTCTTCGTCGTACCCGGCTTGATTTCCATGACGGCAGTCCTGGCTGCCTTCGACGACGCCTCCTGGGGAATGTGGTTCCATCGGATCGTCCAGAAAACCATCGAGGAATACCGCGTCAACCCCATTACGGTGACAGACATCATCGTCGGCAAGATCATTTCTGGCTTCACCTCCGGGGTCTTTAAGGGCATCGCGGTCGGCATTTCTTTATTGTTACTCACCGGCTTTTCGTTCAACCTTTCTTTCCTGGCAGTTTATCTTATTTTTATCTTCTTTGGGTGCATCACCTTTTCCTGCATCGGGTCCCTCTGTGGCACATTGATCGACAAGCCCGAAAACCTGGGCCGCATCGAGGCTGTAGTTATCATGCCGATTATCTTCCTCGCCGGTCTTTTCTTTCCTCTTTCCGCCTACCCACAAAACGTGCTGCCCTACATCGAGGCCATTCCCACCACTGCCCTTTTTGATGGGGCCCGGATCGCCCTCTTGACGGGCAAGGCGGACTTTTTCTATCTCAGTCTTCTCCTTACCTCGGCCCTTGTCAGTTTCATTTTAGCGGTCTGGATGTTCGAGAAGAAGATCCATGGATGAAAGAAACGACAGAATGCTGCCTGCAGTTTGGGAAGAAATGAGTCTTCGGAATAGCAGGTTATCGTCGATAATCAAATTTTTTTTGCCCCGGATTTCATACCCTAAACGGGGCGCTTGCCAGGAAAGATTAGAGAATCACCTTTTAAGATCGTGACAGGGCGGAGCAAGGACAGAGATTATCCTTATAGTCCCTCCCTGCTGTGCTACTGCCAGCTTCTTGGGCGATGAACCGATTTAGGATTACTACAAGACCTCTATAATCATCTCAATTTCAACGGGAATGCCGTTAGGCAAGGACTGCATTCCGACAGCCGAGCGGGCATGCTTGCCGGCTTCTCCAAAGACCTCAACCAGCAAATCCGAGGCCCCGTTGATCACCTTGGGCTGATCTTTGAAGTCTTCTGTACAGTTGACCATGCCCAAGAGTTTGACCACCCGCTTGACCCTGTTCAGGTCCCCTAACGTGGCCTTCACAGAAGCCAGGCAATTCAGGGCTACATTGCGGGCGACCTTATACCCTTCTTCAATGGCCAACTCCTTCCCCAGTTTTCCGGAAAGAATCGCCTGGCCATCATTAAAAGGCCCATGCCCTGAAACGAAAACAAGATTTCCGGTTTGCACTGCAGGTACATAATTGGCTATTGGCTTAGGCGGAGTCGGCAGCGAAATTCCCATTTCTTTCAATCTTTTTTCGGCATCCATCGAACCCTCCTTGGTAAGTATGGCAATAAAAATATCCTTTCTCCTCCCAAAAGTCAATAAAGCGAACCCGTCCGGGTCGCTCAATAAATCCGTTGACAGAAAGGGAATTGCCTTGTTACAAAGAAAAAGAAGAACCTATGGATGCTATAAAAAGGGGGAACAAAAAATGGCTTCGCAGATCTTGGAAGATGCACTGAATTACCTTTTCCTGCATAATACCATGGTCAAAGACATCCGGGACGGAAAGGTGCCGGTTATTGTTCGGGGTGAAGGAAATTATGTTTTTGATGAGGAGGGGAACCGTTACCTGGACCTGATGGCCGGCAACACCCGGCCGAATGCCATCGGCTACGGGCGGGAAGAAGTGGCCCGGGCCATGTATGATCAGGCCAAGAAAATGCACTATTTTTCTCCGGCCTTTTTCATCACCCCCCCGGCAGTCGAACTGGCCAAGAAGTTGGCCTCGATCCTCCCCGGAGAATTAACCACTACCTGTTTTGTCTGTGACGGCTCCGAAGCCGTGGAATCTGCCTTCAAGATCGCCAAGCAGTACCATTACTACGCGAACAAAGAAAGGCGGTTCAAAATCATTTCCCGCCAGAACGCTTATCATGGCCAGACGATGGGTGCCCTGAGCGCCCTTGGGTTCCTGCACCCCATGCGCAACATCATGGCCCCCCTTGTGCCCGGCCATGCTTTCCTCATCCCTCCGTACTGCTACCGCTGCCCCGTGAACCTAACCTATCCCGCCTGCGATCTGGCCTGCGCTGAGGCCCTCGACACCCTGATCGAGTTTGAGGGGCCGGACCTCGTGGCCGCTTTTATCGCTGAGACGGTGATGCAGGGCGTGGGCGCCCTCCCTCCTCCCGATGGCTACTTCGACCGGATTCGCAAGATCTGCGATAAATATGGAGTTCTTTTGATCATCGATGAGGTCATCGTCGGTTTTGGACGGACAGGCAAGATGTTTGCAGCCGAGCACTATGACATCCGGCCGGACATTCTGACCATGGCCAAGCAATTAACCGCCGGATACGCTCCCCTGGGGGCGGCCAGTACGACCCGCAGGATTGCCGAGGCCATCCCTACCTTTTTGCATCTGCACACCTACGGCAATCATCCGGTTTGCTGCGCCGCAGCTCTGGCAAGCCTCGAGATTATTCAACGAGAGCGGCTAGTGGAAAATGCTGCAGAAATGGGCCGGTATTTTCTTGAAGGGCTGAAGGAACTGAGCAAACATCCCCTCGTCGGGGAGGCCAGGGGGCTTGGGCTGTGGTGTGCCATCGAAATTGTCAAAGATAAAAAGAAGCGCCTGCCTTTCCCGCCTCAAGAAAATCCAACCTTCCAGCTGGCTTTAGCCGGGCGCAATCATGGAGCGATCTTCCGAGGGATGAGCAATGCCCTGGAATTCGCCCCGCCTTTGACCCTTACGCGGACCGAAGTGGAGGAAGGGCTTAAGGCAATCGATCGAGCCCTCTATGACGTGGAGAAAAAGCTGGGCTATTAGAACCTCGAATTGAGCGATAATTCTTGGAGGAATGCTTTCCAGTCGCGAGGGTTTGCTGGAATCGCGGGGACTGCGCCTTTGGCGGGGCTACAAAAGATTTAGTAGCTTCCGCGGTTCAACCCATTGGATGCTCTCGGGATGCAGGCCAATGCTTACCGCTGCAAAGAATCGGGGCGACAGGAAGACACTCTTGTATCCCATTCGGTTTCTGCTTCAGGCAACAGCCTTGAATGTAGGATCGGCTCTTAAGCGGCTCTTTTCCCCTCCTGAAAGATACTCTCGGCATCCTTGACTGAAGCTTTTTCATGGATAATCGCCCGAAGGGCTTTCATCATGGCCACCGGATGTTGGTTCTGCCAGACATTTCTGCCGAGGTTCAGGCCAATAGCCCCTTTCTGCATACCGTCATGGACGAATTCAAATACCTCCCGGTCGGTATCGCACTTTGGCCCGCCGGCCATGACCACCGGCACCGGGCACCCGTTGACCACCCTGTCGAAGTTTTCACACCAGTAAGTCTTAACGACAGTGGCCCCAAACTCCGCAGCAATCCGGCAGCTCAGTGATAGATAGCGGGCATCTCGTTTCTCCAGCTCTTTCCCCACAGCGGTGACGGCCATTACTGGAAGATCGTAATGATTACATTCGTCCACCAGTTTCCCCAGGTTCAAGAGGGAGTCATACTCATAATCGCTTCCCACAAAGATGGACATGCCCACAGCGGAGACGTTGAGACGGAGGGACTCCTGGACGGATGTCGTGATCCCCTCATGAGACAGGTCCTTCCCGATGATGCTGGTTCCGCCGGACACCCTGAGAATAATCGGGGGACTGTTCTTGGGGTCCACACAGGAGCGCAGGACCCCTCGGGTAACGAAGAGAGCATCGGCGTATGGAATCAATGGCCTGATGGTCTCGCCCGGTTTTTCCAGCTTATTGGTGGGACCCTGAAAGTAGCCATGATCGATCGGCAAAAAGAAACAATGGCCATCGGATTGAATCAACCGGCCCAGACGATTTTGCATTCCCCAATCCATGTGAAAAACCTCCTTTTTCTATGGCGATTAAACGTATTTTCCCATGCAAATCAAATGTTTATCCCGTGCAATTTATATCATAACATCTCGGGCTAACAAAATTCCACCCACCCGTTGCAGCCGGGAGGCGCTCCTACTGAAGGGTCCCGTAGTAGCGGCATCCTGCCGCGACAGAAGCGAAGCCATATTTCAGGAGCAGATTGGACTTCATAAATCAGGCCGGCAATGATTTTTATATCAAATTGTCATAAAATATGAAAGGTCTGTTCTTTCCAAAGGAAGGTGGGGTCAGGCGATTTTTTCTATAACTTTTTGCCCTCTGTGCTCTCTGTAGCCAATAAATATTTGAACGGAGTTCGTTATGGACGAGAAGGTGAAAGAAGCAATCTTTCGACAGGTCGAAAATGAGCCCTTCGCTAAGAAGTTCGGGTTGAAACTGATCCACCTGGACGACGGATTTTCCAGGGTAGAAATGACCTTCACTCCCGATATGGAGAACATTTTCGGCCTGGCCCATGGCGGGGCTTTATTTGCCCTCATCGATGAGGCCTTTGAGACTGCCTCCAATTCCCATGGCACCATGGCCGTGGCCCTAAACATGAATATCACCTTTGTGTCTTCCCCTGCCCCGGGGAGAAAGCTCATCGCCGAGGCGAAGGAATTCAGTCGGACCAACAAGACAGCTAATTATGACATCAAGGTGTTTGACGATCAGGACCACCTGATCGCCTCCTGCCAGGCCCTCGTCTACCGGAAGGGAAACGCGCTGCCATTCCTTTAAGCTCAATTGAGGCATAATTTTTCCGACAGCCCCTTCCAGGGGCGATATTCTTTACGTCGCGGCAGGATGCGGGTCCTACAAAATGATTGGGATTTCTATCCAATGCAGCCCATGGGGGGATTGACAAGTCCGGGTTAGCAACAACGGCCACAGAAAATCCTGAAAGGATCACTTAT
>Ga0315282_10013841_pt1 | contig 12097 bp, 12 predicted proteins | sample YL17G07_20_MG_FD_203693 | JGI IMG/M metagenome (GOLD analysis project Ga0315282, IMG submission 203693) | Sediment microbial communities from Yellowstone Lake, YNP, Wyoming, USA - YL17G07_20 | ecosystem: Environmental > Aquatic > Freshwater > Lake > Sediment | place: USA: Wyoming | collected... | reverse complement strand
CGTCGTAGAAGCCGTCGATCAACACTTGATTCCCCGTATTGTCGACCATGGAAGACAGTGCCTTGATCATCCTCCAGACCGGGCTGTCAACCCAGGCCTTGTTACTCCCGTGGATTCCGAACTCCGTGGGTCCCCTTCCCCAATCCTTACTGTCTATCTCGAGCTCGAAGTAAGTGATGCCCTTGACTCCCAAGTTGAGAACGACCTTGCCCCTCGTGTTCTGGCTGGCGAACGGGAAGAACAGCACGTCTGCCCTCTTCAGCTCCTTCTCGTACGCCTTGATGAACTGTGGCAGGTGCCTGCTGCCTAGTTCCTCCTCCCCCTCGGCTGCGAAGATCACGTTGACTGGCGGCTCCTGGCCGCTCTTCGCGATCGAGTCCAGCGAGTTCAGGAAAGCCACGAGCGGGCCCTTCGTGTTGGCTGCACCTCTGGCGACCAGAGTGGCGCCGAAGGGCTTGACCTCCTTGATGGTCCCAGCAAACGGATCTACGGTCCAGCCAGGCTCATCCGCTGGCATTGTGTCGTACATGGAGTACGCGAGGACTGTCTTGTCAGCACCGGCATCGAGCTCGCCGTAGACGACTGGGTTGCCTGAGGTCTCCGCTAGCCTTGTCGACTTGAAGCCAATGCGGTCCAAGGTCTTTCTCAACAGCTCAGCAGCATCCCGCACGCCCAGACCTTGCGGCGAAACGGACGGTTGCCTGATGAAAGAGACTAATCTGTCGATGTGCTCATCGATGTCGTGTTCAGCCTGATCGTACGCAGCCCTCTTGTCGAACATGTGATCCGCGACTACACGGCCTGAAGATAACTCTTGGCCAGTTCTCAAACGGAGGTACCGAACTTAGGACGTGACTCGATCCGCGCGATCTTCAGGCAGCACAGACGGGCCTACTTCGCACTCAACATAGCCTTCTATGGCTTGATCGTAGCCGCGATGCTCTTCGTCTCCACCCAGCCTGAACTGCAGAGGAGCCTTCTCGAGACCATCAACGTGAACTACAACCACACTGCCCTCAGTGCTTCAGGCCTACGAAAGCGGGAGCTTCCTACTCGCTGCTGGCTTGACTTTCGTGATCAACTTCGCCCTGGGCTCACTGCTCGCGATTACCCTGCCCAACATGGTCGTGCCATTCTGGGGCATCAGGTCTGACCACCAACTCCCTTGTCGACTTCGTCTCGGAGAGGGCGATAAAGAGATTTAACGGTCCGCTAGTCATAGAGTCGTATGCCCAGCCGGCGGAACTCACGACTAGCCCTGAGAGGGGGTTATGTGATTGCGAACGCAGACCAGGCTAGGAATGTTGCTAGGACTTGGCTTGTTCAAATGGGCTTTGACAAGATCATTGACTTCGGCCTTCCAGAGATTGACGATAGAACTAACACATGGAGAGTTCCCTTGTTGCACAGAGACAAGAACACGAAACTTGGCGAAATAGTCATAGATGCGAGAACCTCACTAATCAGCGAGAAAAGGTCCACAAAGCGCGAGATACTGGAGGCACGACTACTCTCACGCCCAGCACAGGATAACACGACCAAACAACAAGTACGAGAAAGAAAGCCCTTGTCTCACCTAAGAAACGTGATCGCGTGTGGGGACTCCGAGGATGTTCTTCAGGATCTCCCCGCAGAGTCAGTGGATCTGGTCTTCACCTCTCCTCCCTATTTCAGTGCAAAACCTGAGTATGCGGATTACTTGTCCTACGAGGACTATCTGCTGAAAATGAGGAAGGTGATACACCAAGTTCATAGGACACTAAAAGAAGGCAGATTCTTTGTCATCAACGTATCTCCTGTTCTTGTGAGGAGGAGCAACCGCCAAGATTCTTCAAGAAGATTCGCCGTGCCATTCGACTTGCATCGAGCCTTCACTGAAGAGGGTTATGAGTTCATTGACGACATAATCTGGGTCAAACCCGAGGGGGCAGGGTGGGCACTAGGTAGAGGAAGGAGATTCGCCGCCGACAGAAAACCACTACAGTACAAGCCGGTTGTGGTCACAGAGTATGTGCTCGTCTACAGAAAGAAGACTGAAAAGCTGATTGACTGGAATATCAGAAGCTACCCCGACAGAGTAGTCAAGGAATCACTGATCTTAGACCCATATGACCGAACAAACGTTTGGAGAATCAAACCTGCGCATGACCCTATCCATCCGGCCGTGTTTCCAGTGGAATTAGCGGAGAAGGTGATACGGTACTACTCGTTCAAGGATGATGTGGTCCTTGACCCCTTTGCAGGTATTGGCACGGTCGGCATCGCTGCGATAAGACTGAAGAGACGTTTCGCATTGATTGAAGTTGACCCTGACTACGTGAAAGAAGCGGTGAAAAGGGTGTCCCGTCTGCTCAATCGCGAATCTTCCCAAGACTTGTTGCTGCTAAACTGTCCGGAGGTTGAGGCGCCTTTGAGCAGAGGTCTTACTGACTATGTCGAAGGCAATGGGGGGGGTCAAGATGACTCTAAGTGATGATGTGCTTGCCACTCTCATCCCTAGTACGTATCAGACACTAATACATTCCAAAGGAAGTGATTTCGTTGAGAAGATCGGTGACGAAGTAGTGCGGGGAGTCTTGCTCAACGTACTCTCAGGCGGGAATCTACGAGATGCAACGGAGATGGTCACTCGAAGGAGATTGAGTCTTCTGAATGCTGCGACACTAGCCATGTTCATCTCGGGCGTGAGCAAGGACCCAGATTTCGCTTCGAAGCTACCCAATATTGCGTCGGAAAGACTCAAGACCAGAGTAAAGAAGGATGAGAAGTGGCTGCTGGAATGGGTGTTGGGACTAACCGACAAGGCCTTTCAGAATGTCCTTAGAGACGATCCGACGAAAATCGATGCTTATAGAAATGACTTCATACGTGAGCTAGCTCGTGCGGCACAACAATGCGAGACTGATTATGGCCAACTTGAAGGTCATATCAAAATAGACGACAAGACAGCGGCATTGGACTGGCGCTTAGTGATACAGTTGCTTACGACGGTCGGGGCCCAAACCCTCGCTATCCGTGGTTCGGAGAAGTCTACCTATGGCAAGTTGTTCGAGCCGTTAGTCCTTGGCTCTGCTCTGACACTATTGGGTTTCAGACAGGTCAAAATCGGTGAAGTGGAAGATATCAACAATGTGTTTTGGCTTTCGGAGCGCAGCAAGAGAGAAGCAGACGCTACAGCGATATGCGGGGCGGGCAAGGGGATAAGGTTCGACATTGGTTTCATAGGGCGCGGGAACCCCGAGATAACACTCGACAAGGTTTCAAGGTATGAAAGAGAGATCGAGATAGGCAGACAACACTATTACATGGCGACTTTTATCTTGGTTGACCGCATAGGCAAGGAAAGCAAGATTGTGGAACGAGCGACAGACATTGGCGGGACGGTGATTCAGATGAGCATGAGTTACTGGCCGAGGGTCTTGGCCCAGGAAATGAAAAGACAGGTGGGCTATGAGAGTCCTATTGCCAAAATGACAGACTCGCAGATAAAAGACGATATCGGAGACTTTGTTCACAAGATCTCCTATGAATCGTTTCTGAGGAACGAAGCCTCGAAGCGCACAAGGAGCAAACAAGGGGCGCTCCCAGAAAGATAAATCCTCCATCGTCAACAGCTCCCTGTTCGCATCTACACTACTATCGGACAGGCAACAGTTCGTCTAGGTGGCGCGTTGAAGGGAGCATTCAGAGGAGATATCATGTCTGACGCAGGTGCGCGTCTTATCCTGCAACGGGTTTGATGATATCTTCGATGATTCTCTCCAGAGTTGGACTTCTCTTGCCCTCCGCGTAGGCTCTTTCCAGAATCATCCCCAGAACCAATGGGTTCTTCCTTCTCCTTAGGTTGAATTCCGCTTGTAGTTGCTGCAACAAGTTGTCGAAAGTACTGCCTCCGAGCTCGACGCGGAGAACCCTTTCAGTGTTTTCTTCGAAGCAGGCGAAGGTCCTCTCTATCTTCGAAGGACAGTCTTCTATGTTGGACCCGGATGACTTCAGAGGAATATGGTTCGCTCTCGACTGCGGATTCTGCTCGCCCTTGTCATCGTCCCTCTTCTCACGGATTAGCTTGAGAGCCAGACAGGCAGTGTTGCCCTTTGGATCCTTACAGACGCTGCCAGTCCAACCCGAGTCATGCCACGGCACGCGAATGGACAGATGTCTTAGTGGGTACTTGTGCCGAAGCGAGGAGAAGGGCAAGTACAGATCACTTGGATGCGCAGCATCATATAGCGTAATACGTCTTTGCGTTCTGAATCGACTGCCTAGTTCACGCGGAGGGTCAGAACCACTCAGAACTCTCAAGCCACCTGACAAGAATGTCCACTATGTGGAAGAGACAACAAAACTGCCGGGTCCGCCTGTTGCCGCGTTTGCAGAATCGAGATAATACCACTGCTAGCACCACCCCCAGATCGCTCTGTTGCCAAGGAGCCAATTGCCGAAAGCGAACTACTCCGAACATTGTTCGCTGGACTGTCCGGACTGCAATCTTGACCGTAGAGACGACCCAGAAACAGTAGTTTGTGGAAAAGCGCAAGACATAAAACATTTCAGAGTGAACCTCACACGGTCCATGGCGTCACTTAAGGCTCCAGCGCCTGTAATGACAGCTGCGACTGACCTATCCTTTTCGAAAGAGAGAACGGACACTCTCATTCATGGTATTCATGTCTACCCAGCAAGAATGCATCCGCTTTTGGCACGTTTTCTCATCAGGTGGTTCCTACCATCCGGAGGAACTATCGTAGACCCGTTCTGTGGCTCAGGCACCACTTTGGTCGAAAGCATTATTACGAAGAATCCGTCCATTGGAGTTGAGATCAATCCACTGGGAGTCCTCATCTCGAGAGTCAAGACCACTCCCCTCAAGCCTCGGGAGCTGGAATCTTCGATATGCCGCCTGCTGAAAGAGTACTACTCAAGACTTGGCGTTCTTCATCTCGAGTCAGGAGTCCACATCGATATCGAGTGCGATAGGCTCAGATACTGGTTCAAGCCTGCAGCTATCCGGGATCTAGCGATACTGAAGGAACTCTTGGTCGACTGCCCGCTGGAACAAGATCAAGCGATATTGGACTTTCTGAAGGTCTGCTTCTCCGAGACTGTTCGACGCGCCTCGAACTCAAGAGCAGGACAGTTCAAACTGCATAGGTTGGCACCAGATAAGTTGAGTAGGCACAGGCCTGATGTTCCCGGTCTATTCACTTCCATCCTTCTTTCAAACTACCACCGCATGACTGAGTTCTACAACTGTGTTTGTCTCGGGGGCCAGACCGAAGGAGCCAGAGCGCTCGTACTAGAGGGTGACAACAGAGAAGTGGATGTCCCAGAGAAGGCAGACCTGATACTCACGAGTCCGCACTATGGCGACAACAAAACGTCGATTTCATATGGACAATTCTCCAAGCTCTCCATGTTGTGGCTTGGATACAAGGAAGAAGACATCCGTAGACTAGACCGTAGACCTTCGAAATCATGTACCAACACCAGCGCAGCACAGATCTCGCGAACGCTTTCTGGTGTCGTCGACAAAATACGCAGAAAGAAGGAATCCCGGGCAAGGAGCGTGACTGCCTACTTTGATTCTCTATATGAGTCATTGGCAGCAACCAGATATATCTTGAATCAGAGAGGGATCATGTGTCTGGTCGTTGGGGAAAGGCATGTGACAGGTACAAGAATACCGATGGTTAAAGTTGTCCATGATTTCATGATGGATCTCCGTATGAAGCCTATCGCCAAACTGTCAAGAGCCATACCGAGGAAATACCTGCCGAGACAGAACGACACGGTGGAAACAATCAATAGAGAATTCATTCTCGCATATGCTGATTGCGCGAGATCGTGATATGAGCTTGAGCTTCATCCTATACAGAGAGGAAATCGAAGGGGAAATCGACAAGGTGAGAAGAGCGTTGAGTCAGAACGAGGTGTCAAAGGAGTATAGGGGGTATGCCTGGTCTCACGTTCCTGTGCCACCACACCTGCGGTTGGGGGTTGCGTTCAGTGACGTAGCATACACCTACTGCCCGACAATGCGCTATCTATTTCTGAAGAGGCAGCACGTCCCACGTAGGGAAACAAGGGAAGCAGTCAGAGGAAGAATTGTGCACGACTGCATCCTTGGGTTGCTGAAAGAGGCCATAGATATGTCATCCACTTCCAAACCCAAGGACTTAGACATCTTCAACTCGCTAGGCGTTAGCAGAGAACACATACGAAAGAAGGCGGTCACGGACATCAACGGAGCTATACAAGAAGCCATATTGAGTGAAGACGACGCAGAGCAATTCATTGAACTCGCAGACAAGATCTTGAACTATGAATATGCGATGCTTGTAGCAAGAGTAGGTTACAAAATATCACACACCCCACGCACGACCAGGGAAGGCCTTATGGACGAAGCGCTCCCCATCGTCATCGAACCCTCGATTAACGCGCAAAGCATGGGGTTCTCGGATCAATTGACTCCCGATTTTATCTATACAAAGACAAGAGCAATAGGCGAACTCAAGACAGGCACACAAGTTCCCGCAAATCGAGTGGCGATAGCGGGTTATGCATTGGCGTGTGAGTATACCCAGAAGATCCCAATCGATGTCGGATTTGTGCTTTATGTACCAGATCAGCAGCGTCACAAAGTTCCAATCTACGAGATCGACGTCTTTCCGGTAAGCAACGAATACAGGGAGGCTTTCATTCAGAAGAGAAATCAGTCACTCAATCTGATCGCCAGCGGAGTGGAGCCACCGGTCTGCAACGAGTGCCACCCTGGGGACTGCAGGATATATGGTCGCGTGGATGGTGGCTAAGCCCGTTGTCGCGTCAGCTTGTTGATTTCAAGTGTCCTCCCAGGTTGGTTCTTCCCAGTCTACTGGCGATATCGCGGAATATAGGGGACTGGGCATCCATCCAGGATTCGATCATAGGTCAGGCCAGGAGGGTCCAATTGAGGGCGAAGGAAGAGACGATCGTATCAGCTTACGTGACTCCTACACTCAGAAACCTAAGACTGATTGAAGGAGAGGCAGGTAAGATGCACCTATCAAGCGATGGCACCCAATGCTTGGTGGAATACAGAAGCAAAGGGCTGGATGGGTTCAAACTGAGGCTTGGGCTGCAACTCATTCTGGTGGACTCGGAATCTTCACTATTGATTCCGCATATGCTCAGGAACCATTGTTCCAGAGACTCAGCTGTCGCCATCGACCAGCTTCGAATGTACTTGCGCAGTCAAGGTGTGGAGGGGGCAGACGGTGGCACTCGTCTAAGCTATTGGATGGCCTTTCTTCGCCACGTTGAGCTAGTCATCTTGCTCAACGCAAGGTACTACATCGTCGGTTCTCAGTACAATGCCATGAAGCGAGGGGAGCCGAGGGTACCTGACATGCGCTTCCTAGATGTGCTGAAGAAAGAATACAGAAGACTCCTTGCAGGGACTTATGGTTCTCCATATGTGCCCATACCCGATGTGCGGGAGGCAGTATGCAATGATCTGGGGATTTCATCTTTCGCATTCAAGAGAAGACTGATAGATCTCACCTTCCTTGGCACAAGAGCCAATCTTCCACGTATCGTTCTTGCCACGCCTATGAGGAAGAAACCCTATGGCCTACGCATTGGCAGAAAGTATTATTACTTCCTGGCCATATTCTGACGGTGGCTGAAATGGTAGATTATAGCATGTACGGCTTCGAAGAGAATCCGTTTGCCAGAGAAATACACAATGTCAAGATGATAGACAGGGAAGAGGAGTGGGCAAGACTGAAGGTGATTGCTGAAGAATATCTGAGAAGCCCGTCATGCACCTTCACAGTGGTCTTTGGGGACTATGGGTTTGGGAAGTCATTCTTCTTGTACAAGATGGAGGAGGCTTTCACACGGAACCATGAGTTCGCTGCCTTGCCAGCGCCGGTGCTTGCCTTGAGGTTGAAGATAACAGAAGCACAATTTCGGGAACCCTACATCTCCGATCTCTTCAAGAGGATAGTGCGAAGGATCGGCAGAGAGAGACTGCTCAAAATGGCAAAGAAGGGTTCCACCGGCCTACATGAGCTAGAACCAGGATTGGCAACAGTCTTGGCCGAATTGCCGACAGACAACGGTGATTCGGCATGGAACTGGCTTGTCGGCAGGAAAGTTCTGACTTCGGACATGAGGAAACTCGGCGTATCCTTCAAGGTAGATGACTATGGGGAAATACACACCGTATTCTCGGATTTCTTGCGCTTCATACGTATAAGCGGTTACTGCGGCATTGTTCTCCTATTGGATGAACTCGAATACATGTTGTCTATTGCCAGTGAGAAACAAGTGAAGACACTTCTGCATGAGTACCAGCGAATCTGGGATTCCTTCAATGAAATGAGTCAGGAGGAACGCTCCAAGTTCGCTTCGGTACTACTTGTGTTCGCATCATCTCCCGACGCGTGGCAGAAGTTCCTTGAGTTTGCAGAGAAGGCTCGAGACGAGCGGGGAGGTGGAGGCACTGAAACGTTCCTGCGCAGAATAGCTCGGGATGCCATGATCACACTTAGCCCACTACGATCCAAGAAGCAAGTTAGGGACTTATTGGTTGATCGGATGCAATTCTATAGGAAGGGGACAACCCCTACAGATCCCCTATGGCCCTTTAAAGACGACTACCTCGATTTCGTTCGCAGAGTCTCATGGGGAATACCAAGCAAGATCATAAACTACAGCGCGCTGACGCTACGCGAATCTGCCCTGTCCCACACGCGTTCGATCTCCGCTTCGACTGCTGAGAAGGTTCTGAGGAACTACAATATTCTGATAGAACTCAAGCAGACTGCAGGTGAGTAGCATGGCAAGCCGGCCCGTCGACACCATTGTTGCCTGCGCCGGTTGCCGAGTGCAACTCGATGTTCATGTTCATTCGAATGCCTACAAGGTCGAATTCGAAATCAGCACAAAGTTTAGTAGGCCTCTCGGGCATAAGAGATGGGTTTCTCGGGGTACCATAGTCGAGCAGAACCGGCCCTATGGCATAGTGTTTCAGATTGAATCCGCGTTGCCCCCTTCCATCAAAGACCAGGTGGTAGATTTCGGTGTGGTTGAATTCTCGGTGAGTGGCAGACAGATAGGGACTATTACCCTGCCTAGAATAGAAGCTACGCAACCCACAGGAGATCATGATACGAAGTACCTCATGCTGTACGTTGTGATAGAACCCGACAGAATTGTAAGATACGAATTCGAACAGTAGATACCACCTACCGCACGTGCAGGTGAAGCCGTACACAACGATAGCCGAGGCATCAGTATTCGGTGAAAGCCCAGGATCGGAGAGCTATCAGACCTCACCTAGACATCTATGTTGCCGAACGTATGGAGCGAGCGGAGACGATTATCGCTATTTCCTGACTTTCTTGGAGTGCTTGAAATCCTCGGGCTTGATAATGCGTAGAAGACACTCTTTTCTGTTCTTGTGCATCATCCTGATTCTCCATGAAATCCTCCCGCTTGTCCTGTTCACATGCTGACTCATGATTAGTGTTCCCTTCTTGGCACATCTCGGGCATCTGTAATCAGTCAATACTGCCCTAAGGAAATGTGAAAGGTTTATTTATAGATATTGCATAGTCCTGTCTTGAAATGACGAGCAGTTTGAGACAGAGGTCGGGGCCTTCCAAGCGCGATTACTTTCTGTACGTTCGTATAGTCTGTCCTTATTGCAAATTCGAGACCACAGCACCGGAAAGTCTAGGCATCCATCTAGTAGAAAGACATTCAAACAAGGTAGTGAAAGGACATAAGATGATTAAGCCTAAGAAACCGAAGGAACGGAAGAAGTAGAGCATGGAGAGGAACAAGACTCCTCGGTTCCAGGCCTGCTCAAGACCACGAAGACTAATACCTAACATTGTCGACGTGAAGAGAAAGAGTTATGAACAGTTTTGTAAGCTCATATTGAATGGCTCGCTTGAAGAAGGAGCAGAAAATCGGTGATCTATATTCGAAGTATGAGACACAGATTGACATGATAGTGAAACTGATGGGGAACTATAGAAAGGCTGCGAGAGTCGTTGCCTGGTTCTACGGCGGGTCCTTTGAGACCTGGCGGAAGTTCCTAGCCGGAAGGAGGATGGAAGGGGTTGTGCCCGAAGAGGTCAAGGAACTCCTACTCAGACTAAGAGGCAAAGAAACTCATAAATAACCCCGCTTTGCGTAATCGTGAAGGCCAGTCCGGAATTTGGGTTGGAGTAGGACACGAAAGCTAGTAAAGCAATTTGATCGAGTCTTCGTCCCCTTGTCCAAACGCATTCAAACTGCAAAGAGACGAAAGGATCAACTGAAGTGGAAGAACTACAGGCAATGGTACCTTCGCCTAGTCAAGCAGACTAAGTCGGCACTTCGTCGCTTGAAGACGGATTCGAGCCAGAATACCACACTCTGTGAACTGCTGCAGAGGCTTGGAAGTTCTTTGAAATGTATCTTTGAGCTGAATACACCGACCGAGGAGAAATCGATAGCCTTGGGTGAAGCTTCGAGGATTTGGCACCAATTCAAAACTGAGCTGGACTCACAGGAGAGATCAGAATACGATGTCTTTCGAAAGAGAGAATTCAAGTCAGAACCTAGACTGTGTTTTGTCCTAATGCCGTTTGACAAATCGGAAGATCGTAGTAAACCCTTCATGCGAGTGTACAAGGTCATCAAAGCCACCGTGCGCAAGGCGGGACTGAGATGCAAACGCGCAGACGAGATTTTCGGTCCGACACCAATAGTGCAGGATATATGGGGACATATCAATAAGGCGATCTTAGTCATAGCAGATCTGACTGGCAGGAATGCAAATGTATTTTACGAGATAGGTTTGTCTCATGCGTTGCCCAAGAAGGTAGTCTTCTTGACTCAAACGATGAACGACGTTCCATTCGACCTTAAGCATATCAGGTATATCGAATATAGGAATACTGATGCCGGAAGAAAGAAATTGGCTAGGGATCTCCTCAGAGCTATCAAAGTCTCTTTGGTATGAGCTTACCTTTCCTGCACTAGAGCCTCTTTTCTTTCGGTCATATTGCAGCTTTGACTTCTTCTTGAAGAAAGACCTTCTGCATCCGCCTGTATACCATGAATATGTCGTTGGAGACCCTGTCGAGGTCAACGATTGTCACGTCCTTGACCGCTTCTGGATTGCCAAGCTCCTTCTTGACTTTCCCTACTCCACCGTAAAAAGTTGTCTGTATCTCATAGACTATTCTGATCAATGCCTTGACCATGAAGTGCTTACTGACTCCTCCAGATGGCAGGACCTCGTTCTTCCTCAGCCCAGATGTCGCGGATAGCAAGAACAGTGCTCCATCTCTAGCCGAGCCAAGCTCTAGGTAGAACCTCTGAAGGCCAGTGCGCGATGGAGCCTACTCCGGTCTGAACTCCTTCCTCGGGAACTTGATCGTCTGGACTGAGCAATTCATACTACCTGCGCACGAGGTGCAATGCCCCATAGTGGGGGGGGGCGCGAGTGCATGCCAACCCTTAAGTGCGATGTCGATCAAGAACAGCTGCCATGAGGGCTGTCGACCTAAACGGAATCTGGCTGCTGAAGGATTTCGATGCTGAAAGGGGTGACGAAGAAAAGGCGCTTGAAACCCACTACAAAGACGCCGAGTGGATGAAGGTCCGCGTGCCAGGAGTCGTCCACCTTGATCTGATCCGCCTGGGGAAGATCCCGCACCCCTACTACAGGCTCAACGAGTCTGACGTCAAGTGGATCGAGGAAAAGGACTGGTGTTACAGGAAGAGATTCCTAGTTGGCGAAGATCTCCTAAGATCCGATGCCCTGCAGTTGGCATTTGAGGGACTTGATACCTTCGCAACTGTATGGGTGAACGGGCAGAAGGTAGGAAGTTACTCGAACATGTTCTACGAGCACAGGATCAACGTAAAGGGCCTTCTAAGGAAAGGTGAGAACATCATAGTAGTCGGGTTCTATTCTCCGGTCAAGACGCTCGAGAAGATGTACGGGGCAAGGGACGTCAAGCTCAGCGGCGCCTTCTACTCTCCCGGTGTCTACGGCAGAAAGGCGCAGTACTCCTTCGGTTGGGACTGGGGACCTAGGCTTCCGACCTCA
>Ga0315282_10013840_pt1 | contig 12098 bp, 9 predicted proteins | sample YL17G07_20_MG_FD_203693 | JGI IMG/M metagenome (GOLD analysis project Ga0315282, IMG submission 203693) | Sediment microbial communities from Yellowstone Lake, YNP, Wyoming, USA - YL17G07_20 | ecosystem: Environmental > Aquatic > Freshwater > Lake > Sediment | place: USA: Wyoming | collected... | reverse complement strand
GGATCCCGTCGAGCGGGCCGAGCGCTCTTCCCTGGCGCCAGCGTTCATCGGCGGCTCGGGCCGCCACACGCGCCTGCTGTTCGTCCACCGTGACGAACGGGCTGTGGGTCGCCGGTCCGAAATCGCGGGCAGCCAGCCGGTCGAGGATGGAGGTCAGGACCGTGCTCGGGCTGGCGCGGCCTGACGCGTAGCCCGCCCGCAACGCCGCACAGCTCGATCGGCCGCCAGGCGGCGGTGAGCAGCGCTGGTCCGGCCAGCCGTGCACCGCTCGCCCGCGGACGGGCGCGGGAACATCCTCGAGCAGCAGCCGCGCTTCGGGTGGGAGCGCCATGACCTCGCGGAAGTGAAAGTCGGGGCTGATCGCACGCCACAATGCCTTCCGCCCGAGCGGCCTGGCCGCGAGACGGCGCAGCAGATGGAGTGTCGAGCCCGAGATGCGCGGCATCCGTACCCCCGGGATCGAAGACGACTCTCAGTCCTTCGTCCCTCGTCCTTGGTCCTTCGTGCGCCCCACCAGGGACCAAGGACCAGGGAGCGCACCATGAACCAGGGAGCAAGGACTACAACTGGTTCCATAACCGGTCTTCCGCGGTCCGGGGCCTGTCCGCGAACAGCCCCACCCGTTGGGCGCCCCGTTCGCTTCCACCCGCTTGGGTTATGAAACCAGTTCTACAGAGTAACGTCGCAACGCATCCGCGTCAGAGAATCGGTCCGCCCTCACGTTGCGGAGCGTGAGACATAGTTTTCCCCCAGCACCCAGTCCAGCGTCGCGACCAGCTCGTCGGCATCCGCCTCGGTGAACACCATCGGCGGCTTGATCTTCAGCACGTTGCGGAACGGGCCGTCGGTGCTGATGAGGATCGCCCGATCCCGCATCCGGTTGGCGACGTACGACGCCTCTGCCGTCGCCGGCTCGCGCGTGTCGCGATCGCGCACGAGCTCCACCCCCACGAACAGCCCCGCGCCCCGCACGTCGCCGACGATCGCATGGCGCGCCATCAGCGACCGGAGGCCGCCCATCAGTCGTGCACCCACGCGGGACGCGTGCGCCTGCAGCCTTTCCTCCTCGATCACGTCGAGCACCGCGAGCCCGATCGCGCACGACACCGGGTTGCCGCCGAACGTGTTGAAGTACTCCATGCCGTTGGCGAACGCCTCGGCGATCTCGGGCGTCGTGACGACGGCGCCGAGCGGGTGGCCGTTCCCGATCGGCTTGCCGAGCGTGACGATGTCGGGCACCACGCCCTGCGTCTCGAACGCCCAGAAATGGCTGCCGACGCGCCCGAACCCCGTCTGCACCTCGTCGGCGATGCAAACGCCGCCGGCCTCGCGCACCAGCCGATAAGCCTCCGCCAGGTACCCGGCGGGCAGCACGATCTGGCCGGCGCACCCTGGCATCGACTCGCAGATGAACGCCCCGGCCGGCAGCCCCGCGCGGTCGAGCCGATCGATCGCCTCGCCGACGTGCGCGGCATACTTCTCGCCCGCGAGAGGGTCATTGCGCCGGTAGGGGCCGCGATAGTCGTCGGGCAGCGGGACCTTCTGCACGAACCGTGGCGCCCCGGATCCGCCAGGCCCGTCGAACTTGTAGGGGCTGATCTGGATGAGCGTCGTGGTGTTGCCGTGGTAGCCGACCTCCACGACGATCGTGCCGTCGCGGCCGGTGCGGGTGCGCGCGAGCCGAAGCGCCAGCTCGTTCGCCTCGCTGCCGGAGCAGACGAAGAAACAGACGCGAAGCGGCTCGGGCAGCGTGGCAGTCAGCCGCTCGGCGTACCGCGCGAGGCGCTCGTGCAGGTAGCGCGTGTTGGTGTTGAGGATGGCCATCTGCTGCTGGCCCGCGCGAACGACCCGCGGGTGGCAGTGGCCCACGTGCGCGACGTTGTTGACCGCGTCCAGATACGCCCGCCCCTCATCGTCATAGAGGTGCTGCATGTAGCCACGAACGATGGTCAGCGGCCGGCGATACGAGACGCTCAACGATCGTCCGATGTGCCGGGCGCGCAGCGCCAGGATCGCGTCTCCGCTCATGCCGCCCTCGGCCGGGCGGGCGTCCGGCACGCGGACGACAAGGTTCGGGTCGGGACTGAGGCTGAGCCAGGTTCGGCGATCGCGCGGCCGGGCGACACCCGGAAACTCGCCGGCCCGGTCGAGCAGGTCGGTGATGACCTGGAAGTGCAGGTGCGGCGGCCAGCCACCGTTCTCGTGGCCTTCTCCCACCCTGGCGATCACCTCGCCTTTGTGAACCGGCATGCCGGCGCGCAGCGCGGCGACCGAGTCGCCCGCGAGATGACCGTAGAGGGTGTAGAAGCTCGGGCCGTCCACGACGCCATGCTCGAGGATCACGGTCGGACCGTAATCGAGCGCCCCGCGGTTGTTTGCCACGTTGTGCACCACACCGTCGAGCGGCGCGCGCACCGGCGTGCCCGGCTCGACGAAGAGGTCCATCCCGAGGTGCACCGTCCGCCACTCGGGGCCGTCGTTGCCGGCGCTCTTGAAGAGCGGGGTGCTGTAGAAGGGGCGCGCCTCGTCATAGCGCCCGACGCCCACCCTCGCGCCGGCGAGCCGCATCCGGTCGAAGAGCAGCCGGGAGAACGACGCGAGGTCCTCCCACTCCTGCGGGCTGGTGAGCTCGGCGCTCCCGACGCCGAGATCGAACACGACGTGCGCGGACGTCCTCGGATCGGGTTCCAGGACCGGCCCGAGCTCACCGCCGTGGCTGGCCAGCCAGCGCGCGACACCGGGCGAGCGCGGACAGGCCGGGAGACCGCAGGCATCACGAAACAGGTAATGAGCGAGCCGTGGGTTGAACGACTCCAGCATCTCGAGCGCGGCCCATGCCGGGCGTTCGCTGATCGTCAGGTACTGGTTCCCGGGCTCGGCCCGCCGCTGGTAGGCCGAGTTGACTACGCTCACCGACAAACGCGTGCAGACCAGGTAGAACAGCGTCTCGAGCTCGGTCTCGGTGAGCGGGCACTCCTCGTAGTAGCCGCGGACGACATGGACGGCGGCACCAACGGGGTCTGGCTTGTCGAGCATCGCGTAGGCGACGGCGACAGCGAGGTCGGCAACCGTCCACGAGCGGAGCATGTCACCGAAGTCGATCAGGGCGACGACCTCGCGGCCGTACGGATCGTCGCCGCCGACCAGCACGTTGTAGTCGTTGGCGTCGTTGTAGACGATGCTCGTCCGCAGCGCGGACGCCCGGCTCAGCACGTGGGCCTCGAAGTCCGACAGGAACCGCGTGACAATGCCCCGGTGCGCGCTGGAGTCGACGTAGCTGACGTAGTCCCTGATCCACGTGGCCCGCCGCAGATCCCACTTCAGCTCGCGGTCGGCCGCCGGGTGCTCGAAGCCGGCCAGCGCCTTCGAGAGGGCCCCGACCGCACGGCCGAGGCTGCGCAGCAACTGCGGTGTGTGGGGCTTCACCTCCGCCAACGGCGTGCCCGGCACGTAGCCGACGAGGCGAACCAGGTGGGTGGTGCCGCCCAGGCCGGCAATCGTGATCGTCGGCTCACCGGTCTTGGCGGGATGGAGACGCGGCACCCGCACGGGCGCGCCAGCCCTGGCCAGGCAGCCGAGCGCCCGGTTCTGCAGGTCGAGCACGGCGGGGTCTTCGAGCGCGTGGGCGATCTTGAGCACGAACGCGCGGCCGTCGGTCGTCTCCAGGTGGAAGTTCTGGTCGCGCTCGCTCGACAGCGAGCGCGCCGTCGTCTCCAGGCCGTACCGCTCGCGGGCGATCGCGACCGCCTGCTGCCCGGTGAACTGCGGGCGATCGAACGTGACGCTCAACATCAGGTGGCTCCCCAGCCCGATATCCCGAGGATCATACCAGCTACAGACCGCTGCCCAAGGAGGCGCTCGCGCGGCTGATCGAGCGCGCTGGAAACCAGAGGATCATCCGTGACTCGGAACACGTTCCAGGCAACGGGCGCGCGGTTTTCGAGCAGGCGTGCCGCCTGGGGCTCGAGGGCATCGTCTCGAAGCGACGGGACTTGCCATACCGCGCGGGACGGCGCGACGGTTGGATGAAGACGAAGTGCATCAGGCGGCAGGAACTGGTGATCGGCGGCTTCACCGATCCGGAGGGGTCGCGGCCAGGGCTGGGCGCGCTTGGTGTTCGCCGGGAAAGTGGGCACGGGGTTCACCAACGACGAAGCGCTGGCACTGCGGAAGCGTCTCGAGCGCCTCGAGCAGCGCGAGCCTCCGTTCAATCCGCGCCCGCCCGGATCGCTCGGCCGCGTGGACTGGGTCCGCCCGCGACTGGTCGCCGAGGTGACCTCCACGGAGTGGACGGCAGACGGCATCATCCGGCATCCGCCCTTTCAGGGGCTGCGTGAAGACAAGGCACCGGCAGAGATCGTCCGCGAACAGCCGGCCGGGTCGGGGTTGCCTTCTGCACCCGCGCGCGGCCGCATGCGCCTGTCTCGGCGCCGCTCGCGTGGGACGAGCTGACACCGTCACCGGCTACGGCTCGCTCTGCCACACGGCCCTCCCTACGAAGAACGGTCCGAGCCGGTCGAGATAGAGCGAGGTCTGCTGGGTCTTGCGCATCTGCTGGACAACGGCCGACAACGGGTACAGCTCCTTCCCGATCAGGCCGATGACGAAATCGTTGTCGTCTCTGTCCAGTCCATGGCAGGCGAGGCGGATGTCGTGCGCCAGGTCTGCGGCGCCGAAGGCCATGCCGACGGCGCCGTGCTCGGCCAGGATGACGCGCTGCTCGTCGGCGGGGAGCTGTGCGAACTCTCCGCTGCGGCGCAGCGGGTACCACACCGCCCAGGGCCAGGCGCGGTTGAGGACCGTGCGGCGCGGGCGGTTGAGCAGCACGTCGGCGAGGTCCGGCTCGTAGCCCAGCGCGTAGGTGCGGCCGAACATCGTGAACTGCGGCTTCTGCGCCAGGCCGGCGAACGGCGGCCGATTGAGCGCCGGCCTCAGCGTGTCGAGGAAGAAATCGGGCGTCTGGCTCAGCGTGAGGATCGCGACGCCCTGCGGGTCGTGCAGATCCTCGTAGACCACGCCCGCAATCGAGGCGCGCTCGAGCACCTGGGCCAGCGCCCGCGGGTCGGGACAGCCGCCGAACGCGAGAAGCTGCATGAACAGCCGCACGTCGGAGCGCTGCGGTTGCCCGCCCTTGAGACCGCCCTTCTCGCTGATGTCGGGCAGCTCGAGCCCTTTGCGGAAAGACGGCGTCCGCTCGGCAGACGGCTCGGTCCCCTCCTTCGAAGACGCCTCGCTCATCTCTTTCAACCTCGACTCGGGGAACGTCCGACGATAGCGTCCGCCGGCGCGCCGCGTCAAGGCAGCCTCTGGAAGCCCAACGAGTAACGAGCAATGAGTAACGAGTAACGAGTAACGAGTAACGAGCGACGAGCGACGAGTAACGAGGGGGAAACCACGCCGACCCACGATCAGGACAGGGCGGCGATCGCCTTGCGCGCCCAGTCCGCATCGTTCAGCATCGCGCGGCCGATGCCGACCAGGTCGGTGCGACCTTCGCGGACGAGGCGATCGGCGAACGACGGCTCCGTGATGCCGCCGGCCACGCTCACCGGGACCCGGACGGCAGCCTTGATCGCCTCCGCGTAGGGCACGAAGTATCCCGGCGGCCGCCCCGGGGGCCGCGATCCCTGCAACCCGCCGGACACGTCAATCAGATCGGCGCCTTCATCAGCCAGACGGGCGGCGGCGCGACACGAGGAGGCGAGCTCCAGGCCTCCGGGTGTCTCGTCGTGCGCCCCGAGGCGGACGAGCACCGCCAAGTCGCCTCCGATGCACCGTCGCACTTCCCGCAGCACCCGCACGTGCAGGCGCGAGCGGTTCTCGTCGCTGCCGCCATACTCGTCGGTCCGGTGGTTGGTCAGCGGCGAAAGGAACTCCGACAGCAGGTATCCGTGCGCCGCATGGACCTCGACCGCCTGGAAGCCTGCTTCTCTGGCCCTGACGGCGGCCTTCCCGAACGCATCGACCACCTCGTCCAGGTCGGCAGTCGTCATCGGCTCGGGCTCGTCCGCGTCCGGCTCGAAGGTCCGGATCGCCGACGGCCCCCGCGGTCGTCGTCCGATGACGGCTGCGCTCGTGCTGGCCCCGGCATGCGCGAGCTGCAGGCACGCGACGGCGCCCTCGGCCCGGATGGCGGCCGCCAGCCGCGCAAGCCCCGGAATCATGGCGGCGTCGTGCACCCCCATCTGCGTCGACTGCGCGCGCCCGAAGGGGTGCACGTAGGTGTGCTCGACGATGACCAGGCCGCAGCCCGCGGCCGCGCGCAACCGGTGGTACTCGACGATGGCGTCGGTCACGCCCCCAGCCGGCGTGGCCTGGCCCGACCACATCGGCGGCATGACGATGCGGTTGCGAACGGTGACGCCCCCGAACGACAGCGGCGAAAGCAGGTTTGGCATGATTCAGGCGCGGAACAGAGGCATGGAACAGAGGTGTGACACGGGGGTGCGACACGAAGGTGCGACACGAAGGTGCGACACGGGGGTGCGACACGAAGGTGCGACACGGGGGTGCGACACGAAGGTGCGACACGAAGGTGCGACACGGGGGTGCGACACGGGGGTGCGACACGGGGGTGCGACACGGGGGTGCGACACGAAGGTGCGACACGCAGGTGACACGGGGGTGCGACACGGGGGTGCGACACGAAGGTGCAGCATGGGAGGATAGCACAACGGCGACCGTTTGATGTGCAACCAGTCTTGTGCAAACTGTGGTCTGGTACCGGGGCGTGTCTCGCTCCGCCAACCGCTCGACAGCGCGGAGGGGCCCCGCTGTCGACTTGGCCGAACGTGCCGACGGCCAAGTCGAGTGGAAACGCGCCAGTGGCGCGCTTCCCGCGGGGGACGCGTCTTCGGCTGGGGAGGATCGCTGAGCGATTCGGCCGGTCCTGGGCCGGACGTGTCGCTCCGCCTCAGCGCGTACCTGGGCCTTCGACGCGTTCTTCGTGCCATTGTGATCGCGCGGCTCGCCTGGTTGGCGGCTCGAGACGTGTCCCGGCCACTGCAATGTGGACAGCAGTGATGCGCAACGCAGAATGTTGAGGGTAGAATCGTACGTGGATCTTCCGGAGAAACGACATGCATCTGACTTCCCGGTCCAGGGTGGTATGGATGGGCCTCATCGTTGCCGCGGCGCTCACCGTGGCTGGCGATGCGCCCATCAACGCGCAGGCGCAGGCCGCGCCTCAGCAGGTGGTCCTGCTCAGGCCCGACAAGGTGTTCGACGCCGCGAGCGAGCAGACGCACGCGGGCTGGGTGGTGCTGGTCGAAGGGCGGAGAATCGCGGCGGCCGGGCCGGCCGCTGAGGTGAAGGTGCCGCCGGGGGCGCGCACGATCGACCTCGCTGGCATGACGCTCCTTCCAGGCCTGATCGACGCCCACTCGCACATCTTCCTGCATCCCTACAACGAGACGCTGTGGAACGACCAGGTGTTGAAAGAGCCGGTCGCCTCCCGGACGATTGCGGCGGTGCTGCACTGCGAACGGACGCTGATGGCCGGCTTCACGACGCTGCGGGATCTGGGTACCGAGGGCGCCGGCTACGCCGACCTGTCGGTCCAGAAGGCCATCAACGAAGGACGGATTCCGGGGCCCCGCCTGCTCGTGGCCACGCTCGCGATCGTGGCGACGGCCAGCTACGGACCCGGGCCCCTCGGCTTTGCGCCGAACTTCATCCCGCCCAAAGGGGCGCAGGAGGTGAGCGGCAGCGCCGAGATGCTCAAGGCCGTCCGCGAGCAGGTGGGCCACGGCGCAGACTGGGTCAAGGTCTACGCGGACTACCGGCGGGGACCTCAGGGCTCGACCGTGCCGACCCTCTCGTTCGACGAGCTCAAGACGGCTGTCGATGAGGCACACAGCGCCGGCCGGCTGGTGGCCGCGCACGCGATAACCCCCGAGGGGATGCGGCGCGCCACGCTCGCGGGCGCCAGCACCATCGAGCACGGGTACGAGGGGACGGAAGACGTCTTCACGCTGATGGCCGAACGCGGCGTCGCCTTCTTCCCCACGCTGGCAACCGCGGAGGCGTACGGCGAGTACTTCGAGGGCTACAAGCGCGGCGGGCCGCCGACCGCCGAGATGCAGCATGCGGTGCACGCCGTGCAACTCGCGCTCAAGGCGGGCGTCACGGTAGGCAACGGCAGCGACGTCGGCGTGTTCCCGCACGGCGACAACTACCGGGAAGTGGAGTGGCTCGTGCGCGCCGGCATGCGGCCGGCGCAGGCGCTGCTCGCCGCCACGTCGGTCAGCGCGAAGGTATTGCAGATGGCCGATCAGATCGGCCAGGTGAAGACCGGGCTGTACGCGGACCTCGTTGCCGTGCCGGGCGATCCGACGGCGGACATCACGGCCATCGAGCGCGTCCGCTTCGTGATGAAGGACGGGAAGATCTACAAGCAGCCGTAACGGGCTTCAGACTTCACGCTTCGGGCTTCGGGTTTCAGGCAGGCCTAAAGGCCCGCCCTACAGGAACTCGGGCTTCGGGCTCCGGGCTTCAGGCTTCCTGGCGCACCGCAACAGCCGGGCGAACCAACGGGACCCGGAATCCGTCCAGACTACAGGGCTCGAACGATCGCGGCCCGGCGGAGTCATTCAAGGCATGAACCTGCGCGCCCGGCTCATCCTGGCGTTCCTCCTCTTGTCGGTGGTGCCGCTCACCGCCGTCACACTCTACTCGTACTCCTCATCCGTCCAGGCTTTCCAGCGGGCGGTTGAAGCCGAGGGCCGGACGACCTCCGTCGAGATGGGCCGGCGCATGGAACAGGTGACAGCCGACCTCGGCCGCCGCGTCGGCCAGTTGTGAAAGCTGCCCGAACAGCAGACGGTCGCATCCCAGCAGGCGGACCACCAGGCTGAGGCGGACCGTGTCCGCGTCAACGTGTCGGCCCTGCTCGGCGACACGGCCAAGTTCCTCGACCGCCTCGAGTTCGTTCCCGCTCCGCCGGCACCGCCCGCTCCGCCGGCTGCACCCGCCACGGGCGCGAGGCCAGCCCTTCCGGCGCCGCCGTCCGATGACGCGGAACCTAGGGACGTTGAGCGGCGGCGTGCGCGAGATCGCCCAGGGAAACTTGAAGGCGCGCGTGCCGGTGCGATCGCGCGACGAGTTCGGCCACCTGGCGCAGGCGTTCAACGAGATGGCGCAGGACCTCGAGGCGCACCAGAAGCTGCTGGTGGATCAGGAGCGCCTGCACCGTGAGCTCGAGCTGTGCCGTCAGATCCAGAACGAGATGCTGCCGCACGAGCCGTTGCGGATGGGCCTGGCGGAGGTCAAAGGGGTGTCGATCCCGGCGCGGGAGGTCGGCGGCGACTTCTTCAACTACTTCCTGCTGCCGGACGGCGAGCTGGCGCTGCTGATGGGCGACGTGTCGGGCAAGGGGCTGAGCGCGGCGCTCCTCATGGCGAACATCCAGGCGACCCTGCGCGCGCGGCTGCCGCTCGAACAGAATCTGGTCGATCTCGCCGATGCCCTCGACCGCGACGTGGACCGGAACACGCCGCGCGGCGTCTATCTTACGCTGTTCGTCGGCATCCTCGACACGACGAAGAAGACGCTGCGCTACGTGAATGCCGGCCACAACCCACAGTTCGTCCTCCGCAGCGAGGGCGGCCTCGAGCCGCTGCCGTCCACCGGGCTTCCCCTGGCCCTGTTCGCCGGTCACGGCTATCAGGAACGGACGATCTCGCTCGCCGACGGCGACATGCTCTTTTTCTACACCGACGGCATGGTCGAGACGCAGAACGAAGCGGGCGACCTGTTCGGAACCGAACGGCTCGAGCCGCTGCTCGTGGCGCACCACGAGGAGACCGTGGACCGTGTGCTGGCGCGCGCCGAGGAGTCGGTGCGGGCGTTCCGCGGCACCGCGGAGCCGTTCGACGATGCCACGATGATGGTGCTGCGACTGGGACCGACCTCCGTCGGCGCCGTGGCGCAGGCTGTCTAGGATGAGAAGTGCCCTTCGTGGTTCCCTGTTCTGAGAATCGCGGTTAGGCGCGCCTAGTCGAGCTGCCGCGCCAGCCATTCGCGGAGGACACCAAAGAACTCGTCGCGAACGGCTTTCTCGAGCCACGGATAGTGCCCGCAGCGTGCCCACTCGCGGTACTCCAGCTGCGGGAGATGGGGCTCCAGGCTCCGCCGGATCATCGGCCCCGGGTGGGGATCCACGGCGCCGTGCAGCATGAGGACGGTCGCATCGATTGCCGCGAACGCCGCGGGGTACACGCCTTCCTCTTGCCGCCGCACCATGTCCTCCCAGGTCTCCCGGTGTGCACGCGCGTCGCATGTCTCGCCCCCCAGATCGGTGGCAATCACCTCATGCGAATACAGCGGCAGGATCAGGTTGCCCAGGACGCGCAGCCGCTCGTCGGGATCGGGTATTTCCCGCGGCAGGTGCTCCAGGCGGTGGCGCAGGCCCTCCTCCATGCGCTCGTCGACGATTGCCTGCAAGCGAGCACGCGCGGTCCGATCGAAGGTGCCGCAGCCGACGAGGACGAGCGAGGCAACGCAGCCAGGGTGGGCCGCGGCGTAGGCGAGCGCGAGCATTGCGCCCCAGGAGTGACCCACGAGGGCCGGCCGCGCGCCGCTGCAGCGCGATTCCAGCAGCTCGTGCAGGTCCGCGACGTGGCGGGCGACGGTGAGCGGCTCGCCGCCGCTGCCGCGCTGCAGGGGTTCGAGGACCCTGAAGGAATCCGCGAGTTCGCGCGCGACAGGTGCCATATACCCCGGCGCGCCCGGGCCGCCGTGCAAGACGGCGACGACAGGTCCCGAGGCTCCGTATTCACGGACCCGCATGACCGTTCGATCAAGGCTCTCGGTCATCAGGTGAGACCCGCCGAATTCCGCGCTCAGCTTGTCGTCCATCAGCCCTGACCCCTGGTCCCTGGCCTCTGGCCCCTGGCCCCTGATCTTTGCTCATTTGAAGCCGCTCACGATCTCCACGAGATGGCGGTTGAACTCGTCGGGGCGTTCGAGCATCGGGTAGTGCCCGGCACCGGTCATGACGACGGCGTCGAAGTCCGGCGTGACGGTACGGTTGAGGTCGGTGCGGGTCGGCCAGAGGTCGCCGTTGATGGCTCGGATCGGCACGCCTGCTCCCCTGAACGCGGCGGCCATGTCGTAGCCCGCGAAGCCTTCCATCATGCCGACGACGACCTCGGGCGAGGTCGCGCACATCCGCTTCTCCGCCCACGCGCGCAGGTCGCGCTCGGTCCCCGGGTGGAAGAGGGCATCGATCATCGCGCGGCACGCGCCCATGAAGTCCTTGCGGAACGCCTCGGCGCGCGCGTGGGATTCCACAGGATCGAGCTTGACGGTCCCGTCGTGCAGCGTGTCCACGCCGACGACGCCGATCGCGCGGCCCCTCAGCAGCCGCGCCGCCTCGAGGGCGACCGGTCCGCCGAGCGAGTTGCCAATCAGGACCACGCGCCGCAGGCCGAGCGCCTCGACGACCGCGCGCACGTCCTCGCCAAAGGCCGCGATCGTCCAGGCCTTGCGGCCGCGCCCCGACTCGCCGTGGCCTGCCAGGTCCAGCGCCACCACGCGGAACTTGCCCGCGAGGGAGGAGAGCTGGGGCGCCCAAAAGGTGCGGTCCGCGAGGCCGCCGTGGATGAACACCAGCGCGGTCTCGCCAGACCCGCGTGCGCTGTACGCGATCTCGACTCCGTCCGCGGAGCGAACCCGGCCTTCAACGTCCTTCTCGATGGCTGCCATGATGCACCTCGCGCCGTCCAGCACGAACACGGCCGTCGTCAACATGAGCAAGAATATAGCCGTGCAGCGCCTTCTCCACATCGGGTACCTTCTGTCGTCTGCTTGTCACCCACGTAGTGTCCCGGCTCAACGGTCATGTCGCCCAGGCCGCCGACCTTGATCCGACGCCGGCCCGAAGCAGAAAGGATCAGCGCGTACGTGCCCGGCTCAGAACCGATGTCAGGTGAGGTGTCGCAGACTCCCATGCTTCGTCGTTGCCGGACGAGGGCAAGCAGCCGATGCGGACGCATGATCGCGCGAGCGGGCCTCGGGTGCAACGCCGTGCTAGCGCCTGCACGCGATGCAATTGCGACTCATCGCCCCAGAAACTGTTCTCTGCGGAGGGCGGTTTC